>ERZ1023310.2-NODE-2-length-347679-cov-45.584983_pt1 | contig 347679 bp, 333 predicted proteins | sample MGYA00380476_ERZ1023310 | MGnify/ENA primary metagenome ERZ1023310 (study PRJEB33173, sample SAMEA4830346) | metagenome | study: EMG produced TPA metagenomics assembly of the PRJEB25223 data set... | reverse complement strand
AGCAAGCAAGCAAGCAAGCAAGCAAGCAAGCAAGCAAGCAAGCAAGCAAGCAATGCTAATCTTTTCTTTTCATCTGTCAAGCTAACCACGACAGCTTAACTTATCAGCAGTTTGCTAATCTCTTCTCAAGCCTTTGCGGCGAGTGACAATTCAATTAGTACGAATTACGGCATTAAAGAGTTTGGCGTATAGCCTGATCATTGGTAATTTAAAGGATAATACAATTAATAGTAAAATTTCCAATCAGGCTTTAACGAGTTAAATGGCAAAATTGGTAAGTTAGACAGTAAATTAGAACGTGGTTTAGCGGCGGCTAACGCCCTTTCTGGTTTAGTCTTACCTCAAGTCGTTGGAAAAGCGAGTTTTTCTGCTGCGGTGGGCGGTTTGTAATGCGATGGCAATTGGTGTCGGCTACACACCAAAAGCAAATATCACGTTAAAAAGCGGTATCAATTATTCTTTTCTTAAACACCTGATTTTTTCCTAACTTCGCAAAATAGATTCAATATAAAATTTTTCATTTTAAATTTCCTTTTTTGAGTGTAAAAATAGCTACCTTAGTTTGTTAAAAGAAGTGAGTTTCATTTCTTACATAAGTTTTAAAGGAATTAAAATGAATGTTATTTCTGATCTTGAGCTTCAGCAAATTCGCACTCAAATGCTGACATTTGCACAATTGCAAGTAAATCAAGCTGATCTTGCCGAAGATTTAGTACAAGAAGCCTTTTTAAGTGCATTCAAAAATCTTGATAATTTTAAGCATCAATCTGCATTTAAAACTTGGATTTTTGCGATTCTTAAAAATAAGATTATTGATTATTTACGTCAGAAAGGGCGGTTTGTTTTAGAAAGTGAACTTGAAGATGAAAATACCAATAATTCATTTTTTGATGAAAAGGGGCATTGGAAACCAGAATATTACCCGAGTGAATTACAAGGCGAAGAAGAAACTGTGTATTCCGATGAATTTTGGCTGATTTTTGAAACTTGTTTGACTTGTTTACCCGCCAAACAGGCAAAAGTTTTTATGATGCGAGAATTTTTAGATCTTTCATCTGAAGAAATTTGTCAAGAAACGCATTTAACTTCGTCTAATTTACATACCACCCTTTATCGGGCTCGTTTACAGTTGCAAAACTGTCTTTCAAAAAAACTTTAGGAGAAAATTATGCGTTGTCGCCAAGCCACTCGAATGATTTCCGAATCGCACGAACGTTCATTAGATATACAAGAAAAAGTAGGGCTAAAAGTTCATTTAGTTACCTGCTCGCGTTGTCGTCGTTTTCAAAGAAATTGCAAAACCTTAAGTATGATGATGAAGAAATTTAAAGATTCACATTAAGAGTGATGAAAGTATTAAAAAATCCGCTATTTTGACCGCACTTTATAGCGGTATTTCTAACTTATCCATACGGCATTTTGTAATCTCAAAGGTTTTATTTCTTCAGCTTCGCCAATAAACTCACTGCGCCCACAATTATAACTGCACCGAGCCAAAAATAGAGGTTAGGCGTATGATGCCAAAAGAGCCAGTCGAAAACGCTAGAGAAAATCACGCCAGTGAAAGCAAAAGGAGTAATGATATTGGCGGGTGCGTATTTAAAAGCGCGCGTGAGTAATAATTGGAAAATCAATCCGAAACCGCCCACCAATAGTAATAAGCCAAGCTCGTATAAATTAGGGATTTTCCATTGGTTAATAAAGAAGACTGGTAACATGAACGTACCAATCAGATGAAAATAAAATACGATATTTTTTGGTGTGTTGTATTTGTTTAATTCTTGTAAGCCAATAAATGCCATTCCCGCTAATACAGCACCAGATAATCCAATCAGCACATAAATAGGATCAACATTGCCATTGTGATTGGTGAGTAAAATAATGGAAACGCCAAGAAAACCGATTAAGCTACATAAAAGCACATTAAGCGGTGTTTTTTGATGGAAAAAAAGCAATAAAATCGGGATAAATAGGGCAGAGGTATTCATCAATAAGACAGCGATGGAAAGCGGTAAGAACTTCACGACATAAAAGTTAATCAACATATTCGATACACCCGCGGCATTACGCAGGATTAAAAATTTCCATTGACGAGTATCCACTTTAAAATCGCGATCTTTAATCACAAAAGGAAGTAAGAAAAGCAAGCCGATTAAAAAGCGTGAAAATAAGGTTTCACTTGCAGGGATTGTTTGAGAAGCCGTTTTGACAAATACATTCATCAAGGTAATGGAAAAGTACGCTGATACCATAAAACTAATCGCTTTGTGATAAAGTGAAGGAATGGAATGTGATTGCATATAGATTTTTACCTTAGAAAAGAGGGGGAGATTGGGCATCTTAACGCTTTATTATTGGTTATAACAATGGATTTTAATCAATTTCTTTAAAAATTTTGCAAAAATCTGTAAGAAATCGAATTATCCGCCGTCTAACCTTATGTAACGTTAATTTTTACTTCATAAGGAAAAGCAATGAAACTATCAAAAACATTTCTATTTATTACCGCACTTTGCAGTGCTACACCAACTTTAGCAATACAAAATTCAACATCATCATCTGGAGAACAAAAAATGGCAATGGAAAATACACAAAACATCCGAGAAATTTATCTTGCTGGTGGTTGTTTCTGGGGTATGGAAGCATATATGGAGCGTATTCACGGTGTGAAAGATGCGATTTCTGGCTATGCCAATGGTAATACGGGGAAAACCAGTTATCATATGATTGGGCTAACCGATCACGCAGAAACGGTAAAAGTCACTTACGATGCAAACCAAATTTCGTTAGATAAATTGCTTAAATATTATTTTAAAGTGATTGATCCAACGAGTGTAAACAAACAAGGTAACGACCGTGGTAGACAATATCGCACAGGGATTTATTATCAAGATGGGGCAGATAAAGCAGTGATCGAACAAGCTCTCGCCCAGCTTCAAACCAAATATAAAAAACCAGTACAAATTGAGGTGCAGCCGATTAAAAATTACATCGTAGCAGAAGAATATCATCAGGATTATTTGAAGAAAAATCCAAATGGTTATTGCCATATTGATATTACCAAAGCAGATGAACCTGTGATTGACGAAAAAGATTATCCGAAACCGAGTGATGCAGAACTCAAAGCGAAATTGACACCGTTGCAATATTCCGTTACTCAAAATAAACATACTGAACGCTCTTTTAGTAACGAATATTGGGATAATTTCCAACCAGGTATTTATGTTGATGTCACCACAGGCGAGCCTGTTTTCTCTTCAAATGATAAATTTGAATCAGGTTGTGGCTGGCCAAGTTTTACGAAACCGATCATTAAAGATGTGGTGCATTATGAAACCGACAATAGCTTCAATATGCAACGTACCGAAGTGTTAAGCCGTGCGGGCAATGCTCATTTAGGTCACGTATTTGATGACGGCCCGAAAGATAAAGGCGGTTTGCGTTATTGCATTAACAGTGCATCAATTAAATTTATCCCGTTAGCAGAAATGGAAAAGGCAGGATATGGATATTTGATTCAATCCATTAAAAAATAAGGAGATGTAGGATGTTAGATCAACAACTCCTTATTGGAACTGTATTTTTAGCTGGGCTTGCTTCTTTTCTTTCGCCTTGTATTTTCCCGATTATTCCAATTTATTTTGGTATTTTGAGTAAAGGCGGTAAAAAAGTCTTAAATACTTTTTTATTTATTTTAGGGCTTTCCCTTACATTTGTCAGTTTAGGCTTTAGTTTTGGTTTTTTAGGGAATATTTTATTTAGTAACACCACCCGCATTATCGCTGGCGTTATCGTGATTATTTTGGGTATTCATCAACTTGGCATTTTCAAAATTGGTTTGTTGGAACGCACGAAATTGGTGGAAATAAAAACATCAGGAAAATCAACCGCACTTGAGGCATTTGTTCTTGGTTTAACGTTTAGTCTTGGTTGGACACCTTGTATTGGCCCGATTCTGGCTTCCGTGTTAGCTTTATCAGGCGATGAAGGCTCTGCACTTTACGGTGCATCAATGATGTTTGTTTATGTCTTAGGGCTTGCGACCCCGTTTGTACTGTTTTCGTTCTTATCTGACAGCTTGCTCAAACGTGCCAAAGGGTTAAATAAACACTTAGACAAATTTAAAATCGGTGGCGGAATTTTAATTATCGTGATGGGTATTTTATTAATTACGAATAATTTTTCGTAAAACATAACCTCAACAAAAGAAATTTATAAAAGGAAAAAAGCAATGAAAAAACTACTATCAATATTTCTAATGGCATTCAGCCTAAACGCTTTTGCACAAACTAATTTGGCAGATGTGCAACTCAAAGATTTAAATAATCAGCCAGTTACTTTAAGCCAATATAAAGGCAAACCTGTATATGTAAAAATGTGGGCATCTTGGTGTCCGATTTGCTTGGCTGGATTAGCTGAAATTGATGATTTAAGTGCGGAAAAAGATCGTAATTTTGAAGTGATTACCATCGTTTCGCCCGATCACAAAGGCGAAAAAGACACCGCTGATTTTATTGAGTGGTACAAGGGATTGGAATATAAAAATATCACGGTGCTTTTAGATGAAAAAGGCGAAATCATTGACAAAGCAAGAGTGCGTGGCTATCCGTTCAATCTCTTTTTAGATAGTGATTTAAACTTGAAAAAAACCGTACCAGGGCATTTAGGTGCAGAGCAAATAAAAGTTTTTGCAGTGAAATAACGATAAAAAGCGGCTTATTTTAAGCCGTTTTTTATATCCCATTTTTACAGAGTAAAGAGACAAAGTATCTAAAATTGGCGTTTGTACATTGAGCATTTGGTAGATTGATAAAAAATATATATTATAAGCGGTATGATTTTATTGCTTGTATAAGTAATTTTTATTTTTACTGTAATATTTATTCAAATTATCTTTGAAAATTAAATAAAGTGCAGTGATCTACAAAAAGGAAAACAATGGAAGAAATTATTAACGGATTGCTTATCGTGCTTATGCCGATGATGTTGGGGTATTTAGTCAAAATACAGAATCAAAATGCGTTGGCGTTCATTAATAAAATTGTGATGTTATTGCTTTACATCATTTTATTTATGATGGGGTTTATGCTCGGGCAATTAGAGAATTTAGAACAAAAATTGCCAATTATTGGTATGACGGCTTTGGGGCTATCCGCTATCATTCTGACTTGTAATATCCTAGGCTTGGCTATTTATGACCGCACTTTGCCTAAGCCTGTTAATTACTTACAGGGAGAATTGCCCTCTCGTTGGCGTTCATTAATAGACTCAATTAAATTATTAAGTGCGGTGATTATCGGCATTGTTTTAGGTTGGTTGTGCAATGATTGGTTGCATTTCCCAAATGGCTCTAATCTTTACGTGCTTATTGCATTGATCTTTTTTGTCGGGATTCAGCTTCGTAATAACGGAATTTCCTTGAAAGAAGTCTTGCTAAATAAGCAAGGTTTAATGATGGGAGCGATTTTTACCCTAAGTTCTTTAGTCGGTGGTGTTATTTCGGCATTTTTTCTGAGTATGCCGATTACTCAAGGTTTAGCCTTTTCATCGGGATTTGGTTGGTATTCTTTATCAAGCGTCGTGCTGACAAATGCTTGGGGGCCGATGCAGGGTAGTATTGCTTTTTTCAATGATTTATCACGTGAAATTTTGAGCTTATTTTTAATTCCATTGTTTATGCAACATTACCGTTCTACAGCTATTGGGATTACAGGCGCAACGGCACTAGATTGTACATTGCCGATTATTCAGAAATCAGGTGGAATTGAAGTAACGCCTATCGCCATTTCTTTTGGTATGGTAACGAATTTATTACCGCCGTTGTTGTTAGTTTTTTTCTCAAGTTTTCCAATTTGATGGCTTGTTAATTTTAAGCGAAAAGAAAAAGGGAAATCAGCTGATTTCCCTTATTTTTACGTTATCGTTACTTTTTCCAAATAACGTGAAATTCGCGATCTTCTTCTCGGTGAGAAATTAAGAATTTAGCAAAGACATCATCCATTTCATCTTGTTCATTGACTAAGCCCACCCATACTTCAGCGTATTCTTCAGGATCAATTAGTACACCAATTTCTTCTTCCCAATCATCGGCGGTTTCAACAAATTCCACACCACCGCGTTCTTCAAATTGTAAGTTGAATAAAAGAATATCGGCAGGATCTAAATTTTCTCCAGCCATTTCTAAGAAAATATCGTAAGCAATATCAATGGCTGTATCGGGATCAAGTTTTTTAATTTCTGTTGTCATAGTGTATTGTCGTAAAGGTTATGGTTAATAAAAAGTGCGGTTAAATTTCTTTCTCTTTTTAAGGGTTTTATTCCATATTGGTTGGAAGTTTAATTTCTCGAATATTCATCGAAAAACCGTCAATCATCAATAAGCGTCCACACAAATTCTTACCGATTTTTAACCGCACTTTAATTGCTTCTAAGGCTTGAATGCAGCCCACAATGCCGACGATTGGTGCAAGCACGCCAGCTTCCACACAGCTTAATACATTTTGTCCAAATAATTTGCTGAGATCACGATAAGTGGGCGTATTTGGTTCATAAGTGAAAACGGAAATCTGACCTTCCATCCGAATCGCTGCGCCAGAAATAAGAGGGATTTTTGCATGATTACATTGGCGATCCAATTGATTACGGATTTCCACATTGTCTGTACAATCTAAAACAATATCAAAGTGCGGAATGATTTCAGCCAGTTTTTCTTCGTCTAACTTAGCATTAATTGTCTCGACGTTTATATGTGGGTTGATTTGCTTGAGTGCAATTTTGGCTGATTCTACTTTGGGCATATTCAAACGAGCATCGCAGTGCAAGACTTGGCGTTGAAGATTAGAAAGCGAAACTGTATCGAAATCTAACAGCGTTAAATTTCCAACACCTGCTGCTGCGAGATATTGGCTGGCTGCACAGCCTAAACCGCCAAGCCCAACGATCAGCATTTTGCTTGCTTTAAGTTTTTCTTGCCCATCAAAATCTACGCTTTTAAGAATAATTTGACGGTTATAACGCAATTCTTCTTCGTGACTAAGTTCGATCATTTTTTATCCTAATAAATGATTGAAAGGCTCAATTGTCACTGTTTCGCCCGCAGAGACATTGCCACGTTCTTGTTCTAACACGATAAAACAATTGCTTTTTACAAAAGCACTAAAGAGATGAGAGCCTTGAAAACCAACTGATTGTACTTCCATTTGGCCTTGTTCATTGATGTGATAAAAGCCCCGTTGGAAATCTAAACGTCCCACTGATTTTTTCAAATTCATTGTAGCAATGGCTGAAAAGTGCGGTGGATTTTTCCATTGTTTTTGTCCTTGCAGTTTAGCGATTAATGGCTGTACAAGTTGATAAAATGTCACTAATGCAGAAACAGGATTGCCGGGTAAACCACAGAACCAAGCATTTTCTAATTTACCAAAAGCGAATGGTTTGCCCGGTTTGATTGCAATTTTCCAGAAATTTACTTTGCCTACTTTTTCCAATACTGCTTTAGTGAAATCCGCTTCACCAACGGAAACACCGCCACTGGTAATCACTAAATCGGCTTGGCTTTGTGCGGCAATAAATGCTTTTTCAAATTCAGCTTCGTTATCAGGTAATAGTCCTAAATCAATGACTTCACAGTGTAGTTTTTCGAGTAATAATTTTACAGTGAAACGATTGGTATCGTAGATTTGCCCACTTTGTAATGGCTTGCCGACTTCGACAAGTTCATCGCCAGTTGAGAGTATGCCGACTTTTAATTGGCGATAGCATTTTACTTCTGCAATGCCTAGAGAGGCTAATAATGGCAAGGAAACTGGGGTGAGCTGTGCGCCTTGTTCTAATACGACATCCCCTTTTTTTACATCTTCACCAATACGACGGATGTTTTGATTTGGTTTAGGTAATTCACTAAAAGTGACGGTGCCGTCTTCATTGAGTGTTACTTGCTCTTGCATTATCACTGCATCTGCGCCTTCAGGAATCATCGCGCCAGTCATAATTCTGACCGCACTTTTTGATGGCCATTCCTCTTGGAATGGATTACCTGCAAAAGATTTCCCAGCCACTGAAAGAGTTAAAGATTGTTGTAAATCCGATAAACGTACAGCATAACCATCCATTGCTGAGTTATCGAAAGAAGGAACATTAATAGGTGAAATAACATCTTCTGCACAAATTCGATTGGCGGCTTCTTGTAAATTTAGGTATTCAGTTTGAGTCGGGAAGGGAAGCTGTTCAAGCATTTTCGAGCGAGCTTGATCCAATGTAAGCATAGAAAATCCTTATTTGATAAAATTTGTCAGCTATTCTATATCTAAAGCCTAATTCATTCAAATTTGCAATTTTTCTCATTTTACCATCCTATTATCCTTTGCTAGAATAGCCGATTATTTTTTTAGGAAAGACTATTATGAGCAAAATTTCACTGGATGCACTGAATGTAAGAAATGCCTTGATTGAAAAAGGTATTGAGACACCCATGATTGATCCAACACAGGCTAAAAATGAACGTCGAGAAAGCATTGCAAAACACATGCATGAAGTAATGAAGCTGATTGGATTAGATTTGCGAGATGATAGTTTAGAAGAAACGCCAAATCGTTTAGCTAAAATGTTTATTGATGAGATTTTTAGTGGAATGGATTATGCGAATTTTCCAAAGATGACAAAAATCAAAAATCAAATGAAAGTCAGCGAAATGGTGCAAGTGAATGACATCACGCTAACAAGCACTTGTGAACATCATTTTGTGACGATTGATGGTAAAGTTTGTGTGGCATACTATCCAAAAGATTGGGTGATTGGTCTTTCTAAAATTAATCGAATTGTTTCATTTTTTGCGCAACGTCCACAGGTTCAAGAACGCTTAACTGAGCAACTTTTGACAGCATTTCAAACCATTCTTGAAACCGATGATGTGGCGGTATATGTGAAAGCGACCCATTTTTGCGTGAAAGCACGTGGTATTAGAGATACAAATAGTTATACTGTCACATCTGCTTATGGTGGCGTATTCTTAGAAGATAGAGATACTCGTAAAGAATTTTTAGCCACAGTTCAAAAATAGGAAATGATAAATTGTAATCCGCACGTAAAATGTGCGGATTTTTATTTCGGGAAATCAAATATGCTATGTGCCATTTATAAAAGTAAAAAGAAGTTAGGAAGTTACCTTTATGTTGCTAATAGAGAGGATTTTTCTTTAGTTCCCAGCGTTTTACTCGAACATTTTGGTAAACCAGAATTAGTGATGATGTTTAATCTGCTTGGGCGTAAAGCACTACACAATGTAGATTGTAATGAAGTATTGGAAACAATTAAACACCAAGGATTTTACTTACAAATAGCAAAACAAGATGATGGTTTATTTAATAGCTTGAGTGAGATCAAATAATTTGTCTATTTATAAGATAAAAAAAGTGAAAATTTGCGTTATCTCAAATTATTAAATAAAAAATTCCTTTAAAATCCACCGCACTTTTTAAAGGAGAAAAAAATGAGTAGCTTTTTTGTCGCAGGGACAGATACGAATGTGGGGAAAACAACAGCAGCGCGCGCAATGATTCAAGCCTTGCAAGAGCAGGGAGTGCAAGTTGTCGGCTATAAACCTATTGCTTGTTGTGGAGAAGAGGGTATTTATCCTGTCGCGCAATCAGAAAATACATCTGATTATGATCATTTCGTAAATGCTGATGTATTAACGCTGATGCATTCAACAAAAGAAAATGTGTCTTATCAGGATATTAATAGCTATACTTTTAGCCACTGTGCACCCATGCTCACACAAGATAAAATGCGGATTAAATTAGATAAAATTAATTGTGATTTAATGCGTTTGAATCAAACTTATCAATCTGTTGTGGTGGAAGGATCTTTTGGTTTAATGACACCAATGGCAGAAGGAAAAAGTTTTGCAGATTGGATTACTCAACGAAAAATGCCAGTAGTACTTGTAGTTGGAATTAAAGATGGTTGTGTAAATCACGCTTTATTGACGGTAAAGGTTATCCAACAATTGGGTGTGCCGTTATTAGGTTGGATAGCAAATCGAATTAATCCATTATTAAGCCATTATGCAGAAATTGTTGATTTACTTGTTGAACATATTGATGCGCCGCTTTTAGGTAAAATTCCTTATTTACATAAACCCGAAGAACAAGAATTAGGGCATTATTTAACGAATATAGATCGATTAATGTATATGCAAACAGAGTTCATAAAATAATAAAGTGCGGTTGAATTTTTTTAGTTTTGTATAAGGGCGAAATATCGCCCTTATTTTGTGTTTGAAAAGAAATATATTATTGTGATAATTAAGGTCTTACACCTAACATATGACAGATAGCATAAGTTAATTCACTACGATTTAATGTATAAAAGTGGAAGTCATTCACGCCTTCGCGAGATAAAATTTTTACCATATCCATTGCAACACTTGCTGCTACAAGATTACGTGTAGTTGGATCATCATCCAAACCATCATAGGCTTTAACTAACCACGCTGGAATTTTCACATTAGTGAATGATGCCATTTTTTGGAGTTGTTTAAAATTAGTAACAGGTAAAATACCGGGTACGATTTCAGTATCAATACCAATTGATGCACAACGATCACGAAAACGTAGGTAGTTTTCAATATCAAAGAAAAATTGCGTAATGACGTGGTTTGCACCTGCATCAATTTTACGTTTTAAATTAATTAAGTCTGCTTGTGCGGATTTTGCTTCTGGATGAACTTCAGGATAAGCGGCTACAGAAATATCAAAATCAGCGACAGAACGGAGTAATTCCACAAGATCTGACGCATAAAATGGTTTTTTCGCGTAACCGTTAGGTTCATCACCGCGTAACGCAACAATACGGCGAATACCACTATCCCAATAATCTCTCGCAATTTGTTTTAATTCTTCAGGTGTGGCATCAATTCCAGTTAAATGTGGTGCGGCTTCTAAGCCAGTTTCTTGTTTAATGGCTTTCACAATGCCGTGAGTGCGGTCACGTTCTCCCGAATTTGCGCCGTAAGTGACTGACACAAATTTAGGCTTTAATACTTTTAAACGATGAATTGAATCCCATAGAAGGGTTTCCATTTTTTCGTTTTTAGGTGGAAAAAATTCAAAGGAGACATTAATTTTTTTATTAAAATCTGCAATATGTTGATTTAATGTATCAATTTCTTTCGCGTAGCTCATAAGGCTTCCTTTAGGATTCTAAAATAGTATTTGTACAATAAAATAGGTTTTAATATGAGTCAATTTCAATTTATTCATTAAAAGTATGATTATTATTAATAATTCAATGAATGGATAATTATTGTTCAATAATAACTAATTTTTAGATCAACACATACTCAAAACTACCGCACTTTTGTTAGCAATGATTTATCCCATTTTACAACGAAAAAGAAAGTGCGGTAATTTTTTGTATATTTTTATAGAAAGATAAATGCGTGTTAAATAAATACAATAGATTTATTTTTTAGCGCAAAAAATTAGCATTTTATGAAAAAACGAGTATAATACGCCGACCCTGTAAATGTGCGAATTCCCATCGTACATTATTTTATCGAGATCGCACTCGAAGGGGTGATGATTAAGATTAATGGTTGTGTTCATAAGAACACTGGGTATCAAACTAATTTTTGGTAATTAATTAATGAAAACTTTTGTAGCAAAACCAGAAACGGTTAAACGCGACTGGTACGTAGTAGATGCGACAGGTAAAACTTTAGGTCGTTTAGCGACTGAATTAGCACGTCGTCTTCGTGGTAAACACAAGGCTGAGTACACTCCACACGTAGATACTGGTGATTACATCATCGTTATCAACGCAGACAAAGTGGCAGTAACTGGTCGTAAAGAAACAGATAAACTTTACTACTGGCACACTGGCTATGTAGGTGGTATTAAACAAGCGACTTTCAAAGAAATGATCGCTCGCCGTCCTGAAGCTGTGATTGAAATTGCGGTTAAAGGTATGTTGCCAAAAGGTCCATTAGGCCGTGCAATGTTCCGTAAATTAAAAGTGTATGCAGGTGCTGAACACCAACACGCTGCACAACAACCACAAGTATTAGATATTTAATCACGAGGTTTAGAAAATGGCAGAGAATCAAAACTACGGCACAGGCCGCCGCAAAAGCTCTTCAGCTCGTGTATTTATCAAACCGGGCAGTGGTAAAATCACAATCAACCAACGTGAATTAGATGTTTACTTTGGTCGCGAAACAGCGCGTATGGTAGTACGTCAGCCATTAGAGTTGGTTGAATTAACTGATAAATTAGACCTATACATCACTGTTAAAGGTGGTGGTATTTCTGGTCAAGCGGGTGCAATCCGTCACGGTATCACTCGTGCATTAATGGAATACGATGAAACATTACGCCCAGCACTTCGTGCAGCTGGTTTCGTTACTCGTGACGCACGTCGCGTTGAACGTAAAAAAGTGGGTTTACACAAAGCACGTCGTCGTCCACAATACTCAAAACGTTAATTTTTATTTTCGTTTCCAAAAGAAAAGCAGAGAGAAATCTCTGCTTTTTTATTATTTGAGTTACTCTAACTTATTGATTATAAAACAATAAAAAAGATTATATTGGCAAATAGGTAATGCTTTATGGTAAAATGTTGCCCCTTAAAAACCTAGAATATTTTTGGATCTTCGGAGGAATAAATGTCCAGCGCATCAAGTAAACGTTCAGTAATGACCCTTTTTTCAAATAAAGATGATATTTATTGCCATCAGGTAAAAATTGTTTTGGCAGAAAAAGGTGTGCTTTATGAAAACGCAGAGGTTGATTTGCAAGCTCTACCAGAAGATTTAATGGAATTAAATCCATACGGCACTGTGCCTACGTTGGTTGATCGTGATCTCGTATTATTTAATTCACGCATCATAATGGAATATCTTGATGAGCGTTTTCCACATCCTCCATTAATGCAAGTCTATCCTGTTTCTCGTGCTAAAGATCGACTTTTAATGTTACGTATTGAACAAGATTGGTATCCAACACTTGCAAAAGCAGAAAATGGCACAGAAAAAGAAAAAACTTCAGCATTAAAACAGTTAAAAGAAGAACTATTGGGGATTGCACCAATTTTTCAACAGATGCCTTATTTTATGAATGAAGAATTTGGTTTGGTTGATTGCTATGTTGCACCATTATTATGGAAATTAAAACATTTAGGTGTGGAATTTACAGGCACAGGAAGTAAAGCGATTAAAGCTTATATGGAACGTGTGTTTACACGCGATTCTTTTTTGCAATCTGTAGGTGAAGCTGCACCAAAAAATTTAATGGATGATAAATAATGGAACATAAATCTTCTCCTAAACGCCCTTATTTATTACGTGCCTATTATGATTGGCTAGTAGATAATAGTTTTACGCCTTATTTAGTTGTTGATGCGACTTACTTAGGTGTGAATGTTCCTGTCGAATATGTAAAAGATGGACAGATTGTATTAAACTTGTCTGCCAGTGCTACGGGCAATTTACAACTTACAAATGATTTCATCCAGTTTAATGCACGTTTTAAAGGCGTCTCTCGTGAACTGTATATTCCAATGGGCGCAACCCTTGCGATTTATGCTCGTGAGAATGGCGATGGCGTGATGTTTGAACCTGAGGAAATTTATGATGAACTTAACATTGAGCCAGATACTGAACAACCAACAGGTTTTTATGAAGCAGTAGATAAGCCTAAAAAACGAGAAGAAAAAAAGAAAACAAAATCAGTTTCCCATTTAAGAATTGTGGATTAAGAAAAAACGCGATGAAATTATCATCGCGTTTATTTTTATAAATTACCTTGTTTTGCAATAAAGTTGAGAATTTTTTCTTCAATGCCTTTTGTATCCAATCCTAAATCTGCCAATGCTTCTTGCTGTGTCGCTTGTGGAATAAAATAATCTGGCAAACCAAGTTGTAAAAGTGCGGTTGATTTTCCTGATGAATTTAGTACTTCCGCAACAGCAGATCCCGCTCCACCTTGAATTGCATTTTCTTCCAATGTGACCAAATAATCGTGAGTTTGTGCAAGCATATTAATCATTTCAATATCAATCGGTTTCACAAAACGCATATCTACAACCGTTGCATTGAGTTTTTCTGATAACTCTAAAGCGGATGGTAATAGAGTACCAAAATTTAAAATCGCAATTTTTTGACCTTTTCGAATTAAACGTGATTTACCAATAGGAAGCATTTCTAAAGGAGTAAGTTTTACACCAACGGCATTTCCGCGAGGGTAGCGTACTGTCGCAGGTTTTCCACATTGATAACCTGTATAGAGCATTTGACGGCATTCATTTTCATCACTCGGCGTCATAATGATCATATTTGGAATGCAACGCATAAAGCTAATATCGAATGCACCTTGATGTGTAGCCCCATCTGCACCAACTATCCCTGCTCGATCAATCGCAAATAGCACAGGGAGATTTTGAATGGCAACATCGTGAATTAATTGATCGTAAGCACGTTGTAAAAATGTCGAGTAAATTGCGACGACAGGTTTATATCCGCCAATTGCAAGTCCTGTGGCAAACGTGACGGCGTGCTGTTCTGCAATCGCTACGTCAAAATATTGTTTTGGGAAGCGTTGGGAAAATTCTACCATACCTGAACCCTCACGCATTGCAGGTGTGATACCTATAATTTTGGCATCTTTTTCTGCCATTTCACATAGCCAATCGCCAAAAATTTTCGAATAAGTTGGTTTACTATTGTTTTTGGGCAATTCGCCACTGATTGGATCAAATTTAGGTACACCGTGGAAACCAATCGGATCTTTTTCTGCGGGTGCGTATCCTTTACCTTTTTTCGTTTTTATATGCAAAAATTGTGGGCCTTTCAGATTACGCATATTCGTAAGCGTTGCCACTAATTCATCAATGTTATGCCCATCCACAGGGCCAATATAGTTAAAACCGAGTTCTTCAAATAATGTACTTTCTGGCGAAAACATTACACCTTTCATATGTTCTTCGGTTTTTTTCATAAAGTTTTTGATTGGAGGAACTTTATCAAGGATTTTTTTACTGCCATCACGAAGCGTAGAGTAAAGAGAGCCAGAGAAAATACGCGCAAGATGATTATTTAATGCGCCAACGTTTTCTGAAATAGACATTTCGTTATCATTTAAAATAACTAACATATCTGTATGCAATGCCCCCGCGTGATTTAATGCCTCAAATGCCATTCCCGCAGTAATTGCGCCATCACCGATTACGCATACTGTTTTTCTACCTGCATTTTCTCGTTCTGCGGCAACGGCAATGCCTAATCCCGCACTAATAGACGTAGAGGAGTGACCAACACTTAATACATCAAATTCACTTTCTTCACGCCAAGGAAAAGGATGAATACCGTCTTTTTGGCGAATTGTGGACATTTGCTCTCGGCGACCCGTTAGGATTTTATGTGGATAAGCTTGATGTCCCACATCCCAAATTAACTGATCAAATGGCGTCTTATATACATAATGCAGTGCAACGGTTAGCTCTACAGTGCCTAAACCTGACGCTAAATGTCCGCTAGTTTGACTAACAGATTCTAAAAGATAAGCACGTAATTCTTGACAGAGTTGTGGTAGCTGATCTTTATTTAAAAGACGCAAATCTTCTGGAGAATTAATTAAAGATAAAAGAGGATAATTGTTCATATTGTTAGTCATTTTAAAAACGTGATAAATTTTGACCGCACTTTTGTGGGTATTTAACTTTTTCTGGTAATAATGAATTCAGCTAATGCACGAAGTGCGGTCGTATCAAAAGGAATTTTTTCTAATTCAGACAAAGCACTTTGATATAGATCTTGCGCTTTTTGTTTTGCGCCACTTAATCCAAGTAATTTTGGATATGTACTTTTATCTAAATCAAGATCGGCGCCCACCTGTTTGCCAATTTCTGCACTATCGCCTTCAATATCTAAAATATCGTCTTGAACTTGAAAGGCTAAGCCAATGGCTTCCGCATATTGTGTTAAGGATTGTTCTAACCTTTTGTCGGTAAAATGCGGAGAACAAATGAAACCTAATTTCAATGCGGCAATTAGCAATGCACCCGTTTTGTTACGATGAATTAATTCTAATTCGCTTAAACTAATCTGTTTATGCTCAGAAATAAGATCTAAACTTTGCCCTAAACACATTCCTTGCACACCAGCGCCTTGCGCTAAAATTTGAATTAAAGCCAGTTTTTGTTCAGCAGAAATATTCGGTGTTTTGGTCAATATTTCAAATGCGAAACTTTGCAGCGCATCGCCCGCAAGAATAGCTGTAGCTTCATCAAATTGGATATGACAAGTAGGATGTCCACGGCGTAGATTATCATCATCCATCGCAGGTAAATCATCGTGAATTAAGGAATAGGCGTGAATGGCTTCAATGGCAGCAGCAGCGTAATCTAAGGTTTGTTTCTCTGCACCAAGCATTTGACCTGTTGCGTAAACTAAGAAAGGGCGAACTCGCTTACCGCCAAGTAATAATGCGTATTTCATCGCCTCAAGCAAAGGTGCATTATGACTTTCAATGCCCTCAAATTGAGCTTCTAAAAAGCGATTGATACGAATTTGAACCTGTTGTAATTCTTCAGAAAAGTGACCCATTAAGCATTCCCTTCATAATCATTCCCTTTATAATCATTCAGTGGCGCATCTTCTGTTTTTTGCAATAAGATCTGAATACGTTGTTCTGCTTGTTGTAAACGTTCTTGTCCTAGCTTAGCGAGTTGCACACCTTGTTCAAATTCTTTTAACGCTTCTTCTAACGGTAGATCGCCATTTTCTAAATGTGTAACAATATTTTCTAACTTCGCTAATGTTGTTTCAAAATCTTGTGAAGATGCGGGTTTACGCGCCATGGAATTATCCTTTTTCACGGTAAAAATTGTTTTCCATTGTACTGTATTTTACTTGAGTTGTTAAAAATTTATTTCAAGCTAGGACCAGTGGACTTTTCACTATCTTTGCGTAAAATACTCGCCACTTTAAATACCCAAGAAATACCTAAGCTATTTATATGAAATTTATCGTTAAACTTTTTCCTGAAATTATGATTAAAAGCGAAACTGTGCGTAAACGTTTCGCAAAAATTTTAACCTCTAATATCCGCAATATTTTACAGAAATATGATGAAGAAACCGCAGTTGTGCGTCACTGGGATTACATTGAAGTGCGGTCAAAAAATGAAGAAAATCGTGAAGAATTAATCGCCTTGTTACAACGTATTCCTGGTATTCATCATTTTTTAGAAGTTGAAGAAAAACCATTTACCGATTTGCATCATATTTTTGAATTGACGCTTGCTGATGTCGCACAACAACTTCAAGGCAAAACCTTTTGTGTTCGAGTAAAACGTAAAGGAAAACATAAATTTAGTTCGATTGAAGCAGAACGTTATATCGGCGGTGGATTAAATCAACACATTGAAAGTGCAAAAGTGCGGTTGAAAAATCCAGATGTGACTGTTCGTATTGATATTGAAGATGACAAAATGATGTTAGTTAAAGCACGTCACGCTGGGATTGGCGGTTATCCGATTGGTACGCAAGAAGATGTGCTTTCTTTAATTTCAGGGGGATTTGATTCAGGCGTATCGAGTTATATGTTGATTCGTCGTGGTTCCCGAGTTCATTATTGTTTCTTTAATCTTGGCGGTGCAGCCCATGAAATTGGCGTTAAACAAATGGCTTATCATATTTGGCAACGCTATAGCTCTTCACATAAAGTACGCTTTATTGCGATTAACTTTGAGGGAGTTGTCGGTGAGATTTTAGAGAAAGTCGATAACGGACAAATGGGTGTTGTATTAAAACGGATGATGGTGCGAGCCGCAAGTAAAGTCGCTCAACGTTTCAATATTGAAGCAATTGTGACAGGGGAGGCATTAGGGCAAGTTTCTAGCCAAACTTTAACCAATTTACGCTTGATTGATGAAGCCGCTGATGCCTTAGTATTGCGTCCGTTAATTACCCATGATAAAGAACAAATTATCGCGATGGCGAAAGAAATTGGCACTGATGATATTGCAAAATCTATGCCAGAATTTTGTGGCGTGATTTCAAAAAATCCTACGATTAAAGCGGTTCGTGAAAAGATTCTTAAAGAAGAAGGGCATTTTAATTTTGAGATTCTTGAAAGTGCGGTACAAAATGCAAAATATTTAGATATTCGCCAGATTGCAGAAGAAACAGAAAAAGTAGTCGTGGAAGTCGAGGCAATTTCTGTATTAGGTGAAAATGAAGTGATTTTGGATATTCGTAGCCCAGAAGAAACGGATGAAAATCCATTTGAATCAGGTACACATGACGTCATTCAAATGCCGTTCTACAAACTTTCTTCTCAATTTGGTAGCCTTGATCAAAGTAAAAGTTACGTGTTGTATTGTGAACGTGGTGTAATGAGTAAATTACAAGCCTTATATTTGAAAGAAAATGGTTTTTCAAATGTGCGTGTATTTGCAAAAAACATTCATTAATTAGGATATAAAATATGCGTAATCAAACTAAACAGCATCTTAAACAACTTCAAATTACCATGCAGCAGCTTAATCTATGGCAAACGATGCCCCCTGCTGCAGAGGCTTTTTTAAGTAAAGAACCTTTTTCAATTGATACGATGTCTGCCAAAGAGTGGCTACAATGGGTATTTATTCCACGCATGCAGGCATTATTAGAAAGTGGTTCAGCCTTGCCAAATAAAATTGCCATTTCGCCTTATATTGAAGAAGCAATGAAGGAATTTGATGAGTTACAACAACTATTAACTCCTTTAGTTGCTTTAGAAGAACTTCTGAACAAGAACCAATGTTAGAAATTTTATATCAAGATGAGTTTCTCGTTGCGGTGAATAAGCCTGCTGGTATGCTGGTTCATCGCAGTTGGTTAGATCCTCACGAAACTCAATTTGTGATGCAAACTTTGCGAGATCAAATTGGCCAACACGTATTTCCTATTCATCGTTTAGATCGACCGACATCTGGCGTGTTGTTATTTGCATTGAGCAGTGAAATTGCGAATTTAATGTGTGAACAGTTTGAACAAAAGTACGTTCAGAAATCTTATTTGGCTGTAGTGCGTGGGTATTTACAGGGAAAAGAGCGGATAGATTATCCACTAAAAATTCAATTGGATAAAATCGCAGATAAATTTTCTCAAGAAGATAAAGAGCCTCAAGAAGCGATTACTGATTATGAAGGATTAAAAATAGTCGAAATGCCTTATCCTGCTGGGCGTTATCAAACGGTGCGTTATTCTTTAGTTAAATTAATCCCTCATACAGGTAGAAAACACCAATTACGTCGCCATATGAAACATATTTTTCACCCGATTTTAGGGGATACGCAATATGGTGACTTACATCAAAATCGTGCATTAATGTCACATTTAGGTTGTTCTCGATTATTTTTACATTCTAATAGTTTGTCTTTTATTCATCCAATAACGAAAGAGCAAATAACAATTACAGCAGGTTTAGATGAACAATGGCATCAATTAATGAATCAATTTGGATGGGAAAATGTTTGATATTAACTTAACACACGAACAGCAACAAAAAGCAGTTGAACAAATTCAAGAACTTATGGAAAAAGGAATTAGTAGTGGAGAAGCGATTCAAATAGTGGCGAAAGCACTACGAGAAATTCATAAAAATGATAAAAAAACTCCAGAAAATTAAATTTTTTGTGATCTACTTATCATTTTTGAATATTGCTCGTTGCATAACCGTTCAAAATATTTAAACATAGCGAACCTAATTAGTAGGTAATAAGGCGAGAGTCTTGTTGATTTATTGTTTTAATAGGCGAAGCCTAGAGAGGTCTTTTATGGAAATTGGTATTGTAAAATGGTTCAATAATGCAAAAGGATTTGGTTTCATTTCCGCAGAAGGTGTAGATGCCGATATTTTTGCACATTATTCAGTGATTGAAATGGACGGCTATCGTTCATTAAAAGCGGGTCAAAAAGTACAATTTGAAGTTCTCCACAGCGATAAAGGATCTCACGCCACAAAAATAATCCCAATTGCGGATACTCAAGAATAATAAATACCCTAAATTTTTTTCTATTAATCCTAACTTAAAAGACAAGAATTAAAAGTTAGAAAGTCAGTAAAGGACTAAGCTTTGTGATTAAAAAAAAGCTTAGTCCTTTTAGTTCGTATTAAATAAGAAATCCGCCTTTAAATTTATAAGTCCATCACTTATTCATCAACAATATCAGTAAATTCTGCACCTAATACTTTTGCTAAATCTTGTGGCGCAATTTCTACGCTTAGCCCACGTTTTCCGCCTGAAACATAAATCGTTTCAAACTCAAGTGCGGTTGAATTTATTACGGTTTTCACGCGTTTTTTTTGACCTAGCGGGCTAATTCCTCCAACAAGATAACCTGTACTTTTTTGTGCTGCATCTTTATCCGCCATTTCCACTTTTTTCACACCGATAGATTTTGCTGCTTTCTTTAAATTCAGCATATTGGCCGTTGCAAGCACAAAACAAGCGAGTTTTTTCTGATCGCCATTTTCCGCCACAAGTAAGGTTTTAAAAGAGCGGTTAGGATCAATACCTAATTTTTCTGCCGCTTCATCACCAAAATGTTGATTATTCGGATCATGATCATAAGTGTGCAAGATAAAAGGAATTTTTTGTTTTTTAAGTAAATCAATTGCGGGTGTCATTATTTCGTTCCTGGTTTTGGTGTAAAATAATGCTGATTATTTTACAGCGGAGAGAAAAATGGACGCAACCTTAAATATTGCGATAGCAGCAGAATTTGAATTAAGTGAAAAAATTGTAGAGCGTTTAGAACAAAGTGCGCTTGAAATTAGCAAAGTTTCTATTGTTGAAATAATACCTTTTGAAGAAGAACAAAATATTCGTTTTCGAAATAAAGGCGTTGAACAACTTTCGCCAAATGAAGTAGAGTGGGCTGATTTTAATTATGTCTTTTTTGCAGGAAAACTTGAGCAAGTTTCCCATATTGCGCAAGCAGCAGAGCAGGGCTGTATTGTCATTGATATGTTAGGCGTTTGCAGTGCACTTTCGGATGTGCCTGTTGTTGTTCCAACGGTAAATGAATCACAATTACTTGAATTGAGACAACGTAACATTGTTAGCTTGCCTGATCCACAAGTAAGCCAACTTGCTTTAACGCTTGCCCCGATTTTACAAGAAACGAATCTTAATCAAGTGTTTGTCACCTCTTTATTGCCGGCTTCTTATACGGATGCGGAAACCGTGACGAAACTTGCGGGACAAACAGCCCGTTTATTAAATGGTATTCCATTGGATGAAGAAGAAACGCGCTTAGCCTTTGATGTTTATCCGCATCAAGCACCTAATTTATCGAATCAATTACAACGAATTTTTCCGCAATTAGATCGTGCTACATTTCATGCAATCCAAGTACCTGTATTTTATGGATTGGCACAAAAAGTCACCGCACTTTCAGATTATGATTTCGACTATCAGCCTCAAAATAGCGAGCTTGTCGCTTTAGAAGAAACCTTAATTACGCCTGTGCTTAATGGAGAACAAGAAAATGGCGAAGAATCAGTAAAACTTCATTTAAGTCAAATAAGTGCGGTAGAAAATGGCGTAGAATTTTGGTCTGTGGCAGATGAACAGCGCTTTAATCTCGCTTTACTTTCAGTGAAATTGTTGGAAGGTATTTATCAGCAAGGTTATTAATGAAATTAAGGAGAATAGTATGCAAAATATTCTATTTATTATCCATTCAGCCCCTTATGGTGGATGGAAGCTGACAAAGTATTAAATTTTTAATTTTCTCGATAGCTAAAAGAAACCCGCCACAAGTGCGGGTTCTTTTTTGCTTATTTTGTTGCAGCTTTCATCGTTTGAACAAATTCAGCTAATTCAGCTAAACATTGCTCGTGATTATCTAAATTTCGCTCAATAATTTTTACCGTTGCCGAACCTGAAATTGCACCAGCCGCTCCCAAAGCTAAGGCTTCTTTAACTTGTGCAGGCTGTGCAATGCCGAAGCCTTGTAAAATTGGTGGGGCATTGTGGGCTTTAAGTTGTTCTACAAGGGTATCTAAATTTGCTGCGTGAGCTTGATTTTCAGCACTGGTTACGCCTGCACGTGAGACTAAATAGGTATAGCCTTCGCTATTTTTCGCTACGCCTTGAATTGTTTTCTCATCCGCATTTGGCGGGCAAATAAAGACGGGTTGAATGCCGTGTTTTTTGGCCGCTTGTACATAATCTTCTTTTGCGAGTAACGGAATATCTGCTACAAGCACAGCATCAACACCAACTTCTGCACAGCGTTGATAAAAAGCATCTAAACCTTTAGCAAAAATTAAATTGGCACAAAGTAATAAGCTAATCGGAATCTCGGGATATTTTGACCGCACTTTTTCCAATAGTTTAAAGCTATCTTCACTGCTATGACCTGTAGTTAAAGCACGATTATTCGCGGCTTGAATAACTGGGCCATCGAGTAGCGGATCGGAAAAAGGAAAACCGAGTTCTAAAGCATCTGCACCGTTATCCACAAGTGTGCAAATGATCTCAAAAGAGCGGTCGAAAGTAGGGTCGCAAAGGGTAACGAACGGCACGAAAGCCCCTTCATTTTTTGCGTTAAGTGTCGCAAATTGCGTTTCAAAACGGCTCATTAGTTCGTTCCTCCATTTAAAATTTTATCAACAGTAAAAATATCTTTATCGCCTCGTCCTGAAAGATTAACCACTAAAAGTTGTTCTTTTTCAGGATTTTGTTTAATCAATTTCAAGGCATAAGCCAAGGCGTGTGAGCTTTCTAATGCAGGAATAATACCTTCGTGTTTTGCCAATTCTTGGAATGCGTTAAGGGCTTCTTCATCGGTAATCGATACATAATCAGCACGACCAATCTCATTTAAATAAGCATGTTGCGGCCCGACAGAGGGAAAATCTAACCCTGCAGAAATGGAATAGGATTCCTCAATTTGTCCATCTTTATCTTGCATAATTGGCGATTTCATTCCGAAGTAGATGCCTGTTGTGCCGTGCTTGAGCGGTGCACCGTGTTCGCCCGTTTCAATACCTTTACCCGCAGGTTCAACACCAATTAAACGAACATTTGGTTCATCAATAAAATCAGCAAACATACCAATTGCATTCGAGCCACCGCCAACCGCAGCAATGACTGCATCAGGTAAACGACCTTCCCGTTCGAGAATTTGACGTTTGGTTTCTTCGCCAATCATTTTTTGAAATTCTCTCACAATCGTCGGGAAGGGGTGAGGGCCTGCAGCGGTTCCAAGTAAATAATGGGTGGTTTCATAGTTTGCTGACCAATCACGCATCGCTTCACAACAGGCATCTTTTAAAGAGCAAGAGCCTTTTTGTACAGGAATTACTTCAGCGCCCATTAAACGCATACGGAACACGTTTGGTGATTGACGCTCAACATCTTTTGCCCCCATATAAACACGACACGGCATATCTAACATAGCACAAGCTAGGGCGGTCGCAACACCGTGCTGACCCGCACCTGTTTCGGCAATAATACGCGTTTTGCCCATACGTTTAGCCAATAAAATTTGCCCTAACACCTGGTTGGTTTTGTGTGCACCACCGTGTAATAAATCTTCACGTTTAAGATAAAGTTTAGTTTTTGTGCCTTTGGTTAAGTTACGACAAAGAGTAAGTGCGGTCGGTCTGCCCGCATAATTTTTGAGTAAATCAGCAAATTCTGCTTGGAATGTAGGATCATTTTGAGCCTCCACAAAGGCTTGTTCTAATTGCTTTAAAACAGGCACTAAAATTTCGGGTACATACATTCCGCCAAATTCGCCAAAATAAGGGTTAAGAAGTGTGTCTGACATATTTTTTCCTATTATTTTATTTTTCTTTTGAAACGCTCATTCCTGCAAAAGATTGAGCGGTTGGCATTACTTCAATACGATTAATGTTTACGTGTTCAGGCTGTTGATGAAGCCATAATACAATATTCGCAATATCTTCAGGCTGAACCGATTGCACGTTTTCATAGACTTTTGTGGCTCTTTCATCATCGCCGTGAAAACGCACATTAGAGAACTCCGTACCGCCACATAAACCCGGTTCAACATTGCTTACTCGAATTTTTGTGCCTGCCAGATCGGCTCGTAAATTTAAGCTAAATTGTGTGACAAAAGCTTTAGTTCCACCATATACATTACTGCCCGCATAAGGATAAGTACCTGCAATTGAACTCAAATTGATAATCTGCCCGTGATTACGAGCGACCATATTTGGCAACACAAGGCGAGTGATAGTAACCAATCCTTTGATGTTGGTATCGATCATCTGATACCAATCTTGTAAATCCGCTTTATGTGCTGGCTCTAATCCCAAGGCTAAACCTGCATTATTCACTAATAAATCGACCGCTTGCCAACCTTCAGGAAGGGTATTTAGAGCGTTAATTGTGGCTTGTTTATCACGAATGTCAAAGGCAAGCGGTAGAAAATTATTGCCCAATTGTGAATGGATTTCTGCTAATCGATCTGCACGTCTGCCCGTGCCAATCACTTTATAGCCTGCTTCGATCAATTTTTTACAGATTGCCAAGCCAAAGCCTGCGGTTGCACCTGTAACTAATGCAGTAGTGGTTTTCATTTTTTCTCCTAAATCTTGAACTTATTTGTACTATTAAAGTAGTACAAATAAGTTTTGATTGCAAGCAATTTCATTTTAATTTTAAAAATGTCATTAAATGAATTAATTTAACAATATCGCAAACGTTTGCTTGATGATATAATCTGCCCAATTTTTATTTCAACTGATTGAGGTTAATCGTGAGCAACACACAACTGAGCTATAAAGATGCTGGCGTCGATATTCACATTGGAAATGAATTAGTCGAACGTATCAAAGGCGATGTAAAACGCACTCGCCGCTCTGAAGTTATGGGCGGATTGGGTGGTTTCGGCGCATTATGTGCTTTACCCACCAAATATAAAGAGCCAATTTTAGTTTCTGGCACAGATGGCGTTGGCACAAAATTACGCCTTGCGATTGACTTGAAAAAACACGATACTATTGGTCAGGATTTAGTGGCAATGTGTGTGAATGACTTAATCGTACAAGGGGCAGAACCGCTTTTCTTCTTAGATTACTATGCTACAGGGAAATTAGACGTTGATGTGGCAGCAAGTGTGATCAAAGGTATTGCATACGGTTGTGAAATGTCTGGCTGTGCGTTAGTGGGTGGCGAAACCGCCGAAATGCCAGGAATGTATCACGAAGGCGACTATGATTTGGCGGGTTTCTGCGTAGGCGTGGTAGAAAAATCAGAGATTATTGACGGCACAGCAGTGAAAACAGGCGACACGCTTATCGCACTCGGCTCAAGCGGTGCACACTCAAACGGTTATTCGTTAATTCGCAAAGTGCTTGAAGTAAGTGGTGCAAATCCAACGGATTTATTAGAAGGTAAACCACTTAGCGAACACTTTTTAGCACCAACCAAAATCTATGTAAAATCGATTTTACAGTTGATCAAGCAGACCGAAGTTCACGCCATTGCTCACTTAACAGGTGGTGGTTTCTGGGAAAATATCCCGCGTGTATTACCTGACAATACTAAAGCAGTGATTGATGAATCAAGCTGGCAATGGCCTGCGATCTTCAACTGGTTACAAGAAAAAGGCAATATCAGCCGTTATGAAATGTATCGCACCTTTAACTGTGGCGTAGGTATGGTAATTGCATTACCAGAAAAAGAGGTTGAAACCGCTCTTACATTACTTGAACAAGCAGGCGAAAAAGCGTGGGTTATCGGCAAAATTGAACATCTTGGCGAAGGCGAAGCACAGGTTGAGATTCAATAATAAAATCTTAAATTTAAATTCATCCCTTTTGGGCTGATTTCTATAAGGAAGAAAATGAAAAAAATTGCCGTCCTTATTTCTGGTCAAGGAACAAATTTACAAACTATTATTGATGCCTGCCATTTAGGCGATATTCCCGCCAAAATTGCCTGTGTGGTAAGTAACAAAGCTGATGCTTACGGCTTAGTTCGAGCCAAACAAGCACAGATTCCGCAAGCGGTCTTTCTTCGCAAAAATTTTTCCAATAACCTCGAAATGGACGACGCCATTGGCGATTATTTGCAAAGCCTAGCCGTAGATTTGATCGTCCTTGCTGGTTATATGAAAATTCTTACCCCAAAATTTACCCAACGTTTTGCAGGGAAAATTTTAAATATCCATCCTTCTCTTCTTCCTAAATACGCAGGCTTAAGCACCTACCAACGTGCGATTGAAGCAGGCGACAATGAACACGGCACAACCGTTCATTTTGTCAATGAAGAAGTGGATGGTGGTGCGATTGTCTTACAAGCAAAAGTGCCAATCTTCCCTGAAGATAGCATCGAAGAAGTGGAGGCTAGAACCCGTGAGCAAGAATATCAAATTTATCCGCTTGTGATTAAATGGTTTACCGAAGGGCGATTAAGACTTAAAGATAATTTGGCATATTTAGATGGGAAAGCTCTGCCAAAATCTGGATATGCAAATGAATAACTTAGAATTTAGACAGACTATTTCTGTATTTTTTATTTAATTAGGATGTAAAAGTGCGGTGAAATTTTACCGCACTTTTAAAATTAGTGATGATGGTGTTCTGGTTTTGGAGGTAGTTTAGCTAATCCTTTACCAACCGGTAAAATTAATGTGCTATAGCTTGCAGATTGCTGACAAATTTGTTGATCTGCAAATGGTGTTTTATGAATAACTTTAATTTTCCAAATACCATCAATTAATGGAATGATATTCACACGTCCTTGACTATCTGTTTTACCTGAAAAACCTTGTGGTTCACGATGACCTGTACTTGCTTCAAGATCTTTCACGATAATAGTATCAGCGGTTGCGATGACAGTTTCGCCTGCTAATGGCTGATCTTGGTAGAAAATTTGAACAGGGAACGGTTCGCCTGATTTCGCTTTGCTAGGATCACGCAAAGGAACAATTTCAAGCGGTAAACCAACTCTTGTCATTGCCATTTCTGCATTTAATGGCTTTTTCCCTACAGTAATAAGACTTTTACCAAACATTTGGGTTTGTTCACAATAAGTGGGATTTTCTAATCCTTTCAAATTATCCATTTTCCAACCTTCAGCATTTTGTGACCAAAAAGTGGGTTTATAAGTCGCTGTTACCCAATAAGAACCATCGGACAATGCTTTCTCTGATTGATATTGATAGTTTTCGCCTTTTTGGATTAAGGTTTGTTTTTCTCCATCTTGACGAATAATTTCCATTGGTGCAAAAATTTTTAAACGTGCTTCAGGAATTTTTTCTACATAAGGGTAATCCCCATAAGCTAATTCTGCTTTTAATACAGAGCCAGATGTTAATTTCGTCGGTGCTTGAACCCAAACTTCATGAGCTTGTGCTGTGCCAGCTAAAACCAATAATCCTGTAATCAATGTCTTTTTCATATATTTCCTTAATAAGAATGGAGGAGTTAAAAATGAGTGTGAATACTAAATGAAAATAGCTATCATTTAAATAGCTATTTAAATAAAATTTTAAGATTTGTGATCGAGATCACAAAATGAAAAATACCATAAGAAATAGTATAAAAATACCCCAAATACAAAATATTTAGGGCGTCTTATAAATTTAGGAAAATGTTTTAATCATCTTTTTTAGATGGTTTAATGCCTAATAAATTACAACTTAATTTACTAATCACATGTTCTGCAGTATTGCCTAATAATGCGGCAGATAAACCTGTTCGTCCCACTGTGCCTAAAATCACTAATTCAGCTTCAATCTCTTTCGCAACTTCAGGAATAACTTCCTCTGGAAAACCTTCGCGTACGTGAGTATGATCTTCATCAATTCCAAATTTTTGGCGTAAAGCTTTCATATTAATAAGATGCTGACCTCGAATACCGTTTTCATAACCTGAAGTATTAAATTCAGGTAAATCAATCGCCATATTGATTGGTGCGGAAGGGTAGGCTGCCACCAAATGGACATTACCACGATTTAGATTTTCTGCGAGTGAAATACCTGTTTCTACCAGCTCTTGATTAAATTCATCTTGATATTCTTGCTCTCCAGAAACATTCACCGCCACAAGAATACGGCGTTGATGTTTCCAATCGCCATCACGAACCATTAAGACAGGAATAGGGCATTTACGAAGAAGTTGCCAATCAATGGGAGTAAAGATAAGAGACGTCAGTTTTTCTTCGTCTTTGGTATATTTTACGACGAGATCGTAATTATTATTTTCTACTTCTTCGTTAATTGCATCAGCTTCATTGCTATTCCACACAACATGAGATTGTAATTCAATTTCTGGATTTGCATATTTATCTAAGTAATATTGAACCGCATGGCGGTGTTTTTCAATTACTTGTTGATGCATTTCTGAACGTTCTTCAGAAGAAAGTAAAGCTGACATTTCATAAGATAAATCATAGACTGATAAAAGTGCGGTGATTTTTACCTTAGTTTCATTTTTTTGTTCTTCAACTAAACGCACTGCACGAGCTAGGGCGTACTGTTTTTCATTACTAGGATTAAGTACAACGAGAATATTTTTAAATTTCATAATAGCCTCCAAAATTGAGGCATAGGATAAAAAAGAATAGCAAAAATGGCAAGGTACAAGATTAATTTGGATAAATTTATTTTTATCAAGCACAAAAAGGCGTGATATTCACGCCTTAAATTTATTTAACTAATGTAATTTTTGTTTTATTCGTACCAGTTAATTCAATTAAACCATTTAAATCATTGATTGTAATATATTTGCCTTGTACGCTAATCACGCCGAGTTTTTGAAAGCGGCCTAATAAGCGGCTGATGGTTTCTACTGTTAAACCTAGATAATTACCAATATCGCCACGTGTCATTGTTAAACGAAATTCTCTTGCTGAAAAACCTCGAGCAGAATAGCGTTTAGAAAGATTATGAATAAAAGCAGCCAAACGTTCTTCTGCATTCATTTTAGATAGCAATAAAATCATCTCTTGATCACTTTTAATTTCACTGCTCATCAAACGTAAAATTTGCTGGCGTAGTTTTGGCATTTTTCCTGCCAAATCATCTAAAATATCAAAAGGAATTTCACATACCATAGCCGTTTCTAGAGCTTGCGCAAAACTAGGGTGTTGCATTTGAGTAATGGCATCAAAACCAACTAGGTCACCAGGCAAATGAAATGAAGTAATTTGTTCTTCGCCAGATTCACTAATCGTATAGCTTTTTATTGTGCCAGAACGAATAGCATAAATTGAATTGAGAGAATCTCCTGCTTTAAATAATACTTGAGACTTTTGAATCGGTTTTTTTCTCTCTATGATATTATCAAGCTGATCTAATTCTTGTTCATTTAAGGTAAAAGGAATACAAAGCTGACTAATACTGCAATCCTGACAATGAATCGCACAACCGCCTGATTGAATTTTGCGCCCTGATTGAGCTCCTGCAACGAAATTTTTCATGTACGCCTCAAATATTGAAAAAAATAGTGTAAAATTGATCTAACGCAAATATTCTACCACTAATTAGTCAGATTAAGAAGAGTAAAGCATTATGGCAGCTGAAAAATTAACAAAAAAACGTTTAGCTCAAATTTTAATTATGTTGTGCATTTTAATTATTGCATTTGTTTGGCGATATTTTTAGAAAACAGAAAATTCTTGCTTATTTTTAAAACAAATGGATTATTTCCAATAAATTTTGCTTGTCACATTCTTATATATACGTATAATTCAACCCCATTAAGCCTGGGTGGCGAAATTGGTAGACGCAGCGGATTCAAAATCCGCCGTTGAATAAACGTGTCGGTTCGAGTCCGACCCTAGGCACCACATACAAACCCTTGACCGTTGGTCAGGGGTTTTTCTTTTATGTATTTCAACCAGTAAAATCAATAAGTTACGTTCATATCCGCTATAAATTTATCATCAATCACAATCTCAAATTTTAAGTATTTTTATATATTTTTGTGTGTTGATTACGCCAATGCAACATTCCGAAAACTCAAAAAACTTGCGGAGCGAGAATATTTGCATTTCCATGACACGCGGCGTGAGGCATTGACTAGACTATCTAAAAAAGTAGATGTGATGACGTTAGCCAAAATATCTGGGCATAAAGATATTTCGATTTTACAAAATGTCTATTATGCCCCTAATATGGCGGAGGTGGCGGAATTACTCGATTAGCTAATATGTTTAGCATTGATCCGCCCCAACGAACAACTTCGCCTGCGATATAGCGTGGGCGAGAATTTTGTTGATCGACTGTAACGGGTTTGGGAAAATTAGGCAGTTTTGAAATAATCTTGGCAACGGTTTGATGGTGTCGCCCAAAATATATTGCTATATCCTCAAGCGTAATTAAATTTTGGCTTTTCTCGGTCAAATTAGATAACGCCGCCATTCTTGCCGCATTCACAATTTCTTCTTCGGCTTTCTGCGAAAGTTTAATTGATTCCATATTTCCTCCAATAAAAAACCGCCCATAAGAGCGGTGGTTCGTTAATATTGTTGTGTCTGTTCGGTGTGACAGATTTTGCCGTCACAGTCTTGATTAAGATTTAGGGCGTGCACCATATACACTACAAATGCACACACGAGCGTAATGATTAATTTGTTCATTTTCTGTTCCTTTTATCGGATTTTAAGTGTGATAATCCGCCGCAGGCTTAAAAAAGTGCGGTCGGATTTTGTGATGTTTTATTGGGCGATGAGGTTTTTCGCTCTTTCCCAGTTCATTTGATTAAACGCTTTAAATAGTGCAATTAATTTCTGAATGGTGGGGAGCGTGTTTTTGTATTGTCTTCGATATTCTTGGTGGTGGCTGATTACCATACCTGTGAAATAAGATCCGATGGTTTCTAACGGCTTAATCATATCGCCAATCAGGGTGTTCATTTGCTTGTGTCCACACCAAAGCCAAACGAGCGTTTCTATTTCAAATGCGTGAAGTTCGCGTGCGTTGCACAGTTGAACAGGTTGATTTTGGATTAATCCGTTAAAAACAGGGATAAGATTTAAATGTGTCATTTTGTGATTCTCTTAAGTAAGTTTTAAAACTCATCACGAACCACTGCGAATAGTTGGTGATGAACTGAATAGGATTCGCAGTACCGTACTTAGAGCAAAACGGCGGATCTTTCGATCCTCCTAAACAGTTCATCATTGGGCTTTTTCATAAATTTATGAAAAAGGTAGAATAGCTGTTTTGTGGCGATAAAAAAAGACGCATTGAGCGTCTGTCTTTTCACTGCTCCAAGTTATTCAGAAACTGCACCGTTTTTCACTGGCTTTGCATGGGCAGACTTTAAAACTCACTCTTAACTAAGTAGGTTAGGGCTTTCAATCTAACGACCGCTTAGCACCGTTGGGCTTCCGTCTGCGCTTCCGCCGAGTGAGTTTCTTTAACCAAATTGTTTAAAATTTGTGATGAAAGTCACTGACTTACATAAACTTTTTAGCTATTCTTGTAATCAACCTTGATACTTTCGATAGCGGATTTTCAGGAATGTAAACTGAAAGGTGAATCTCGCCGTCAACAGTACCTTGGGACATTGCTTTTAGCTTTTCTTCCGCTTCTTCGAATGAATGGACGTAAACATCTGTCGCCCACCTTTTGCCGTCGAAGTGATAAGAAATTGCATAGCGTTTCATTTCTTCTTGCATAAGGAACTACCTCTATGTATTTTCAGATATTTCAGGGTGTAAACAATCAGTGGTATTGGCGACTAAAAGCCGCCAATCATGAAACCATTGCAGTTAGCGAGGGTTATACAACCAAACAAAACTGCCTACATTGCATTGGTCTAGTTATGGATACTGATAGAAAGACACCTATTTATGAATCTTAATAACTAAGCCCTGTTCGCAGGGCTTTTTTTCATCACAAATTTTTAAAGAGCATTGAGATTGTGTATCTCGTTTTGATGGGTTTATTATCACACTTTGAAATAATATAATCAATACAAATTGTGATTTTTTATCTAAAAAATTTCATAATGTGATTATATTATTGATTTCTAAAGAAATAAATTTTTGAGAATAGTGTTTGGTTGATTTTTTTTTAACCAGTAGATGAGCAAGAATAGAAAAGTGTGGTTGATTTTTGAGGTGCTTTTGTGAGTGTAAGCAAGTTTTAGTTGTAATTAAGCAAGTATGATGAGGGGGAATTTTTAGAGAGTTGCAGTAAATTGAGATGGAGATAAGCAAGATTTGGCGAATTTAAGCAAGGGTAGATTTGAGTAATAAAAAACCGCCAGTGAGGCGGTTTGTTTGTCAAATAGAGGATTATTTTTTCTTGCTGTCGTGCTTTGTTAGTGCTTTATGTGTTTTCTTTATACTTGACTGTATTTTGTTAATTTTTTCTTGGGAAAGGGCGAGATCCTCAGGTGCAGTTCCAGTATTTGAGATCATGACATTACGAACAGATCGGCCAACAGTTTCAGCCGCATTTTCTAAATTTTTTTGCCCTTTAATATTTTGATTTCTTATTTTTGCTTCTGTTTGTGTTACGCGGAATATATTCGCTGCGAGCTCCTCATTATCCATGAAATCAAGCAGTGATGCTTTGTCATCAAATAGTCCTTTTTTGTTTTTTAAGCTTTTAATATTCATATTATACATCCCTCTATACCCAGCATTTTGGAAGAAAGCATAGTTCTCCACGCCGTGTTTGTGGGCAATATGGCTCAGGCTTTTTTCTCTATCTGAAATGTCGCCACGTAAGTAAACGCGATCCACCTCTTCGGCGCTTTGGCAAAGTGTGTGAATTTCATCTGCCAGTTTAGCGAAATATGCTTGGGCTGCAGCAACCTTTGGATTACTTATATTTCCATTCATAACCGTTAGATAACAAGCAAAGCGAGTCATTTTAAAGTCAGATGGTGTGTTCGGCGATTGTGTCTGAATGAAGTTGTCTGCAATTGGAATATTTAAGTTATTACATACAGCATAAGCCTTATTCATTGCTTTTAAAATCGCCTGCATATCGTTATACCCTAACATCATAGCAAGATCAGAAGCATACCAGTATGTAATTCCGTTTTGTTTCGCAAAATCGTCAAATGAAAGAGAAGTCCCCTCCTCAAATACGAGTGCTAATTGAGTCATATTATTTCCAAGTTTTTGTGTCATATTGATTCCTTATTGTATGATTTTTTGAGCATGTAAAGTCAAGTGGTTTTTTAGTTATCGCTAAATTAATTATGGTAGATTAGCCAATTTTTCAGGTTTCCTTGATTGGCATTTTAATTACAAAACTTCAACTCTTTCCCTTGCCACACCAATAATGCGAATTTCTTGGTTGAGTGAGCTTAATGTTGGGAACATTGGATTAAGCGGAACAAGCTCAAAGTGCGGTATGCCTTCTGGTGTTTTCGTGCCAAGCTCTTTGTATTGTTTAAATGTTGCCTCGTTGTCGCCATTAATTGCTGCCACGAATTTTCCTGGCGTTGGCACAATATCAGGATCGATTAAAACCAGATCGCCCTCGTTGAATCGGGGGAGCATAGATTTCCCTTCAATTCGTAGATAAAAGGAATTTTCAGAGGCGATGGCAGTGCTTGGGATCATCTCGTAACCGTCAAACCCTTCAAGTGATCTAATATCAGTCCATAGTCCTGCTTGGATTGGGCTTAATAATGGATAACGACAAATTGACTCTTTGATCTCGCTTATGTTTGAATCGAAGGCTAAAACCTCAGGCAGGATATTAAGTGCTTTACTTATGATAGATATATCTTCTAGGTCAGGCGTTCTATTGCCTTTTTCATAATTAGCAATTCTCGGTTGTCCCCAACGCGCATTCTCACTTTTGGTATCAATATTATTACATCTCTCAGCTAATTCTTTTTGACTGATTTTTAACTGTTCTCGATACGCTTTTATTCTTTCGCCAAGTGTAGCCATTTAATTTCTCCTTCTTTTAGTTCAAATAATAACACGTTACGTTATATTCATATAATTTCATATTGTTATTGATGTAAATGCCGTTATGTGATTAAATGAATTATAAAAAATCACAAAAGGAAATTTATCAATGAATAACCTTTCACAGATTCGAGGACAGCTTGGGATTACTCAGCGACAACTAGCCAACCATATCGGATGGAGCCAACCACGAATTGCTAATTATGAGACTGGATTGCGTTCGCCATCGTTAAGTGTTGCCCATAAGATTGTTCAAACTCTGAATTCACTTGGAGCAAAAGTTTGTATCGAGGATGTATTTCCGTCTCAAAGCTAATTTACCAACAGGAATACGCAATGGCACGCAATAAATTAACGCGATCTGTAAGAGTGCTTTCGGATCAGGTTATCGAAAAATATTACAAGCAAAAGCAATACGAGGTGGCGGAAGGTATGGAAACCGCGTCTAGCACACGGAGTCGCTTTATTAGTAATGAAGAGTTTACTCAGACATTTAACTTTATCGCCACGTGTCAATTCGGTGTTTTTGATACGGATACGCACATTGCGATTGAGAAAAGTGAATTTGAAATGTTACTCCTTGCGTCACAAGGCTTTGATAAGCGGTTACGTGAGAAGTATTTGGGTAAATAAAAAAGCCATGAGGAGATTTCGTGGCTAATTCATTAAGGAATATACAGATGAATCAATTATTAACGATGACGAAAGAAAACGCAAGTATTTTGACAATGAGTAGTCGGGAAATTGCGGAGATTACACATAAAGAACACAAAAATGTATTACGTGTTATTCGTGATTTGATTGAACAAAATTTAGTCGCTCAAATTGAGCCACTAAAATTTGAGTATAGAAATCAATGGTTTGATTACTATGAGTTAAACAAGCGGGATACGTTTGTTGTTGTCGCTCGCTTATCGCCTGAATTTACCGCCACTGTGGTCGATCGCTGGCAAGCGTTGGAAAATCGACAAAAACCAACCGCACTTATTCCGCAATCTTTTTCTGAGGCGTTGATGTTAGCCGCTCAGTTACAAGCAGAAAAAGAGCGTAATGCGCCTAAAGTCGCTTTTGTTGATCACTATGTGGAAGTAGGGACGAGTAAATCATTTCGTGAGACGGCGAAGATTTTAAAAATGCCTGAGCGTGCATTGGTCAATCGCTTGGTGGAAGATAAATATTTGTATCGTCAATCGGGCGTGCTTTTGCCTTATCAATCGGCACACACCAAAGATCTTTTTACGGTTAAAACAGGTACCGCTGAACACGGTCACAATTACACACAGACACGCGTAACAAGCAAAGGCATTGAATTGAGCGTGCTAAGGGCGTAAGATTCCTAAAAGGTGCATTTACTGGGGCGAAGATTAAGTTCATGTTTTTAGGGTAGGGAAGTGCGGTCTATTTTGACCGCATTTTTCTTACATCCATTCTTGATTTGTGTGTATTTGTGTATTATAATTCATTTTGATTAAGACAAAGGAGGATGCATGCACTCAGGTGACTTAATCAAGGAACTTAAAGCAAATGGTTGTTATTTTGTTAGGCATGGAAAAGGTGATCATCAAATTTGGTTCTCGCCGAAAACTGGAAAACGATTTCCAGTTCCGCACCCAAAACAAGATTTAGCAATCGGAACTTTAAAATCCATTAAAAAATCGGCAGGGCTTTAAGCTCTGCCGAGCTTAGTAGGAGGAGTATTAAATGATTTTTACCGTAGGTGTTGAAACCCCAGAAAATGAAAACCAAGCATACGGAATGATTGTCCCTGCACTTTGCCAATTAGATTATGGTTGTTTTAGCGGTGCTGATGATGTCGATGATTTATTACCAATGGTAACAGAAGCCATTACAATGATGCTTGAAGCGATGGTTGAAGATGGTTTTGATCTTACCACGCTAAAGGATAAAGGCGTAACACACTATAAAGCCGATCCTGAATATGCTGATTTTGATACTTGGCTTTTAGTTGATGTCGATATTTCAGAATACTTAGGTAAGAAACAGCGTATTAATGTATCTTTACCTGAATATTTATTAACGCGCATTGATCGCCGTGTTGCAGCAATGGGTAACTACTATAAAGATCGTAGCCATTTCTTAGCAAATGCGGCGCACCGCGAATTGCATGCGCATTCAGATAAAGAAATGTAATCTCTGACTACCCTTGACAATCTCCTATTTCAAGGGTAGTTCTTTTATTTATAGGTTTTCTCCATCGCTAAAATCCCTTCCGTTACAATCGCCGTTTTAGATTTGCCTGTTTTCTCGGAAAGTTCAGCAAGCAATTTGATAATATCTTCGTGTAGTTTGTAAGATTGTAGGCGTACACCTCGTTTTTTATCGCTTTTGGCGTTAATTTCTGTGCGAGTCATTGCCATAGAAAAGTCCTTGCATTTTGTTTTTTGTTTGATTATAGTGAGGGACATCGGGGGACATCTGACCTTCCCCCTTTGTTCATCTAGCTAATTACTGTACCACTACAGCAAGTTAGCATTAAAACGATGATTAAGATAATGATTTGATAGGGTTTCATTATCTAATCCCTTAAGTAAGCCCCACTCTAGACAGCGTGGGGTTTGCTGTATCTAAAGCACCTTGCCTTAGATGTTGTTATTGTAGTATTAATTACAAATTAACGCAAGTTTTTATCGTATTTATTACATTATTCTTCTTTACATTCTCCAAATTTTCCTCTACTATTTTATTCAAAGTCTCAAAACCTTAGTCCAAAGCGGAAGTCCGCACCCGATAACATAGCGTTTTTTGTTCCTCGTAGAATACGAGCAACCTTACCTTTAAAGTGCGGTGAAAATTAACCGCACTTTTCTTACAGTAAACTATCCTGAGAGATAAACGAGTATGTATCAATTATTCCGTCACGGCATTTTCCAAATGGATGCTGAAAAGGCTCATGATTTCACGATTCAATGCTTGAAATTAGCAGGTAATCCTTTATTTCAACCGATCTTAAAATCTCTTATTCATGCTCCAAAAGGCTTTCCGAAAACGGTAATGGGTGTGAATTTCCCTAATCCCATTGGATTGGCGGCAGGGGCAGATAAAAATGGCGATGCGATTGAGGGCTTTGGTGCATTGGGTTTTGGTTTTTTAGAACTGGGAACTGTCACGCCCGTTGCACAAGATGGGAATGCAAAGCCACGTCAGTTTCGCTTGATTGAAGCTGAAGGCATTATTAACCGTAATGGTTTTAATAATAATGGTATTGACTATCTTATAGAAAATGTGAAAAACGCCCGTTATAAAGGTGTGATAGGCATCAATATTGGTAAGAATAAATTCACACCTTTGGAACAAGGCAAAGATGATTATATTTTCTGTTTGAACAAAGCCTATAACTACGCAGGTTATATTACGGTGAATATTTCATCTCCCAATACACCAGATTTGCGTCAATTACAATATGGTGATTATTTCGATGATTTATTGCGAAGCATCAAGGATCGTCAGACTATTTTGGCAAACCAATACAATAAATATGTGCCGATTGCGGTAAAAATTGCACCAGATTTAACGGAAAGTGAATTAGTGCAAATTGCGGATACGTTGGTTCGTCATAAAATGGATGGCGTTATTGCAACGAATACTACAATTTCTCGTGATACTGTGATGGGGATGAAAAATGCCGAACAGCAAGGCGGATTAAGTGGAAAGCCGTTGCAGCATAAAAGCACAGAGATTATTAAGCGATTACATCAAGAACTGAAAGGTCAGATTCCCATTATTGGTAGCGGTGGCATTGATGGTTTGCAAAATGCGCAAGAGAAAATTGAGGCTGGCGCCGAGTTGTTGCAAGTTTATTCAGGATTGATTTATCACGGTCCAAAATTAGTAAAAGAATTAGTAAAAAATATTAAATAATGGCAAAAAAATACGATTTACATTGCCACAGCACCGCATCAGATGGAGTGTTGAGTCCAACCGAATTAGTGCATCGTGCTTATGCGCAAGGCGTGAACGTGTTGGCATTATGCGATCACGATACGATTGCAGGTATTGATGAAGCTGAGATTGCAGCGAAAGAAGTAGGCATTGAATTAATTACTGGAGTAGAAATCTCCACAAATTGGGAAGGGCGAGGGATCCATATTGTAGGATTAAACTTCGATAAAACTCATCCCAAAATGACCGCACTTTTGCAAAGCCAAAAAGCATTACGTGAAAAAAGAGCGGTGGAAATTGGCGATAAATTAGAAAAAGCAGGTATTCCTAATGCTTATGAAGGTGCGAAAGCTTTAGCCAATGGCGAAGTGACGCGTGCTCATTACGCACGTTATTTGGTGCAGATTGGTAAGGTATCTAATGATGGTCAGGCCTTTAAACGCTATTTAGGGCAAGGAAAATCGGCATTTGTCAAAGCAGAATGGACTGATATTCCCACGGCGATTGAGACAATCCATGCAGCAGGCGGTATAGCCGTTATTGCGCATCCATTACGTTATAACATGACGGGGAAATGGGTGCGTAAGCTGATAACCGATTTTAAAGCTTGGGGCGGTGATGGCATGGAAATGGCGGATTGTGGTCAGACAAAAGATCAACTTCAAATGCTTGCTCGTTGGGCAAAAGAATTTGATCTACTGGGATCGGTTGGTTCTGATTTCCATTTCCCTTGTGGCTGGATTGAGTTAGGAAAAAATTTAGATTTAGTTGATGGCGTCATCCCAGTTTGGGAAAAATTTTAACAAGCCATAATGTATAAATACCTGTTTCCTTGATTATAAAATTTATTTGGAAACAGGTATTTTTTACGTTTTAACAGATGGATGAAAGATAAATTTTAGCTTTGAGAGTTTTTTTGACTATCTAATAAATAATGTGGCGGCAACTCAGGCATTGAATCTTGTTCATCAACGGATTCACTTTCAGGTTTGAGATAAAATTCAGCCGCTTCATGATTGCTTTTCGTTTTGCCTAATAATTGTGGCTGAAGTTTTACAAAAGTGCTATTCGGTGCAAGCCAAATGCCGATAAATGCTTGATTAAATTTAGCATCAAAATCGTGTTCCAAAACTGTATCATTTAATACAAAGTAACCTTTATCGGGTAAAGCAATATAGTTCAATATATCGTTTGGGGAAAAATCAGGAAAGGTCTCTTGCATTTCTTTAAGCCAGTTTTGAGTATCGCCATCATTAAGTTTTAAGGTTTCGATTTCTTTAATGAGCGTAATCGCAAAATTTTTTCCTTCAATGGGTTTTTCATATTTGAACGAGAGCATTAATGGACGTTCATTTTCTTGATAAGTGCCAGTTTCAGAAAATAAACCAATGGTATAAACATGGAACGGCCCCCAAGTATATTCGGCATTTCCGATAGGTTGCCAATGGGCAAAAGGTGCGGTAGAAAAAAACGTTATCATTGCCACAAAAAGGGATTTCATTTTCATAATAAATTGCCGTGAATAAAATTGTGTTGATTATAACAAACCGCATCAAAAAACAAATGATAAACGAGTAAAAAGGCGAGTAATTTTACTCGCCTTTAATATTACTGATGTTAATTTGTGCGGTGGATTATTTTAAGCTACCCACCATATCTTCAGGGCGAACCCATTTATCAAAATCTTCGGCAGAAACTAAACCTAAATTAATCGCTTCTTCACGCAATGTTGTGCCATTTTTGTGCGCCGTTTTTGCAATTTTAGCTGCGTTTTCATAGCCAATATGCGTATTAAGTGCGGTCACCAACATCAATGAATTTTCAAGTTGTTGTTTAATTCGTGGATAGTTTGGTTCAATACCCACTGCACAGTGTTCATCGAAAGATACGCAAGCATCACCCAATAATTGAGCAGATTGTAAGAAGTTTGCAATCATCACAGGGTTGAACACATTTAATTGGAAGTGACCTTGTGAACCCACAAATGCGATGGTGGTGTCGTTACCAAATACTTGTGCGCAGACCATTGTCATCGCTTCGCATTGAGTAGGGTTTACTTTACCTGGCATGATTGAAGAACCTGGCTCATTTTCAGGAATTAAAATTTCGCCAATTCCTGAACGAGGGCCTGATGCTAATAGACGAATATCGTTCGCAATTTTAAATAAACTCATTGCTAATTGACGTAATGCACCGTGAGTTTCAACAATCGCATCGTGTGCTGCTAATGCTTCAAATTTATTATCTGCAGTAACAAAAGGGAGGGCAGTGAATTTCGCAATGTAATCTGCCACTTTCACATCATAGCCTTTCGGCGTGTTCAAACCTGTACCAACCGCAGTACCACCCAATGCTAATTGACTTAAATGTGTAAGGGTATTTTTTAATGCTTTTAAGCCGAAATCTAATTGAGCTGCATAAGCTGAAAATTCTTGACCTAATGTTAATGGGGTAGCATCCATTAAGTGAGTGCGGCCAATTTTTACCACGTTTTTAAAAGCTTCAGATTTTGCCGCAAAAGTTTTTTGTAAACGTTCAACACAAGGAATGGTATGTTCAACTACTTTTTTATATGCCGCAATGTGCATTGCTGTTGGGAAAGTATCGTTTGAGGATTGTGATTTATTCACATCATCATTTGGATGAATGATTGATTTTTCGCCTAATTTTCCACCGTTTAGCACATGCGCACGATTTGCAACCACTTCGTTCACATTCATATTGGATTGTGTACCAGAACCGGTTTGCCAAATAACGAGTGGGAATTGATCGTCTAATTTATTTGCTAAAATTTCGTCACAAGCTTGAGCAATTAGATCACGTTTTTCAAGAGGTAATACACCCAAATCATGATTAGCAAATGCAGCTGCTTTTTTCAAATAGCCAAAAGCTTCGATAATTTCATGTGGCATTGATGCGGCAGGACCGATTTTAAAGTTATTGCGTGAACGTTCAGTTTGTGCAGCCCAGTATTTATCTGCTGGAACTTGAACTTCACCCATTGTGTCTTTTTCAATACGAAATGCCATTCTGTACTCCTATGAATTGAATGAAAATTAAAACTGAATTGATTTTAACACTTCCGAGTTATGAGTGGAACGTAACAAAAACGTTAAAAATCAGTTTTGTGACATAGATCATAAAAGTGCGGTGGATTTTCAGACATTTTTAATAATATCTATTTAATTATTTATCTTCCAAGGTTTTTTCGTTAGAATCCTCAACTTTGTATGGGGCTAGATTGAGAAAATAACGGGGCAAAAAATGGCAAAAACTGCACAATTTTATATTCTTACTGAAAATTGTACTTTAACTGTCGAAGAAATAGCCTGTAATCTTGCTGCCTCAATATGGCGTTCAGGGAAAAAAGTACTAATTAGTTGCGAAAGTGAGAGCCAAGCATTAGAAATTGATGAAATTTTGTGGCAACGAGATCCTAATGAATTTGTTCCACATAATTTATCAGGTGAGGCAACGCAATATCCCACACCGATTGAGATATCGTGGCTTGGAAAACGAAATTTACAACGTCGTGATGTGTTAATTAATTTGCAACAAGAAATTCCAGATTTTAGCCACAGTTTTACCCAACTTATTGATTTTGTACCGAAAGATGATGCGTTAAAAACACAAGCCCGAGAACGTTATAAACAATTACGTCTGCAAGGTTGGAATCTTTCTACTGAAAACGTGGGTTAATAAATGAATGACATTACCTTTTATCAACGCTTTCAATTTTGAGTATTGAGCTGTAGGTTTTGAATTAATTAAAGAGGATAATTGATGACTGAACGTGAGAAAATTATTCAACAACAGAAACAACTTAAAGCGTTATTTTCAGTTTGGATGAAAGAGAAAATGAATCATGAGGTGGTTACCTTTCAAAAAACTGATGGCAAGATAGTCGAGCATTATCCTGATGGTTCGGAAAAAATTGTGGGTTATGCAAAATAAAGCGATTTTTTATTGTGGAACAAATGGTTCGGGAAAAAGTACTTTACGTTCTTTTAACCAAGATACTGTGCAAATTGTGATTGATTCTGATCATATTGCAATGCAGATTAATCCTCAAAATCCAAGACTTGCTGATATTGATGCAGGCAGAAAAGCGATAGGGCTATTTCGTTTTGCTATTAAGCAACATATTGATTTTTCTATGGAATCGACACTTTCAGGTAATTCAATTATTCAAAGAATGAAAACGGCGAAAGAAAATGGCTTTTATGTACATTTAAATTTATTGGTATTAATCGCGTTGAAATAAATCTTGCACGGATTAAGGCAAGAGTAAAAAGTGGTGGTCATTTTATTGCTGAAGATATTGTAAAATATCGTTATTAAATAAGTTTAGATAATTTATTTCTTGTTTTGTCATATTGTGATGAAATTTTTATTTATGATAACTCTGGCATTGCGCTTGAATTGATTTTTCAACTAAAAGATAACTGCATTACTCAATTTAGTGAATTTTTACCAAGCTGGTGTAAAAAAGTATTAAATCAATTGATAAATCTAGGATTTGTAAAAACTTTCTAAAACCTAACCGCTCTTTAAGGATCAAAATGCAACCAAATGACATCACTTTTTACCAACGTTTTGAAGCCGATATTCTCGCTGGGCATAAAACGATTAGCATTCGGGATGACTCCGAAAGCCATTTTAAAGCAGGCGATATTTTACGTGTGGGGCGGTTTGAAGATAATCAATATTTCTGCACGATTGAAGTGTTAAGTGTATCGCCGATTACCCCTGATGAGCTAACGGAACAACATGCCAAGCAGGAGAATATGTGTTTGGCAGAATTGCTAGAAGTGATTAAAGCAATTTATCCAAATGAAAGTGAGTTCTGGGTGATTGAAATTAAGTTAGTAAACTAAAATAAGTAACAATGGGATGATGATAATGTATAAATTTGCTATTTTTTTAAGAAAGGATGCACAACCGAATTTTTTTAGAAACATTATTTTATCTACATTGAACAATAATTATTTTGATAAATATGTCTTATGTAGTGCATTTTTTCAGGAAAATAAATTTAGCACTAGTTCAGAGGTAATAAGTGCAGTTAATTCTACTCGAACAGTTAACATAGATATATATGGTTTATATAGAGGAACATGGAATAAACAATTTAATCAGTTCTGTAGTAATATGAAAAACTACTATCAGAACTCCAGTTGTTCAACTAATTTTTATAAATTTAAACCGAATTCCCATGCGAAAATTTTTATAGCAAGAAAAAAAGGTCTTCCTTTAATTTCAATAATCGGTAGTAGTAATTTAAGTGCAGGAGCATTTGCAGATAGAACGAGTAAAGATAAATGGAATCAAGAGTGCGATATTGTAATTTGGGACGATAGTGATCCTTCAAGTAAAGGAATCATACAAGATATACTGGAAAATGTCCCAGAACAATTAAAAAGTTTTATTTATATAGCTAATTATGAGCAAACTTATATCTCATCAGATATATCTTGTTTAGATAAGATTAATAGATTAGAAGAGTTAATGAAAAATAATTCTGTTACATATTCTGTATAATTAGTGCGAATATATAGCAATATGAATTTTATATAAAGAGAGCAACAATGACACAAAAATTCGAAATGGCAGACCGTTTTAATCCGTCTGCGGTAGAGCAAGCCCTTTATCAACATTGGGAAGAGAGCGGTTATTTTAAACCGTCTGAAAATGAAAATGTGCCGAGCTATTGCATTGCAATTCCGCCGCCGAACGTAACAGGTTCTCTACACATGGGGCATGCTTTCCAACAAACCTTAATGGATACTTTAATCCGTTTTAACCGTATGGAAGGGCATAACACCTTATGGCAAGCGGGGACAGACCACGCAGGTATTGCAACCCAAATGGTGGTGGAACGTAAAATTGCGGCTGAAGAAGGCAAAACTCGCCACGATTATGGTCGCGAAGCGTTCATCAATAAAATTTGGGATTGGAAAGCCTATTCAGGTGGCACAATCAGCCAACAAATGCGTCGTTTAGGAAACTCTATCGACTGGGAACGTGAGCGTTTCACGATGGACGATGGTTTATCGAATGCAGTAAAAGAAGTGTTTGTTCGTTTGCACGAAGAAGGTTTGATTTACCGTGGCAAACGCTTAGTAAACTGGGATCCAAAACTTCACACCGCAATTTCTGATTTAGAAGTTGAAAATAAAGAAAGCAAAGGCTCCCTTTGGCATTTCCGTTATCCGTTAGCAAACGATGCAAAAACGGCAGATGGTAAAGATTATTTAGTGGTGGCAACCACACGTCCAGAAACTATGTTGGGCGATACGGCGGTGGCGGTACATCCTGAAGATGAGCGTTACCAATCTTTAATCGGTAAAACAGTGATTCTGCCATTGGCAAACCGTGAAATTCCAATTATTGCCGATGAATACGTCGATCGTGAATTCGGTACAGGTGTCGTGAAAATCACCCCAGCACACGATTTCAACGACTATGAAGTGGGTAAACGTCATAATTTACCAATGGTAAATATATTGACGCTGAACGCAAATATTCGTGATGAAGCGGAAATTATCGGTACTGACGGCAAACCACTTGCTGGTTATGAAGCGACAATTCCTGCGGATTACCGTGGCTTAGAACGTTTTGCTGCGCGTAAGAAAATTGTCGCAGATTTTGAAGCACTGGGTTTATTAGACGAAATTAAACCACACGATTTGAAAGTGCCTTATGGCGACCGTGGCGGTGTGCCAATCGAGCCGATGCTAACCGACCAATGGTATGTGAGCGTGAAGCCGCTTGCTGATGTGGCAATTAAAGCGGTGGAAGACGGCGAAATCCAATTTGTGCCGAAACAATACGAAAACCTTTATTTCTCTTGGATGCGTGATATTCAAGATTGGTGTATTTCTCGCCAACTTTGGTGGGGACACCGCATTCCAGCGTGGTATGACGCAGAAGGCAATGTGTATGTTGCGCGTAACGAAGAAGAAGTGCGGTCAAAATATAACTTAGATTCTGCGGTTGAACTCAAACAAGATGAAGATGTATTAGACACGTGGTTCTCATCAGGTTTATGGACGTTCTCTACTTTAGGTTGGCCAGAGCAAACTAAAGAACTCAAAATGTTCCACCCAACGGATGTGTTAATCACTGGTTTTGATATCATCTTCTTCTGGGTTGCACGTATGATTATGTTTACGATGCACTTCGTAAAAGATGAAAACGGCAAACCACAAGTGCCATTCAAAACGGTGTATGTAACAGGCTTGATCCGTGATGAACAAGGTCAAAAAATGTCGAAATCGAAAGGTAACGTGCTTGACCCAATCGATATGATTGACGGTATTAGCCTTGAAGATTTACTTGAAAAACGTACTGGCAACATGATGCAGCCGCAATTAGCAGAGAAAATTGCTAAAGCGACTCGCAAAGAATTTGCTGAAGGTATTGCAGCTCACGGCACAGACGCATTGCGTTTCACATTAGCTGCGTTAGCTTCAAACGGTCGTGACATCAACTGGGATATGAAACGCTTAGAAGGCTACCGTAACTTCTGTAACAAATTGTGGAATGCAAGCCGTTTCGTCTTAACGAATGATAAATTAGATTTAAGTGAAGGCGAGATCGAATTCTCATTAGCGGATCGTTGGATTCAATCTGAATTCAATCGCACAGTGGAAACTTTCCGTAATTCATTAAGCCAATATCGTTTCGACCTTTGTGCCAATGCGATTTATGAGTTTACTTGGAACCAATTCTGTGACTGGTATTTAGAATTGACTAAACCAGTATTTGCAAATGGCAACGCAGCACAAATCAATGCGGCAAGCCAAACTTTGGTTCATGTGTTAGAAAAATTATTACGTTTAGCACATCCGCTGATTCCATTTATTACCGAAGAAATTTGGCAAAAAGTGAAAGGATTTGTCGGCATTATTGCTGATAGCATTATGTTACAACCTTTCCCACAAGTGGAAGAGAGTGGCTTTGATCCAGAGGCGGAAGCTGAAATTGAGTGGTTAAAAGAAGTGATCGTTGCGGTACGTAATATTCGTGCAGAAAGCAACATCGCACCAAGTAAAGGCTTAGATCTGTTATTCCGTAATTTAAGTACAGAAAACGCAAAAATTCTCGAAAAACAGACCGCTCTTTTAAAAGCCATGGCGAAATTAGACAACGTTCAAGTGTTAGCCGCAAACGAAACCGCACCACTTGCCGTAGCGAAACTCGTGGGCAATGCTGAATTGCTCGTGCCAATGGCAGGCTTTATCAATAAAGAAGCAGAGCTTGCCCGTTTAACCAAAGAGATTGAAAAATATCAAAACGAAGTTAAACGCATCGAGAATAAACTTAGCAATGAAGCTTTTGTGGCTAAAGCACCTGAAGCAGTGATTGCGAAAGAACGCGAAAAACAAGCGGAATACCAATCTGGATTAGAAAAAATCCAAGAGCAGTATAAGGCGATTGAGGCGTTGTAAAAACATAAAGAGTAGGCATTATGCCTACTTTTTATTTTTGATTTAGTCCTAAAAAATCTCCAACTTCATGTTTGAGTTGGCTCATTGTGATCAGAGCCTCTTGGGTTTTCTTAGCTTCATCTTCATCAATAACACTCATTGCAAAGCCCACATGAACAAGCACCCATTTGCCAAGTAAATCGGCTGGATTTCCCGTGCAGATTAGTGAAATATTTACTTCACGTTGTACGCCACATACATCTACTGTGGTAAGTTGAAGAGAATTTTCATCAATTTTGACAATTTGACCGGAACGCCTAAACACATAATATTTTTACTCCTATTGGTATTTAAGCTAAAATATAGGTTTATTTTACTATTAGGATCTAGATCAATAGTTGCACATTTCTGGTTATTTAGTGATTTCTATGTTATTAAAATTAATAAATATTATTAAAAACTAACCGCACTTTTTCTTGATCTTTTACGCCCACAGAACTTTCTACTCCTGAATTAAGATCCAAGCCTAAGCAATTTTGTTGAATGGCTTGTTCCACATTATTTAGTGAAATGCCGCCAGCTAAAATAATCTTGTGTTTAAGATTTTCAGGAATTAATGACCAATCAAAAGTTTTCCCCGTGCCACCTTGCTGGTTCGCTGTTTGGCTATCGAAAATATAACGATCCACATTCAAATCATCTGTAAAATCGACCGCACTTTGAGCTTCAGTATTGACCGAAATCGCTTTCCAGATTTGCGTGTTTTTTGGTAGTTGCTGGCGAAGTGCGGTAATAAATGCTTCAGTTTCTGCACCATGTAATTGCACCGCATAAAGCTGTAACTGGTTGGCTATTTTGACGATAAAGTCAATTTCTTGATTCTGAAAAACACCAACAAATCGAAGTGGCGCAGCGGTTACTAATTCTTGCGCTTGGCGTAAACTCACACAACGTTTTGAATGTTCTACGAAGATTAATCCGCCGTAAAGTGCCCCGTTTTCGTAAACGATTTTGACATCTTGCGCGCGCGTTAAACCGCATACTTTATTTTCTCCAAAAATTACCGAGCGAACCGCATTATTCAAATCTTGGTTGCCCATTAAACTACTCCCAATTAAGAAACCATGCGCGACTTTTTGTAATTGATGAATTTGCTTGTGATTGTAAATGCCTGATTCGCTAATAATACGTACATCAGCAGGAATACAGTCGGCGTATTTTTTAGTGAGTTCAACAACACGATTTAAATCTACAGTTAAATCGTGCAAGTTACGATTATTAACACCAATGATTTTCGCACCAAGCGCAAGGGCACGTTCAAATTCTTCTTCATTACTGGTTTCTGTCAATACGCCCATGCCAAGAGAATGCGCAAGATCTGCCAGCACACGATAAGTCTCATCGTTTACCACAGAAAGCATTAATAAAATCGCATCCGCTTGATAGTAGCGAGCAAGGTAAACTTGATATTCGCTAATCATAAAATCTTTGCAAAGCACAGGTTGGCTTACGATATCGCGAACTAAAGGCAAGAATTCAAAATTCCCTTGAAAGTATTTTTCATCTGTCAGAACAGATACAGCAGAGGCATAATGTTTATAGACATTGGCGATTTCTTCCAAATTAAATTCAGCACGAATTAATCCCTTAGAAGGGGAGGCTTTTTTACATTCCAAAATGTAAGCGGGCTTTTGATGCGTACCTTTTGCTAATGCATCATAAAAAGAGCGGTCAGAGTTTTGAATGTTTTGTTTAAATTGTGAAAGGGGAAATTCCTTTTCTTTTGCTTTAACCCATTGCGCTTTATCAAGCACGATTTTTTGTAGCACCGTAGCGGAATCAATGGGTTTAGTAAAATCTTGAGTAATCATCATTTTTCTTCTTATTGTGGCGTATAAAATTAGCTTTTATTAATATGTGGTTAATTTCTGTAATGTTTCAAAGGCTTTACCTGATACAAGATGTGCCAGTACATTTTGCACATTTTGTTTTAAATCATCGTAACCGAATAATTTCAATAATAATGCCGTATTTGCAGCCACCGCATTAGCATGTTCAGCCTTTCCTTTGCCTTGTAAAAGTGCGGTCAGATATTGGGCATTTTCTTTAGGTTCACCACCGCGAAGACTTTCGAGGGATTGCGTTTTTAAGCCAAAATCTTCAGGCGTTAAAGTGAAATATTCAATTTTGCCATTTTTAATTTCTGCCACTTGTGTTTCGCCGTGCAATGCGACTTCATCTAAGCCAGAACCATGTACAACAAAGGAATGTTTATGTTCTAAGGCAACTGCGGTTTCAGCATAGGTTTTTACTAATTCAGGCGCATATACGCCAAGTAAATGATAAGTTGGGCGAGCAGGATTGATAAGCGGCCCTAAAATATTAAAGATAGTGCGCGTTTTTAAAGCGGCACGGACTGGCGCAACATGGCGGAAGCCAGAATGATATTGTTGAGCAAATAAAAAACAGACACCAATTTCATCTAACGCTTGTCGAGCTTGCTCTGGTGTGACGTTCACATTAACGCCAAGTGCGGTAAGCACATCGCTAGCACCTGATTTACTCGACACGCTACGATTGCCATGTTTTGCTATTTTTGCTCCCATTGATGCCGCAACAATCGCACTGGTAGTGGAAATATTAATAGTGTTTTGACCATTGCCTCCTGTTCCTACAATATCCGCAAAAGGATAATTTGGATATGGAAATGCTTTGGCATTTTGTAATGAGGCAGCAACGGCACCAGTAATTTCTTCAGTATTTGCTCCCCGCACTTTTAAAGCAATAAGCATTGCAGCAATTTGTTCATTGGAAAGCTCACCTTGGATGACTGCATTAAAAAGAGCGGTACTTTCTGAGGTTGAAAGTGAATGCCCGCTATAAAGTTGTTCTAATAATGGGTTGTGTTGCATAGTCTATTCCTGTTTTTATTTGTATATGGATTTGTTAATTTTCTATATTTTATTAAACATAAATATCGTAATCTAAATCATGCGCCTCATCGCCTGTCATTCCTCGGAAACCCCAGCAATGGGCAGGCTGTTCTTTAATCGTAATTTCCACATCGTGAGCTCGAATGCCGAGTTTGTACTCTAATTCGCTAAATAGCATTTTTATCAAGCGTTTTTTTGTGCCTTCCATACGGCCAGCCATCAGGTTAATTTCGATGACGGTGTAATCATCGCTACGATCAAAAGGGTAGTAAAAATCTTCTTTTTCTAAACACAAAAAGCGAATCGCGTGCTTGCCTTTTGGAATGTCTAATCCGAGATGAAGACTGTTATAAATTACTTCCGCGAGTTTTTCACGACGTGGTGCGAGTTTGGATTTAAGTCCGAATACAGTGATCATTTTTTCTCCTTTAAAGTGCGGTTAAAAATCACCGCACTTTTTTCTGTCTTATCTATTTAACAACCATTCAATTGATTGTTGTAATAATTGCGAACCTTGCACAGTTAAAATACTTTCAGGGTGAAATTGGAATGCGCAAATGGGTAAATCGAGATGACGAATTGCCATAATAATGCCATTATATTCCGCATTGACGATAAATTCTTTTGGTAAATCTTGTCCCATTAAAGAATGATAACGCGCCACAGGCATTGGATTTGCAAGATCTTTAAACATCGCTTCGTTATCATGGGATATACGAGAAACTTTACCATGCAACACTTCGCCAGCGTGAACAACCTTACCACCAAAGGCTTGAATCAACGCTTGATGACCTAAACAAATTCCAATAATCGGCACTTTATTTTTTAAGCGTTCGATCAATGGCAGTAAAATCCCAGCTTCTGATGGCGTTCCTGGCCCTGGAGAAAGTGCAAGAATGGTATCAGGTGTATTGAGTGCGGTTTCTACCAGTTTTTCTAAATCGCAGTCATTACGATAAATTGTGACGTTGTGACCTAATACACGAAATTGATCCACAAGATTGTAAGTGAAGGAATCGAAGTTATCTAAAAATAAAATATTAGCCATAATAATTCTTCCTTATTTTGCTTGTGTATTAACTTGACGAATTGCTTTTAAGACAGCCGCAGCTTTGTGGCGTGTTTCATCGGCTTCCATTTGTGGATCAGAATCCAACACTTCACCGCAACCTGCTTGTACATGGGCTATTCCATTTTGTACAAAAGCAGAACGAATTACGATACAGGTATCAAAATGTCCATCGGACGTGAGATAACCCACTGCACCACCGTAACTATGGCGTTTTTGCTGCTCAAATTGATAAATAAGTTGCATTGCTTTGATTTTTGGCGCACCAGTTAATGTGCCCATATTCATACAGGCTTGATAGGCGTGAAGCGCATCTAACTCAGGGCGTAATTTACCCACTACGCGAGAGACCAAATGCATGATGTGAGAATAGCGATCCACCTGCATTAACTCAGCCACTTTACGGGTACCGCTTTGGCAAACTCGAGCAATGTCGTTACGCGCTAAATCAACTAACATTAAATGTTCCGCTTGTTCTTTATGATCAAGGCGAAGTTCTAGTTCTAAACGTGCATCTAATTCAGGATCAATGTTGCCGTGAGCATCAAAACCACGAGGGCGTGAACCTGCGATAGGGTAAATTTCTAGCTGACGATTTTCTGGCGCGTATTTCAGCGCACTTTCTGGCGATGCACCAAACAAAATAAAGTCTTCATCGTTCATATAGAACATATAAGGGCTTGGATTATTTTGTTTGAGTTGAGCGTAACTGGCTAATGTATTCGGGCAAGCAAGGGAGAAACGGCGAGAAGGCACAATTTGGAAAACATCTCCAATATTAATATGGTGTTTTAAGGCTTTTACAATGCTGGTAAATTCAGGATCGTCAAAGTTTGTTTTAACCTCATCACTTGCCGCTTTGATAGAAAGAACGTTATCAATATTTTTTAGTTTTTGTGCGATAGAAAGTGAGGTTTTCGCAATATTAACTTGTTCTTCTTGAGCAAAACAGAAACTTTTGAGTGTTGCTTGTTGATTTTGATGATCGATGGTAATGAGATGTTCGGCAAGATAGAAACTGTAATCAGGGCAGTTGATACCATCATGTTGTAATGTAATGCCATCCATTGGAATGAAATTTGCGACGAGATCGTAAGCAAATAATCCGCCTAAGAAAATAGGCGTTTGGCTATGTTGATAAAGAGTAGAAACAACACGTAATCCATCAAAAATAGTTGCAGACTGTAATTTACTATCTTCATCGAGTTGATTATCAAGTGGTGAAAATTGTACAGAAAATTCCTCTTCAAAATTGACCGCACTTACTTTTCCAAGTGCGGTTAATTTTGGATGAATTTCTTTTAAAACTTGTTTTCCATTCTTATTTAAAGCTTTAAATGTGACGTTGTGACCTAAGCAAGTTATCTTAACTGCAGCATTAACTAAAATAAGACTTTGTAAACTATTTTTACTTCCGATTTCGGCAGAGTCGAGTAGAAGAGAATTTGAATTGGATTGACAAAGTGTATTAAAAATAGCGGTGGTGTCAGCATAATAGGGAATGGGTTGAGCTGTCACCGCAATAAAGGCTTGAGTTTGAATGTTCATATTTATTTATCCTTTTGGAAAATTTTGTACTATTAAACTAGTGCAAAAGGAATAAGTCAAGCCTGATTTTTATTTTTTATACTTTTTGATTAAAAATTTTATTTTTTATTCCTTTGCCCAAGGGCGACCTCCATAATATTCTATAAATATAGATTTGGCTTTATCCCAGAAAATCTTGCCATCAATAAATACATAATGCTTACATGGATAAGTTTGATTTTGTACGCTTTTAATAGCCAAAGATAATTCTGGATGACCAATTGTTGAAGTCACTACCGCAACGGTTTTATTATTTTGGTTGGTTGGTTGGTTGGTTGGTTGGTTCATCAGTATAGATCCTTTTCATTTTTATAATACCTTGATTAACTCAAAATATACTTAATATAAGGCAAAATATGTTTTGATAAGATTAGAAATAAGATTACGAGATGTAATTATGCAATAGAAAATATTTTTGGAAAATTTGGAATAAAATAATCTGGCAGACACATTATTTTAAATAAAAGATCTGCCAGATTTGATAATCTATAATTAGGCTTTAGTAGAGAGATTACCTAAATCCTTATCAATTAGGAACAAGCCTTTGCCATCTTCTCCAAGAAAATTTAATTTATCTAAAATACTACTAAATAATTTTTCTTCTTCATGTTGTTCTTCCACATACCATTGTAAGAAATTAAATGCAGAATAGTCTTTTTCTTCAAAGGTTTTACCTACTAATTCATTGATTTTACTGGTAATTAATTTTTCATGCTCATAGGTAGTTTCAATTACTTCTTTTAATGATTTATATTCATGTGCAGGTGCTTCAATTGCAGAAATTACAGCAAGTGCGCCAGTTTCATTTAAATAAGTAAATAATTTACGCATATGTTGCATTTCTTCAGCAGCATGAGCTGATAAGAATTTTGCAGTGCCTTCAAAGCCTTGCTGATCGCACCAAGCACTCATTTGTAAATATAAATTAGAAGAATAAAACTCTAAATTCATTTGATCGTTTAATAGTTTTACTACATTTTCTGATAACATACTATTTTCTCCTATCTATTCCAAAGTTGCGAGTTCACGATCAATAAAGAATAATCCTTTACCATCTTCGCCAACAAGATTAAATCTATCAATAATTTCACTAAATAATTTTTCTTCTTCATGCTGTTCTGCTACATACCACTGCAGGAAGTTAAAAGTAGAGTAGTCTTTGCTTTCAAAAGTAACTTCAACTAATTCATTGATTTTTGACGTGACTAATTTTTCATGTTCTAAAGTTATTTCAAAAACTTCTCTTAATGAAGAATAATCATGTTTAGGTGCATCAATTTTTCCTAAAATAGGCATACCACTAGTTTCACTTACATAATTAAACAGTTTTTGCATATGTTCTAATTCTTCATCAGCATGACGAAGTAAGAAGGTAGCAGCCCCCTCATAACCGTGTTTTGAACACCATGCACTCATTTGTAAATAAACATTAGAAGAGTAGAACTCTAAGTTAATTTGGTCGTTCAGCTTGTTTATGATTATTTGATTAAGCATAACTAATTCCTTTTCATTTTGATTGATAAAATGCAATAAAGCATAATTTGCGGCAATCATTTTAAATTCACAAATGATAATTGCAAGTTTTTTTATCAAAAATTTTGATATAACTAATTAATTTTAAAAAGAAAAATAAAAAACAATTATTATCATTTACATAATTCTATAAATTAAATATGACGTTGTCACAATAAAACTAACAAATTTTAAATTAGTATTAGATATGTCTTTACTTTCCTCCTTAGATTTGGATGAAAATTTAGATTATCGAGTAAACATGAAAACTTACCAACTTTTATTAAACCTAAAGATCGTTATCAATTAATTGACAAATGTAATATCATTCTGCTAGAAAAACACGGTCAAATTTACCTGTACTTTTCTTATAACTACTTTCTTTTGATTATCCATTTAAAATTTTTCATATTGTCATCAAACTGTCACAATTATTTTCTACACTTCGCTACGCAATCTAAATAACACTCAAGGAGAATTTGTTATGTTTATGCATAAAATGAAAAAAAATCTTATTATCGTTTTAACCTTAGGTACGTTACCTTTTGCTCAAGCTAATAGCATCACTGGTGCTGGAGCGTCTTTCCCTTATCCAATTTATGCGAAGTGGGCATCTTTATATGAGAAAGAAACTGGGAATAAAGTTAATTATCAATCCATCGGTTCGGGCGGCGGACAACAGCAAATTATTGCAAAAACGGTTGATTTTGGTGCCTCTGACGATCCAATGAAATCCGAATTATTACAACAACACCAACTAGTCCAATTCCCTGCGGTTATCGGTGGTATAGTGCCTGTTGTTAATTTGCCTGAAATTAAACCTGGTAAATTAAAGTTATCAGGTAAGCTGTTAGCAGAAATCTTCCTTGGTAAGATTAAAAAATGGAACGATCCTGACTTAGTTGCATTAAATCCAACGCTTCCTTTACCAAATAAAAACATTATTGTGATTCATCGTTCAGACGGCTCTGGAACAACATTTGGCTTCACTAATTATCTATCTAAAGTTTCGAACGATTGGAAAAATCAAGTTGGTGAAGGTAAATCAGTGAAGTGGTTAACAGGTCAAGGTGGAAAGGGGAATGAGGGAGTTGCTTCTTATGTTCGCCAAATGAAATACAGCATTGGTTATGTAGAGTATGCCTATGCCAAACAAAATCAGCTTGCTTGGATTTCATTACAAAATCAAGCAGGGCAATTTGTACAGCCTTCTAATGAAAGTTTCATGGCAGCTGCAAGTCACGCAAAATGGCACGAAAAGGCGGGAATGGGTGTTATATTAACCAATGAAACGGGGGAAAAATCTTGGCCAATTACGGCGGCGAGTTTTATTTTATTAAATAAATATTCTGACAATCCTGAAACAACTAAAAATGTATTAGCCTTTTTTGATTGGGCATTCTCAAGAGGGCAAGATGCGGCAACTGAATTAGATTATGTGCCAATTCCAGCTGATGTGGTGTCTACCATTAAAAGTCAATGGAAAACAGAGCTAAAACAATAAAAATCTCTTCATTTTATACCGCACTTTATACAAAACCTAGCACTTAACATTAATAAAGTGCGGTTATCTTAAATAATTTTGGAAAATACTTATGCTCACAAAAAGTCGGAAATATTTTAATCAAACATGGATTGAATCATTATTCAAACAGACTACGGCATTGTTTGCTTTGCTTGTGTTTATTTTACTTGCTGCTATTTTAATTTCTTTAGTCATAGGAAGCTGGGAAAGTATTAAACGTTTTGGTGGGAGTTTTCTATTAGAAACATATTGGGATCCTGTACAAGAACAATATGGGGCAATTATTCCTATTTTAGGTACGCTTATTACGGCGGGTATCGCATTATTTATCGCAGTACCCATTTCATTTGGTATTGCTATTTTTTTAACGGAGCTAGCTCCCAATTGGCTAAAACGTCCTATAAGCATTGCAATTGAAATGCTAGCTGCAATTCCTTCTATTATTTACGGAATGTGGGGGTTGTTTGTTTTTGTTCCATTATTTCAAGAACATATTCAGCCAGTACTAATTGACAATTTGGGGAATTTACCTGGATTAGAATTATTTTTTTCTGGCGTACCCTTTGGTGTTGGTTTATTTACGGCAGGATTAGTGCTTGCCATAATGATCATTCCTTTTATTGCATCCGTAATGCGGGATGTCTTTAGTATAGTACCACCAATGTTAAAAGAAGGTGCTTATGGATTAGGTGCAACCACTTGGGAAGTGGTTCGACAAGTGATTGTACCACACACTAGAATAGGGCTTGTTGGGAGTGTGATGCTAGGATTGGGAAGAGCATTGGGCGAAACAATGGCTATCACTTTTATTATAGGTAATTCGTTTCAATTGCCTAATTCCTTATTTTCACCTTCTACCTCAATCGCATCTGCTATTGCTAACGAATTTAATGAAGCAGGTGGATTACAAAAATCTGCATTGATGGAATTAGGATTACTTCTCTTTGTTATCACAACTATGGTATTGATTTTATCAAGATTAATGATTACAAAAATGCAACAAACAAAAGGGAAATAAGATGAAAACTAATCAAAACTTGCGTTTTTATTGGCGTAAAACACACAATAAGTTAATGTTAGGGCTTTCCTATATTTCAGTCATTATCGGCTTATTTTGGTTGTGTTGGATATTATTCACTCTAATTACCAAAGGCATTCCAGCTTTATCAATTGATTTATTCACACAATCTACCCCTGCCCCTAATGAAAAAGGGGGATTGTTAAATGCACTGATTGGTTCGTTTTTTATTGTCGGTGCGGGTACATTGATAGGCACGCCTATAGGGGTATTGGCAGGAACGTATTTGGCAGAATATGGTCGTTATAGCCGTTTCGCACAAATTACCCGTTTTCTTAATGATATTCTTCTTTCTGCCCCTTCTATTATTATTGGTTTGTTTGTTTACAGCTTATATGTATCAAAAATCGAGCATTTTTCAGGGTGGGCTGGAGCATTCGCATTAGCTTTATTGCTTATTCCTATCGTGGTACGCACTACGGACAATATGTTATTACTTGTACCAAATAATTTACGTGAAGCAGCGGCAGCTCTTGGTTGCTCTCAATGGCAAGTTATTATGATGATTTGTTATCGAGCAGCTAAATCAGGGATTTTAACTGGCGTGCTATTAGCAGTTGCCCGAATTTCAGGAGAAACTGCACCGCTATTATTTACCGCTCTGTCTAATCAATTTCTATCTTGGAATATGAATGAACCTATCGCAAATTTACCTGTAGTTATTTATCAATATGCAGCAAGTCCTTTTACAGATTGGAATAATCTAGCTTGGGCAGGTGCAGCTCTAATAACATTATTTGTGCTTTGCTTAAACATTTTCACTCGACTCTTCTTTCAACATAAAAAATAATGAGGCAATATGATTAGTCTACAAGAAACCAAAATAGCTGTGCAAAATCTAAATTTCTACTATGAGGATTTTCATGCATTAAAAAACATTAATTTACGTATCGCTAAGAATAAAGTGACCGCCTTTATTGGTCCTTCAGGTTGCGGTAAATCTACTTTATTGCGGAGTTTTAATCGGATGTTTGAACTATATCCAAATCAAAAAGCTACTGGTGAAATTAATTTAGACGGTGAAAATTTACTCACAACAAAGATGGATATTTCTCTGATTCGTGCTAAGGTTGGTATGGTTTTCCAAAAACCAACGCCATTTCCAATGTCGATTTATGATAATATTGCATTCGGTGTTCGTTTGTTTGAAAAATTATCAAAAGAAAAGATGAATGAACGAGTAGAATGGGCATTGACTAAGGCCGCTCTTTGGAATGAAGTGAAAGATAAATTACATAAAAGCGGAGATAGTTTATCTGGCGGACAACAGCAACGCTTGTGCATTGCTCGAGGGATTGCTATTAAACCTAGTGTGTTGTTGTTAGATGAACCTTGTTCGGCATTAGATCCTATTTCGACTATGAAAATTGAAGAACTCATTACGGAGTTAAAACAAGATTATACTGTGGTTATAGTAACTCATAATATGCAACAAGCTACACGTTGCTCCGACTATACGGCATTTATGTATTTGGGTGAATTAGTTGAATTTGGTCAAACACAACAAATTTTTGATAGACCCAAGATACAACGTACAGAAGATTATATTCGTGGTAAAATGGGGTAGTTATTCTGAGCTCTCTCTTATTAAAAAGTAAAAGTTTGGTGAGAATGTATTATTTCTCACTTCACTTTTATGCCATAAATCAAATGAAGGAGTATTATGACGAGAAAAATTCTGATAGTTGAAGATGAATGTGCAATCCGTGAAATGATCACACTGTTTTTATCTCAAAAATACTATGATGTGATTGAAGCGAGCGATTTCAAAACAGCGATAAACAAGATAAAAGAAAATCCTAAACTAATATTATTGGATTGGATGCTACCTGGTCGTTCAGGTATACAATTTATACAGTATATTAAAAAGCAAGAAAGCTATGCTGCGATTCCCATTATTATGCTCACAGCTAAAAGTACAGAAGAAGATTGTATTGCCTGTTTAAATGCAGGGGCTGATGACTACATCACTAAACCCTTTTCACCTCAAATTTTATTAGCTCGCATTGAGGCAGTATGGAGGAGAATTTATGAACAACAAAGTCAATTTATACAAATCGATGAACTTTCCATTGATGAAAATGCTCAGAGAGTGTTTTTCCAACAGCAGGAAATTAATTTAAGTAGTACAGAATTTAAATTGTTACATTTTTTTATGAGGCACCCTGAAAAAGTTTATTCTAGAGAACAATTGTTAAATCGTATTTGGCATAATGATCTAGAAGTTGAATATCGCACTGTTGATAGCTATATTCGCCGTTTACGCCGTAATTTAGCCCCTTTTCAATGTGAACATTACATTCAAACAGTTCGAGGATCTGGTTATCGATTTTCTAGTTATTTACGAGATAAACAATGAAAAAAATATTGAATTTTATTGTTGAAATAAATTTGGCAATCATTATTTCCTTATTTACTTCTGATTTTATTCTTTGGTTTGCAATAATACTTTTATTAATTTTAGCTTGGCATCATATTAATGAATATCGTTTACTCAAATATCTCAATTTAAAGCAAGATAATAAATTCTCTTTATTACAATTAGGAACATTCTCTCAAACTGAAGCCTACCATCGTCATCAAATTTACAAAGAAAAATGTGCAAGTTTACGTTTGTTATCTCAAATAAATAAAAATATTAAGTATTTACCAGATGCAATTATTATCTGTCAGCATAATGGTAATATTTCTTGGTGTAATTCAATTGCGCAACAGATGTTTGATTTTTGTTGGAATAAAAAAGTCCAGAAAAATATTTTTGATGTTATTTTTTATGAACAATTTAAACATTATTTTTTCAGTCAAAAAAAAAGACGACCGTTAGTACTATTAACTTATAATCAACGTTATATTGAGGTGCAGTCGCACGCTTATAATTCTCATATGATTTTAGTTATCGCTCGAGATATTACAGATATGATTCATTTACTTAATTCACGCCAAAAATTCTTGAGTAATATTAATCACGAGCTACGTACTCCATTAACCGTATTACAAGGTTACTTAGAAATTCTTGCAGATAATAATATTCAGAACCCTCTACAAAAAAAGGCTATTTTTGCAATGCAAGAGCAAAGTCAACGAATGGAACATCTATTACAACAATTTAATTTTTTAGCAAAAATAGAAACAACTTCAGATAAGGATTTTCGTACATTTGATATGTCAGCCATGATAAATTCTTTAAGAAAAGATACAGATATATTAAATACTTATAATCATCACATTGAATTTATTATTCAGCCTAATATCATTATTTTTGGAAATGAATCTCAACTAAGAAGTGCCGTTTCAAATTTAATTTATAATGCTATTAAGCATTCTGGTAAACAGTGTCATATTCAAATTAAATGGGAAACTTGTGAACAGGGTATTAAATTTAACGTGATAGATAATGGTGTTGGCATATCACCACAGCATATTCCACATTTAACAGAACGTTTTTATAGAGTTGATGAATCTCGTAGCCATTTAACTGGTGGAAGTGGTTTAGGACTAGCTATTGTGAAGCATACTTTATTACAATATCATTCTCATTTAAATATTGAAAGTACTGAAACGAAGGGGAGTAGTTTTTCGTTTATCATACCTAAACGCTTTGTCATATCAAAAAATAATAAAGAAATTCAATGATAATACATGTTGCAAGTATTAGCTGACACGGTAGTAAATAACACATCAGAAAATCGAAAATGGTGGACTAGTGGAGAGCTTAGATACATAAAAAACACAGCTTGGTAGTTTTTCACCCATCTAAACTTATATTATTTAGATTATGTAGCAGTTGCTAAATCACCTAAATCTTTATCAATCAAGCATAAATCTTTATCAATCAAGCATAAATCTTTATCAATCAAGCATAAATCTTTAAATGCTGCAGTACTTTCACACCCATAAATCGAACACTGTAAATAAACGTCATAGTATGGCTCTAAATTAATTTACTCGTTCATCTTATTTGATTAAGTATAACTAATTAAGAGAGGAGAAATAATCTCTTTATAACCTATAATTAAAGTTACTTTGCATTTTTACAATTTAACATAATATACATTATGCGAAATTAGTTATCGGGTTAGCGGAAACTACGGACTAAATAAATCACAGAGTTATACACAAGTTACAAGTACTAGCAAAACAAGACAAAATAAGGCTAGATAACACGTTGTAATGCGTCATTTTATAGAGTTATTGAACGGATGAGTTTAAATGTAAAGGAAATGTAAAGTGAAATAAGCTTAAATCTATGTGATTACGCTACGTAAAATCTGGAAAATTTCTTGGATATTTTCTTCCCAGAAAAACAACAAAAAAAAGCACGTTTTTATTAAAACGTGCTTTTTGACAAAATGTGACAACGTATCGACTAACCTAGTAATTTGATACCATATTCATATACTTGTTGTAGCAAAGATAGTTTTTCAGAATTATCTGAATGTTCCTCGGCTAAACGTTGTAAACTTGATTCAAACTCTACCGCACTTTTTTCAAGTTTATTCTGTCGGTATTTTTTCCATTTAATTTGTTCAGCGCGTGTGAGGGTTTTATAAAAATGACGAGCGCGATAATGGAACAATAATTCAAGGATACGTTTATCTTCAAAAGCTAAACCATGTTCAGATAATTTTTCTGCAGGTAAACTACGTAAAATAGCCATATTATTTTTATCAGCATTGCTAAAAAAGCCATTGTATAACTCAGTTTCTACATTATCATTTGATGCAAATTGACGTTCTTCATTAAAAATATCCGCCACTTTTTCACGAATATCAAAAGATGCTCGTAATTTTGCAAGATTATCCAAGCATAATTGTCGATCAATACCCAATCGATTTGCTGTTTCTGGTAACAAAGTTTTAGCTGGTGCTAAAATAGGACATTTATTGATATGCACAAGCTTTAACGGAACAGATGAAACTCCTCTTTCTTCTAATTCAGATTTTTTGGTATATAAATCTGTCCGTAATTCATCCGCACTTTTGGTTAATAAATTATCGATATCGCCAGTTAAATCACAAACAATGAGTGCGTTTTGATTTGTCGGATGCCAAGCTAAAGGTGCAACCCAAGTGCAATTTCCACGATAATTCCCTAGCATTCCAGAAACATGCACTAAAGGTGTCATTGCGCCTGTATCAACTAATTTTTCGATTTCTTTTTTACTGCGATTTTCAAAGAAATATTGGAATAATTTAGGCTGTTTTTCTTTAATTAATTTCGCCATAGCAATAGTTGCATATACATCCGCCATGGCATCGTGAGCATTTTCATGCTCAATACCATTTGCTTTAGTGAGTTTTTCTAAGCGGAAACTTGGTATTCCATCATCGTCATAAGCCCAATTAATCCCTTCTGGACGCAAGGCATAACAGGCTCGTACTAAATCTAACAAATCCCAGCGTGAATTCCCGTTTTTCCAGCTGTATTCATAAGGATCAATAAAATTACGATAAAACGTATAACGCGTCATTTCATCATCATAGCGAATATTGTTATAACCCATGACACAAGTATTGGGTTGGGAAAATTCTGCTAAGATATTTGCGGCGAATTCAGGCTCTGAAAGCCCCTTTTCATTACATTCTTGCGGCGTAATTCCTGTGACCATTACGGCTTCAGGAGCCGGTAAATAATCGTTGGTTTGTTTACAATAAAACATTATTGGTTCGCCAATGATATTAAAATCAGCATCTGTACGAATACCCGCAAATTGCGCAGGGCGATCTGTTGCTGGATTTACACCAAAACTTTCATAATCGTAAATAAAAAAGCTGAAATCTTTTGCCATGACTACTCTCTTTTACGCGATAATTTTATCTAAATAATATAGGCAGAAAATAGCTGATAAACTAAAAATAATACCAATCCAATTTAGCTTACTGATTTTTTCTTTAAAAGCTAATGCGCCAGTTATCGTACCTAAGCAAATCACTCCAATGTTCATTCCAGCGAAAACAAGCGTCGGATTTCCAACAAAACTTTGATGTGCTTTTATATAGAATAAAATATTAAAGAAATTCAATACACCTAAAACGATGCCACCAATTACACTTGATGATGTCCATTGGGCTCGTTTTAAGAATAAATAGATAAACATAACACAAGCTGCAAGCGAGAAGGAAATAAACAATGTTGCAGGAAATGCACCGCCGCTTTTCGCCACTTGTTTGAATAAAATATCAATAATGCCATACCCAAACCACACGCCGATTAATCCTAAAACACCTTTAAAATTCACCGCACTTTGCCCTTGAGTTGGCTTAGTTAATAAACAAAATAAACCAATAAAGGCTAATACAACGCCAATGATTTTAGATTGGCTTAGTGTTTCATGAAAAATTAAAAACGCAGCTAAAATGGGAAGGAATAACGAAAGACGTTGCGCTGCATCTGAACGTACAATTCCAGCAAACTCCACTGCTTTTGACATAATAATAAATACGCTAGGTAGCAATAAACCTAGCGCTAAAAAAATGGGTGAATTTTCGCTTTGTGCAATGTAATCAGTAAATTCTAAACCTTTAAAATCAGGTTTAAGTAAGAAATAACTGAAAGTGATGGCTGTGATGTAGTTGAATGCAATAGCTTGTTCAATAATGATATTTTTTTTGCGGGCAATTTTAAGCAAAACTGAAACTGCTACGCTGCAAAGAATGGCAAAAATAAGATTGTGCATTTATTAATCCTTAATAGCTTGTTTAATTAAACTCATAATGTATTCAAGATATTGGGTGCTTTCAATGGTGATTTCATAATCTCCATTCCCCCAGTGACCAGTATTAGATACATTTTTTGCTAAATTTTTAGGATCGTCTAACTCTCCATAAGGAAGATTAATCCAAATTTTTAAATTCTTTTGTTGGATACGAATATCTGCAATATTTCGATCTTTTTTGAATGCAATGTAAAGTTTTCTGGTATTAATTTCGATATCAGGATCTAAATTTAAAATGCCTTGTTTAAAATCTTCGTATAGTTCTTGAATAAAATCAGTTTTATCAGCTAAGTGATCAGATTCTTGATAAACTTTTATTTCTTTTAATATTGAGAGTTCCTCTCTCTTTTCATTAGAAACTGCTTTAATATTCGGTGCTGATTTTGATTTATTAATAATATTGAGCGTAATAATATCATTATCAAAGCGATTAACTTCCCATAATTCAATAGGTAAATCTTTAAAATTCGTGGCTTGAATTTGGAAATCATTAAAAGCAGGTGAAACAAAAATCACCTTAGATTGTGACCAATCCACATCATTTCTTTTAAGTGGGACTTTTTGCTTTTCATTATATTCCACAATAAAATCAGCTTTGTATTCAAGCATCAAATTAAGATAAGAAATCCCTTGATCAACCACACTAGAATTTTGTTGTCTTTTATATTCAATAATGACAAAGGCTTGAGTTTCAGGATCAAAAGCTAAGGTATCAATACGTGAATTTTTAATAGAAAATTCCGAACGAATAAAAATATAGCCACTTAATAAGGTAAGATTTTCTTCAAATAAACGCTGAATATCCTTTTCCAGCTTAAATTTTTGCTGCTTCAGCTGTGATAATTGTCCTTTTTTTGATGTAAAGATTTTCATTATTCCTTCCTTAAAGGCTTAAGTGCGGTCAAAAATCTTCAAATTTCAACCGCACTTCCCTTCTATTTTTTATTCTGTCGCACCGAATCCGCGTAAACCAACAACGTGTACATGTTCTTGGTTGCCTGCGATTTTACGTATGAGTTTATAGGTTGTACCTTTTTCCGGGCTAATGTTTTCTGGCGCAGCAATAAGCAACTGCATATCTAAACGTTCGCAAAGTTCGAATAAGGTAGAAATAGATTTACCGTCTAAACGTGCTGCTTCATCTAAGAACAACAAGCGACAAGGCACAATATCTTTACCACGAATTCGACGGCTTTCTTCTTCCCAGCTTTGAACAACCATTAAGAGAATTGACATACCTGTACCGATAGCTTCACCCGTAGAAAGTGCGCCACTTTCTGCACGTAACCAACCATCAGCACCACGGAATACTTCCACTTCAAGCTCAAGATAATTACGGTAATCTAACAATTCTTCACCAATTGTTTGCGCTGTGCGTTGCCCCATATCAATATGTGGATTAATGCGTTGATAGAGCTTCGCCATAGCTTCAGAGAAGGTGATGCGATTATCGTTGAATAAATCTTGATATTCATTTTGCTGACCAGAAAGTGCATCCAACAACATGGCATGGGTATCACGAATATTCACTACCAAACGAACAGATTTTACCTGACCAAACGCAATGTTTTGTAAGCCTTGGTTAAGCATACGAATACGGTTTTGTTCGCGCTGAATCGTTTTACGCATAATATTTGCAACACTTTCAGAGCTGATTGCCAATTTTTTCTCACGGCCAGTTAATTCAGCCGTTAAACGAGAAAGCTCAATTTCCATTTGTTCAATGGCATCAATTGGATCATCCGTTTTAATAATATCTTGGCGAATACGTTCACGTAGGTGCTGATACACCGCAATAAAGAACCGCACTTTATTTTCAGGTTTGCGACTATCTTCCGACACTCTTAGGCTATCACGTAAATATTCATTATCCGCCACTGCTGTACGTAACGCACCTAACGCTTTATCTGACATTGAACGTAATTCATCTGCAGATAAATAAGCGAGCTCTCGGCGATTGAGGCGTTTTTCCATATCAGAATTACGTGATAAACGTAAAACCACACACCAACTCACTTTCGCTGCTACAACTAATTCACGTTGAGTTTTGTAATCACGTTCAGTTTTGCGGATTAGACGATTTAAGTTGTCCGCTTCGCTTTCAATTAATGTCAGTTGTTTTTCTACATAAGAACGACGCTGACGGCTCGTTGAAAGTTGTTGATGTAATTCATCACGACGGATACGGGCACGTTCTTCAGCACCATCATCAGCTCTTACGCCAAGATCGCTAATTTCCCCAATCAATTCATTTAAGAGTTGATATTTACTATCGTAAGAACTTTGTAACTGAATCAATACGCGATTATATTCGGCAAATTGACTTTGTTTTTGACGAACTTGCTCACGTTGTGTATCTCGCTGTGCCTGCATTTGTTCTAAACGTTGGCGAAGTTTTTCATTGAGTTCAGAAGTTTCAGCCTGCCCTGCATCTTCATAACCAAAATGCGGTTTACGTTGTACAACATCAGCTAACGCAAATACACGTTGTTGAACTTGTTTTTGACGCTCAATCGCTTGAGTTAATTCATTTTTTAAGCCTTCGTAATTTTCTGGATCACTTTGTAAACTATTTGCAATCGGCTCTAATTGTGACAACGTTACGCCATACTGACGAATAAAATATTCATCTTGCTCTGCAATATCTAATTGCTCACGACATTCTTCAATACGATCAATTAAATCTTCATCAGCTAATACATTAAGTTGTGGAATTAACTTGTTGAGTAACTGCAGTTTTTCTTTTGCATTATCTAATTGAATGCGTAATTGTTGTTCGCCGCTATTAAATTGGTTTAATTCACGATCAATTTCATTGCGTTCGCGATTAATCTCAGACATTAACGCTTCTGGATTTGGCTGGAACGCCAGTGCTAAATGTAACCCAACAAATTGGCTGAAATGTTCGTGTAAACGTTGGTATTTTTGTACATCAAACGCAATTTGGGCATGTTGTTCTGCCACTTCATCACGTTCAATTTGCAATTCTTCTAAACGTTTTTCACGTGCTGCACGCCCAAATAATGGAATTTCAGGAAATCTTGAATAGCGTAATTCACGATCTGAAACTTGCACGACAACACCTAGCTCAAGTTCTTGTGCGGATAACACGCTGTCGTCAAATGCGGTAGGATCGCCTTCAATTAAATACAAATCATCGGGGCAATCTTCTAATTGCGCAAGTTGTTCACGCACAGCATTGAGATCACGCACAACAATAGCATGACGCGCAGGCCCGTAAAGTGCGGAGAAATAAGGCGCATCTTCAATGGTTACATCATCGTAAAGCTCTGAAAGCAGCACACCACCAAAACGTTCTGCCAGCATATTTAAACGTGAATCTTCTGAACCATCTGGCTGACTTAAACGAGAAATTTGTTCATCTAAATGCAAACGTTTTTGTTCAAGTTGATCACGTTGCATCGTGAGTTCACGTTCTTTCACAAGTTGTGATTGCATAAAATTCATCACATCTTGGCTATGTTCAAACCTCTCGCCACTTTGTTGTTCTAGACGTTCCAATGCAGCTTGAGTCGTCAGCCATGCTGGTGCTTTACGCGCATTTTCATCATAAAGTGCGGTTAAATTTTCACGTTTTTGACGAAGCGTAGAACGGCTTTCCACTTGTTCTGAAAGTCTTGCTGAAATGTCTTCAATTAACGCTTCTTGCTCGGCGTGATAATCCTCTAATTCTTCTGCTGTTTGTAAACTTAAATTAGCACGTTGATTAAAATCATTAAGTAATTTGACCGCACTTTGTTGTTGTGCATAACGTTGCTCAAGTTCATGTAATTTTGTGCGAAGTTGTGGCGTTTGTTGTGCCTGCAATTTTTGGCTTGGATATTCACGTAATAATTCTTTCGCACTTTCCCACGCCGCAGAACGAGGCATTTCACCAGCAATTTTACATACTAATTGGTACGCTTTATCGAACTGAGATTTTGCCGCTTCAGAAATAGACATTTTGTGCTCGAGTTCAAGCACAGTTTCCGTTAAACTTTCTGCATGCGCATCAAATTCTGCGTGATAATCTTCTACATTTTTAACACTTAAATCCGCTAAACCGCATAATGTTTTCGCTTTTTCAAGGGCTGCAATAGCTTGTTGATATTGAAGTGCGCGAGTTTGTTGGGCATCTAATGCTTGTTGATAGTCAGCTAATTGGGATCGTACAGCATCAATTTCAATTTCAGTTTGCTCAAATTGGGCTTGGCTTTCTTCTAATGCATCATTCGCATCTTCAACCACCATTTTTTGTTCTTCTAAACGCTCGGTAAGTTCTGCAATATCTTCTTGATAGCGCGTGATTTTTTCTTGGTGACGTAAAGCATTTAACACTAAATTAAGATGATCAACCGCACTTTGGTGATCAACTTCTAAAGTACGTTCACTTTCTGCCAATTCAGCCACTTCTCGACTTAAATCAACTAAACGATGTTGAGATAAATTCTGCTCTGCTTTTGCTTTATACCACTCACGACGAGATTCTAACGCAGCCTCAATATTGCCACGGCGTTCATTCGCATTACGCATATAATCCGAAGCAACATAATTGGTGGTTTCAGTAATTAAATGTTTGAATAAATCACGATCTGATTGCGTGACCTTAATCGCTTCTAAAGTCATACGGTTCTCACGCAATGCACTTTCCATATCTTGGAAAGCTTTGCGTACACCTAAATTTTCTGGCAATAAATAGTCACGTAAAGAGCGTGTGATTGCACTGGAAATACCGCCGTATAAAGACGCTTCGATAAGTTTATAGAATTTGCTTCGGTCTGATGCTGAACGTAAACGTTTCGGAATAATACCTAAATCGAACATCATACCGTGATAATCGGTGATGGAATGATATTGTTTAAATTGTGCACCAATGTTTTCAATTTTATCTTTAAGTTCGTTTAAATTAAGTACACGTGCTTGACGTTCGCCCACTGTTTCAGTGAAAAGTGCGGTTGGATTTTGAGATAATTCAACACCTTGAATTGAGAACGTTTTTAAATCAACCTTTTTATCACGACCTGCAATTTGTTGCAGACGCACACCAACAAGAATACGTTGATGACGTGAGTTAATGGTATCTAATACCGCGTAACAAACACCTGGACGCAATTTACCATGTAAACCTTTATCGCGAGAACCGCCTGTGGAGCCAGCCTCTGTTGTATTACGGAAATGTAAAAGGGTTAAATCAGGAATTAATGCGGTCACAAATCCAGCCATTGTGGTTGATTTCCCCGCACCGTTACCACCAGAAAGCGTGGTAACTAATTCATCTAAATCAAAAGTACGGGCAAAAAAACCATTCCAGTTAATTAAGGTTAAAGAACGGAATTTACCACGCTCTACACCATTGTTTGCAGTCATGCTAAAAGGCATAGGTGCATCAACGATTTCTTCGACGTTTTCATTTTCCATAATGACTTCATCGCTCTCTAATTCGATTTCATTTTCTAATTCAAAAACATCAGACATTATTCTTGTTCTCCGTCAAATTCTTCGTCAATTTCATCCGCACTTTTCGTATCGTTTTCCATTAATTGCGCTTGTTTTTCCAACGCTAAGGATTCTGGTGTTGCTGCTTCCCCATCACGAATGAGTCGAGCTTGGGCTTCTAATGGATCATCTCCGCTACGCACTTCCGCACCAAAACGAAATACAGATTCAGAAATAGTAAATTTCCCACTATTTTGTTCACCAACAGTTTGAATCATACCTAGACGACGTAAACGACCAATTGCAGCTCGCACTTTTTCTGCCAATTTTTGTTTATCTAAATCAGAACCACTTGAACGCTGATTAACTGCTTTTAATAATTTTCCTTCATCAGCAAGATTTAATAATTCATCATACACTTCTTGCGTACTAAAAATGCCCTGTTGAGCTAAACGTTCTGGGCTTAAATAAAGATAACAAAGCACTTTACCAACAAGCATTTCCAACTCAGAAAGTACTGAGCGCGCAATTAATGTCGTTGCTTTCGGGCGAAGATAGAAGAATCCTTCTGGCGCACGAATGAGTTCCACATTATAGCGGCGATAAAAGCCGTCCAATTCATGTTGGAAATCCATTAAAAATGCGTGATTATCTAAATGCTCCGTGCTGATATGGCGACCCGAGCGCAATAGACTATCTACCGCTGGAAATATTGGATTTGCAATCGCCACAGCGAGTTTTGGGGAAATTACATCTTGAATATCTGTCATGGTTAATTTCTCATTTTATAAATTCGTTTTTTAATAAGCCACGAAATCAATACTTATCAATCACATGCGCTTGCACTTCTGCGCCACGTTTATTAATTGCTTGCCAATCTGGATAAATACCGGATAAATCATCATTCGCCATACCAAGGCGTACTGCTTGATCAACAATGATTCGAGCCACATCAAAATGATGAGAAAGTGGATAATTTTCCAGTTGTTCTTTTAACACTAAACTCAAATCAATCGGACGGTTATTTTCACGATAAGCAATCAGTAATCCTTGCATATGCTCTACAATTTGATCATGTAAATCTGAAAGGGATTCGTATTGCAATTCTTCTGGCAATTCACCTAAAGCATCATCTTCACGCAACACCATTTCTTCATCGCGCAGATCAACTAAACGCTCAGCTTGCGCTGTCCATAAGAACCAAGGATGCTCAAAATAATGATGAATAGAATTACGTAAACGTTGTGAGAACACGCGATTTTTATCCATATCAATGGCAGTACGAATAAATTTATGTACATGGCGGTCATAACCAATCCATAAATCAATGGCTTGTTGTCCCCAGCTAATAATACGGTCTAGTTTGGATTGCAAATCCGTAATCAACTGATCGATAAAATACAAATCATCACGCCCAATCACACAATCTTGAATACGCAATAATTGTGCTTGAAGTTTATCCCCTGCTGCATTTAGCGTATCTTGCAATTCACGTAAATTCCCTGATGTTTCATCTAATAAACGTTCACAGCTTGAAATCGCCGCTTGCCAATCTTTAGTAAGAAGCTCTGCAATTTCATCTTTAATACTTTGCTGGTTTTCATCCATAATACGTTGTGAAAGATCGATGCTATCAAAAATCTCTGCAACGGAATATTTTAATGGCGCAAACACATTACGACGCCAATAATGTTCACCTTCATTATTCTCCACGCCTTCTTCTGCAGAATCAGAAGCGCGTTGAATTTCATCTGCCACAATGGAAAGTTGCACTGAAAGACGCAATGCAGAAAATTCACGCTGACGAATGTAATAATCAGACACGCCAACACCTAATGGCGTTAAACGATAAATCGCCAAGCCCTCAGTAAATTCACTACTAAAACGATTTAACAAACGTTGTTTCACTAATTCATTAATTGCATTATTCGCTCGTGTTGCAATGGCATCGGTGGATTGCTCAAAAGCATTCATCGTGTGGCGGAAAATATCCACAAGATCGGCTTCTAACATTTCGCCGTCTAAACGTTCGTTGTTATAAATTGCAATCGCTAGCAGGTAAACCAAGCGTTCGGTAGGTAAATTTAAAGAAAACTCGCGATCTTTTGCCCAAGAGACGAGTTCAGGAATAGTTTGGGATGTTTCAATCATTGAATTGCAAAGCGTTAAAATTGAACAAAAAATTGGAAAGATTATACAAGATTTTTTGCGGATCTTAAAAATCTTCTTTTGAATTGACCGCACTTTTCCTATTTTTCACGTATAATGTGCGCCTTTCATGAATAACTAAAGATAACAGAATGAGCGAATTAACCCAGTTAGCCCAGCAAGAAAAAAAACAAAGCTATAATTTCAATAAATTACAAAAACGTCTTCGCCGTAACGTAGGCAACGCTATTTCGGATTTTGGGATGATTGAAGATGGCGATAAAGTCATGGTGTGTTTATCCGGAGGCAAAGACAGTTATACGCTTCTCGATATTTTGTTGAATTTACAGCAAAGTGCACCGATTAAATTTGATATTGTTGCGGTGAACCTCGATCAAAAACAACCAGGGTTTCCAGAACACGTATTGCCTGAATATTTGGAAAGTATTGGCGTAGATTACAAAATTGTACAAGAAAATACTTACGGCATTGTGAAAGAAAAAATTCCAGAAGGAAAAACAACTTGTTCACTCTGCTCTCGCCTACGTCGTGGAATTTTATACCGTACTGCCACAGAACTTGGTGCAACCAAAATCGCTTTAGGACACCACCGAGACGATATGTTAGCGACGCTATTTTTAAATATGTTTTATGGCGGCAAAATGAAATCAATGCCACCTAAATTAATTTCTGATGATGGTAAACAAATTGTGATTCGTCCGCTTGCTTACTGCAAAGAAAAAGACATTGAAAAATATGCTATCGCGAAAGAATTTCCGATTATTCCTTGTAACCTATGTGGCTCACAACCAAATCTTCAACGCCAAGTTGTAAAAGAAATGCTCAATACTTGGGATCGCCAATACCCAGGACGCTTAGAAACTATGTTCAGCGCAATGCAAAACATTACATTGTCACATATGTGTGATCCAAAATTATTTGATTTCAAAGGAATCAAACACGGACAAATGATTAATGGCATTGAAGGCGATACCGCATTTGATGAAGAACAAATCACGCCAATGCAGTTTGAGGAGGAAGATCAAACGGATTTTTCAAACAACGAAATGATTAACTTTAAAGAAGTAAATTAATATGTTGAATATCAATGAAATGGAAGTTGAAACTGACAAAGATGGTTATTTGCTTAATAGCCAACAATGGAACGAAGATGTCGCTCGCTCTATTGCGCAGTTAGAAAGTATTGAATTAACAGATGCCCATTGGGAAGTGATTTATTTTGTGCGAGATTTCTATCAAGAATATAACACCTCCCCTGCCATTCGTATGTTGGTAAAAGCCATGGCTGAAAAACTGGGTGCAGATAAAGGTAACAGTCGTTATTTGCAACGCTTATTTCCTGAAGGCCCTGCAAAACAAGCTACAAAATTAGCAGGTTTGCCGAAACCTGCAAAATGCCTATAAAAGTGCGGTCAATTTTCCAAAAATTTTTAAACACTTGTGTTTTTACTTATGACTTGTCTCTTTTAAGATAAGGAATAAAATACAAGCTCTTTTAAACCCTAACTAACAAAGAAATGTTATGAAAATTAGTGCAAGAAACCAATTAAAAGGTAAAGTTGTTTCAATCGAAAACGGTTCAGTAAATGCAATCGTTCACATTGATATCGGTGGCGGTAACGTGCTTTCTTCCACTGTATCTTTAGCAGCAGTTAAAGAATTAAACTTAGAAGTTGGTAAAGAAGCATACGCGATCATCAAAGCAACTTCTGTAATGGTTGGCGTAGAATAATTTCTTCCATAAAACAGAATTGAATATAACCGCACTTTTAAAAGTGCGGTTTTTTTATTTCTTTGATACCTATTTTAAGTCGAATTCCCCTTGTATTCATAAATTTTAAAAATATAATGATAATCATTCTTATTTCTATCTTTTATTTTAGGGAACTATACTATGTATCAAAAAAAGCCATTAATGTTGTTATTGTGCTCAACATTTGCCAGTCCATTTATTATGGGGCAAACTGCTGAAACAACCAACAACCAACAACCAACAACCAACAACCAACAACCAACAACCAACAAAAATATATTGCCCGAAATTGTTGTTTATGGCGACAATAATAAATCGCTTTCTTCCGTTAAAACGCTCTCTTCTGACGAGATAAGTAAAACGCCTACATCAAATGGTAATATCACTGATTACCTTCGTTCTAATCCCCATATTCGTTATGAAAATAGCGACCAAAATGGTTTTCAACGTGGAGAAATCAAGCCTGAAAATATTTCAATTAACGGTGCCGATCCAAATCAAACCGCCTACTTTGTTGATAATGTCAATATAAATAATGAACTTACTGCAGATAGCGACGTTTTTGATGGTTCTATGCAAGTTGTACCTGGAATTAGTCACACTCAAGCTTATTTTTTTGATGCCTCTATGCTTTCTAAAGTGGAAGTACAAGATAGTAATATTTCTGCTAGCTTAGGGGGCTTTATGGGAGGGGCAGTTATCGCTAAAACAAAACAATATAGCGGCACTGATAGCATAAAACTTAAATATCGCACGACAAATTCCTCTTGGGCAAAAATGGAAGCTGGCGACTCAGTACAAAAAATACTTAAACAAGTAAGACCTGATAATTCTGGTACGGCGGAATTACAACCTAAATACAATAAACAAACATTCAATATTTTGGCTGAAAAAAGGCTAAATGATAATTTAGGAATGGTTTTTGGCTATAGCCGTAGAACATCATCTATTGAACAAAATCGTTTAATTGGCTTTGATCAAAATGCCAATAACAAAGCACAGTTAGACAAACAAAATCATCAACGACTTTCTGATAACATTTTATTAAATCTTAATTGGACACCACAAGAAAAGGAACGAATTGAATTTGGTTTACGTTATTCAAATTATAAAGAGATGAAATATTTTGGAGAAAATATAGATAACAATGTAAGCGATTATCATCAAGCATTGGGGACAACACTAGCTTGGGTGCATTCATTTGACTCTGGCGTTTGGACAAATACTTTAGCATACGATCGTTTTAAGGATAAGCGAAAATCATCCTCGAATAATGTTGAAACAACATCTGTTTCAAATGAAGATTATGAACCACTGTATAATTTCGAAAAAGGCGGGTATGGTAATAGCCGTTTAACCCAAGATAATTTACATTTTTCCACTGAATATGTAATGGATCCTTTTTATTTAGCTTCTACGGAACATTCTATTTCTATTGGTGGAATTTATCAGGCAACAGAATATCAATTCTATCGCCCACAAGATGTTCATTCAAAAATAATATTATCTACTTTACAAAGTGATGAACCTCCAATTTCTACAGAAAGTTATACATCAAAAGGTCGTGTTAAAACCAGCTATCAAAATATCGCTATTTATTCTGAAGATTTAATTAAATGGCGTAAATTTGAGTTTCGACCTGGCATTCGCATTGAACGTAATGACTATTTAAAAAACAATAATCTTGCCCCGCGTTTTGTTGCACGTTACCGTCCTTGGGATAATACAGGATTTACATTGGGTTTAAATCGTTATTACGGTCGTTCTTTTGCTTCGTTAAAATTAGCGAATGGCATTTTAAAGCTCAATAATAATCCAACACGTCAGCATCAGAACTTTTCATCCCTAAAAAGCCCTTATGCAGATGAATTAAGTTTAAGTTTTGATCAGAATATGGGTAATTTAGCACTGAAACTCGGTTATATTCATCGTGATAATAAAAATCGTATCATATTGAAACGAGAACCTATAAGGGGAAAAAGAAAAACTAGTTATATCAATGGACGTCCGTTTGGTGTTGATATTTATACTTTCCAACTCAATAATATTGAACCTTGGAAATTAGGTAAAACTTATTGGATTACGTCACTTGGTTTTGATTGGCTAAATACAAAACGAGCTGATGGCGAAGAATTTGATCTGAATAAACGTGTTTTTTTAGATGGTAAATTAATGACTTATCGTGAAATGTTACGACAAGTTAATAGTAACACGGAAGATTGGATTGCTCGTTTAGGTATTGATATGACGATACCAGATTACAATATTACTTGGTCAAATAAAGTGTATATGAAAGCACCAATTCGTCGTTATGATTTGATTAACAGCGATAACGATGATGACATTCCACGCTATCGTAGCTATCACTATGGCAGACATACACAATGGGATAGCAGCATTCGTTGGCAACCAACCATTCGAGGTAAGCATAGCGTTTATATGCAAGTAGATATTTTAAATGTACTCAATAAAACACGTAAAAATAAAGTCACTACTATTTCCACCAGCGATGAATATGGTGTTTATACGCCTGGGCGTGAATTTTGGCTAGAAGTTGGCTATCAATTCTAATTTTCTTCAATGTATAGGGCTTGTGGGCTTTTGAAATTTCCACCAGCGATGAATATGGTGTTTATACGCCTGGGCGTGAATTTTGGCTAGAAGTTGGCTATCAATTCTAATTTTCTTCAATGTATAGGGCTTGTGGGCTTTTGAAATATCCACCAGCCCTACTCTACGCTCGTTTTACTTAGCGTAGAGTTTTCTTTTTTCTAGGTAAAAATAATGAAAAAAACAACCGCACTTTTTTTGCTTATCTTTTCACTAATTGCTTGTCAATCCTTGGAACTATCGCCCAATAGTGATTTACCTTTTGATCCAAATATTCAGCACGGTAAACTATCAAATGGTTTGCAATACTTTGTATTAAAAAATACTGAACCCAAAGAACGCGTTTATATTCGATTAGTAATTAATGCAGGCTCAATGCACGAAGATGATGATCAAAAAGGCATTGCCCATTTAGTTGAACATATGGCATTTAATGGCTCAAAGAAATATCCAGAAAATCAAATTATTAATGCGTTAGAAAAACTTGGAATGAAATTTGCACGAGATATTAATGCTTTCACCGATTTTGAAAATACAGTCTATACTTTAAATTTAGATAGCAACAATCAGCAAAAATTAGAATTGGCTTTTGATGTCATCAATGAATGGATGAATAATATTACTTTTTTGCCTAAAGATGTGGATGGCGAACGTGGTGTAGTACAAGAAGAATGGCGGAGACGTTTAAGCCCAATGCTACGTATTGGCAATAAGAAAAGTGCTATTGAAATGGCGGGTTCTCGTTATGTATTGCGTGATCCAATTGGAGATATGGATATTATTAAAACAATTTCAGCTAAACGCGTCGCTGATTTTTACCACAAATGGTATCGACCAGATAATATGTCAGTAATTATTGTAGGCGATATTGATACAAAACAAGTAGTAAAACTATTAAAACAAAACCTATCCCAAGAAAACCCAATTACTAAAACAACATTGGAAAAAATTGATTTTAATATTCCTCTTATCAACAAATGGCGATTAGATTCTATTTCTGAACAAGGCACAACAATTCCGAGTATTGAATTAAGTTTTTTTGAAAATACAATTGAAACCAATACATTAGCGAGTTATAAACAAGAATTAATTCAGCAAATTACCACTCGATTGCTTAACTTACGTTTACAGCAATGGGAAAAAGAAACAGAAAATGGCGTAGATTCTGCAAATTTTTATCGTACTCATTTAGGTAAAGAAACACTACAAAGCATTTTTTCTCTCCAACTTATAGACACACAATATTCAAAAACGATAGATAAATTATTTGCCTTTATTGCCAGTATAAAACAACAAGGTTTTACCCAAAATGAATTAAACGGCGAGATTAAACGCTTAACTCAACTCAATGAAAAACAATTAAATATTCGTTCTGGTAGTTTAAAAATTGCCGATGATCTCATTACTTCTGTGGCAAATAAGCAAGTGGTATTGAGCGTAAATGATCGTTATGAACTCAATAAACGTTTTTTATCTCAAATTACATTAGCTGATTTACAACGCACTTTAAATCAAACCTTAGCATTAAAAGCAAAATTACTATTAATCACTCAACCTTTGCCACAAAAAGCCTTGCCTTTTGATGTAGTAGAAATAGAAACTCGTTGGAACAATGCAATGGAAATGCAACAACATCAATGGGATGAAAAAAAACAAATCGAAAAATTACCGCACTTAACATTTAACACAGGCTCACTTTCTCAAGAAAAATATTGGGATCGTGGCGATATTTATGAATTTCGTTTAAGTAACGGAAGTAAATTGATCTATCACTATAGTGACAAAACTCCAAATCAAGTACATTTTCGTGCTGTTACTCAAGGTGGTTTACGTTCTATCCCAGATAAGGACTATCACTTATTGCGTGCTGCCGTTAGTGTAGTTGATGAAACAGGTGTTGGAGAACTTTCTCTTTCTGCAGTTAATCAAATTTTTTCGCGTGATCCATTGGTAATTGCAACTGTGATTGATGATGATAAACAAGGTTTTACTGGTGTATCTAAACCTAAAGATTTGGAAAATTTACTGACATTGTTCCGCTTAAAATTACGTTCTTCGCCTATATCCGATCTTGCCTTAGAAAAATATCGACGTGAAACCCGTGATTATTTCAAACAGATTGATTTAGAAACACAATTTATGCAAGCCGTTTCAAAACTACGCTTTCCAAATATTGAAACTGTCTATAGTCAAAAACAAGCACAGCAATTAGCATTTGATAAAAACCAATTAAGTAACGCTTATCAACGTTATATTTTAAATAAAACAGATTTTACCTATTTTATTATTGGCGATATTGAACTTAATCAAGTAAAGAAATTGGCAGAACGTTATTTAGCTTCTATTGAATCAAAAACTCAGATCCGCCATTTTGTCCCGACTATTATTCATACACCAACTCAATCATTTATGATGAATGGCTTGAAAGAACCGAGAGCTGATGTAGAAATATACCTTACCGCAGATAATACTTGGCGAGCGGAACAAAAATATTTATTCAATATTCTTGCTGATATTGTGCAAGAAAAATTACGCTTAATTCTACGTGAAAAAGTTTCTGGTATTTATTCTGTAAATAGTTGGTTTATGCAAGATGTTCATACACCACAAATTGAGGGAAAAATTGAATTTAGTTGCGATCCTAAGCGAGTAGAGGAACTTACGCATCTTACAAATCAGGTGCTAGATGATATTGTAAAAAATGGCATTGATGAAAATTTATTACGTAAAAAACTAGCGGAACAACATATTCAGATTCGACGTGAATTTGATTCTTTAGTTTCAGTTGCTTCGATTATTGAAGAAAGTTACTGGCAACAAGATAATCCAGATGCTATTTACACCTATCAACATTTAGATCAGTTAGCGACAAAAGCCACAATAGATGCGTTGGCGCAAAAAGCCCTAAAAAAATCAGGTAGATTTGTCAGCGTATTAAAAGCAGCTTCTTATTAGAAAATAAATTAAATCTCAATAGATATAAAATAGATAAAAAGAACGGTGATCGCTTAAACGATCACCGTTAAATTGAACTCACCATTTAAACAGTAAATTATATTGGTTATTTTCTAGAAGTATTACTCTTCATTCAATAACTTTAATTCACGGTTTCTTACTTGATTTTTCAAGATTTCCGCAAATTCTTCCACAGTAAATGTGCCTAAATCAGCACCTTTACGGGTACGTACAGCGATTTTACCTTCAGCGATTTCTTTATCGCCACAAACGAGCATATAAGGCACACGGCGTAAAGTATGTTCACGGATTTTGAAGCCCACTTTTTCGTTACGTAAATCAGTTTTCACGCGTAAACCTACATCGGAAAGCTGTTTTGCTACTTTCTGTACATAGTCAGCTTGGCTATCAGTGATATTCATCACAACTGCTTGGGTTGGAGCTAACCATGCAGGGAAGAAACCTGCATATTCTTCAGTAAGAATACCAATGAAACGCTCAATAGAACCTAAAATCGCACGGTGAATCATGACAGGGGTTTTACGGCTATTATCTTCTGCCACATAAGTTGCATCTAAACGACCTGGTAATGCGAAGTCTAATTGCACTGTACCACATTGCCATTCACGACCTAAACAATCTCGTAGTGCAAACTCAATTTTCGGACCATAGAATGCGCCTTCACCTTCTTGGATTTCATATTCAAGACCGTTGTGTGCTAATGCTGCTGCAAGACCTGCTTCCGCTCGATCCCACATCTCATCTGAACCGATACGATTTTCCGGACGAGTAGAAAGTTTCACTGCGATATTAGTGAAACCAAAGGTGCTATAAATGTCGTACACCATTTTGATACAGCTAGTTACTTCGCTCTCAATTTGATCTTCAGTACAGAAAATGTGCGCATCATCTTGAGTAAAGCCACGAACACGCATTAAACCGTGCAAAGAACCTGATGGTTCATTACGATGGCAAGAACCAAATTCCGCCATACGGATTGGTAAATCACGGTAAGATTTTAAACCTTGATTAAAAATTTGAACGTGGCCAGGGCAGTTCATCGGTTTAATTGCGTATTCACGGTTTTCAGATTGAGTTGTGAACATTAAATCTGCGTAATTTTGCCAGTGACCTGTTTTTTCCCACAATACGCGATCCATCATAAATGGGCCTTTTACTTCTTGATAATCGTATTGTTTTAATTTAGTACGCACGAACGTTTCAAGCTCACGGAAAATTGTCCAGCCATCATTGTGCCAGAACACCATACCTGGTGCTTCTTCTTGCATATGATATAAATCTAATGCTTTACCAATTTTACGGTGGTCACGTTTTGCCGCTTCTTCTAAGCGTGTTAAATATTCAGCAAGTTGTTTTTTATCCGCCCAAGCCGTACCATAGATACGTTGTAACATTTTGTTTTTGCTGTCGCCACGCCAGTACGCACCAGCGACTTTTTGTAATTTGAAATGCTGACAGAAACGCATATTTGGCACGTGTGGGCCACGGCACATATCAATATATTCTAAGTGATGATATAACGCAGGCGTTGCAGTACGTTCAATGTTTTCATCTAAAATTGCCATTTTGTATGGCTCGCCGCGTTTTTCAAAGGTATCACGCGCTTCTTGCCAAGTAACACGTTTTTTCACGACGTCATAATTGGTTTTTGCCAATTCCAACATACGTTTTTCGATTGCATCAATATCTTCTTGGGTTAAAGAGCGATCTAAATCTACATCATAATAGAAGCCGTTTTCAATAGTTGGACCAATTGCCATTTTTACATTTGGGAATAATTGTTTAATAGCGTGTCCAAGCAAGTGAGCACAAGAATGGCGGATAATCTCTAAACCGTCTTCATCTTTTGCAGTAATAATTTCTAACGTTGCATCTTGCTCGATAACATCGCACGCATCGCGACGTTCTCCGTTTACACGGCCTGCGATAGTGGCTTTAGCAAGACCCGCACCAATATCTTGTGCGACTTCAAGAACAGAAACAGGACGATCGAATTGACGTTGGGAGCCGTCAGGTAAAGTAATAATTGGCATTGTTTTTTCCTTATACAGTGGTCACCCATACGAAAGGTGACGTGTTCATTTAAAATTCTATAAAAATTAACCGCACTTTTGCCCTACTTGGCTTCATTCCTACCATTGAACGAGCGAAATTAGGCAAAAAATGCGTGGCGAATTCTATCACTTTCTTAAGGTATTGTTAAATAAATGCCCATATTTTACAAAAAGGAAATAATGTTTTTCTGGCTAGGGGCTTTATATCCTAAAAATAAAGGCTAGAATAACCGCACTTTTAAATACCCAGTTAAGGAATAAAAATGAGCAACGTATTAGTATTAAAATCTAGCATTTCAGGAAATAACTCTCAGACTAATCAATTAGTTGATTATGCTGTCGAAAAATTACAAGGTAATAACATTATCATACGCGATTTATCTCAACAACCGCTTCCATATTTTGATACCGCAGCTGCAATTGCTGTGCGTGGTGAACCTAAAAATGATGAAGAAACACAACTTCTTGCACTTTCCGATGAATTAGTCTCCGAATTAAAAAATGCAGAGACTCTGGTTATTGGTGTGCCGATGTATAATTTAAACGTTCCAACACAATTAAAAAGCTATTTTGATTTTATCGCACGTCCGAGCGTTACTTTCCAATATACAGCAAAGGGTCCTGAAGGTTTGTTGAAAGGCAAAAAAGCCATTGTGTTATGTGCATTTGGTGGATTGTATGATGAAGAAAATCTAGTGACACAATATATGAAATCAATTTTAGGTTTTATTGGCATCACAGATGTGCAATTTGTTTATGCAAAAGGCATTGGATTGGGTGCTGAAGCCATTGAAAAAGCACAATCATCTGCGAAAAATAAAATTAATGAACTTATCACAAGCCTTTAATCTTCAGATAATCTAAAAAATTTATTACAAACAAAAAAGTGCGGTAATTTACCGCACTTTTCTTGTTATTTTTTTCGTTCAACCCATTTTCCGTTGGTGAAATCAACAATCCATTTAGTCGCTTTTCCCTCTTTTTCAGAAGTCACATATTGCTTTTTCTCTTTACGACTAAAACGAACAATCGCTTCGTTCCCTTCAGGATCTTTTTGTGGTGCATCCGCTAAATAAGCTAATTTTTCAGGTAAACGCTCGCGATATTGCACAAGTTCTGAGATTTTAACTGGGCGTGTTTCGCGGGATTTCGGGAAGTTATGGGCTGACATAAACACGCCACTTGCACCATCACGCAATACAAAGTACGCATCAGATTTTTCACATTTTAGCTCAGGGAAATGTACTGGCTCTTCTTTCGGTGGTGCAACTTCGCCATTTTTCAAAATTTTGCGCGTGTTATCGCAATTTGTACATCCCATATACTTGCCAAAACGACCAAGTTTTAAGTGCATATCCGCACCGCATTTATCACACTCAACAACAGGGCCATCATAACCTTTAATTTTGAATGAGCCTTCTTCAATCAAATATCCATCACAATTTGGATTATTACCACAAATATGGATTTTACGATGGGCATCGATTACATAGCTGTCCATTGCCGTTCCACATTTTGTACAACGTTTACGCTCCATTAATGCTTTGGTTTCTGAAGATTCATCTAAAACGTTCAATAATTCTGCTTCGGGAATTAAATTAATCGTTGTTTTGCACCGTTCTTTTGGCGATAACGCATACCCCGTGCATCCTAAAAACACCCCTGTACTTGCCGTGCGAATTGCCATTTTTCTACCACAAGTTGGGCATTTAATATCGGTTTCCACGAGATTATTCGGGCGCATACCGCCTTCAAGTTCATCTAATTCAGCTTTAGAAAGCTGGCTAGAAAAATCCTTAAAGAATTGATTCAATTCAGTTTTCCAATTTACTGAACCAGAGGCAATTTTATCTAAAGTATCTTCCATATTCGCAGTGAAATCGTAATTCATTAATTCACCAAAAGACTCATTGAGGCGATCAGTCACAATTTCGCCCATTTTTTCTGCATAGAAACGACGATTTTCAGTACGAACATAACCTCGTTCTTGAATGGTGGAAATAATTGCCGCATAAGTGGAAGGTCTGCCAATACCACGTTTTTCCAATTCTTTTACTAAAGCCGCTTCAGTAAAACGAGCAGGTGGTTTGGTAAAGTGTTGTGTTGGTTGCACTTCTTTTAAAGCAAGTTTTTCTGACACAGTAACTGAAGGCAATTCTTGATCTTCAGGATTTTTACCTATCTGTGGCAATACTTTTGTCCAACCATCAAAACGTAAAATTCTTCCCTTTGCTTTCAAGGTATAATCGCCAGCGGTAACGGTCAGCGTGCTACTATCATATTGTGCAGGTGGCATTTGACATGCTAAGAATTGACGCCAAATTAAATCATAAAGGCGTACTGCGTCTTTTTCCATTCCCTCTAAAGATTCAGGCAATGCTCGAATATCTGATGGACGAATAGCCTCATGAGCCTCTTGCGCATTTTCTTTACTAGAATAGAAATTTGGTTTTTCTGGCAAATATTGTGCACCAAAATGATTTTCAATATAGCCACGCGCCATATTAAGCGCATCTTGACTCAAATTGGTTGAATCCGTACGCATATAAGTAATGTAACCCGCTTCATATAAACGTTGGGCTAACATCATTGTCTTCTTAACGCCAAATCCCAAGCGAGTACTTGCAGTTTGTTGAAGCGTTGATGTAATAAATGGTGCTCGAGGGCGAGAACTTGTTGGCTTAGTTTCCAAATCTGTGACAACGTAATCTGAAACATTCAGAAAATCTACCGCACTTTGTGCTTCTTTTTGATTTTTTGGATCAAATTTCTTGCCTTTATAATCCGTAACATCCAAGCGTATAGCTTGTTTATTTTGATTATTCGTAAGGACGGCAACTTCCCAATATTCTTCAGGCTGGAACGCTTTAATTTCACGCTCGCGTTCGACTAATAATTTAACCGCAACTGATTGAACTCGACCAGCAGAAAGCCCACGCGCGACTTTTTTCCAAAGTAATGGCGACACCATAAAGCCCACTACTCTATCTAAAAAACGACGAGTTTGTTGAGCATTAACACGATCCATATTTAATTGTTCAGGCTTTTCAAAAGCCTGTTTAATGGCATTTTTAGTGATTTCGTTAAACACCACGCGACTAAAACGATCATCGTTACCACCAATTACTTCACGTAAATGCCACGCAATCGCTTCCCCTTCTCTATCCAAGTCGGTTGCGAGATAAATGTGATCTGCTTTTTTAGCAAGCGACTTTAACTCGGAAACCACTTTTTCTTTACCAGGCAAAATCTGATAATTTGCTTTCCAATCGTGATAAGGATCAATCCCCATACGTTTAACTAAGGCGTTACGTTCCTTTTCTGCCTTAATTTTTGCCTTTTCTTCGGCATCCATACCTTTGGTTGAAATTGGTTTAGCTTTTTCACCTGTACTAGAACCAACCGTCGGCAAATCACGAATATGTCCAACGCTCGATTTCACGACATATTGGCTACCTAAATACTTATTAATAGTTTTTGCTTTTGCTGGCGACTCCACAATCACCAAGGATTTACTCATTTGATTACCTAATATCACTAGAATTTTGTAAAATTGGCGGTATAGTGCAAAGTTATGTTGGCAAAATCAAGCATTTTTTCAAAAAAGGTCTATAAATGGATAAACTCAACGCGATTTCTATTTTCTGCAAAGTCATTGAAACCCAAAGTTTTACTTTGGCAGCAAAGCAACAAAATATTTCTGTGGCGATGGCAAGCAAATTAGTTTCACAATTAGAAGAACATTTAAAAACACGATTGTTACAACGTACCACCAGAAAAATTATGCCTACCGAAGCAGGAATGATGTATTACCAACGCTGTCAAGGCATTTTGCTTGATTTAGATGAAGCAGATTCCAGCATTACTCAGCTTACCAGTTCATTACAAGGAAATTTACTGATTTCCGTTCCTCGTGATTTTGGTTTACTTTTTATTGCACCAAATTTACCCACTTTTATGGCTAAGCATCCTCATTTGCATATTGAAGTTGAATTTAATGATAAGAAAATCGATTTATTATCCGAAGGCTATGATCTTGCTCTTCGTATTGGTTATATGGAAGATAGCTCGTTGGTTTCACGTAAAATAGGAACTACTACTGTTCATTTTGCAGCGTCGCCTAATTATCTTGAAACGAATGGTATTCCACAAACGCCTGATGATTTAGAACATCACAATGGCTTACTTTATAAAAATGCAATGAATCAGGTAAATTGGGTTGGTTCACGTATAAATCAAACCCAACGTTTCAAAATCCAATCCAAAGTGGTAAGCAATAGCGGTTTTGCCTTATTAAATATGGCAAAAGCGGGACTAGGTATTGCTAATTTACCAAAATTTATTTTAGGTAGAGCCTTTGAAAAAGGCGAGCTTATTGAAATATTGCCAGAATATAAACAACAAAAATTAGAAATTCATGTGGTCTATCCAAACAGAAGACATTTACCAATAAAAGTACGGGCATTTATTGAATTTTTATCTGGATTGGGCTTGTGCTCAGAAATTTTGGAAAATCATGAAGATAATATTTAAATGCTATAAATAAAAATACCGCACTTAAGCAACCCAAAGTGCGGTTATTTTTATGCGTGTTTTTTATAATGCTTTTAAGATGTCTTCAACGCGATCTTTTGCATCACCAAAGAGCATTTGCGTATTCTCTTTGAAGAATAATGGGTTTTGTACGCCAGCGTAACCCACTGCCATTGAACGTTTGAACACAATCACATTTTGTGCTTTCCATACTTCTAACACAGGCATTCCCGCGATTGGGCTATTTGGATCTTCCATAGCCGCTGGGTTTACCGTATCGTTCGCACCTATAACCAATACCACATCGGTATCAGCGAAATCATCATTGATTTCATCCATTTCAAGTACGACATCGTAAGGTACTTTCGCTTCAGCTAAAAGCACATTCATGTGGCCCGGTAAACGTCCTGCAACAGGGTGAATACCAAAACGAACGTTCACACCACGTTCACGCAATTTTGCCGTAATATCAGCGACTGGATATTGTGCTTGTGCAACAGCCATACCATATCCCGGCGTGATAATCACAGAACTTGCATTTTTCAACAATTCAGCCACTTCTTCCGCTGTAGTTTCACGGTGTTCGCCTTGTTCTTCGCTTGAAGAAACTTGAACATCGTTACCAAAACCACCAGCAATGACGCTCACAAATGAACGGTTCATCGCTTTACACATAATGTAAGAAAGAATTGCACCAGAAGAACCAACAAGCGCACCTGTAACGATGAGCAAATCATTATTCAACATAAAACCTGCTGCAGCTGCTGCCCAACCAGAATATGAGTTAAGCATTGATACCACAACTGGCATATCTGCCCCACCGATTGATGCCACTAAGTGCCATCCAAATGCAAGCGCAATCGCTGTCATTAATAACACAGGGAAAATGCTTTCTGGATTATTCAAGAATGCAACCATCAATAATGCAGATACCACAAGTGCGGCTAAATTTAATTTATGGCGATGCGGTAACATTAATGCTTTTGAATTAATTTTTCCGCTTAATTTACCAAATGCGACAACAGAACCAGTGAAAGTGACTGCACCGATAAAAATACCTAAAAATACTTCGACATTATGAATATTCGTTAATACTGCTTGTTCAGCTAAAAATGCGGCTTGTGCTGCTGCATCTAATCCTTCTGGCATTAACGCCTCGTGGTGTAAACCATAGCTATTAAAGCCAACGAGTACAGCCGCTAAACCAACAAAACTGTGAAGAATCGCCACAAGTTCTGGCATTTCAGTCATTTCTACTTTTAATGCACGTTGAACACCGATTACTCCACCAATGATCATCGCAATAATGATCCAAAATGTTCCTTCAGAATGAGGGCCAAAAATTGTTGCGATAAGGGCAATTGTCATACCAACAATACCGAACCAACAACCCGCTTTAGCAGTTTCATGTTTAGAAAGTCCTGCCAAGCTCATAATGAAAAGTAATGCTGCTAAAATATACGCAGCCTGTACTAAACCTTCAGACATTGTGCGCTCCTTAACCTTTTCTAAACATTGCTAACATACGTTGTGTGACACGGAAACCACCAAAAATATTGATGCTTGCCACCAAAATCGCCACAAAAGCTAACGCATCGATAAATAGATTGCCTGTTGGCTGACGAATTTGTAATAACGCACCTACAATAATAATGCCTGAAATTGCATTTGTTACTGCCATTAATGGTGTGTGAAGTGCATGGCTAACATTCCAAACCACGTAATAACCCACCACACAAGCTAAAACAAATACGGTGAAATGTGATAAAAATGCAGCGGGCGCCACAGAAGCTAACCAAAGGAATAACACGCCAACACCAGCCATCACACCGTATTTCACACGAGGATCTGTTGGTTTAGATTCTTTTTTCTCTGCCACTGGTGCAGCTTTGGTTTCTTGTTTTGGTTGTGCAGACACTTGAATTTGTGCTGGTGGAATTTCTTCCCCATCACGAACAACGGTTACACCACGAAGAACCACATCTTCAAAATCAATATTAATATTGCCATCTTTCTCTTTGCACAAAAGTTTTAATAAATTGACTAAGTTTGTGCCATAAAGTTGAGAAGATTGCGTTGGTAAACGGCTTGGGAAATCTGTATAACCAATCACTTTCACTTGGTTTTCAGTTGTAACAACTTTCCCTGCTTGCGTATATTCACAGTTACCGCCAGTTGCAGCCGCTAAATCCACAATCACCGAACCTGGTTTCATTGAATCCACCATTTCTTTGGTGATTAAACGAGGCGCTGGTTTACCCGGAATGGCTGCCGTAGTAATAATAATATCGACTTCTTTAGCTTGTTCTGCGTAAAGCTCCATCGCACGACGGTTAAATTCTTCCGACATCACTTTCGCATAACCATCGCCACTGCCACCTTCTTCTTTGAAATCAATTTCTAAGAAGCTCGCGCCCATACTCTGAACTTGCTCTTTCACTTCAGGACGAGAGTCAAAAGCACGAACAATCGCCCCAAGGCTATTTGCTGCACCAATTGCCGCCAAACCAGCCACACCCGCACCAATAACCAACACTTTTGCTGGTGGAACTTTACCTGCAGCAGTAATTTGCCCAGTAAAGAAGCTACCGAATTCATGCGCAGCTTCAATGACAGCACGATAACCAGAAATATTCGCCATAGAAGAAAGCGCATCCAATGCTTGCGCACGAGAAATACGAGGCACCGCATCCATTGCTAACACATTAATTTTCTTCGCGGTGAGTTTTTTCATTAACTCAGGATTTTGCATGCGCCAAATAAAGCTCACAAGCGTTGCGCCTTCCTTCATTTGAGCGATTTCTTCATCTGTCGGTGCATTTACTTTGAAGATAATATCCGATTGCCAAATTTCAGCCGACGTACCGATCTTCGCGCCCGCGTCTAAAAATGCTTGATCTTCAAAACTAGCTTTAAAACCTGCATCGTGTTCCACGATCACGTCAAAGCCCAATTTCAATATTTGCTGAACCGTTTTCGGCGTTGCCGCCACACGGCTCTCATTCTCAAGCAGCTCTCTAGGTACACCAATTAACATACTGTTTCCCTCTGATTGATGATTGGGTTAATGAAATTAATGAACAAACCTTCGCCTATTCATCGTTAAAATGACAAAAAGTCAAACGGATGCAAATGTATCATTAATTGAATGAAAATAGGTAACGTTTTTAAGTGGTTTTACAAGATATTGTGATAGGGATCACGAAAAATCCCACATAAAAACATCTCAAAAATTTACCGCACTTTCCATAAAAAAACACCACAAGTAAAAAACTTGTGGTGCTTTTAATTTTATTATTAATCACCTAATTGAACAGGCTCAACTTTCCAAATTCTCTCCGCATACTCTTTAATTGTGCGGTCAGACGAGAAGAAGCCCATATTCACGATATTTTGAATAGTGCTTTCAATCCATTGGTAGCGTTGTTTGTATTTTTCATCTACGGCTTTTTGGGTTTCTACATAACTACGGAAATCAGCAAAAGCTTGATAATAATCGTGGTATTGCAAGCCTTGTAATAGTTGATGATAACGTTGAGGATCTTCTGGGGAGAATTTACCCTCAATAATTTGATCCACGACTGTGCGTAATTGAGCATCGTTTTGATAGTATTCAAATGAACGATAGCCGTCGCGACGAAGTTGTTCCACTTGTTCTACCGTATTACCGAAGATGAAAATGTGATTTTCGCCCACGTTTTCCAAGATCTCCACGTTCGCACCATCAAGTGTACCGAGTGTCAATGCGCCATTTAAGGCAAACTTCATATTACTGGTGCCAGAAGCCTCTGTGCCTGCAAGGGATATTTGCTCAGAAATATCTGCTGCTGGGATGATAAGCTGTGCAAGGCTTACGCTGTAGTTCGGGATAAACACTACTTTCAAGCGGCCTTTCAAACGTTCATCGTTGTTGATTACATTTGCCACATCATTGATTAAGTGAATGGTTTGTTTCGCAGCATAATAAGCCGAAGCCGCTTTACCTGCTAAAATAAATACGCGAGGTTGCCAATCTTTTTCAGGGTTGACAAGCATTTCATTGTAGCGAGCGATAATATGTAATACGTTCAACATTTGGCGTTTGTATTCGTGAATACGTTTTACTTGCACGTCAAATAAGGCGTGCGGATCAAGCTCTACCCCTAATTCGCGTTTTACGTATTCCGCTAATTTCACTTTATTAGCAAATTTAATGTCAGCAACAGCCTCTTTAAATGCTTTTTCTTGCGTGAACGGTTTGAGTTTTTCGATTTGGCTTAAATCGCAACGCCATTCTGAGCCGATATATTTATCAAACAATGCGGCTAATTGTGGATTCGCCACGGCTAACCAACGACGTGGTGTGATACCGTTTGTTACGTTGGTAAAGCGTTCTGGGAAAATACGAGCGAAATCTGCGAAAGTGGATGTTACCATTAAATCGGAATGGATTTCGGCAACCCCGTTGATTTTGTGTGAACCTACCACGGATAGCCATCCCATACGCACTTTGCGTTGGTAGCCTTCTTCGATAAGAGAAACACGGCGGATAAAATCGTTGTCAGTTGTCACATAAGTGCGGACATATTCCAAGAAGTGATCGTTAATTTCAAAAATCATCTGTAAATGACGCGGTAAGATTTTCGCCATCATTTCCACTGGCCAAGTTTCTAATGCTTCGGACATTAAAGTATGGCAGGTGTAAGAGAAAATGTTACGCGTCATCTCCCACGCTTTTTTCCACTCGAAACCTTCATCATCCACTAAAATTCGCATTAATTCAGGAATCGCTAAAGCTGGGTGGGTATCGTTCAAGTGGATCGCCACTTTATCCGCCAAGTTTTCAAGGCTATCGTGGGTGCGTTTGTGACGGCGTAAAATATCTTGAAGTGATGCAGACACTAAGAAATACTCTTGACGTAAACGTAATTCGCGACCATTCCAAGTAGAATCATCAGGGTAAAGTACACGTGATAAATTTTTATTTGCGGAGTGCTCTTCTAATGCGGCTAAATGTTCGCCACGGTTGAAGTCGGCAAGGTTAAACACTTCGCCTGCGTGTGCCGACCATAAACGTAATGTCGCAGCAGAATTATTTTGATAACCCGGGATCATTTGGTCGTAAGCAAGTGCGGTTACTTTTTCGGTATCTTGCCAAATGCATTTTTTGCCTTCGAAATGAATGTTTCCACCAAATTCTACGGTAAAGCGTTTAGATGGACGAATAAACTCCCAAGGCGCCCCTTTTTCAAGCCACGCATCTGGACGCTCGACTTGCTGACCGTTTTCAATTTTTTGGCGGAACATACCATATTCATAACGAATACCGTAGCCCATACCTGGTAAACCAAGAGTCGCAATAGAATCCATAAAGCAAGCGGCTAAACGACCTAAACCGCCATTGCCCAAGCCAGGATCTACTTCTTTTTCTAAAACTTCTTCTAAATCCACATTTAATTCAGAAAGAGCTTCTTGTGCTAATCCATAAATGCCTTCTGCAATCATCGCATTAGAAAGCGTACGTCCGATTAAAAATTCCATTGAAAGGTAGTAAACACGGCGAGAATCTTCTGCTCGAGTTTGGCGAGCAGTAGTGATCCAACCCTCTGTTACTAAATCACGCACAGCGTGAAGTGTTGCATTGAGCCAATCGCGTTGGCTGGCTTCACGTGGAGAACGACCGATTAAGAAAATAAGTTTGTAAACGATTGATTTTTTAATCGCTTCAACGGTCATTTCAGGACGATTATATTGGAATGGAGAATCAAAGTTATCCATTATCATAGGTAAAACCTCTATTAGAATGCTAAGAAATGATTAACGTAGGGTGTGTGAATTTGCAAAATTCACGCACGTTTGCAAAAATCAATCAAAATTTGACCGCTCTTTGAGTGCGTGAATGTTGTTTACACAGCCGACAAAAGTAGTTCGAATTTTATGCTTATCTTTGTAAAAAACAAGCACAATCACACCGCTTGCAAAATATTCTTTCACAAGCGGAGTGATTGTTAAGAAAGTTTACGAATAAAACTATAAGCGTTCATAAAGCGTTCTATATTGCTCTGCAGCTTTACGCCAGCTGAAGTCTTGTTCCATTGAATCGGTGCGAACCATCGCCCATGCACGCGGTTTTTGCCATAAGGCAAAGGCACGTTGCAAGCAATGGCGGAGAGCTTCAGGCGTTGCACTTTCAAACACAAAACCTGTTGCGGTGCGAGCTTTGATGCTTTCTGAAGTGCTATCCACCACCGTATCCGCCAAACCACCTGTTTTACGAACAAGTGGCAGTGTGCCATATTGCAAACCATAAAGTTGGGTTAAGCCACAAGGCTCGAAACGGCTTGGCACTAAAATCACATCGCCACCTGCCACCATTAAATGCGAAAGGGCTTCATCATAGCCTATTTTTACTGCAATATTTTCTGGATATTGGGCGGCAAGATCGCGAATACCTTGTTCCAAGTGCGGTGCACCTGAACCTAAAATCATCAACTGCCCGCCCTGTTTGACGATTTCGTCTGCACTTTCGATTAATAAATCAACACCTTTTTGCTCGGTTAAACGGGTGACCATCACAAATGCCAACGAGGCTTCATCTTGTGGCAAATTAAAATACGCCTGCAATTCGGCTTTGTTTTTCTTTTTACCTGCCATATATTTCAACTTGTAATGGTGCGGAATGTATTGATCCACGTTCGGATGCCAAATATTTTCGTCCACGCCGTTTAAAATCCCCACCAAACGATCTTGAGCTTTTAAGCCAGAAAGCAAGCCTTGCAAACCGTAGGCAAATTCTGGTGTCGTGATTTCTTCTGCATAAGTTGGGCTAACTGCCGTGCTTGCATCGGAATAGAACAAGCCTGATTTTAAATAAGAAATTTGTCCGAATAACTCCAAACCATCCACATTAAACATTCCCGCAGGCAAACCAATTTCGTATAAATGATGATAAGAAAACTGCCCTTGATACGCCAAGTTATGAATAGTGAACACCGATTTCGCAGGGCGACCTTTGTTGAACAGATATGCTGCACACAAACCTGCGTGCCAATCGTGGGCGTGTACCACTTCTGCACGCCACCAGCTATCTAAACCTGTGGCTAATTCTGCACCCACCCAACCGAGCAAGGCAAAACGTTTGTAGTTGTCGCCGTAGTCATTGTAATAGGCATCGTGATAAGGATTGCCCTTGCGACCGTATAAGTGCGGTGCGTCAATTAAATAGATCCCGACACCGTTATATTCTCCATAACGCAACACCACGTGCCCAGCGAAGTTGTCAAATTCGGCAACCACTTGAGTATTCGGAATGCCTGCTATAATTGCGGGATAAGCAGGCAATAAAACGCGAGCATCTAGCCCAATTTGGTTCTGTGCTTGGGGTAATGCTCCTAAAACATCGGCAAGCCCGCCTGTTTTTAAGAGCGGATAGAGTTCCGAGCAAACGTGTAAGATTTTCATTGAGTGTTTGTTTTCCCTGTAAATGTAAATAATGCTAGATCAACTCCTCTCTTTAGAAAAGAGAGGGGGTAGAAAGTGCGGTCAAAATTGACCGCACTTTTCCAAACTAATCTAAATGTCCTTCTTCGCCAATCTCGTGTCCCTCAAGTATCTTTAACATTTTCGAGGTCACAAGAATCACTTTACCTGTAGAGCTAATACGGAAGCGTTTTTTATCTTCTTCCATATCTACACCAATTTGCATACCATCAGGAATTTCACATTCGCGGTCGATAATACAATTTTTCAACACGCAATTTTTACCGATTTTAACTTGTGGTAGCACCACGCAGTGATCCACTTTTGAAAATGCATCAATTTTAATGTGGTCGAATAACACAGAATTGCTGATCGACGCATCGGTAATCACACAACCGCCGCCAATCAATGAGTTATCTACAGGGTGCACATTGGAGTGTTTGTAGAAAAATTTTGATGGATAAGCCTGAATAGGATTACCACGAATTGGCCAGCTTTGATCGTAAATATCTAATTGTGGATTTTCAGAGACTAAGTCGATATTAGATTGCCAGAAGCTATCAAGTGTCCCTACATCACGCCAGTAAATTTCGCCCTCGGTGTTGCGTCCCATACAAGAACGGCTAAATGGGTGAGCATAAAGCGCGCCTTCTTCTAAACATTTTGGCAATACATCTTTACCGAAATCATGGCTAGTTTGCGGGGTATTAACTTCCTGCTCAAGCATTTTATAAAGATAATCCGCATCAAATACATAAATCCCCATTGAGGCAAGCGAAACATCAGGTTTACCCACCATTGCTGGCGGATCTTTCGGTTTTTCTACGAAAGCTTTTACTTTCAAGTTTTCGTTTACAGCCATTACGCCAAATTCGTGTGCTTCAGAACGGGGCACTTCAATGCAACCAACAGTACATTTTGCCCCACTATTGACGTGATCCATCAACATCACGCTGTAATCTTGTTTGTAAATATGGTCGCCCGCTAAGATCAAAATATATTTCGGGCGATAGTGATTTTTAATAATAGCCATATTTTGATATACCGCATCCGCCGTGCCACGATACCAAGTAGAATCGTCAATTTGCTGACGAGCTGGCAACATATCGACAAATTCGCCACGCTCTTGCGGTAAGAAAGACCAGCCTGTTTGCAAATGACGAAGCAAGGAGTGTGCCGCATATTGAGTCACGACCCCAATTCGGTTTAAATCTGAATTAATACAATTAGAAAGTGCAAAATCGATAATGCGACGATTACCACCAAAATAAAGCGCTGGTTTTGCACGTTTATCTGTCAATTCGTGTAAACGTGAACCTCGTCCACCTGCGAGAACAAGTACCAAAGTGTTTTTAACTAAATCATATTTGTTAAGGTCGCCAGATTTCATAAGGATCTCCATAGTCTTATTGTTATTCGTCATTCAGCATACAAAAGCCCATTGAACTAAGTTCGGCTTGTTGTGCTTCAAGGGTTACATTATGTGTGCCGATTTGGGGCTTCCATTTCCCATTAGGCAAGTGAAACATTTGACCTTCGGCTTTGGCATTAATCAACAAAAGCCAACGATTGTCTAAAACCACCTGTAATGCTTTGGTTTGTTGATTTTGCCAATCTTCAACTGTCATCGGTTCGCCTGCAATGTTAAGCCATTGCACATTCTCATCCGACCACCATTGATCTTTATTTAAACTGCCAATTTGCTTACGAAGTGCAATCGTTTGTTTGGTCAGTTCAAATAATTCTTCGTTAAAATTTGCCCATTTCAGCCAAGTAATCTCGTTATCTTGGCAATAAGCATTATTGTTACCATATTGAGTGTTGCCGAACTCATCGCCAGCTAACAACATAGGTGTACCATTCGCCAGCAATAAACTCATTAATAATCCGCTTTGTGCAAAAGTGCGGTTATTTTCCACCGCACTTTTTTGCGGTTCAGAAAGGGATTCTGTAGAACCTTCTACTCCATGGTTATAACTGTAATTTTCATTGCGACCATCACGATTTTCTTCGCCATTCGTTTCGTTATGTTTTTGGTTATAACTCACTAAATCTTTAAGCGTAAAACCATCGTGAGCGGTAATAAAATTAAGTGTAGTATGTGGCAAGCGGTCATTTTTCTTAAATAAATCGCTAGAACCTGCAAAACGTTCTGCAAATGCACCAATTTCGCCACTTTTCCATAGCCAGAAACGGCAGAGATCATCACGGAATCGGTCGTTCCATTCGGCAAAATAACTTGGGAAATTGCCGACTTGATAACCGTAATGTCCAATATCCCACGGCTCGGCAATCAATTTAATATTTTGTAAACTTGGCTCATTTTTTATGTCAGTAAAAAGCTGAGCTGACGAGTTGAAATCAGGTGTATCACGCCCTAAAACAGTGGCTAAATCAAAACGGAATCCATCAATGTGGCATTGCTCCACCCAATAACGCAGGCAATCCACCACCCATTTTCGCCCTACATCAGAGGATAAATTGAGCATATTGCCGCAGCCTGTCCAATTGATATAACGCCCCTGATCGTTGCGCCAATAGTAAGTTTGATCATCAATGCCACGCTGGCAGAATGTTGGGTAAGTTTGCTCTGATTCTGCAGAATGGTTAAATACCACGTCTAAGATAACTTCAATGCCCGTTTTGTGAAACGCCTTTACCATCGCTTTAAATTCAGCTAATGGATTATTTGTTGCCGCATATTTAGGTTCTACCGCAAACATCGCTAAGGGATTGTATCCCCAATAATTTTGTAAGCCTCGTGCCTGTAAGTGCGGTTCATTTATATGGAAATTTACAGGCAGCAACTCCACCGCAGTTACGCCTAATTCTTTCAAATACGCCAAATTCACAGGATGTGCTAATCCAGTATAAGTACCACGCAACGCCGCAGGGATTTTCTCGTTTAACTGGCTAAACCCTTTAACATGTAATTCATACACAATGGTTTCAGCCCAAGGCGTATTGGGTGAAGTGTCATTTTCCCAATTAAAATCTTCCGAAATCACAACCGCTCTTGGGGCAAGATGCACGTTGTCGCGATTATCCGAAAGCAAGAACCAAGAACGACTTTCTTCGCTACTTAAATCAGGTTTACCATTCACGGCTTTCGCATAGGGATCGAATATCAATTTCTGCGGATTAGCAAATTCGCCGTGAATACGAAAAGCATATTCCGTACCAGTTTTCACGTCAGTTACCGCCAAATGCCACATATTTTCAGTACGCACCATCGGCAAGCGTGTTTCTTGATTTTGTTCGTCAAAAAGGCAAAGTTCTACGCCAGATGCCACAGCGGAAAACAGGGCGAAATTGGTAATTTGCACGTTGTTTTCGACCGCTTGTGAGTATCCCATTGGAATAGGATTGCCGTTGTTGTAGATTTTGAACATATTTTTATCGCTTTTGTAGGGGCAAATTACATTTGCCCAAAAACATCGGTGGTTTATCAGGGCGAATGTAATTCGCCCCTACAATTTATCTATTCGGATTATTTCGCCTTCAATCTCAAATAAACTGTTGCTAACGGCGGAATGGACACTGAAATCGAATTTTCTCGTCCGTGGCTTTCGATATTTTCACTTGCGACACAACCAAAATTGCCCACGTTAGAGCCTTGATAGTACATTGAATCGGTATTCAAAATTTCTTCATAAGTGCCTGCAACATTTACCCCAATACGGTAATTATGGCGAGGCACAGGGGTAAAGTTACTGACGACAATAATACGTTCTCCGTTTGAACTGCGACGTTCAAAGGCGAACACAGAATTTGCCGCATCATCAACGACAAGCCAATCGAAACCCTCTGGGGAGTTGTCGAGCTCAAAGAGCGGTCGATTTTTTTGATAAATTTGATTGAGATCTTTCACCAGCTTCAATACGCCTTTGTGCCAGCCTCCGTCAATATTTTCATCAAGCAAGAACCAGTCCAAACTTTCTTCGTGATTCCATTCTCTGCCTTGAGCAAATTCATTCCCCATAAAGAGTAATTTTTTGCCTGGGTAGCCCCACATATAACCGTAATATGCACGCAAGTTAGCGAATTTTTGCCATGTATCGCCCGGCATCTTGCCAAGAAGTGAATATTTACCGTGAACCACTTCATCGTGAGAAAGTGGTAGAACAAAATTTTCGCTGTATTGATACATCATCCCAAAAGTCATTTTATTGTGATGATATTGGCGGTAAATCGGGTCAAGCTTCATATAAGCCAGTGTGTCGTTCATCCAGCCCATATTCCATTTAAAATTAAAGCCCAATCCACCGTTTTCGCTTGGATGGGTTACGCCTGCAAAAGAGGTAGATTCCTCCGCAATAGAAATTGCACCCGCCATTTCGCTGTGAATTTTCCAGTTGGTGTGTTTTAAAAACTCGATGGCTTCTAAATTTTCACGTCCGCCGTATTGGTTTGGAATCCACTCGCCCTCTACACGGCTATAATCACGGTAAATCATGGAAGCCACAGCATCCACGCGAATACCATCTACGCCAAAACGTTCAAGCCAGTAAAGGGCATTGCTGGACAGGAAATTTTTCACTTCGTTGCGACCGTAGTTGTAAATTAGCGTGTTCCAGTCTTGGTGATAACCTTCGCGTGGATCGGCGTGTTCGTAAAGAGCTGTGCCATCGAAAGCACTCAAGCCGTGAGTATCACTTGGGAAATGCCCTGGCACCCAATCTAAAATCACGTTGATGCCTGCTTCGTGAGCACGTTTTACTAAACGGCTAAATGCCTCAGGTGAGCCAAAACGACTGGTTGGCGAATAAAGTCCAAGTGGTTGATAGCCCCAAGAACCATCAAACGGAAATTCAGAAAGCGGTAAAAATTCTATATGGGTGAAGCCCATCTCTTTTACATAAGGAATTAATTCATAAGCAATTTGATCGTAATCTAGCCAAAAATTGTTTTCTAAATTACGACGCCAAGATCCTAAATGCACTTCATAAATAGAAATTGGTTGGTTGCCTTGGTTTGCTTTTTTGCGTGCTTCAGTCATTTCCACTACATTTGGCAAGGCACTGACTTGCGAAGCTGTATCAGGGCGAAGTTGCGAACTAAAGGCAAATGGATCGGCCTTCAAACGAAGATTGCCATGGCAATCAATTAATTCAAACTTATAGAGTTGTCCTAAACTGGCTTTTGGTAAAAAGAGCTCCCAAACACCGCTTTTCGAGTGGAAACGCATCGGGTGGCGGCGACCATCCCAATAGTTGAAATCACCTACAATAGAAACTCGTCTTGCATTAGGTGCCCACAAGCGGAAATTCACTCCGCTCACACCATCACATTCCATAAAATGCGCACCAAGTACTTCATAGGGGCGAAGCATCGAACCTTCAGAAAGTAACCATTGTTCTAAATCGTCAATCATTGGATGAAAACGATAAGGATCTTCGATAATTTGTGCTTCATTGCCCCAAAAAACCTGTAATTGATAAGCAAAAAATTGACGACAATTTGGAATAACACCAACAAAAAATCCACGCTCATCGACACAATCCAGTTCCGTTATTTCTTTACCACTTTCACGCTCAATCACCACCATTCGATTGGCATCTGGCAATAACGTACGGATTTCAATTCCTTGCTCGGTTTCGTGCATACCAAGCGTAGCAAAAGGATCACCATTGCTCGCATCAAAAAAACCATCAATAATTGCTTGTGTTACTGCGGTTGTCATATTTACTCCTTATACATTTCGCCCTTGGTTAATTTGCACAAAGAACGTTTTTAAAGCTTCATTGCTAAAAATAAACGCTAACGGTTGAGCAAGTTTCTTGCACCAGTTTGGGTATTCATTTGAGGTGGCCGGTAAATTAAAACTGATTTCTTGGCTAAGTAAATTTTCTAATTGCACTCCAATCAATCGGCTGTTACTTTCCGCTAAATAATAATGGATCATTCGATTTAAATAATCGTGCATCGCCATAGAAAGCGCATCGCCCTCATAATGCGGCGGTAAATAATTATCACGATGTAAACTATTTAATAAGGCTTGTTTATCCATGACACGTTGATCATATTTTTGCTTGAGCACTTCCCCATTCAGAATACCGAGTTGATTAAATAATTCTAAATCACGGCAATGCCAAAAACTTTGTAATGAGGGAACATCATGTGTACCAATAGTGGCATAAGCATTTCGAGGATAATCAGATATACGAGGAAATTCGCCATTTCGTTGGGCAAAATACAATACAAAATAAGAGAAAATTTGAAACTCGTTTAATTTCCACCGCACTTCATCAGGCACAGTGCCGAGATCTTCACCAATAATCAAACATTCATTGCGTACACTTTCAATGGCAAGAATCGCCATTAATTCATCAAAAGGATAATGCACATAAGCACCGTCAGCCGCGGTTTTTCCTTTTGGAATCCACCACAAACGGAATAAGCCCATAACATGATCGATGCGTAGCACACCGAAATATTGCATATTGGCACGTAGCATATCGATAAATGGTGTAAAGCCACGTGCTTTTAGCACTGTTGGATTATAAGGTGGCAAATTCCAATTTTGCCCGACTGGGCCTAACGGATCAGGTGGCGCACCAATAGAGGCATTTACACAATATAAATCAGGATCGCTCCATACATCAGCACTGCCACGAGAACTATTTACGGCTAAATCGCCATAAATACCCAACTTCATGCCAGACTGTTTACAAAGATTTTGTAATGCGGAAAGTTGTTCTTCTGTAAGCCATTGCAACCAAGCAAAAAATTGGATTTGCTCATGGTGTATTTTTAATAGGGCTTTTCTTTTTGCCACACTTAAATGCTGCCATTCCTTACGCCAGCCAAGCCAACCAATGGTATTTTCTTCTGCTTGATGGTCAGCGTGTTCTTGTAAATCCAAGACATTAAATAAGCCCTGTAACAACAAAGGTTCACCTTTATTTTTTAAATAATCAGCAAAGATTTTTCGACGTGTCACAATTTCAACGAATTGACTACGCTGAAAGAAATCAAACAGGGGCTCAAGTGCGGTTAATTTTAAAGCCAAAATTGAAGAATAATCGACGCAATCACTTTCACGCAAAGCGACAATTTTTGCTTGAATATCCTCACGCTTAAACCAATTTTGTACTGAACGGCAACGCTTAAATTCGGGTAAATCAGGAATGTCCAAATATAAGAAATTCAACCAACGACGGGAAGATGAACTATAAGGGCTAGCCCAGTTTGGCACAGCAGGATATGGCAAATGTAATGGATTAATTCCCACATAATCCGCCCCTTGTTTTGCACTTTGTTCAATCAAATAGGTCAAATCGCCAAAATCGCCAATCCCCCAGTTTTGTTCTGAGCGTAAACTGTAAAGTTGCACATTCACGCCCCACACTTTTTTATTTTTTAATACGGATGGTTGAAAAGCTGTTTTAGGAGAAATAAGTAAACGAACACGGTACTGTTCAGTATCGGAAAAAATAGATAATTGATAATAGCCAAAAGGAAGTGGAGGCAAGGAAAGTGCGGATAAATTTGAAAGTGTGTTTTCTAATAGAATAGCATTAGATTCATCAATCAGCTGATAACGATATTCCGCAGATGGTGGCAAATCTAGACGATTGAGTCGATAATCAATCGGTTCATTTTCAAACGCAGCCAGTACATCATCAAACTGTCCTTTCGCTTTTGGTGGAGGCTGCAAAAGCTCAACAAAAGTTGAAACCGTCTTTTCATCCGCGAAAATAAGATGTCCATCAATATCATAGTGAGAAAGCGCGATACCGCATTTTTCTGCTTTTTGTTTGAGAGAATCCGAGATTTGCATAGACACCACATCACAACTGTATAACTCTTGTTAGGGATTATAGCTAAGCTGAAAGTGATGACAACAGGCTTTATTTAAAAGTGTGATCTTCGTCAATAATAAATTCAAACCAATCAATCACATCACGTTCGTGGATACCATTTTTAATCAAAATATCCGCATTTTTTACAGAATGGGGAGAGCCAGAAATAAGCGGATGCCATTCGGGGAGTGTTTTTCCTTCATAAAGCAAACGATAAGCGCAAGTGTCAGGCAACCAATGAAAATCAGGTAAATTCTTTTTGGTGAGTTTGGTGCAATCGGTTTCAATGTTAAAACGCTCTGAATAATTACCGCACTTTCCTGTTTCCAGATCTAAAAGATTACAAGCAATTCGGGTGTAATAGAGTTTTTGGCGTTTACCTCGCACTTGAATATATTTGCTATAACAGCATTTGCCGCAGCCATCACATAAGGCTTCCCATTCAGATTCAGTCATTTCTAGCAGGGATTTGGTTTGCCAGAAATTGGGTTCAAGTTGCATACTGGATTGCATAGTTGATACAAATAAAAAGTGCGGTCAAAATCACGTTTGTTTTGACCGCACTTGGTTGATTAAAATTAGAAGCCTTCTTTTAAGCTTACTGTTAAGTTAAATACCAAATGTTCAGGTCGGCTATCTTTACTATCTGCACAGAAATAACCCTCACGTTCAAATTGGTAACCTTTCTCTGCTTCTGCATTTGCGAGGCTTTGCTCTACAAAACCTTGTTTTATCACTAAAGAATTTGGGTTTAACACGCTTTCGATATCATCTTCAGCCCCTGGATTTGGCACAGTAAATAAGCGATCATACAAACGGAATTCAGCTGGATGATTATTAACCGCAGAAACCCAATGAATGACACCTTTCACTTTACGTCCATCTGATGGATTTTTACCTAAAGTTTCAGGATCGTAAGTACAGAAAATCGTGGTGATTTCACCATTTGCATCTTTTTCGACACGTTCAGCTTTAATCACATAAGCGTTACGCAAACGCACTTCTTTACCTAATACTAAACGTTTATATTGTTTGTTCGCTTCTTCACGGAAGTCTGCGCGATCAATATAAAGTTCTTTCGTGAACGGCAATTGACGTTCCCCTAATTCAGGACGATTTGGATGATTTGGGGCAGTTAAAACCGCTTCGCTTTCAAAGTTTTCAATTACCACACGAACAGGATCAATCACTGCCATTGCACGTGGTGCATTTTCATTTAAATCCTCACGAATGCAGGCTTCAAGTGCTGAATACTCTACGACGTTATCTTGTTTAGTCACACCAATACGACGGCAGAATTCACGCAATGAAGCTGGAGTATAACCACGACGGCGTAAACCTGAAATGGTTGGCATACGGGGATCGTTCCAACCATCCACGATTTCATCATTTACCAATTTCAATAATTTACGTTTAGAGGTTAAAGTGCCTTCTAAATTTAAACGTGAAAATTCATATTGATGCGGTAATGGACGCTCAATACTGATATTTTCCAATACCCAGTCATATAAACGACGGTTATCTTGGAATTCTAATGTACAGATTGAGTGTGTAATACGCTCAATCGCATCAGAGATACAGTGCGTGAAATCGTACATTGGGTAAATACACCATTTGTCACCTGTTTGGTGATGGCTAGCGAATTTAATACGATAAATTACTGGATCACGCATGACCATAAATGGCGAAGCCATATCAATTTTTGCACGTAAACTTGCTTTACCCTCTGCAAACTCACCGTTCTTCATTTTTTCAAATAACGCTAAGTTTTCTTCAATAGTGCGGTCACGATATGGGCTGTTTTTACCAGGTTCGGTTAAGGTACCACGATATTCACGCATTTCTTCTGGAGAAAGCTCATCCACATAAGCCAAGCCTTTTTTAATCAATTCAATCGCATAGCCATAAAGCGCATCGAAGTAATCAGATGCATAACGCGGTTCGCCCTCCCATTTAAAACCTAACCATTCCACATCCGCTTTGATAGAATCTACATATTCCACGTCTTCTTTTACTGGGTTAGTATCGTCAAAACGTAGGTTACATAAACCTTGGTATTCTTTTGCCAAGCCAAAATTCAAGCAAATAGACTTTGCGTGACCAATATGCAAATAGCCATTCGGCTCTGGCGGAAAACGGGTATGAACGCTTTTATGTTTACCCGAAGCTAAATCTTCATCAATAATTTGGGTAATAAAATTGTGAGTGCGGGTATTTTCTGCACCCAAAGATGTCTCTGTATGGCTCATCATTTTCTCTCGTTAAAATAAAAAATATTCGGCTATTCTATACAAATCTAAGGGAAAATAAAGGTTCATCTCCTGTTCTTGCCATAGAAATACTAGATTTAAATAAAAGATTGTAAAAACTTGCCATAAAAAACCGCCACGAAATTATCGTGGCGATGTATAAATGCACAAAGTGCGGTAAGTTTTTTGAATGTTTAGCTTACCAAACCCAGCCAGCTCCCATTTGATAGGAAATTTTGCTGTTTTTGCCTGCATTCACGGCGATACCGCTTTTTAATGTGATGTAGTGGAGGGAGGCGTATCAACTAAAGCTGGATTAGTGAATATTCCACCAATAATGGAGAGAGCCGTAGTTATTGTGCAAGATGGGAAGAAAAGACTAGTGTTGTTTGTTTACAGAATTATATAAAAACATATTATATCCTCACTATATTAAATAAAAGCTACCTAGTTCTACATCATATAGATTAAGATATAAAGGAAATATTGTTTTTATAAATAAAAAGTGCGGTGAAAATCTCAAAAATTTTTACCGCACTTTGTTGAAGTAGAATTTACATAACTACCACATCAAACTGTTCTTGGTTATAAAACTGTTCTGTTTTTACTTTTACTCGTTTGCCAATAAACATTTCCACTTCTGGCAGTAAACCGTGAGATTCTTCATTAATAAGGTATTCGGAAACTGCTGGCGAAGCATAAACAACAAATTGTTCACTACTGAATAAATGATACACCCGAATAATTTCACGCATAATTTCGTAGCAAACTGTCTCAACAGTTTTCACACGACCACGTCCATGACAAGTTGGACATTCATCGCATAGCACGTGTTCAAGGCTTTCGCGGGTTCTTTTACGGGTCATTTCTACAAGACCTAATTGCGTAAACCCATTCACATTGGTTTTCACGCGATCTTTAGAAAGCACATCACATAAAGATTCTAGTACTCGATTGCGGTGTTCATCTGTTTGCATATCAATAAAATCAATAATGATAATGCCGCCAAGATTACGTAGTTGGAGTTGCTGCGCGATGGCTTTAGTTGCTTCAATATTGGTATTGAAGATGGTTTCCTCTAGATTACGATGCCCTACAAATGCACCTGTATTAATATCAATGGTGGTCATGGCTTCCGTTTGCTCGATAATTAAATAGCCACCCGATTTGAGATTAACACGTTTATCTAAGGCTGTTTGGATCGCATTTTCAACCCCGTACACATCAAAAATAGGTTGATTGCCAGAATAAAGAACAAGTTTATCGCTTAGTTCAGGCATAAATTCATCGGTAAACTCTTTTACTTCGCCAAAGCAAAGTTTAGAGTCGATACGAATTTTTTCTAAGTTTGTGCCGATAAAATCGCGCAAAATACGTTGTGGAAGTGCAGGCTCTCCGTAAATTTTTGATTTGGTTGGATATTTAGATTTACGCTCTAAGACTTTACGCCATAAGCGTTTTAAAAATTCAGCATCTTGACGTAATTCTTCTTCGCTTGCTCCTTCTGTGGCGGTACGAATAATGAAACCGCCAAGTTCATCACAAAATGGTTCAACTAATGCTTTTAAACGGGCGCGTTCTTCTTCGCTTTCAATACGTTGTGAAACGCCTACGTGGCTATTTTCTGGCATAAAAACAAGATAACGTGATGGCAATGTGATGTCTGTGGTTAAACGCGCGCCTTTTGTACCAAGGGGATCTTTAACCACTTGTACAACAATATCCTGCCCTTCACGTACTAATTCTGAAATGCTCTTAACTTTAAATTGCTTTTGTTCATTTTCATCTACACATTCCGTGTGAGATACAATGTCAGCGGCGTGTAAAAAAGCCGCTTTTTCCAAACCAATATCAACAAAAGCAGATTGCATTCCTGGTAGCACTCGAGTGACACGACCTTTATAAATATTTCCGACAATTCCTCGTTTGGCTTGGCGTTCAATATGCACTTCTCGCAACATTCCTGTTTCTACTAACGCAATGCGTGTTTCGTTAGGCGTTACGTTCATCAATAACTCGACAGCATCCATTTTATATTCCTAATTTCTTAAATTTCATCAAATATTTAGTCTAAATAGAATAATAGCCCGAAATAAGGTAAAATGCACCCTTTCTGAAATTTTAACCCATTTTGGACTTATAAAATGTTTGGATTAGACCCAACTCTTATTACTTTTACTATTTATATTTTCGGGATGTTGCTGATTGGTGTACTCGCCTATTATTACACGAATAATTTATCAGATTACATTCTCGGTGGACGTCGTTTAGGCAGCTTTGTCACCGCAATGTCAGCAGGTGCGTCAGATATGTCTGGTTGGCTTTTAATGGGCTTACCTGGTGCAGTATATTTATCAGGCTTAGTTGAAGGCTGGATTGCTATTGGTTTAACTATCGGGGCTTATTTTAACTGGCTTTTAGTGGCTGGTCGTTTGCGTGTTTATACTGAATTAAATAATAATGCCCTCACTCTCCCAGAATATTTTCATAATCGTTTTGGTTCATCACACAAATTATTAAAACTTGTTTCTGCTACGATTATTTTAGTGTTTTTTACTATTTATTGTGCTTCAGGTGTCGTGGCAGGTGCAAAATTATTCCAAAATATATTTTCTGTGGAATATTCCACCGCACTTTGGTACGGCGCAGCGGCAACCATTGCTTACACGTTCATCGGAGGTTTCCTTGCGGTAAGCTGGACAGATACCATTCAAGCGACATTAATGATTTTTGCATTAATTTTAACCCCTGTTTTTGTGTTATTAAGTTTCACTGATACCGCTCAATTTTCCGCCGTATTAGAACAAGCTGAGGCTGCAGTAAATAAAGATTTCACGGATTTATTTACTTCTACCACACCACTTAGTTTATTAAGCCTTGCCGCTTGGGGATTAGGCTATTTCGGGCAACCGCATATTTTAGCGCGCTTTATGGCTGCAGATTCTGTCAAATCACTTATCAAAGCACGCCGTATTAGTATGACTTGGATGGTGCTTTGCTTAGGAGGCGCAATTGGCATTGGCTTATTCGCTATTCCATATTTCTTTGCAAATCCAGCTATTGCAGGCACAGTTAATCGCGAACCAGAACAGGTTTTTATTGAATTAGCTAAACTTTTATTTAATCCTTGGATCGCAGGCATATTACTTTCAGCTATTTTAGCCGCTGTAATGAGTACATTAAGTGCGCAATTATTAATTTCGTCTAGCTCAATAACAGAAGATTTCTACAAAGGTTTCATTCGCCCTAAGGCTTCAGAAAAAGAGCTCGTATGGCTTGGCAGAATAATGGTCTTAGTGATTGCTGCATTTGCTATCTGGATCGCACAAAATGAAAACAGCAAAGTATTAAAACTTGTCGAATTTGCTTGGGCTGGTTTTGGTAGTGCATTTGGCCCTGTTGTACTTTTCTCTCTTTTCTGGAAACGAATGACATCATCGGGTGCAATGGCAGGTATGCTTGTAGGCGCAGTGACCGTATTTGCTTGGAAAGAAGTTGTTCCAGCTGATACGGATTGGTTTAAAGTATATGAAATGATCCCGGGGTTTGCCTTCGCCAGCCTTGCAATTATTGTTATTTCATTGCTTTCCAGTAAACCTGAACAAGATATTCTTAATACCTTTGATAAAGCAGAAAAGGCTTATAAGGAAGCAAAATGATCGACTTTCGCCCTTTTTATCAACAAATTGCGACTACAAATTTATCGGACTGGTTAGAAACCTTACCGCACCAATTAAAAGAATGGGAAACTCAAACTCACGCTGATTATGCGAAATGGAGCAAAATTGTTGATTTTTTGCCTGATTTACAAGCTGACAAAATCGATCTAAAAAGTACGGTAAAATCTGACCGCACTTTTCCCCTTTCAGCAGGAGAAAAACAACGAATTATCCATCATTTAAAACAATTAATGCCGTGGCGAAAAGGGCCTTATCATCTTTTCGACATTCATGTAGATTGTGAATGGCGTTCAGATTTTAAATGGGATCGTGTTCTTCCTCACTTATCGCCATTGCAAGGTCGCACTATTTTAGATGTGGGCTGTGGCAGCGGTTATCATATGTGGAGAATGGTAGGCGAAGGCGCAAAAATGGTAGTGGGGATTGATCCTACCGAGCTTTTCCTTTGCCAATTTGAAGCTGTACGCAAGCTGCTTAATAATGATCGTCGAGCCAATCTTATCCCGCTTGGTATTGAGCAAATGCAACCATTAGCGGCATTTGATACGGTATTTTCAATGGGCGTACTCTATCATCGTAAATCCCCATTAGATCATTTAAGCCAATTGAAAAATCAATTGGTAAAAGGTGGCGAATTGGTATTAGAAACTTTAGTGGTGGATGGCGATGTAAATACTGTGCTTGTACCAGCAGATCGCTATGCGAAAATGAAAAATGTTTATTTTATCCCCTCTGTTGTGGCACTAATTAACTGGCTAGAAAAAGTTGGCTTTACCAACGTACGTTGTGTGGATGTTGCAACAACCACATTGGAAGAACAGCGTAAAACTGATTGGTTAGAAAATGAAAGCCTAATTGATTTCTTAGATCCAAATGATCACAATAAAACCATTGAAGGTTATCAAGCACCGAAAAGAGCGGTAATTTTAGCGAATAAATAAAAAAGGGAAATTATTCCCTTTTTATTTTACTCGCGTTTCATATTTACAACGAATAATACGCTAACTCTACTGAAGTTAATGTGGATAATAATGTTTCAGCCATCGTTTTATGGCTCAGTTTTAATGCTTTTTCAGCCATCACAATTCGCTCAATATCAGTCAATTTTTTATCATTTAAATACGCAAAATTAAGTGCAGTTTGCAATGCTGGTAAACTCGGATTAAATGCAGCATTTTCTGCATAACGTCCTGTTACCACATCTCCATTTTTAAATAAAATCGCAATGCCGTGCGGACTATTTGAATAAGGACAATGAGATTGATTTGCAGCCAAAATAGCTCGATTAACCAAATCATCTTGATGATCTGCAACTAAATGATGATTTTCTTCCGCCAAAAGATGCGCCGCAATATTGAGATCTTTCGGTCCAAAAGCATCTGGTAAATAAGAATGTAATGGATTATTTTGACTATGCGGCAAATGAATTGAAATTTTTTCAGCACCGTGCAATTCATTCATAAATTGACGACAATGCCCGCACGGCGTATAATTGACTACCATATCTGAAATACGGCGTTCATTACGCAACCAAGCGTGAGAAATTGCACTTTGTTCCGCGTGAATCGTTTGCTGAATGGCTGAATTAGCAAATTCTTGATTCGCACCAAAATAAAAATCCCCTTGTTCGCCAATAGCAACTGCCCCCACATTAAAATGAGAAATAGCAGTATGACTATAACTTGCGGCAAGTGGCAACAAGTGCATAGCTAATTTTAGTGATGTAAGTTCAAAATTACGACAAAGCAGTTGCACTTGGGAATAATTTAAAAAACCAGCCCAACTTTGTGAACGAAGTTCATTCACAATAGCTTGATTGAGTGCATCATCTTGTGGCAAGGCGTGCTTAATAAGTTCTTGCATAACATATCCTTAGAAAAAATATTAAAAATTATAACTGTACTTATTAAATCAAAATTTACTGTTAGCCGCGATAGTTTGATTAAATATTCATTAAAACTGTGATCTTGATCACTTATTTTGATAGTTTTTATTTATTACAATTTATTAACAAATAAGGCTAAGGCTATCAATTATATTGAATAGAACAATTTCACTGCAAATTATAGAAACGTATAATACCCATACCAAAGGGAGGGCGTTAGCTCAATTATTCAACTAGAAAAAGGAAATTATTATGTCCAAAACATCTATCGGATTAGACAAAGTTCAGTCAGCAGAATTAGCCAATAAACTTAACGAATTACTTGCAACCTACCAAGTTTTCTATACTAATGTGCGAGGCTATCACTGGAACATTAAAGGTGTAAACTTCTTTGCATTACACACAAAATTTGAAGAAATTTATACTAATTTAATTGCTAGAGTTGATGAAGTGGCTGAGCGTATTTTAACTTTAGGTTACACACCAAATAATGCTTACAGCCAATACTTAAAAATATCTCGAATTAAAGAAGATATTGCAGTAAGTAACGCACAAGAGTGTTTATCAGGTACATTACAAGGTCTAAAAACATTGCTAGATCAACAACGTGAAATTCTTTCTTTTGCAAATAATGCTAATGATGAAGGTACTGCATCACAAATGAGTGACTACATTAAAGAACAAGAAAAATTGGTATGGATGTTCCAAGCAGCTTGCCAAACTTGCATTAATTAATGAATAAATTTCAATGCTAACGAAAACTAACCTGCAATTAATCTAACTCAATAAAGTTAGATTAATTTAATTTGTCTAAGATCAAACTTGATCTAACAAATTACCTCAAAAGTAAGAGTTTCCTATTTAGAATAGGAAACTCTTATACCTATTCTTCACAGCGACCTCTTTAAACTAATTTAGTCAATTTAGCCACTAAATTTAACGTTTTTTAAATCAGTAAATAAATCTATAGAAATAAATATTGTAGAGCGTTAAAAATTGTGATTATTAACTATTTTTAGTTGATAAAATATATTCTTGAGAATTTAGACTTAAATTAATACGATAAAAATAATTTAAAATGAAGAAATGGTAAATTTGTTAGCTATTTTATTATTTTTGTCCAATCAGATAAAAAAAGCCCCTAAATAATTAGGGGCATCAAAAAGGAATTTATGAATAAAATCTCTAAAGTTTAGCTTATCAAAGGAATCTCGATAAGATGCCACCATTATATTGGCTTTGTAAAAAATAGCAAGAAAAATCTTTACATTTCTTTACAAATCTTTACATTTCAGCATTTCGATAATTACTTGAACCGTCTTTTCCATGCCTTGTAAAGAAACCAATTCGTGTTTACTATGGAAATTATAACCACCCGTGAAAATATTTGGGCATGCTAAACCCTCAGATGCTAAAAATGCCCCATCTGTACCACCTCGAATCGGCTTATGATTTGGTTTAATTCCCACCGCTTTCATTGCGCGATCAGCAAGTTCAATTGATTGAGGAACGTTTTTTACCACATCATACATATTTTGGTAGCTATCTTGAATTTCTAACTCAATAGGCTTTTTCAAACCTTTTTTAGCATTAAATTTTTCCACCTGACTTTTAATAAAAGCTTTTCTTTGTGCGAAATTCTGCTCATCAAAATCACGAATCAAATAAGTGAGATCTACTTGCTCAATATCGCCAGAAAAATCTTCTAAATGATAAAAGCCCGCTTTCCCATCCGTTTTTTCAGGTACTTCATCAACAGGAAAAATTTGCTGGAACTCGCAAGCTAAAGTCAGTGCATTCAGCATTTTTCCTTTTGCATAACCTGTGTGAATATTCCGCCCGAAAAACCGCACTTTTGCCGTTGCTGCATTAAAGTTTTCGTATTCTAATTCCCCTACTTCTCCCCCATCAATAGTATATGCCCAATCACAGGAAAACTTTTCCATTGGGAAATAATGGATTCCCAAACCAATTTCTTCATCAGGCGTAAAAGCAACACGAATATTGCAATGAGGAATATTCTCTTTTTGAAGAATGGAAAGTGCGGTCATAATTTCTGCAATTCCCGCTTTATTATCCGCCCCAAGCAAAGTGGTTCCATCGGCAACAATAAGCGTTTGCCCGACCAATTTTTGCATAAAAGAATAATAAACAGGGCTAATAAATTCCTCGCCAATACCTAATGCAATATCTCCGCCACGATATTGCTCTATCACTTCGGGGCGTACATTTTTGCCTCTACATTGCGGAGACGTATCAAGATGCGCAATTAAACCGATGGTTTTCGTTAAGTTAGGATCATTAGCGGGTAAAAATGCTGTCACCACCGCGTATTTACTTACTTCAACATTCTCTAAACCAAGTTGGGTGAGCTCTTTTTGCAACTGCATGGCTAACTTCATTTGTCCAACTGAGCTAGGGGAATGCTTAGCATGAGGTTTTGATTGGGTGTGAAAAGACACATAATGTAAAAATCGTTCTAAAAGTTCTGTTTTATCTATTTGAGAAATCATATTCTCGCTCCTTTTAAAAATATCTTTTTTAGTTTAACGAGAAAAATAGAAAACATCTTGATATATAACAATATTTATAAAATTAACGAAGTAAAATTCATCGAAAGTGCGGTTAAATTTCTCGTTATTTTTATGAACGGCAGTTTTTTACTTTCTAAGGCATTAAGTCCTTTTCATTATTAACAATTCACTATATCATAGTCGTCTATTTTTATATGTCGCCCCTGCAGTCTTGCAGGTTTTATTTCTACTCAGTACCAAATCATTGGTGAAATTAGGGAGAAAACCAAAGCTAGTGGAAAATCAGCTTCAAAACAAGCCTATTATTGAGCTTCGTTCAATCAAAAAATCCTATGGTTCTAACACCATTATTAATGATTTCAATCTTACAATTAATAACGGTGAGTTTGTCACTATTCTTGGCCCCTCAGGCTGTGGTAAAACCACAGTTTTACGCTTACTTGCTGGCTTAGAAGAATTGGATTCAGGTAGCATTATTTTAGATGGTGAAGATATCACCAATGTGCCTGCGGAAAAACGTCATATTAATACGGTATTCCAAAGCTATGCGCTATTTCCACATATGACAATTTTTGAGAACGTGGCTTTCGGTTTGCGTATGCAAAAAGTACCAAACGAGGAAATTAAACCGCGTGTTTTAGAAGCCTTGCGTATGGTACAACTAGAAGAAATGGCTGATCGTAAGCCAACTCAACTTTCTGGCGGACAACAACAACGTATTGCCATCGCTCGCGCCGTAGTAAATAAACCAAAAGTGTTGTTACTTGATGAGTCTTTATCTGCATTGGATTACAAATTGCGTAAACAAATGCAACAAGAACTCAAAATGTTACAACGTCAGCTTGGCATTACCTTTATTTTCGTCACCCACGATCAAGAAGAAGCGATTACAATGTCTGATCGTATTGTATTATTGCGTAAAGGTAAAATCGCACAGGATGGTTCTCCACGTGAAATCTATGAAGATCCAGCTAACTTATTCGTTGCTCGTTTCATTGGCGAAATTAACGTATTTGAAGCCACTGTGATTGAACGAAAATCAGAACAAGTTGTACTGGCAAATGTTGAAGGTCGTATTTGTGATATTTATACGGATATGCCTGTGGAAAAAGATCAAAAACTTCAAGTACTCCTTCGCCCTGAAGATATTGTGATTGAAGAATTAGATGAAAATGAACATTCTAAAGCAATTATCGGTCATATTATTGACCGCACTTATAAAGGAATGACATTAGAATCAACGGTAGAGTTTGATCATAACGGAATGCGTGTCCTTGTAAGTGAATTCTTTAATGAAGATGATCCACATATGGATCATAGCATAGGACAACGCGTAGGTATCACATGGCACGAAGGCTGGGAGGTTGTACTCAACGATGAAGATAATCAATAATAAATTCCAGAAAATTACTGTTGCGATTATCTTCAGTTGGCTAATCTTCTTTGTGCTGATTCCAAACTTATTGGTACTTGCCGTAAGTTTTCTGACTCGAGATGGTAGCAACTTTTATGCATTCCCAATTACTATTGAAAACTATACAAACTTGTTTAATCCGCTTTATGCACAAGTTGTGTGGAATTCATTGTCTATGTCGGGCATCGCCACCATTATTTGCTTACTAATAGGTTATCCATTTGCTTTTATGATGAGTAAAATTCATCCTAAATATCGACCGCTCTTATTGTTCCTTGTGGTTTTACCATTTTGGACAAACTCGTTAATTCGTATTTATGGAATGAAAGTATTTCTTGGCGTGAAAGGCATACTTAACACGATGTTAATTGATATGGGAATTTTGAGTGCGCCAATTCGTATTTTGAATACCGAAATTGCGGTAATCATTGGCTTAGTTTATTTACTATTGCCATTTATGATTTTGCCACTCTACTCTGCCATTGAAAAACTAGATTATCGTTTATTAGAAGCAGCACGAGATTTAGGCGCAAATGCGTTCCAACGTTTCTTCCGAGTGATTTTACCATTAACTATGCCAGGCATTATTGCGGGTTGTTTATTGGTATTATTGCCAGCAATGGGAATGTTTTATGTAGCAGACCTACTCGGTGGAGCAAAAGTCTTGCTTGTTGGTAACGTAATTAAGAGCGAATTCTTAATTTCTCGTAACTGGCCATTTGGTTCTGCAATCAGTATTGGTTTAACTGTTCTAATGGCATTGTTGATTTTCGTGTACTACCGCGCGAATAAACTATTGAATAAGAAAGTGGAGTTAGAATAATGAGTCGTTTACTGCGTAATGCATTTATGTTTGTGGTATACGCTTATTTGTATATCCCAATTATTATTTTAGTCACTAATTCCTTTAACAAAGATCGTTATGGTTTGAGTTGGAAAGGTTTTAGCTGGAACTGGTACGAGCGTTTATTTAATAACGACACCTTAATACAAGCTGCGATTCATTCGGTAACTATTGCATTTTTTGCGGCTACCCTAGCTACTATTGTAGGTGGATTAACTGCAATCGCACTTTATCGCTATCGATTCCGCGGTAAACAAGCAGTAAGCGGTATGCTATTTATCGTTATGATGTCTCCAGATATTGTAATGGCAGTATCTTTACTTGCATTATTTATGGTTGTGGGTATTTCATTGGGCTTCTGGTCTTTACTACTTGCCCACGTAACTTTCTGTTTACCGTATGTGACCGTAACTATCTTCTCTCGCTTAAATGGCTTTGATTCCAGAATGTTAGAAGCGGCGAAAGACTTAGGTGCAAGCGAAGTGACTATTTTACGTAAAATTATCCTTCCTTTAGCATTACCTGCAGTTGTATCTGGTTGGTTATTAAGTTTCACTATTTCATTAGATGATGTTGTGGTTTCATCATTTGTCAGTGGTGTAAGTTATGAAATCTTACCATTGAGAATATTCTCTCTAGTGAAAACTGGTGTAACACCTGAAGTTAATGCTTTAGCAACGATTATGATCGTGCTTTCATTAGCTCTTGTCGTTTTAAGCCAGATAATTACACGAAAAAATAACCATTAATTAACAAAAAGTTTCACAAACCTTTGAATTTAAAATAGAATACGCCTTGACGCACAATCAAGGCGTTTTTTTATGCCTGTCATTCGGCAGGTGGTTTTTTACGACTCTTTAACAGGAGAACAAACAAAAATGAAAAAATTTGCAGGTTTAATTACTGCCAGCTTCGTAGCTGCAACTTTAACCGCTTGCAACGATAAAGATGCTAAGCAAGAAACTGCAAAAGCTACGGCTGCTGCTAATGACACTGTGTATCTCTACACTTGGACAGAATATGTACCTGATGGTCTTTTAGATGAGTTTACTAAAGAAACTGGCATCAAAGTTATCGTTTCAAGCCTAGAATCAAACGAAACAATGTACGCTAAACTCAAAACTCAAGGCGAGTCTGGTGGCTATGATGTTATCGCACCTTCTAACTACTTCGTTTCTAAAATGGCACGCGAAGGAATGTTAAAAGAACTTGATCACAGCAAATTACCTGTTCTTAAAGAATTAGATCCTGATTGGCTCAATAAACCTTATGATAAAGGTAACAAATACTCTCTTCCGCAACTTTTAGGTGCGCCGGGTATCGCATTCAATACCAACACTTACAAAGGCGAACAATTCACTTCTTGGGCAGACTTATGGAAACCTGAATTTGCAAACAAAGTTCAATTATTAGACGATGCGCGTGAAGTATTCAACATCGCTTTATTGAAAATTGGTCAAGATCCAAATACTCAAGATCCAGCCATTATCAAACAAGCCTATGAAGAATTATTGAAATTACGTCCAAATGTACTTTCTTTCAATTCCGATAACCCAGCTAACTCGTTCATCTCAGGCGAAGTGGAAGTGGGTCAATTATGGAATGGTTCGGTACGTATTGCTAAAAAAGAAAAAGCACCTTTAAATATGGTATTCCCAAAAGAGGGGCCTGTACTTTGGGTTGATACACTTGCAATTCCTGTAACAGCTAAAAATCCTGAAGGTGCACACAAGCTGATTAACTACATGTTAGGGAAAAAAACAGCTGAAAAATTAACCTTAGCTATCGGTTACCCAACCTCAAATATTGAAGCGAAAAAAGCATTACCAAAAGAAATCACTGAAGATCCAGCGATTTATCCGTCAGCTGATATATTAAAAAATAGTCACTGGCAAGATGACGTTGGCGATGCAATTCAATTCTATGAACAATATTATCAAGAATTAAAAGCAGCAAAATAATTGGTCAATTAGCAAAGAATTAAAATCTGATTCTGTGCAATATTTCCTCTAAATAAAAACGCCCTTTCGGGCGTTATTTTTTTAAGCTTTACCTTCAGCCAAATTTTTCTTTTCTTCTAATTCTTCCCAGCGTAAAAATGCTGTTTCTAATTCGGCTTCAGTATCCGCCAATGCTTTTAATTTAGCATCGGTAATATCGTGAGCTTGTTGGAAAAATGCTGGATCGGCTATTTCAGCTTGAAGTGTGGTGATTTTAGTTTCTAATTCTTCCAAAAGTTGTGGAAGTTGCTCTAGCTCTCGTTGTTCTTTATAAGAAAGTTTCACGGATTTCGGCTTAGAAGTGCGGTCATTTTTCACCGCACTTTCTTCTTTTAGTGGTTCAGATTTCTTCGCTTTAGCCTGTTCTTCCACTGCTTTGCTTGCCCAGAAATTGGCTTGTTGCTGTTTCGCATCAAAGAATCCACCCACATACTTATTCAAACGCCCTTCACCTTCGAATAAATAACATTCTGTCGCAGTATTATCGATAAATTGACGGTCGTGGCTCACAATTAACAATGTGCCTTGATAATCCGTCAAAATTTCTTCTAAAAGCTCCAATGTTTCTACATCAAGGTCATTGGTTGGTTCGTCAAGAATCAATAAATTATTTGGTTTGAGTAATAATTTTGCGAGTAATAAACGATTTCGTTCTCCCCCCGATAAGGCTTTAACTGGGGTCATTGCTCGTTTTGGTGGGAACAAGAACTCTTGCAAATACCCTAGTACATGGCGTTTTACACCATTGATTTCAATATCTTGTTTACCATCTGCCACATTATCCATTACAGTTTTTTCAGGATCTAAATCAGCACGGTATTGGTCAAAATAAGCAATGTCTAATTTAGTACCACAACGGATTTTGCCTGATGTTGGCTGAATTTCACCCAGCAATAATTTAATGAACGTGGTTTTCCCACAGCCATTTGGCCCAACAAGCGCAATTTTGTCGCCACGTAAAATCGTTGTTGAAAAATCTTTTAATAAAGTTTTTCCTGCGATTTCATAGCTCACGTCTTCCATTTCAAAGACAATTTTGCCAGAACGACTTGAGGTATCTAACTGTAATTTGGCTGTTCCCATTACCTCACGGCGTTGGCGACGTTCCTCACGCATCGCTTTTAATGCTCGCACTCGCCCTTCATTTCTTGTACGGCGAGCCTTGATACCTTGGCGAATCCACACTTCTTCCTGTGCAAGACGTTTATCAAATAATTCATTTTGCAAGGCTTCAACGCGTAGATTTTCTTCTTTCGTAGTTAAATATAAATCGTAATTGCCTAGATAAGACCGCAATTGACCACGATCTAAATCCACAATGCGTGTTGCCATTTTGCGAATAAAAGAACGGTTATGGGAAATAAATACAATACTACCTTGGAAATCCAGTAAGAAATTTTCCAACCATTCAATAGCTTCCACATCCAAGTGGTTGGTTGGTTCATCAAGTAATAACACATCAGGATCGCATACCAATGCGCATGCGAGTGCCGCTTTGCGTAACCAACCGCCCGAAAGTGCGGATAATTTTGTGTTTGGATTTAAACCTAGTTTTAACAATACTTCATTGATTTTATTTTCAAATCGCCAGCCATCAGCGTGTTCTAATTTAGCCTGAACTTGCTCTAATTGACTTAAAATTTGATCACTGTAATTTTCTTCCAATTGAACAGAAATCTGATGATATTCTTTCAATAAATCCGTTAAATGCCCTACGCCTTCCGCGACATAATCAAAAATATTGCCTTGTGCATTACGCGGTGGGTCTTGTTCTAAACGAGAAACCACAAGATCTTTTTCGTATTGGATTTTGCCATCATCCATAAGCACATCGCCTGCGATGATTTTCAATAAAGTTGATTTACCTGCACCGTTACGCCCAACTAAACAAACACGTTCATTCGGTTCAATATGTAGTTCTGCGTGATCTAACAAAGGTGCATCACTAAAGGAAAGATATCCATTGGTTAAACTAATTAATGCCACAACTGCCCCATAAAAATTCAGTGAAAATTAACCGCACTATTCTATACGGTTTGCATAAAAAATCCCATCAATTCGATGGGATTCTCTCTTAAATCAAAGTTGTTGATATACCCGTAATGCGTGTGCATCTGACATGCCTGCAATATAATCGCAAATAATCCGCTTCTTCCTTTCTTCAGGGGCATTACGCCAACGATTTGCCGTATTTCTTGGTAATAAACGCTCTGGATCAGATTCAAAAATTTGGAACATTTCTGTCAGCATTCTCTGCCCTTTATACTCAATTCTCTGAGTATCCACATTACGGATAACATAATCCCAAACGAATTTTTTAAATATACCAAGTGCAGCAATCACTTCAGGTGGCAGCTCTGCGTTATAACGTAACAAAGGTTCATCAAAATTTGCCGTTAATTTCCACCGCACATTAGTAATAAAAAAGTTTACCAATGCACCAATCGCTTGTTTGCGTTCAAAATGTTTATCAGAGAAAAGTCGTTGGCTAATTGAATCAATATTTTCATGCAACCAAGCTGACGGAATATGTTTCAATGCGGAATGTGCCGCTTGCCATTGATGAGGATTTACCACGCCAGTTACAATGGCATCTTCTAAATCGTGTACACCATAGGCAATATCATCTGCCAATTCCATAATGCTACAATCCAAAGATTTAAAGCTCGTCTGTAAAAATTCCGCAGGATTTTCCCGCACTTTTTTAAATTTCCCAAATAAAGTGCGGTCATTTTCAGAAAGATTTTCCAGCAACCAATTAAACATTTTTAAATCATCGCGGAAAATGCCCTTTCCAGGAATCCAATCGTGAATACGCACAAAACGTGGATCAATATTGCGAGAAAAATTAAGTTCTGCATATTGAGGCGAGGCCACATCTAACAACGCGGGATATTTCACTACACCCAATAGTGTTCGGCGCGTTAAATTCATCCCTGCATTTTCAGTGTAAGGCTCAAGTTTCGTTAAAATTCTAAAGGTTTGTGCATTGCCTTCAAAACCGCCCTGCTCTGCCATCATATAATTTAATGCCGTTTCGCCACCATGCCCAAAAGGTGGATGCCCAATATCATGAGCAAAGCACAAACTCTCAATAAGATCGTTACTCGGCAATAAAGGTTTCAACTGCTTTTGTAACTCGTTTTTATCAATATTTAATGTTTGCGAAAGGCTTTCAAAGGTTTCTAAAAATTTAAGTTGTGCAACGAGACTACTGCCAATCTGAGCCACTTCCAAAGAATGGGTTAAGCGAGTGCGATAAAAATCATTTTCGCCAATTGCGTGAATTTGGGTTTTCGCTTGCAAGCAACGAAAGGCGGCAGAATGTAAAATTCGCCCACGATCACGACGAAATGGTGGGCGATTATCTTTTTCACGTGGAGGATCAGGAAGAAAACGTTCTGTCCAAGAAGAATCAATGATAAGTGGTTTCATATCGCTTTGTTTTATTTCGTTTTTCTGCATTATCTAATCATTTAGCGCAAAAAACAACCGCACTTTATCTAGAACAAACAAAATCTAGAATGAATAAAGTGCGGTTGAATTTTTATTGATATTTAAACAAAGAAATAAATCAGCTTAAATACAAATGGTGCGAGAATAGAACTAATAATCCCACAAAGCACAAGAGAAATAGAACTGTAACTTCCCGCTGTTGGATTCGTTTCCATACAACTTACTGTACCGAGCGCGTGAGAAACCGAACCAACAGAAAGCCCAATAGCTTCTTGATGTTTAACACCCAATTTTTTTAATACAAGATAACCAAATATCGATCCTTGCAAACCTGCAACCACAACACCAACTGCAGTTACGGCAGGAATGCCGCCTAAATGACGAGAAACTTCCATCGCAATAGGCATTGTGATGGATTTAGGTAAAACCGTAGCGACCATTTCGGGCGTTGCGCCTAAAAGAAATGCTAAAAGCCCGCCACTTAACATCGCCAAAAAAGAGGCTATAACCACCGTTGAAAGAATAATTTTCCATTGTTTGGCAATTTGGCGAAGTTGTTCATAAAGAGGCAATGCGAGAGCAACGATACTCAAGCCAAGTAAATTATTAATAGGCGCATTTCCTGCCATATAATCATCATAAGGAATCTTTCCTATCACTAAAATCGCCGCCAAAATTAATACTGTTAAAACAAAAGTATTAAAAATCATTGACTTCCAACGTTTGCTAATTTGTAGTGCGAGCCAAAACCCAAAAATTGTTAAAAATGTATAAAGATAAATAATGTACTGCTGCATATAAACTTTCCTAACATACTAATTCGCTTGTTTTACCTGATTTTCTCTACGTTTTATTACTTTTTTGCGTTTATGTGTAAAAGATTGCATCTGATACAAATAATGACCTAAAAATCCTATAACAAGTAAAGTGACACAAGTACTCACAATATTAGGAACAAGCAAAATATTAATTTGCTCTATCAATAAATCAGAATATTTGATAATTCCCACGCTCACTGGTACAAAAAGCACCGCCATAAAACGAATTAGCAAACTTGCACCTAAATAAATCCAATTTAAATGAATCACTCGTGTTGTTAAACCTAAAAAGAGCAATAACAATCCCCAAATACTTCCTGGAACACCTGATGGAATGTAATAAGCAATAAGATTTCCGAGATATAACATAATAGATAAAATGACCAACGAACGAACTAATAAAAATAATTTTTGAATCATATACAACCTTTTCAACTATTTTCATAATATTTCAAAATTATTTTACGCTTTTTTTTGCTAACTTGAGCCATTTTTTCGGTAAAATAACCAGACTTAGATCAAAAACTTTGCAAAATGATAAATCGAAAAATACTATTGACGAGTTTATTACTTATTTTTACCGTACTTTCTGCTTGTTCTCGCGAAAAAAATTCGTGTCGTGTGGTTAAAATTAGTGATGGCGATACGCTCACTTGCCTCACTAAAAGCAATAAATCCATTAAAGTTCGTTTAGCCGAAATTGATGCGCCAGAAAAATCTCAAGCCTTTGGGCAAAAATCGAAAAAAACCTTGTCTGATCTGGTTTATCAAAAAAACGTACGTCTTTCACTAAAAGGAAAAGATCGCTATCAACGAACCTTGGCGATTGTTTATTATCAAGATAAAAATATTAATTTAGAAATGGTTAAACAGGGTATGGCATGGGCTTATAAGCAATATTCCCATGATCCGATTTATCTTCAAGCGCAAGAAAATGCACAAGCCAAAGGAATTGGTCTTTGGGCAAACAATAATCCGATTGAACCAAGTCAATGGCGCAGACAAGAGAAAAATTAATATGGCTTTTGATTATCAAACGTTCCGTCAAGAATTTCCCTATTTCCAACGTGAAGATGCGGTTATTTATTTAGATAACGCCGCCACCGCGTTAAAACCTCAAGTGTTAATTGATCGCACCGCTGAATTTTATGCGTCTGCAGGTTCGGTGCATCGCAGCCAATATGATGCTGCCCAAACTGTGCAATATGAACAGGCTCGCACACAGGTTAAAGAATGGGTTCATGCAGAAGATAAACACGCTGTTATTTGGACTTCGGGTACAACTCACGCAATAAACTTAGTGGCAAATGGATTGATGCCGCAATTAAACTCCGAAGATGAAATTCTGATTAGCCAAGCAGATCATCATGCCAATTTTGTCACTTGGCATGAAACGGCGAAAAAGTGCGGTGCAAAAATTCAAGTTTTACCGATTTTAGATAATTGGCTAATTGATGAAAATGCGCTGATTTCAGCCCTTTCTGAAAAAACAAAACTCGTTGCGCTAAATTTTGTTTCAAATGTCACTGGCACAGAACAGCCGATTAAACACCTGATTCAACTTATTAGAAAACATAGCAATGCCTTGGTTTTAGTGGATGCTGCACAAGCGATTAGTCATATCAAAATTGATTTACAAGATTTAGATGCCGATTTCCTCGCATTTTCTGCCCATAAAATTTATGGCCCAAATGGGCTTGGCGTTTTAACAGGAAAATTGACCACACTTTCTCAACTTCAACCGCTCTTTTTCGGCGGAAAAATGGTTGAGCGTGTGTCAAATAATGGTATTACTTTTGCCGAATTGCCTTATCGTTTAGAAGCTGGCACACCCAATATTGCTGGGGTTATTGGCTTTAATGCGGTGCTGGATTGGCTACAAAAATGGGATTTTACCGCAGCGGAACAGCACGCTATATCTTTGGCTGAATCCGTCAAAGTGCGGTTAAAATCTTACGAGAATTGCCGATTATTCAATTCTCCTCAAGCAAGCACTGTCGTTTGCTTTGTATTTGACGGCATTGACTGTTCTGATCTTTCTACACTTTTGAGCGAACAAAATATTGCGCTTCGTGTGGGCGAACATTGCGCCCAGCCTTATTTAGCACGCTTAGGCGAACGCACCACATTACGCCTTTCTTTTGCCCCTTATAATACGCAGGAAGATGTAGAGGCATTTTTTACAGCTTTAGATAAAGCATTGGATTTATTACAATGATAGAACAATTAAAACAAGCTAAAAATTGGGAAGATCGCTATCGCCTAATTATTCAAGCAGGCAAAAATTTACCTCGCCCAAGCGATAATGAACTCGCTCAAATGCAACCTATTACTGGCTGCGAAGCACAAATGTGGTTTCAAATTATGCCTAAACATGACCGCACTTTTCAATTCAACGGATTTAGCGAAGCCAGAATTATGAATGGCTTGCTTTGGATTTTATTCAATCAAATCAATGGCAAAACAGCGGATGAATTGAATACATTTGATATTATTGCCTTTTTTAGCGAACTCGGCATTTCACAACGTTTAAGCGAAACACGTTTAAACGGATTAAACCAAATCGGACAGCAATTAAAAAATTTATGTATTTAATCGAAACCTATTTTCGCCTGACTGCGCTCGAAAATAATATTGAATCACAAAGTCGTTTACTCAATGCAGTGATCGATCAATGGCGGTATAACGGGCAAATTATCGGACGTGAAATTCCTTTATATTTAGCGGAAGAAGATGGCGCACAAGGCTTTGCTATGCGTGTCATTTGCCCTGAGCAAGATAGTCTATTTCCTCAAAATAATAACGCAGAAGTGAATCGGGCATTAGAAGAAGCCGAAAAGTGCGGCGTAATTTTTGATGGTTTTCAACTTGTGGGCGATGATTTCAATTCAGATCAAACGGCAGAAAATGCGTCGCCAGCTTGGCAAGTACTTTACACAACTCATTTACAAAGCTGCTCACCGATTCATAACGGAGAAAATTTCGCACCAATTCCGTTGTATAAACAGTTGAAAAATCAACCGCACTTAAGCCAAGATCTGATTAAATGGCAAGAAAATTGGCAAGCCTGCGATCAACTACAAATGAATGGTGCGGTATTAGAACAACAATCTTTGGCTGAAATTTCCGATCATCAAAGTACGCTTTCAAAACACGGACGATATTTAGCTCAAGAAATAGAAAAAGAAACGGGCATACCGACTTACTATTATTTATATCGTGTAGGTGGGCAATCTTTAGAATCTGAAAAATCCCGTTGCTGCCCTTCTTGTGGTGCAAATTGGGCGTTAAAAAATGCGATTTTTGATACCTTGTATTTTAAATGCGATACCTGTCGATTAGTTTCGAATCTATCGTGGAATTTTTTGTAATTAATTTATAAAGTGTCGAAATTTACAAAACTCGAACACCTAATCGGAGAAAAGATGAATTACCAAGACAACAGCTTAAAATCCTTAAAACTCGGTCAAAAAACGGAATACGCCTCTCAATATGACCGCACTTTATTACAGCCTGTGCCACGTGCGTTAAATCGTGATGGATTGGGCATTACTCAAAACCAACCATTTACTATCGGCGCCGATATTTGGACGGCTTATGAAATCTCGTGGCTCAACGAAAAAGGCTTACCGCAAGTGGCTATCGCAGATATTTATCTGGATTATCAAAGCCAAAATTTGATTGAATCAAAAAGTTTTAAACTTTATTTAAATAGCTTTAACCAAAGCAAATTTGCCGACTTCAACGCCGTTCAACAAACTATGCAACGTGATTTAAGCGAATGTGCGCAAGGCGATGTAAAAGTGCGGTTAAATCCAGTGGCAGTTTATGATGCTCAAAAAATTGATCATTTACAAGGCGATTGCATTGATGAACAAGATATTGAAATTACTAGCTACGAATTTAACGCTAATTGGCTGAAAGATTGCGTATCGGATGAAATTGTCGAAGAAAAATTAGTCAGCCATTTATTGAAATCTAACTGCCTCATTACCAATCAGCCAGACTGGGGCACCTTGCATATTCACTATGTTGGTAAAAAAATCAATCACGAAAAATTATTGCGTTACGTTGTATCGTTCCGTCAGCATAATGAATTCCACGAACAATGTGTCGAACGTATTTTTTGCGATTTAATGCACTACGCAAAACCAGAAAAACTCACCGTTTACGCACGCTATACCCGTCGTGGCGGATTAGACATTAATCCATTCCGCTCTAATTTTGAGAATTTACCTGAAAATTTAAGATTGGCGAGACAGTAAAAAACGGCGGTGAAATTTCACCGCACTTTTCTCTACCCTTGTTTCAAATCATTTGCCTGCTGCAATAACTGACGGCTTTCTCTTAAGAATTGTTCTGAATAATCGCCAAACCAGTCACGCACCTTATGGAAAGCATCAATAAAACCTTGACGATCATTATTTTCAAAGAAAGTTAAGGCTTCGTCGTAAGTTTGTTTTAGCGTTTCAATTACCGCTAAATTTTCTGACTTATCCATAATAATATCTGCGTAAAGCTCTGCATCTTGTGCAAATAAGCGACCGATCATCGCAAGTTCTAACCGATAAATAGGAGAAGAAAGCGCCAATAAATTAGCGAGATTAACGGGCTGTTTGGAAAGGTGTAAACCATTCGCAAAAGTCGAAAAATGGCGCAAGGCTTGTATATAAGTCATATTGTGATCGTGTTCTGTGGCATTGGTTTGATAAATTTTTACGCCCCAAATTTGAATTTGCTCAAGTAACCATTCGTAACGTTCAGGAAAACGTCCATCACAACGTACAACCACTTGTTTTGCCATACTTGCAATATCTGCACCAAACATTGGATGTAAACCTAAAACTGCACCAGAATGAACTTCAAGCATTTTCGCTAGCGGTTCACGCTTAACAGAGGTTAAATCTGCAAGTAGCATGTTTTCCGTTAAATAAGGTTTTAAGCGTTCAATTGTTTCTAAGGTGAGATTAATAGGGACGGAAACGATCACGACATCAGCATTCGTTAAAATACTTTCAGCCACCGCCCAATCTTCGCGATCTAAAATAGAAATTGGATAGCCAGATGCACGTAAATAACGGGCAAATAAGCCGCCTAATTTACCATAACCGCCCACAATAACAATTTTGTGAATATCAGAATTGATAGTTTTAAAACCAAATTGGTTTTCATTGGCATAGGATTCACGCATAAAACGGCGTAGAACATCTTCAATCAAATCGGCTGAAATGCCTGCTTTTTCAGCTTCTAAACGACGCGCTTGGAGCATTGCTATTTCACGTTCTGGCGCATAAATAGGTAATCCATGTTGATGTTTAACTTTACCGACTTGAGAAACCAACTCAAGACGTTTAGCAAAAAGTTGGATAAGTTCGCGATCAAGCGAATCAATTTCAGAACGTAAATCTTTAAGGGCTTCCATAAAACTCACCTGTAATTTTTATCTTACATATATTGTAAAAAATTAATTACAAGGAGATTACTAAAATTTTACAGGAAAGGCAATGAAGTTATGCGGATTGTGTAATTAACCGTTGTGGGCGAATAATATTCCCGTCGATTAATGCTACGCCTAAGAATAAATTCTCCGCTGAAAATAACCGCACTTGACCGCTTAATTGCTGTTCGTTAGCAAATTTCACTCGCTGACCAAAACCAATAGCTTTACTTTGCTCTGCATCCAAATGCAAAGCGGGCAATTTACTTACTGCGGTATCGGTTGGTAGTAATAGACGATCTAATTCACTTAATGGAAAATTTTCAGCAAGTAGTTGTAACTCATTGATTGGCATCATTTCTGCTACGGGGTAATCCGCTACGGCTGTACGGCGTAACATTGTCACATGCGCGCCACAACCTAGCACTTCACCCAAATCATCTACTAAGGTGCGAATATAAGTGCCTTTTGAACAATGCACTTCTAAGGTTAAAAAAGGCGCATGATATTCAATAAAATTGAGTTCAAAAATCGTAATTGGACGCGCCTCACGCTCAACCGTAATACCTTGTCGGGCATATTCATAAAGCGGTTTGCCGTTATGTTTTAGTGCGGAAAACATTGTCGGCACTTGCAAAATATCGCCACGAAATTGTTCAAGTGCGGTCAAAATTTGCGGAGTTTCAAGATTAACTTCACGAGTTTCCACGACTTGCCCTTCTGCATCGGAAGTATCGGTACGTTCGCCTAATTTTGCCGTAACAAGATAACGCTTATCGGCATCAAGCAAAAATTGTGAAAACTTAGTTGCTTCGCCCAAGCAAATCGGCAACATTCCCGTTGCCAACGGATCGAGTGCGCCAGTATGCCCGGCTTTGTTCGCTTGAAATAAACGCTTTACCTTTTGCATAATGTCATTTGATGACATGCCTTGTGGTTTATCCAACAAAAACACACCATCAACATCACGCCAGCGTTTACGAGGTCTAGACATTAGTTGCTTTCCTCAACGTGTTTTTTCTCATCTTCACGCACAACATTTGTCACAAGATTTGTCACAAGATTTGACATACGCATCCCTTCCACTAAGGATTGATCGTAAATAAAGCGAATCTCTGGCACGATACGTAAACGCATCGCTTTGCCTAGTAATGAACGAATATAAGGCGATGCTTTTTCTAAGCCTTTCATGCCTTGCTCAATTGCCGTTTCATCGTGATCAAATAAAAAAGTCACAAAGATTTTTGCGTAAGATAAATCACTTGACACTTCCACATCAGAAACCGTCACCATCCCAATACGGGGATCTTTCACTTCGCGTTGTAAAATGACTGCTATTTCTTTTTGTATTTCTTGAGCGACGCGATCGCTACGTTTAAATTCTCTTGCCATAGTTATTCCTTATTTATAAAAGTGCCTCATTCTACTGGAAATCATTGAATTTAGCACGCAAAAATCCCTTCAACCTAATACTGTTTTTCGATAAAATGACACCTGATAATTTGTTTGAATATTCAAACTTCCGATAAAAATCACTTTACAGAGGGCATAATTTATGCAAGCGAGACGAGACGAGACGAGACGACCAAGATTGTCGATGAAAATCACGCATTACAACAAGCATTTTTAAATGAATTAGATGAAAAACTTTGGGCATCTGCTGATAAACTCCGCCAACAACTTGATGCCGCTAACTATAAACATATCGTTCTTGGTCTTATCTTCTTAAAATACATTTCTGATAGTTTCACCCATCAACAGGAAAAAATTCAGGCGGAACTTTCCGATGCTGAAAATCCCCTCTATCTTGACCGCACTTTTTTTAATACTGAAGAAGAATATCAAGATGCCTTAACCGCAGAACTGGAAAACCGCGATTATTACACTGCGGATAACGTATTTTGGGTGCCAGCTTCTGCACGTTGGCAAGCTTTACAAGAAGTCTCTATTCTCAACACTGGGGCAGAATTGCCTTGGGGAGGAAAATTCTCAGGCGTGGCAAAACTGATTGATGATGCCTTCGATGCCATTGAAAAAGACAACGAAAAACTCAAAGGCGTGCTCCAACGCATCAGCGGCTATGCCGTAAACGAAGATACCCTGCGCGGACTGATTATCCTCTTCTCCGATACCCACTTTACCCGTCCGACTTACAACGGCGAGCCTGTACATTTAGGTGCAAAAGATATTCTCGGCCACGTTTACGAATACTTCCTCGGTCGCTTTGCCCAAGCAGAAGGTAAACGAGGCGGACAATATTTCACGCCGAAATCCATCGTTTCCCTGATTGTCGAAATGCTCGAGCCCTATTCAGGCCGCGTGTATGACCCAGCCATGGGCAGCGGCGGCTTTTTCGTGCAAACCGAACGCTTTATTACCGCCCATCAAGGCAACATCAACAACGTGTCTATTTACGGGCAAGAATTCAACCCCACCACATGGAAACTTGCCGCCATGAATATGGCGATTCGTGGCATTGATTACGACTTCGGTAAACATAACGCCGACAGTTTCACCCAGCCGCAACACATCGACAAAAAGATGGATTTCATTATGGCAAACCCACCATTCAATATCAGCGATTGGTGGAGCGAATCCCTTGCCGATGACCCACGTTGGGCATACGGCACGCCGCCTAAAGGCAACGCCAACTTCGCTTGGCTGCAACACATGATTTACCACCTCTCGCCCAACGGCAAAATGGCATTATTGCTTGCCAACGGCTCTATGAGCAGCCAAACCAACAACGAAGGCGAAATCCGCAAAGCCATCATCAATGCCGACTTGGTCGAATGTATGGTTGCCCTGCCCGGCCAGCTCTTCACCAACACCCAAATCCCCGCCTGTATTTGGTTTTTAAACCGCAACAAAAAACGTAAAGGCGAAGTATTGTTTATCGATGCCCGCCAAATTGGCTATATGAAAGACCGCGTATTGCGCGATTTCACCGCTGACGACATCGCCAAAATTGCCGACACCCTCCACGCTTGGCAAACATCAGACGGCTATGAAGACCAAGCCGCTTTCTGTAAATCCGCTACGTTAGAAGAGATTAAAGACAACGACTTCGTCCTCACTCCAGGGCGCTACGTCGGCACCGCAGAACAAGAAGACGACGGCGTGCCATTTGCAGAAAAAATGCAAAATCTGACCGCTCTTTTAAAGGAACAGTTTGCGAAAAGTACAGAGTTGGAAGCGGAGATTAAGAAGAATTTAGGGGGATTGGGGTATGACTAGCTCGATCCTACGCAAAATTTTTTAAGGTGCTATAAATGAAATTAAAATCAATATTTAATGAAATTGCGGATGTAGTTATGGGGCAATCTCCTTCAGGAGAAGATGTAACAAATTCAATTTGCGGTTTGCCTTTATTAAATGGTCCAAGTGAATTTACGTCCTTTCATCCTATTCCTGTTCAATACACCGAAAAAGGTAAAAAGTTTGCCAATCCAAATGATATTTTATTTTGTGTTAGAGGCTCAACCACTGGGAAAATGAATATAGCAGATCAAAAATATGCTATAGGACGAGGTCTAGCTGCTATCAAAGGAAAAAATGGATATTCAACAAAATATGTTCAACTTATTTTAGAGCAAAATTTAGATAGATTATTAACTATGGCGACAGGCTCAACATTTCCAAATGTTAGTCGAGACCTATTATTAAATTTTGAAGTAGATATTTTGCCAGTAACGCAAGCTAATGAAATCAGTAACATATTTAACAAAATAGACCAAAAAATCCAACTCAACACCCAAATCAACCAAACCTTGGAACAAATCGCCCAAGCTCTGTTTAAAAGCTGGTTTGTCGATTTCGACCCCGTGCGTGCCAAAGTCCAAGCGCTTTCAGACGGTCTTAGCCTTGAACAAGCGGAACTGGCAGCCATGCAGGCAATCAGCGGAAAAACACCCGAAGAACTGACCGCACTTTCACAAACACAGCCTGACCGCTACGCCGAATTAGCCGAAACCGCCAAAGCGTTTCCGTGTGAGATGGTGGAGATTGATGGGGTTGAAGTGCCGAAGGGGTGGGAATGTTTTTCCTTAAAGGAATTATCTTCGGTAGTATCAAAAGGAACAACACCTAAAAAATCATCATTGAGTAGTTGTGATTCAAAAGAAACCGTTCCTTTCATTAAGGTAAAAGATATAAGTGAGTCGGGTCAGATTCTTATCAATCAAGTGGAACAAATTCCTGAAAAAATAAGTTCAACTGAACTTAAACGCTCAATATTACATAAGAATGATATTTTAATATCTATTGCAGGAACTATTGGACGTGTCGCTATTGTTCCTAATGAATTAGAAAATGCTAATACAAACCAAGCAATTTCTTTTATTAGACTCTATAACGATAATTTAGTCGGAATAATATCTACATTCTTAAAAAGTAGAAAAAACCAAAAAGATATACTGTCCAAAGTCATTCAGGGTGTACAAGCAAACATTAGTTTAGAGGTGGTAAGAAATATCAAGATTTTCCTACCAATTAATTTTGATCATAAAGCAATTTTAATTTTTAACTCTTTACTCAATAAACAACTTATCAATCAAAAAGAAAATCTTTTGACTGAGAAATCAAGAGATTTATTATTGCCTCAATTATTGAGTGGAGAGATTGATGAAAAATAATTATTTAGAGCGTCTTTTCATTGAAGAATTAAATTCAGAAGGAGAAGAGATAGTTATCAGAGGAAGTGTTTTTCTTCGGGACCAAATTTTATCTAAACTAGAACCTGAAACTTATGAATTAGCCTTTCAAGACTGGAAAAACCAACGTAAACAACAAGCAATTGATACTGCTAATCAGATTTTAGAAATTGCAGATAATAAACAACGATTCCATAAGCTAAAAGAAATCTTTAGAAGAAAGAAACTAACTCCATTTATTGGTGCGGGGCTTTCTATGCCTTCAGGATTTCCATCATGGAAAGATTTTCTTTATGAAGTACAAAAAGAATCAGGAGCAGAACTCTCTTCTTTTGAAGAATATATTCATAAAGGAGAATACGAAGAAGCTGCACAATTATTATGTGATGTAGATGAAAGTCATCTACAAGAACATTTAGAAAATCAATTTGGTAAATCTCTAAATCTTGGAGAACTACAAGGGATTATATGTAGACTACCTGAATTTTTTAAAGAAACCATAATTACAACAAATTACGATGATTTGCTTAAACAAATATATGCAGATCAAGATATTCATTTTAATCAAGTACTATTTGGTATTGATGCTGAAGAGTTTAAAAAATTATTTGGAGAAGGCTATCGTATTCTTTTAAAACTACACGGTTCATTTATCAGTAAAAATAAAAGAGTACTAACCCAAGATGATTATCAAAAACATTATTCTGAACACAATATTCTCAAAACCTGTGTAATGGAATCATTATTTTCTCAATCTTTGCTATTTTTAGGTTGTAGTCTAGATAAAGATCGAACATTGCAATGTATGGCAGAAATTGTCGAAGAACGAGGCAAAGATAATCTACCTAAACACTATGCTTTTTTATCTTGTGAAAACTTATCCGATAAAGAACGAACAACTCGCAGAAAAGTACTTCAAAAATCCAATATTTTCCCAATTTGGTATCATGGCGATCATGATGAAAGCATTGAAGCCTTGCTGGAATTATTAAATGATGGAGAACAATAAAATGCTCAACGAAAATGACATCGAACAACTCACTCTTCAACGCCTGCAATCCCTCGGTTGGGAATATCGCTATGGTAAAGACCTGCCTGTTCATGAAGGCAAGTTTGCCCGTGGCGATTTGAGCGGCGTAGTCTTTGTTGAGCAACTGCGTGAGGCGGTGCGTAAACTTAATCCTCAGCTGCCTGAAAGTGCGGTGGATTCTGTAGTGAAATCGGCAACGAAAAGCGATATTGGCGACTTGGTGGTACGCAATCAGACGTTTTATAAACTGCTGCGTGATGGCGTGCGGGTCGAATATACGCAAAACGGCGAACAGAAAATTGAGATGGTGCGCTTGGTGGATTTCGAGCATTGGGGAAACAACCGCTTTGTTGCCGTCAATCAATTGGAAATCCGCAGCCGCAAAGGAGGTAAACGGATTCCCGATATTATCGGCTTTGTAAATGGTCTGCCGTTGGTGGTATTTGAGCTCAAAAATCCGTTGCGTGAATCGGCGGATTTGTTGCAGGCGTTTAATCAATTTGAAACCTATAAAGATGAAATTGCCGAGCTGTTTGTTTACAACCAAGCTCTGATTATTTCAGACGGCATTGTCGCCCGTTTGGGTTCGCTTTCGGCAGATTTCCAACGCTTTACGCCGTGGAAAGTGGTCGATGAAAAAAATAAAAGCGCGCGGTTATATTTTGACGATGAGTTGCAAAGCCTGCTTAATGGCTTGCTAAAGCCTGAGGATTTATTGGACTATATCCGCTATTTCGTCTTGTTTGAACGGGATTCCGTTGGCAAAACCATTAAAAAAATCGCGGCGTACCATCAATATTACGGCGTAAATGAAGCGGTAGATTCCACCATTTGGGCGACTTCAGAAAAAGGCGACCGCCGCATTGGGGTGATGTGGCATACGCAGGGTTCGGGCAAGTCGATTTCGATGCTGTTTTATGCAGGCAAACTGCTTGCACAGCCTGAATTGAAAAATCCTACCATTGTAGTGGTTACCGACCGCAACGATTTAGACGGTCAGCTCTTCCAAACCTTTTCTTCAGGCAAAGATTTAATCAAACAAACACCGCAGCAAGTAGAAGACCGTGATCAACTGCGCCAACTGCTCGCACAAAATGAAGTCGGCGGCGTATTTTTTACCACGATTCAGAAATTCGCCCTAAATGAGGAAGAAAGCCGCTTCCCTATTTTAAATGAGCGCAACAATATTATTGTGATCAGCGATGAGGCTCACCGCAGCCAATATGGCTTTACGCAAAAGCTGCATAACGGCAAGTTTCAGACAGGCTACGCCCGCCATTTGCGTGATGCTTTACCTAATGCCTCGTTTATTGGTTTTACAGGTACGCCAATTAGCCTTGAAGATAAGGACACGCAAGATGTGTTCGGTCGTTATGTGTCCATTTATGACTTGCAAGATGCGGTGGAAGATGGCGCAACCGTGCCGATTGTGTATGAAGCACGCCAAATCAAGCTAGCGGAGAATGCTAATCACGATGAATTATTTGCAGAAATTGATGAACTGCTGGAAGGCGAAGAAAACCCGAAATTACGCTTGCGAGAAAAATTGCTCGGCTCAGAAGCTCGATTGCATGATTTAGCGGTCGATTTTGTGCAACATTTTGCCAAACGCAATGAAGTGGTGGACAGCAAATCGATGATGGTGGTTTCCAGCCGTCAGATTTGTGTGGATTTGTATAATCAGATCATCGCTCTGCACCCTGAATGGCATTCAGACAATATTAACGAAGGGGCGATTAAAATTGTGATGACAGGTTCGGCAAGCGATACGCCTGAAATGCAAAAGCATATTTACAGTAAGCAGGAAAAGCAAACGCTAGAACGCCGCTTTAAAGACCCGAACGATCCGCTGAAGGTGGTGATTGTGCGTGATATGTGGCTGACAGGCTTTGATGCACCGTGCTGTAACACTATGTATCTTGATAAGCCAATGAAGGGGCATAACCTAATGCAAGCCATCGCCCGAGTAAACCGTGTATTCCGCAATAAAAGCCGAGAAAATGGCGGCTTGATTGTGGATTATGTAGGCATTGCTGACGAGCTCAAAGATGCCACCCAACAATATACTAACTCGCAAGGCAAGGGCAAGCTGGCTGATAGCGTGATTGATGTATTCTTTAAAATGAAAGAGCGTTTAGAAGTTATCCACACTCTGTTTGCAACGCCAGTTGAAGGAAAAACTTTTGATGTTCAGACTGCCTTAGAAAAAGATAATCCACATGATCTTTTGATGGCTATTCGGTTTGCCGCCAACCATATTTTAAGCCTTGATCAATTATCGTTTGATGGCAAAGCGCACGAGCAGCATTGGTTTAATAAAAAAGAAACCGAACCACGCAAAAAAGCCTTTTTGAAAACGGCAGGCTTGGTAAAAAAAGGCTATATGCTGTGCGGTACATTGGCTGAAGTTGAGCCGTATAACCAAGAAATCGCCTTTTATGATGCCGTACGGGCAATTTTAACTAAACGTGAACAAAAAGGCACAGGCACAAATGAAAGACAGATTTTATTGAAAAAATTGGTCAATCAAACTGTGTATTCTGAAGGCGTGATTGATTTATTCGATCTGCTAGAAAAACCACAACCACAAATCAGTTTGCTTTCCGAGGAATTTTTACAAACTGTAAAAAATAGCCCAACTAAAAATTTATGGGTTAGCGCGATGGAGCGTTATTTGGCAAGTGAAATTAAAGTTAAATCAGGCACAAACTTAACCTTGCAAAAAGATTTTGAACGGCGTTTGAAGGAAGCATTGAATCAATACCACAATCACAATTTGACTGTGGTAGAGATTTTGGACGAACTCTTTAAAATGAGCCAAGATTTCCAAGAACGTTTAGCATTAGGGAAAAAACTAGGATTAACCAAGGAAGAACTAGCCTTCTATGAAGCTCTATCTCAAAATCAAAGTGCAAAAGATTTGATGGGTGATGAAGTGCTTTCTAAACTGGCGAAAGAAATCACGGAAACACTTAGAAAATCGGTCACAATCGACTGGCAGTACAAAGAAGCGGTGCGGGCAAGAATTAGATTACTCGTTCGACGTGCCTTACAAAAATATAAATACCCGCCTGATAAACAGGAAGAAGCGGTAACTTATGTGATTAAACAAGCTGAAGAAATTGCTGAGGATTTAACTGGTTTATAATTTTGATGCGGTTTATTTAATAACAAAAGGGCGATTAAAAACACTATGATTTTTAACCGCCCTTTATTTTGTTAAAAGTTAGATTGAACGTTTAACTTCAACCACTTCAAATACCTCAATTTGGTCGCCGACTTTTACATCATTGTAGTTTTTCACGCCGATACCACATTCCATACCGTTACGAACTTCAGATACGTCGTCTTTGAAACGGCGAAGAGATTCTAATTCCCCTTCAAATATAACGACGTTGTCACGTAATACACGGATTGGGTTGTTACGTTTCACTACACCCTCAGTTACCATACAGCCTGCGATTGCACCAAATTTCGGATGACGGAATACATCACGAACTTCAGCTAAGCCAATAATTTCTTGTTTAAATTCAGGCTCTAACATACCGCTCATTGCTGCTTTAATTTCATTCAACAATTCATAAATAATTGAGTAGTAGCGTAAATCAATGTTTTCAGCTTCAATGACACGACGAGCTGTTGCATCCGCTCGAACATTAAAGCCAACAATGATGGCATTAGATGCGGTAGCTAAAGTTGCATCAGTTTCAGTAATACCACCTACACCTGAACCAACAACTTTAACTTTTACTTCATTGGTAGAAAGTTCATTTAACGCTTGAACAATCGCCTCTACAGAGCCTTGTACATCCGCTTTCACAATAACGTTCAATTCAGCCACATCGCCTTCAGACATATTGCTAAACATATTTTCAAGTTTCGCTTTTTGCTGACGAGCTAATTTCACTTCACGGAATTTACCTTGACGATATAACGCCACTTCACGTGCTTTTTTCTCATCACGTACAACGGTTGCTTCATCACCTGCTGCAGGCACACCTGAAAGACCTAATAATTCAACTGGAATTGAAGGCCCTGCTTCATCCACTTCTTTCCCGTTTTCATCACGCATTGCACGCACACGGCCATATTCAAAACCACAAAGTACGATGTCACCTTTACGTAGTGTACCTGATTGCACCAAGATAGTTGCCACAGGGCCACGACCTTTATCCAAGTAAGATTCAATGACTACACCACTTGCCATGCCGTCTTTTACAGCAGTCAATTCAAGCACTTCTGATTGAAGTAGGATAGCATCTAATAAATCATCAACTCCTGTACCTTTCTTCGCAGATACTGGGACAAATTGCACATCGCCACCGAATTTTTCAGAAATGACATCATGTTGTAATAATTCTTGCTCAACACGGTCTGGATTTGCTTCTGGTTTATCGATTTTATTTACTGCAACCACTAAAGGCGCACCTGCTGCTTTTGCGTGTTGAATCGCTTCAATAGTTTGAGGCATCACACCATCATCGGCCGCAACAACAAGAACAACGATATCTGTTGCTTTTGCACCACGTGCACGCATAGAAGTAAAGGCAGCGTGTCCCGGAGTATCCAAGAAAGTGATCATTTTGCCATCATCCATTTCTACGTGATACGCACCGATATGTTGGGTAATACCACCTGCTTCGCCTGCAGCCACTTTCGCTTTACGAATATAGTCGAGTAAAGAAGTTTTACCGTGATCAACGTGTCCCATAATAGTTACAACTGGCGCACGCGTTACTTTTTCCGTGTTTACATCGCGATCACCTAATACCGCTTCTTCAAGCTCATTTTCATTGCGAAGAATTACTTTATGACCAAGTTCTTCCGCTACTAATTGAGCGGTTTCTTGATCGATAACTTGGTTGATGGTGACCATTTCACCCATTTTCATCATCACTTTAATGATTTCTGTCGCTTTCACCGACATTTTGTTCGCAAGTTCTGCAACGGTAATGGTTTCGCCAATCACAACATCTGCTTTTACTACTTGAACTGGTTTAGTAAAGGCTTGTTGAAGTGCGGTGCCTTTTTTTCCATTTTTACCTTTACCAAACTTAGCATCTTTTTGATTTTTACGATTAGATTCGCGCTCGTTTTTCGAGTTTTTGCTATTTTCATCGTCACGACCGCCTTTTTTTGCTTTTGCTACTTTATTTTTACCTCGACCACGATTTTCATTACGACGATCTTCTTCATCTTCTGCTTCAAGTGCATATCTTGAACTTAAATTGTAATCAGAATAGTCTTCTGAAGAAGATTCATTGTCTGAATCATCTGCTTCAGCATAACGTTTAGCTTCTTCTGCTGCACGACGAGCTTGTTCTTCTGCTTTTTGACGAGCCACTTCTTCAGCTTTACGACGAAGTTCAGCTTCTTCTGCTTTACGTTTCTCTTTTTCAGGATCAAGAAATTTAGCTTTAGAATCTACCGCACTTTTTGCTGGCTTAGCGGTTTCTGCTTTCGCTTTTTCAGCTTTTGATTTTTCATCAGCTTCTTTCTTAGTTGCCGCTTTTTCAGCTTCTAAACGAGCTTTTTCTTCTGCCGCTTTTTGTTCAGCAATTTTTTTCGCTTCCGCTTCTTGCTGTGCTTTTAATTTTGCTTCTTCTTGTTGAGCAATATCGGTTTTTACTGTGCGTTTTTTACGTACTTCTACTTGTACAGCTTTACTTTTTCCACTCGTTGTTGTACCACTCACTGTAGTTTTTGTTCTGCGTTGAATGCTTAATTTTTTTGGCACATCAGCCTTTACATCTTCAGTCATTACAGCTCTCCTTATTCTTCTTCGCCAAACCAACAAATATTACGTGCAGCCATAATTAAATCTGCGGCCTGTTCTGCGGTTAATTCTTCAATATCAGTTAAATCATCAACGCCTTGTTCTGCGAGTTCTTCAAGGGTGGTAATTTGTTTTTCTGCTAGTTTGATCGCAACGTGACGATTCATTCCCTTTAAATTCAATAAACGATCTTCAACATTCGCTTTTTTCAGAGCTTCTTCTTCAGCTACTGCTGCGGCTGTAATCGCATTTTTAGCACGGGTTTGAAGTTCTTCAACAAGATCTTCATCTTCTAAACCATCAATTGCTGTCAATTCATTCATTGGCACATAAGCAATTTCTTCTAAACTTGTGAAGCCTTCTTCTACAAGGATTTGAGCAAATTCTTCATCAAGTTCTAATGCATTCATAAATAAGTTTAACACTTTGTTATCTTCTGCTTGATGTTTTGTGTTTAACTCATCGGTCGTCATTACGTTTAGTGTCCAACCCGTTAATTGTGTTGCTAAACGCACGTTTTGACCATTACGACCAATTGCTTGCGCAAGGTTAGCTGCTTCAACGGCAATATCCATAGAATGATTATCTTCATCAACGATAATAGAAGACACATCCGCAGGTGCCATTGCATTGATCACAAATTGCGCTGGATTATCATCCCAAAGTACAATATCAACTCGTTCACCGCCAAGTTCATTCGTAATTGCCTGAACACGTGCACCACGCATTCCTACACAAGCACCAACTGGATCAATTCTCTTATCATTTGATTTCACTGCAATTTTAGCGCGAGAGCCAGCATCACGAGCTGCACCACGAATTTCAATCATTTCTTCGCCAATTTCAGGCACTTCAATACGGAATAATTCGATCAACATTTCTGGTTTAGAACGTGTCACAAATAATTGTGCAGTTTTGCCTTCAGGATTTACTTTATAAAGCACCCCACGAACACGATCTCCCGGACGAAAGTTTTCACGTGGTAACATATCTTCACGTGCAATCATCGCTTCCGCTTTATTGCCAAGATCTAAAATAATACTGTCTCGACTTACTTTTTTTACAGTGCCTGTTACAATTTTTCCTTCTTCTTCACGAAATTGTTCAACCACTTTTGCACGTTCAGCTTCACGAATTTTAGTGCTAATAACTTGACGTGCCGTTTGCATTGCAATACGGTCAAATGCAATAGATTCAATTTGATCTTCTACATACTCTCCAAGTTGCAAATTTGGATCATCAAATTGCGCCGCTTCCAAAGTAATTTCCTTCGTTGGTACTTTTACTTCATCTACGACTAACCAACGGCGAAAAGTATCAAATTCCCCTGTTTTTGGATTAATTGAAACGCGAATATCCGTTTCATATTCAAACTTCTTCTTAGTAGAAATCGCAATCGCACTCTCCAATGCTTCAAAAATTTTCTCACGTGGTAATAATTTTTCATTGGATACCGCTTCTGCCGCCAGTAAAATTTCTTTACTCATTTCTCTTTTTCTCCTTTTAAAATTTTGCAACAACATTCGCTTTTTGAATGTTTCCGAAGACTAAAATTTGTTCTTGATTATCAACGATTAAAGTAATCATATCCTTTTCAATATGCTCTAACTTACCTTGCCATTTACGGCGTTCCATCACTGGAATTCGCAAATGTACTGCGATATCTTGCCCAATATAACGTTCAAATTGTAGTAAGGTAAATAGCGGACGATCTAAACCTGGTGACGACACTTCTAGATTATATTTATCCGCAATTGGATCTTCCACGTCTAAAATTGCGCTCACTTGACGACTTACATCAGCACAATCATCAACCGTCACACCACCATCTTTGTCTATAAATAAACGCACCGTCATAAAACGCCCCGCACGCTGACACTCAATTCCCCACAATTCACAGCCTAAATCTTCTACTGCATCTTGTAGCATTTCTTGTAAATTTTGTTCTAACGTAGCCAATTTCTACTCCTATATAAGGTACAATTCATTGCACTATATCATAACCTTATGAAACCTTATCCTAAACAATACTTATCTCCTCTATTTTAGTAATAGTAAGAAGATAGTTTATTAAATCTCAGGCATAAAAAAAGGGTTAGGTTCATAAGAACCTAAGCCCAGTTACTAAATTTCTTATAGAAAAAAACCCCAAAACTGGGGTTCTTTTACTGAACTTATTATTGGTTGCGGGGGCTGGATTTGAACCAACGACCTTCGGGTTATGAGCCCGACGAGCTACCAAGCTGCTCCACCCCGCGTCCGAAATATGTGCGACATTATAGTGATAAAAATTTAATATGCAAGGAATTTTATAAAATCATTGATGATAAATACTAGAATAAGATAACATTTTCCAAAAAGTTTAGGAGCTAATTATAGCATATATGCTGTGTTATATTTTCAGGAATTCGTAAATATCTTTAATTTTGCCATAATTTACAAATCTATAGCTCCTATCATCAAAAATAAAGCGTGAAATAATGCCAATTAATTAACGCCATTATCAAGCCTCCCTGCCATAAAAAATCAATGATCGTCTCCAATCAATTTAGAGATGAATTGTTAATAAGGTAATAAGCCAATAATAAATAGACAATATTTAAGGTTGTTCTAGCTTTCATACAAAAATTCAATCAATCTCGACTTTCCCTACCTTTCTTTTTTTGCTAGACTAACACGCAATTTTGGGGCTGATTCTGGATTCGACGGGATTAGCGAAGCCCAAGGTGCACGTCGAGGTGCGGTAGGCCTCGTAAATAAACCGCAAAAAAATAGTCGCAAACGACGAACAATACGCTTTAGCAGCTTAATAACCTGCATTTAGCCTTCGCGCTCCAGCTTCCGCTCGTAAGACGGGGATAACGCGGAGTCAAACCAAAACGAGATCGTGTGGAAGCCACCGTTTGAGGATCGAAGCACTAAATTGAATCAAACTAGCTTAAGTTTAGCGTGTCTGTCCGCATGCTTAAGTGAAATTAAAGACGAGACTAAACGTGTAGTACTGAAGGTAGAGTAATTTCGGACGGGGGTTCAACTCCCCCCAGCTCCACCAAAAACCAAAATCATACATCACTATAAGACATTACAAAGCCTTGATTTTACTGGAATTGACCTTCTCCAAAAAATTAGACTTATTTAGTTCAAGGGCTGAGCTATGTCATTCACAGGACTCAGCCATTTTGGTTTCCCCTGAATGCGCTCATGGTTGTAATAATGAATGTACTCATGAATTGTTTTTTCCAGTTGTTTGAACATCTCAAATCGTTTGCCGTAATAACATCCCGTTTTTAATCATCCAAAGAAGCTTTCCATCGCACTGTTATCTAAATCATTTCCCTTCCTTGACATACTTTGTTAAATGCCATTCCCCTGAGTATGTTTTGATAACCTATCATCTGATACTTCCAACCTTGGTCGGAATGTAAAATCGGTTTTGCACCTGCAAGCCTTGCTACAGCTTGTTTCATCATTTGGGTAATTTGCTCAAAGTTCGGGCTTCGCACTAAATCATAAGCAATAATTTCATTGTTAAATAAATCCTTAATGAGGGGATAAATAGAGCTTGCCTTTCACACACTTGAACTCGGTATTCTTAATCCCTAGCCATTTCCAGTGCCAAAATGTAAGCAAGCGGGTTCTGCAGAAAATTGCTTACTTTTAACCGATTGTATCATCTTAAGTTTAAATTCAGATGAGTAATTTCACTTCTTACCCAGCAACGCTAAGCCATTGATTCTAATATGATCAAATTGATTAATCCAATGTCACAATGTTCTGCTGGCAAGTTGAAAATGCCTGCAGAGGAATCAACAATTTTTACTATTTTGAAGATAAAACTCGATGACTTGTTGCTTGAAAAAAAATTGTATTTGGTCATAAAAAATCTGCACCTTAGTTGGTTATTTAATCCAACTTTTGGAGTGCAGATCAAAAGTGCGGCCAATTTTTTTAGAATTCTTTTGAAATTAAACTTTCGGCTAATTGCAAATCAAGTGTGGAGTCAATATCAATGGAACGATAAGTTGGCATTAAATAAAAACGCATTGGCGCAATAAAAAAGCGTTTTTCTTCAAAGAGACTTTCGATGTCATTAATATAAATTGCGCCATTTGCACGATAAGATTTGGGTAATTTTTGGCGAGGGGCTTCAAAATCCGTTAATTCATGAATAGGCTGAACTTCGGTACCTTCTAAAGTGAAGGATTTATAAGGATGATGCTCACATTCGCAAGCTGAAACCACTGATTTATATTTGCCGCCAAGGAAAATTTCCATTGCATTACGAATATCTAAAGCATTACGCAATGGGCTGGTTGGTTGCAAAAGTACAGCGGTGCCTTGTGAAATATTAAGTGTTTCTAAGCAATGCAAAATCGCATCAATGGTGCGTGTATCACTTTGCGCCAAACTTTCAGGGCGTGCCACTGGTTTTGCGCCGTATTTTGTGGCCTCTTTTAAAATATTTTCGCCATCTGATGTCACCACAATTTGATCAAACATACCCGATTCTTGCGCTGCCAAAATCGCTCGCCCCACCAAAGAAACGCCCCCCACAAGCTGTAAATTTTTATCTTTAATGCCTTTAGAACCCGCTCTCGCAGGAATAATTGCAATTCTTGTCATTATTTTCACCCTCTGTGATAAAAGTGCTGACTATTCTAGAATCTTTCCCTTGTTTTAGCAAAAACTAATCTTTAATATGGCACCACATTTTTGTTTAACAAAGAGGAAATAAAATGACTCAACTTACTCGTGAACAAGTTCTTGAACTCTTCCATCAACGCAGCTCAACACGTTATTACGACCCAACAAAAAAAAATCAGTGATGAAGATTTTGAATGTATTTTAGAGTGCGGTCGATTATCGCCGAGTTCTGTAGGCTCTGAACCTTGGAAATTTTTAGTGATTCAAAATAAAACCTTACGCGAAAAAATGAAACCTTTTAGCTGGGGAATGATAAATCAGCTTGATAATTGCAGTCATCTTGTGGTAATTCTCGCGAAGAAAAATGCCCGTTATGATAGTCCGTTTTTTGTGGATGTGATGGCGCGCAAAGGCTTGAACGCAGAGCAACAACAAGCCGCCCTCGCAAAATACAAAGCCCTGCAAGAAGAAGATATGAAATTACTCGAAAACGACCGCACTTTATTTGATTGGTGCAGTAAACAAACTTATATCGCCCTTGCAAATATGCTTACTGGAGCTTCAGCCCTTGGCATCGACTCTTGCCCAATTGAAGGTTTTCATTACGACAAAATGAATGAATGCCTCGCCGAAGAAGGATTATTCGATCCTCAAGAATATGCGGTTTCTGTCGCCGCAACCTTTGGCTATCGCTCACGCGATATTGCGAAAAAATCCCGTAAAACGTTGGATGAAGTGGTGAGATGGGTGGGGTAAAAATCCCATTAAAAAAGGGCTGCAAATGCAGCCCTATCTTTTTTGATTATTTCACTTCTTTAAATAAAATCTCGCTTGGGATTACGGAACCTTGCCAGTAAAGTTCTGTAGAGACTTTTTCTGCAAGTTGTAAGAACGCTTGTGAAATTTCATTTTCAGGCACTCGCACAACGGTCGGGTTGCCTGCATCTAAATCTTCACGGATACGAATATGCAGAGGAAGTTGAGCTAATACTTTCACATTGTATTTTTCCGCCATTTTCTCTGCACCGCCTGTGCCAAAAATTGCTTCGTGATGACCGCACTTACTACAAATATGCATCGACATATTTTCCACAATGCCTAACACTGGTACGGATACTCGCTCAAACATTGAGATACCTTTCACTGCATCAAGCAGAGCAATATCTTGTGGAGTTGTCACAACCACTGCACCAGTCACAGGGATTTGTTGTGATAAGGTAAGTTGAATATCGCCAGTGCCAGGAGGCATATCGATAACAAGATAATCTAAACTATCCCATAGTGTTTCATTTAATAATTGGCTTAATGCACTGCTCGCCATTGGGCCACGCCAAATTGTTGCGCTATCTTCATTCATTAAAAAGCCAATGGAATTTGCAGATAAACCATGTGCTTTAATTGGGGTGATGTGTTGATTATCTGGCGAAGTCGGGCGTTGATCCGCTGCGCCTAACATATGAGGAATAGAAGGGCCATAAATATCCGCATCTAAAATCCCAACACGTGCGCCTTGTGCTTGTAATGCTAAAGCTAGATTAACGGAAACCGATGATTTCCCTACGCCTCCTTTACCAGAACTCACAGCAATAATGTTTTTCACACCTTTTACTGCCGGTTGATTATTTGCACGTTTAAGTGTGGCGATTTGATAAGCCACCGCCCATTTAATTAATTTACAATCTGTTGCTTTCAACAACGCATCTGAAACCGCTTGTTTTAACTGTTCTGCACCAGAATTCCATGCAAAAGGTAATTGCAATTCAATGCGTAACGTATTACCGCCCTTTTCCACTTTTTTCAAAGTATTAAGCACAATCAGATCCTTTTGCAGAGTTGGATGCTGAAATTGTTGAATAATCTGCTGAACTTGATTTTGCTGGTCGGCAGTCAAATTATCAGAAAAGTAGGTTGCCATAATAACTTCCTGTTTAGTAGAGTAAATTTGTCGGGCATATTTAATCACGGAAAGTGCGGTATGTTAAGTTAAAGTTTTTCAAACTAGAAAAAATCCCCTATTTAAAGTAAGATAAGCACAATTTTTGTATGCTAAAAAAGAGAATAATAAATGACAACTCAACCCCGTAAAATTTTAGTCACTTGCGCCTTGCCTTATGCCAATGGGGCAATTCATTTAGGCCATATGTTAGAACATATCCAAGCGGATATTTGGGTGCGTTTTCAACGTATGCGTGGCAATAAAATCCATTTTGTCTGTGCGGACGATGCGCACGGCACGCCGATTATGTTGAATGCTGATAAACTTGGCATTACACCTGAAGAATTAATTGCCAAAGCAAAAGCCGATCACATTCGTGATTTTGCAGGTTTCAATATTAGTTTTGATAACTACCATTCTACTCACAGCGAAGAAAACAAACAGCTCACTGCAGAAATTTACAATAAACTCAAAGCCAATGGCTTTATTAAGAGTAAAGTTATTTCTCAGTTATTCGATCCTGAAAAAAATATGTTCTTGCCTGATCGTTTTGTGAAAGGCACTTGCCCGAAATGCAAAGCAGAAGATCAATATGGCGATAACTGCGAAGTGTGTGCTTCTACTTATAGCCCAATGGATTTAATTAATCCTCGTTCAGCTGTTTCTGGCACAACACCTATCGTAAAAGAATCTGAACACTTTTTCTTTGACTTGCCTGCATTTGAAGGAATGTTAAAAGAATGGACTCGTTCTGGCTCACTTCAATCTGAAATTGCTAACAAAATGCAAGAATGGTTTGAGAGCGGTTTACAACAATGGGATATTTCACGCGATGCGCCTTATTTCGGTTTTGAAATTCCCCGCGCAAAAGATAAATTCTTCTATGTTTGGTTAGATGCGCCAATCGGCTATATGGCTTCATTCAAAAATCTATGTAATCGTGAAGGCATTGATTTCAACGAATTTTGGGCTGAAGGCAGTGATGCGGAGCTTTATCATTTCATCGGTAAAGATATCGTTTATTTCCACAGCCTATTCTGGCCTGCAATGCTTGAAGGCAGTGGCTATCGTAAACCGACTAATGTGTTCGCTCATGGCTATGTCACGGTGGATGGGGCGAAGATGTCAAAATCTCGCGGGACTTTCATTCAAGCCAGCACTTATTTGAATCATATCGATCCTGAATGTTTGCGTTATTACTATGCAGCAAAATTGAATGATCGCATTGAAGATTTAGACTTTAACCTTGAAGATTTCGTACAACGTGTCAATACGGATATTGTAAACAAATTAGTGAATTTAGCTTCACGCAATGCAGGCTTTATTGCGAAACGCTTTGAAGGCAAACTTGCGGATAAACTGGAAGACAAAGCATTATTTGCAGAATTTACCGCCCAAGCCGAGCAAATCGCCGCTTATTACGAAAGCCGTGAATACAATAAAGCCATTCGTGAGATTATGGCATTAACAGATAAAGCCAATAAATACATTGATGAAAAAGCCCCTTGGGTAATTGCAAAAGAAGAAGGCAAAGAGGCAGAATTGCAAGCCGTATGTTCAATGGGTATTGAGCTTTTCCGCGTGTTGATGTCTTACTTAAAACCTGTTCTTCCAAAACTGGCTGAGCGTGCAGAAACCTTCTTACAAGCTGAATTACATTGGGATAATATTCATCAACCATTACTTGGTCATACCCTTGCACCGTTTAAAGCCTTATTCTCTCGTTTAGAGAAAAAACAAATTGATGCCGTTGTGGAAGAAACCAAAGCCTTATTTGCAGCAGCCAATAAAGCAGCAGAAAAAACAGAAGCAAAACCAACCGCACTTTCTGCCGTTGAACCTATTGCTGAAACCATCACGATTGATGATTTCGCCAAACTTGATATGCGTGTAGCAAAAGTACTGAAATGCGAAGCAGTGCCAGAATCTAATAAACTTTTACGTTTTGAATTGGATCTTGGTGATCATACTCGTCAAGTCTTCTCTGGCATTAAAGCGGCTTACAATAAACCTGAAGAATTAGAAGGTCGTTTTGTGATTATGGTGGCAAACCTTGCACCACGTAAAATGAAATTCGGCGTGTCTGAGGGAATGATTCTATCCGCAGGAACAGGCGGTAGTGACTTATTCTTACTTTCTGCTGATAGCGGTGTCACTGCGGGCATGCAAGTAAAATAATCAATTCAATCTAAATGAGGGCAACATTACGTTGCCCTTTTATTTTCTTGTTGAAAATAGGTGACTTATAACCTACTATAACACTCAACTATTTATCTGTTTGGAGAATATTATGAAAAACGAATTAATTTGCTATAAACAAATGCCAGTTTGGACAAAAGACAACTTGCCACAAATGTTCCAAGAAAAGCACAACACAAAAGTCGGCACTTGGGGAAAATTAACTGTATTAAAAGGCAAACTCAAATTTTATGAGCTAACCGAAAATGGCGATGTTATTGCCGAGCATATTTTTACCCCAGAAAGCGAGATTCCTTTTGTTGAACCTCAAGCATGGCATCGTGTTGAAGCTCTTTCTGATGACCTAGAATGTACCCTAGGTTTCTATTGCAAAAAAGAAGATTATTTCAGTAAAAAATACAACATGACTGCCATTCACGGCGATGTGGTGGATGCAGCAAAAATTATCTCGCCTTGTAAAGTATTAGATTTAGGTTGCGGACAAGGGCGTAATTCACTTTATTTAAGTTTATTAGGCTATGATGTGACCTCTTGGGATCACAATGAAAACAGCATTGCCTTTTTAAATGAAACTAAAGAGAAAGAAAACCTTAATATTTCTACCGCACTTTACGACATTAACACCGCCAACATTCAAGAAAACTATGATTTTATTGTTTCAACGGTGGTGTTTATGTTCTTAAATCGTGAACGTGTGCCGTCAATCATTAAAAATATGCAAGAACATACCAATGTTGGCGGGTATAACTTAATCGTTGCCGCCATGTCCACAGATGATGTGCCTTGCCCACTTCCATTCTCTTTCACTTTTGCTGAAAACGAATTGAAAGAATATTACAAAGATTGGGAATTCTTAGAATATAACGAAAATATGGGCGAATTACACAAAACCGATGAAAACGGCAATCGCATTAAAATGAAATTTGCCACCATGTTAGCGAGAAAGAAATAATCTGCTAATTTAAAAAATCACCGCACTTTGCGCTCCCCCCCCAATAAAAAGATAACTTAGAAAATATCTTTAGCTTTGCGAAGTGCGGTAAATTCTTCAAGTGTTTTTGCTTGTAAAAACGGATTAATTTCTCGCTCTAGTTTTAAGGTTGTTGGCAAACTCGGTTTATTTTCAGCCCGTTGTGTTTCAACAAAAATACGTTGTTTTTCTACCGCACTTTTTTCTACCGCACTTTTATCCACCAGCACAGTTTCCGCAAATGCTAAATTCCCCAAGGTATATTCATGAGCTGGACAAACAATCGTCTCGTCAGGCAATGTATTCAAACGCTGCAAACCATCAAACATCTGCGCATAATTGCCTGTAAAAACACGTCCGCAACCTGCAGAAAATAACGCATCGCCACAAAATAAATGATTATCTACTAAAAAACTAACGTGCTGTTTAGTGTGTCCCCCCGTCGGAATGACATCAATTTGATAATTTGCGGTAAGGATCTTCCCTTCGTTCACAATTTGAGTCGCACCTTTTTTCTCACATTCTTGCGGCCCATAAATCGGCACTGTTGGATAACGTTTTTTAAATGCCGACACACCTTGTGTATGATCATCATGTTCGTGAGTAAGCAACACCGCTTCAATCGTTGCGTTTTGCTTCTCTAGCCATGCAAACAGCTTGTCCGTTTCAGGCAAATCGACAATAATAAGCGGCAGATTTTCTCGTTGATAAAGCCAAATGTAGTTATCATTCAGCGCAGGTAAAGCAAATAACATAATCGTCCTTTTAATTAGTGATAGAAAAATAAATTGATTCCACTTGAAACATTAGATGCGATCCACATTCCACCAAATCAACGCCCATTTTTTCTGTCCGTGAGAAATGGGTTCGTTATTGGTTTGTTTACGATCGTAAAAGGCTTTTAAACCTTGTTTTTCTTTTTCGGAAAGCTCGCCTAAAGAAAACTCCACCGAGGCTAATAAATCCTCGTAGCTTTCACCTTGAAAACAACCCGATTCCGTTTCAATAAAATTCAAATTTGCCTGAATGCCTTTTTGATACAACCGATTGAGTAAATAAATATAAGTGGGGAAACCAATATCTTCACGGCCAATTGCCTCAAATACGCCCTCATCTAAGAAATGGCGTTGTGTGACAGAAGTCAAAAACACACGTTTTTTCGCCTTGGCACAGAGTTTTTCGATCATATCGTCCAAATCGTCCACCAACGTTGAACGAGATGCCAACACTACATCAGCTTGTGGCACATCATCCCAATTATCCGCCCAAGATTTATGAAATGTCGTGAGATGATGCAAACCAAATTTCTGCTTGAATTGTGCCAAACAGTCTAACATTCCATTGCTATAATCTAAGGCATATACCGTTGAGCCTTGTTGTGCGAGCGGCACAGCAAAAGTACCAGGCCCACAGCCAATATCCAACACAGTTTCATCGGTTTGCACATTCATAGCTTGCAATAATTGCTGATTATATGCTGAAGGCTTGCCAACTAAATTCTCTGCCATTTTCACAGCTTTTTTATCCCATTTTATCGGAGGTAAGTTGTAATGATTACAAGCGATTAAGTGTTGTTGATACAGTTCAGCAAAATTGATGTCGTAAATAGTCATAGTGATTTTTCAATGTAATTATTCAAATGTTGATGTAAAAGTTCGGACGAAGTGCGGTAAATTTTCGCCAAGTTTTCTAAGGTTAATAAATTTTTTTTATCGCCTTGTTGAAAGCCAACTTGTTGATCAAGCAAAACAATATTATCCCCTAAAAATGCCGCTTGTTGTGGATTATGCGTGCTAATAATAAGCGCAATATTTTGCTTTTGCAGTTGTTTTATTTTTTCTAATACTCGAATTTGATTACCAAAATCAAGGCTAGAAGTCGGTTCGTCCATAATTAAAAGTGTGGCTTGTTGAGCAATCGCACGGGCAATCAACACAAGCTGTTTTTCGCCGCCACTTAATTGATGATAATAACGTTGCGCAAGATGAGCAATGTCTAACTCTTGCAACGCCATTAATGCTAAATCCAAATCAGATTTTTTCGGGGTTTGATACCACTTCAAAAAAGCAGATCGCCCCATCATCACCATATCCTGCACTAAAAAAGGAAATAAATGAGAATGCGCTTGTGGCACATAAGCAATATGCTGAGCCAATTCTGTTGGTGAATAATCAGAAAGTGATTTTCCTTGCCAAACAATATCACCACCAATAGGCGGTTGTAAACCAAGTAAAGTTTTCAAAAACGTACTTTTGCCTGCGCCATTTGCACCAAGCAAACAACAAATTTGATTTTCCTCTAGGGTAAATTGGATATGTTGAACCAGTGTTTTTCCTTCATAGCCAATGGCAAGATTTTGTGTTTCGAGTAACATTATTTTTGCCCTCGCACTAATAAATAAAGGAAAAATGGTGCACCACAAGCAGAAGTCAGAATACCGAGTGGTAGTTCAATCGGTGCAATCGTGCGAGCCAGCGTATCAGTAAGCAATAAAAAAGACGCACCAAGCAATAAGGATGTCGGCAATAAACGAATAAAATTTGCGCCCACTAACAAGCGTGCAATATGCGGTACCAATAAACCAACCCAGCCAATAATCCCCGTCATTGCCACCGCACTTGCCGTACAAAGTGTGGTGAACACAATTAAAATCCAGCGAGTACGTTTAATAGGTACACCTAGCGTTTGTGCTTCATCTTCATCAAGAGACAGTAAATTTAACCGCCAACGCAATAAAAAAATGGGAATAATTATAAGTTCGCAAAACTTTTTGCATAAAGTTGGGATTTATTTTGCATAAGCGTTTTAGTATTATGCAAAATAAATCACAGATTAAACCTAGACAAAAAACGCCCTTTAAATCATCATTAAAGGGCGTTTAAATTTTACACTTTAGATAAACCCGCACAACATAACCGTTCCTAAAAAAAGCAAGATAAATTCCTTTTCTTGCTTTTTTCATTTAATGAAACAGTGTTACATATCTGCACCTATTTAGCCGTCCATACCTCCCCAGTCTAATTCGACCGCAGTCAGTCGTTTTGCCGCAATGATGACTTGCTATGCCTGCCGAAGAGAGTAATCCTGTGACCAACTTAAACAAGCACAGGAAACCACAAAATGACAAACTTTAGAATGAGAACCGAGCAAGAAATGATGATGGAATTAGCCCTTGTTGCCGTGAAAGAACACGACGGTTTTATTGCGGACGGTTCGCAATATTCACTACCTAACGGACGCGGGCAAACCTTTGTGTATAACACGGCGTTTTTAGATGTGCGGTTTGTGGAAGACGGGCATAAAGATTGTGTAGTCAGATTTACGTCCACACTTGCCCCTTTCGCCCCACCGTTTTATTGCTTGCTTTCCGAATTAGAAGACTAAAACAAAGGCTTCGTGATCACGCGAAGCCTTTTTCATAGCTAAAATTTATAGACTAAATTGTCCTCGTACGCCACTTGGTAGTTCAGCTTGGCATTGACCGTAATCCGTTTGGCGTTTTCAAACGCCTGCCAATTATCCACCTTATCTTCCAGCATATAATTCACAAAGCGAATAAACTCCGACTTCGTCGAGCTAAAGAACACATACGGTGGTCGCGTAATATTGACCAGTCGCAAGAAATCAATCAAATCAAAATAGGTGGCTTGTTTGTAGCTTTCCTGCTTGGTGCAAAGGTAAGGCGGATCTAATACAAACAACGCTTTCGGATCATCGCTAAACTTAGGCAAAAGCGTGTGGAATGATTCTTTCACAATCTCTACGCCGTCCAAATAGCCATCAGCCTTTGGATAATCAGACTGACGAATACAATGCCAGAAATTATGTTGGAATAAGTCATCAAACGTTGCCACTTGTTGCCCACTGAACAATAACCAACTCGCTAAGCAATTTAAATCTTTATACCCTTTGAAGTTTTGAATGATTCTGATGCATTCTGCTTTACAATCCTTCGTCATGCGTTTATTTTTTGGTGTAGCGTTACCAACTACAGAGTAAAGCTCGGCTCGCAACTGGTTAATATCATCAATGTGTGCCAATCGCTCCGCATAGCCATCAAAATCATTGTAAATGACGCGGGCTTTTGGTTTTAACCGTTTGGCGGTGTGGCTGAGTAAGCCCGAACCGCCGAATGTATCAATAATCGTCCAGCCTTCGCCATTACCTTTAATATTCTCATTTAAAACTGTTTCAAAATGTTTAAGAAACATTCGTTTTTGTCCGATAAACGGCAATGGGGCTTGTTTAAAGGTATTTTGATTTGCCATAGTTTTTCCTTTCTATTCTATGGCGTTCCGATGCTCAAGGCATTCTGACACTCAAATCAAATTAACGTGTAGTATTAACGGTTTTGCAACGAGGGCATTTGATTTCTAAATAACCAACTATCCCCACTTTTGCCAATAATTTGTTACAAAATGTGCAACGGATTGCTTTAATTGACTGCATATATTTCTCCTAATCAAAAGATTTGTTACAATCCGCCCGCCTTGCGCAAGGTAGGCGGCGTATGGCTATATGCAGGCACGTTCTGCGTAGCTGGTAACAACGAGCATTCCTAGTGCCGTTGTTATCGCCGTCTTTTCTTTATTGAATTAAACTTTGTGCAGGGTAAACGCTCCTTTTAACTTTTCTCTTTATTAAATATAGCCGCTAGTTGATTTGGACTAAACCGCCAACCGCTCTCCCCACCACAAATCGCATTAAAACACCATTCGCTACAAAAATATTTTGAGCGTTTTTGTTTGATGCCAAGCACGATACCTAGCGCGCCCCACCAGTCGTATTTTTTGCCAGAAGTGCGGCTAAAATAGGCTTTGATTTGTTCCTCAGTAACATCGTTGAGTGGGATTAAATCCCACTTCAAGCTATCAGAAACATCAATTTCTTTACAACGCACGCCACCGTCACGAATTGAAGACGAATAACACTCGTACGTCACTTCTGTTTCATAGTGATGCCCGCTGACAAACGTTTCTTTCATTACTGCAATTTCACAATGTGAATACGCGCCTTTTGTTAATTTTCTTGTAAGCCAATCGCTCAAACGCACTAATAAGTCTTTCGGTTTTTTACCAGACTTCTTTCCTTTATATAATGCTAAGTAGATTTTAGTCCCAATCATTGTTGCACCTCCGCTAATACTTTCATTTTTCTGATAATGTCATTATGAATTTGCTGTAATTCTTCTTCACTCAATTCTTCGTGCTTGAGCTCATACTTACGCATACGCTGCACCGCGAGTTGTTCTTGCAGTGTTCGTAATCCTTCAGCCTGTTTTAAAATTAGCAATGTCGCTGATTTGTTATCAAGTCCTGCGACAGTTGCAAAACTTGATATATAGATGCTTACTTCGCCAGTAAAATTCGCTTCTTTAAATGCCAGAGCTGCAGATTCACGTTCTTTGTATTCCTCGGCAAATCGAGTCCACTTCGCACTAATACTAGCTGCCGTATCATCAATGCTATCAACTAGTCTTTTAATGAGTTCACGCTTAACTTCAGTTTGCTTCTCCTCATCAATAACCCAGCTATTTCCATTCCATATGTGTAATTCCGTTGGCTTTTTATTAACAAGAATATACCCATTGCCATTTTTAACTAGCTGTTTATTATCAAGCACCGCTTCGTTTTTCACTTCTATTTCTATAACATTATTTATGTTTTGAGGCGGTGGAAAAATTTGATAGTTGTTTAAATTATCTTTAAAAAAATAGACCTTCATTTACCCTCCTATCGAATGTCAATACGTTTTATAAATCGACCAGCAAGTTCTTCAATTTCTATTGTTGTACCCTTTGTATCAACAGTCACAGCGAATGTCTTGACTTCTACATGACTTACCGCATTATATCTAGGGTTGTATACAATTACTTCACGAATATCATGCAAATAAGCTCCGCCGCCTCTTTTACCTTCAATTTCTGCCCCTACTTCAAAACTGACAATTTCAATATTGTTATTATCATCAAGCCTGTGGCCTGATGATGACTGAAGATACAAAATAAGTGTTTTACCAAAACACTTTTCTGAAATATCAATACGCCCAGAACTTACATTACCTTGCCACACTGTTTTTAATGTACTAATTTGAGATAAACTCTCTTGCGCCTGTAAAAATTGCTGATTTATATCAGATTTTGCAGTGTTTATTTCTCGTAAAGTATATTGTTTATTTTCTTCTATTTCTTGGTGAATCCTCGTAGATAACGCTTGCATATTTTGCACAAGTGTGCCCGCATCAAGCGCCCCAGCATTTTCAACAACACCGAAAGCCTTCACCCAGAATTGCACGTCATCAAATGTGTTTTTTGCTTTTATACAAAGTTTGAGAGCAATCGCTCTCGGTCTTGTTTCATCTCCACCTGTTGCCATCGGGGTATCTAAAAGCGGATGCATAAATCCATTATCACTGAGATTATCATCGGTTGTAGTTGCAGTGCGTAATCGTGAATCTATAACAGTTTTCGTTTTGTCATAAAAAATACTACTATCAGATGAATCAGCCCAGTGTGTTCTCACTCTGTGAACGTGCTTTTTAATCTCGTCACTTTGTGTCTGACCGATATTTAACCCATTCCCTGTATTTCTAATAAATCGGTCTTCCGCAAGTGGTACATTTGAAATAGAGCTATATTTATCAACAAGATATTGATATAACTCTGGGTAATTTTGCTGTGTGACTGTTGAGCGAATGCTATCAAAGGCAATCCAGCCCTCTGGAATACTGTCAAATGGAAAATACGCAGTCATTCCCACGTCACTGCGATGTAAATTCGGTAATATGTCACTATTGCCATTTGCGACATACAAATCTGGGTATGTTACTCTATTAAATGTGCCGCCTATTGCTCTTAAATAACCGCGTGGATTCATACCTTTGGGAAAAGACACAACTGCACCTAGCGGCACACCTTTACCAGCTAATTCTTTATTTAATTCATTTAGCGCAAACTCTGTTGCTGCTTTTGTCTTATCTGTACCATTTATTTTATGTGACAGTACTGTTTGTCCAGCAACTGCGTCTGTTGCTCTTGTTGTTGCAATATCACGTACCTTTTTAAGAGCATAACTCGTTGCAATAGTGTCTGAACTTGAGCTGTTATCAGCATTTGACTTTTTACTATTCGGAATATAGTTACTTAGCGCACTTCGTACAGCATTTACTAACAATTTAACGGCATTTACAGCTTTTGGCGTTGCTGCTTTATCTTCAGCGTTTGAATCTGTGCTAGAATCAAGTTGAACAAGCCCTTTTTGTGTTGTACTTGCCGTCTTTCGGTTATCATCAATAATCTTCACAATCGCTTGATATAACTGCGTTTGTGTTTCTGCCTTCGGGGTAAACCCCGCTTTTTGCAACACATAATGTGCTTCCGCTTGTATATCACGTACTCGGTCTTGCAAATTATTAAGCCACGTATCGGTTACTCGCGTGCCTTGTTCGCCTGTTGCTGGATTACCGTTGTGAAAAAGGCCGTCATTGGAATCAATTTGAGGCATTAAACTTTTCATATATTAAGATCCTGTTTGATAAGCAAAATAACAGTAAGTATGTGCAGGTTTTAAATCTCGGAAGAACTCCTCAATAATCGGGTCGCCAAATTCCACTAAATGATTACCTGCAAAGGAGCTACCTGCACGAAAATACACAATATTGTCATCGCCATTAAGCACCGATACTCGCCACATAAAAATCAAGTTATCGCGCGCTTCATTGCGAAATTGAGCCAAATCTCCCGTCGTTGGTAAATCATTCGCAAGGGGAGAAAACTCTTTAATTTCGATGCGATATCCAATACTTTCCGCAATCCGTTTAAAATAGGGAATGGATAAGCCCCCAATCGCATTTAACTTGGCAATGACACGTTTTACTCGTGCTTGATAGTTATTGCTATAATCTGTTTTTATGCCGCATAAACGTTCCCAATCGGACAACATGCTATTGGAGGTGGCAGGTTCAATTATTTGCAATAAATCCACCGCACTTTTTTGTAATCGGTCAAATACATGACCATCCACCTCACATTGCGCTAAAAAACGTTCGCCATTAACGTCGTACGAAATAGGTGGATAAAGTTTTGCCAATACCTTTTTGTGGTCAGTTTGCATCATGCCATCTCCGTCACGGTGATTTGACCTAACCGAAACCACTCAATTTTTGTACGCACATCTGCTTTTAGATTAGTGATAGGTGCTGTAAACTTACGATCAACCACGCCGACCAAGTTATTCACTACCGCTTCACATTGCGACACAATCAAATCATCGCCTGGGATTAACGTATTAAAATAATCCGTAAGTGCGGTGGAAATCGCTGCCTTAATTTCGGGGAAGGTCACGCCACTGACTTTTACCTGAATATTAAAATTGACTTTTGTTACATCAGGTTTTACCACTTTGCTTTCTCGCGCGGTTACTGGGCGCACATCATCAATATATGCTTGGCAGCGACGTATTGTTTCATCGCTTGGCACATCGTTATTTGATGTAATCGCAATATCTACCGTACCAAGCCCACGACGCAACGGGTAAACATAAGCCGCATCCACGCCATCCACCGATAACGCCCATGTACGATAGTCATAACGATTCCCCCCTGCAGGTGGTCGGCGAATAATCTCAAGCAAACGTTCGAGCAAAGATGCATCGCTTTCCGCATCCGTTGCACCAATTACATCATTTAGCACCACATCGGATTGCACGCCTAAAGGTGCTGCCATAAAGTTTGCTTTTGTCGCAGTTTTAATATTTTGGCTGGCACCTGTCGCAAGACTTCGCACGGTAACAACTGCAGAACCGCTTGCAGAAATCACCGCACTTTCGGTGGTTTCGTAAAATCGGTTATCGTCTGTTTTAATTTGTAATCCAACTTTAATCACCGCATCAGGGGTACCTGTCACTGTTGCGCCACGCCCACTAGCATAAGTCGCATTACGACGGCGAATACCACGCAAGCCAGCATGTTTTTCAAGAAAATCTGTGTCGGCAGTATCGGGAAAGAATTGTTTAATAATCCATTTTTGATGAGCGTAAATCCCTTCCGCTACGGCAGCAAGGCTACTGGCACGTGCATAATAATCACTATCTATGCTCACATCGGCTCTCGGCTCTAATGACTGCACATCGCGCAAAATCGCTTGGCGAATATCTGCTAAACTCGGCACAATAAACATGGTTTAAACCCTTTTTAAATGACTTTTACCGGGTGTTTAAAATGATAGGTTTCGCCCCGGTTATCTCGGATGGATATATCTAAAATCAATACACCGTTATGTGGTTGGGTATGATTGACAATAATTTCGTCCGCACGTCCATCATCAATCAAGGGTTGCAAGGCTTCTTCGGCATATTGTTGTGCAATTAAACCTATGCGTGACAAATCTTTTTCGCGCGGAATAAGATGAAGCAGAGAGCCTACACGCCCATCTGCCCACCAAGAGCCTAATGGTGTGGTCAATCTGATATACGCTGCATTGGCAAGCGTACTGATTTGTTTACTTGTATAGTCCCCGGTAAGCGGGCTGATCTCTCTGTCCATATTGACAGGATAAGATAAGAGGTAAAAAGAAAGGAGATGCAGGGTTTCAGCATCTCCTTTAAGGTTAGATTATTCAGGTTTACTGGTTTTGCCTCCGCTATCGCCAGTATGTTTGTGGTTACTTAACGAAATTATACCTGCTTTCACGTCGCCGTCGGTCGTAAAGCTACCGCCACTTTGCTGTACATTACCAGTAAAGCTCGCACCGCTGCCACCTTGCACAGCCATACCACCATTACCATTGATTTGCCCTTGGGCGGTAAAAACCTGATCGGTTTCAACCAATGGACTTGATATATCCACTTTTGTTGTAGCGTTAATCTTTAATACATCACAATCAATTTCAATCAACCGCCCTTTTTTTAATACAATGCTAGAGCCACTTTCATCATAAATAGCGACTTCGCCGCCTTGCAGATTTTTCAAGCGGAAAGAACCGTTCTCGGTTGCAATCACAATACCGTGGGTAGTTTGTCCGCCAATGGGTAAAATCACTGCTTGCGTGTTTGCCGGAGGCACAGAGGTAAAACCAAACTGCTGCATCAACTCCACATCTTGCAAGGTTTCATCCGCAAGCCCTGATGCCTGAACTTTCTGAATATTGTCCGCACTTTTCACTAAGTGCAACACACCGCGAAAGGCTTGACGGATTTCGTCCACCGCACCTTGCGCCCTTTGTTGAATGGCTTGGCTTAATCGTCTCATGTTGTCCCCTTAATTCGCAGCCACCCAGCTGCCATGTCCATTAGTCGCCATTAATTTCTTGCCTTTGCGCTTGCGAGCTTTTTCTGCTTTTGCACTGTAAGCATCTGGTGTCCAGATGCCGTCTTGTTTAAAGCGTAGTTCCGTTTGTGTGCCAGCGTTTCGGCTCAGCGTAAAACGTCGCCCCATTAAGAAAAAGATCGCATCAATCTCATATTCCTCGCAAATCACGTGCACACGTTGCCCTGGTTGCCATAATGTACCGTCTTGCATTTTGTGATCGGGTACAACGATAGTAAGGGTAAAACCTTCCAGCATACTGTCCGCAATGTATTTTTTCGCCCATTTTTGCAAGGCTTCCAAGTTATCCACATCAGATACCACCACGGTTTTCGGCTTGTAGGTAGTCATTTCAGGATCGTGATAAACCCATTTCAGATCGTTTTTATTGTCTTGCCCTTGCTTGCCGTGGCTTTGTGCAAGAAAAGTGACTTCGCTAAACCGATTTGATACATCAAACGTTAAATCCGCCTGCTCAAAGTTGTTTCGCTTACCATCTTTCATGCAACACAAGGTCGCCACAGGTGGCGTGCTGTAATCCGCACCGCCCACAATCAGCTCTCCATTTGGCTCAAACCACAAGTGCAAGCCTGCCGAGTTCGCACAACGCATTGCCGCGTTCCATGCGGTTTCGCCCACGTCAATATCGACTTTATCTAATGTTGGATTATTTTCCGCACGCAATGCCACTTTTTTAATACCAAGTGGCTCAACAATCTTTTTCACTGCATCCAACACAGTCAAGCCTTTCACATTGGTAATTGGGGCAGAGCAATCCACAAGGATACTCGCACGATCTCGCCCATTGAGGCTATAAGTGCGGTTAGTTTTACTCATAGTATGCTGTGTCGTATCCACGATGCCTGTCATTACCAGCTTGCCATTAATACGCACTTTCACTTCTGCTCCCGAAAAATCAGGTAAAACCGTGCTGTTTGAAGGCACGCCCAAATCAAATTTAAAGGCATCGGCAGGGATTAAAAAGTCACTATCAATATCATAACTTTTCCAGCTATTGTGGGCTTTACCGTTCACTTCCACCGTAACATCATTTTCATAAGGGTAATTATTTGACATAGCTGTTTAACCACTCCCCACGCTCAACAAAATTTGGATAACGGATCTGCGGATTCAATCTTAATAATTCATCTGCGCGTTTGTAATCCTGATAAAATGCATGTGCAATTTGTTGTACCGTCCCGCTAAATGGCACCTCACGCACCATTAAAGGCGGTTTACGATTAATTGCCGTAAGGGCAAGTTGAGTAAACTTATGCACTTTATTGCGTAATTGCTCTGCCGTATTGTGCGCAGCCGTATAAAAACTCGTATTAGGTGTGCTTAATACCCTGATCTTTTCCCCACGATGTTCATCGTCTGCTTGTTTGCGTAACAATTGTAAATTATCCATAATTTGTGACCGCACTTGAGTCGTGATGTACTCAATATCCTGTGGCAATAAATCATCGTCCTCTACCAATTCAGTGGCAATACGCAACAAAGCAACACTGGAGGCTAACTGCATCATTAAATGCACAGATTCAGTATCATCCTTACTAAAAGAGGTCGTTAATGATTTCAACGCCGCTTGTTCTTTGGCAGATTTAATATTCTTACCACTTACCAAATCAGCAGGAATATGCTTAATTTGACGTATTGTGCGGAGTACCTCATCAAATTTTGCTCGGGTAGTTAAGTCCTTGCGCGCAGCAATTTGGCGCAACCCTGAATCAATCATTGTCACCAAATCACGCACAGCACGGCTAGATTTTGCTTTAAAGTTATCTTGTGTCACGACAGGCGACACACCATACTTGGTTTTGTCAAAATCAAATAACCCGCGCACTTGCTCAAAACAACCAAATAATGCGCCATAAACACCCAACAAACGTGATTTTGTATTAGCGGCAAAGGCAACAATCTCCATAAATTCGCCATACAATGCCATCACATCATCAACAAAGTTTTCTAATTCAGTCAGTAAGGCATCTATTTTTGCCAATAGGGAATAATTAAAGACAAAAATCGGTTTAGCTGGCGTAGATTCAATAAAAGTCAAATCTAACGCCACATAATCAATCATTTCTGCTTCGTGGTGAAAACTCGCCCCGGTGCAAATCATATTTTGCAAACGCCCACGAATCGGATGCACTAATGTTGCCGCCCCTGATTTTTGTAACACGCTTAAAAACTTCTTAAAGTCCGTGTAATAGCCTGTCCCATAAAATACGGCTTGCATACGCACGGTTAATGGATTTAATCCCAAATCTTCCACGTCTGCGCCATTGACGAAAGGATAAGCATGCTCAATGGTCGAGCGATAGACATCATCATCCACCGAAAGCACATCGAAATGCACGCCGCGAAAACTTGCACGTTGCACAGGCATTGTCCAACCCATAGTTACCCCCGTTTCATTGATTGATAGATATTTTCAGCAACCCCTTCATAAACAGGTCGCCCATCCATATCAATCTTAATTTGATTTTGAATTGTAAAATTTTGGCTTTCAATGGCGGTTTTTAATCCATCACTAATGGTTTGCCCAAAATGTTGGAAATCCGCTTGATAGTTAGCCAAGCTAGATAAATCTCCCAGTGTGCGACTTAAAGCGGAGTCGCTGTCAGCCGCTACAGCTAAGCCTGAATAACCTTTCCCCTGATTGCGAATTTCCGCAATTTTCACCGCACTTTGACGCATACGCTCGTTGTATTCGGCTTGATTCAATGTGCCACGCTCTAAACGCACCTTTGCCACTTCATCTTTACGTGCAATTTCAGCCACTTCGCCCGAGCGATAAGCCGTCCCCCAGACTGAATTTTTGTTATAACCGAAACCTTGCGGTGCGTAATGGGTTGTGGTCGGTTTATTGCCACCGTAAGCATTGGCATAAAATTGGTTTTCAAGCTGTTTTTCTTGAGCAGTTTTCGCCTCAGCTTTTTCTTCAGCCTTCGCTTCTTCCGTTGTACGTTGTTCTCCAGTAATCATTAAACCACTGGTAAAAAGTGCCCCTGCACTAAGAATACTGCCTAACTTACCGCCCCCTTTAATTTTTAAACCGTTTTTCCCTTTCCCTAGATTGCCAGCGACATCTGCTACATCACTAAGCCCAATTCCGCCTCGTTTAACTCCCAATAATGCTAATGCACCACTAGCTGCAATCGCAGCCGTACTTAATGCTGTAATAAAGGTGCCTGCTGTAGTCAGTGTAGAGGTTAAATCAGGATAGGCTTTCGCATATTCAGCCAGTTTTGTAGCCGCATCGCCAAGTGCATTATTAAAACTTTTCATGCCTTCCATTTGTGCAAATTCAACTGCATTTTTAGCTTGTTCTACTTTTGCACTGTTAGTTGACATCACAACTTTATGGGACTTATCTGTAGCACCGTCAGAATTCGTGACATCTTCTTTTACTTGCTTGCCTAGTTCAACATTGTTGCGAATCCCAAGAAGTGCCATCAAGGCTTGACGGTCAGAAATAATCTGCCCAATGGCCGTACCTTCTACTAAGTTTGTCATTTGTTCTATTAAGGCTTGCTGTTCTTCTTTTTTGGCTGTTTTCAATTTTGCTTTTAAGGCTTGATAACGTTTGTCTTCTCCTACGACCATATCCATAATAGAACCAAAGGCCTCAATAGAATTTTTACCTTGTTTCTTCTCATTCTCCATGGATTTAATAAAATCAATGCCGTGGGTTTTGCCATCTTTGCCTTTAATTTCTAATTTAGAAAAACGATCTGCAGTCTCTTTAGACGTAAGTTTGGCGAGTAAATTAACCAGGTTATTCCCCGCTTCATCGCTTGTCCCTGCGGTAACACGCGCTTGTTGGTTTGCGACTAATAATGCTTCAAAGCCATCCATGCCCGAAAGCCCAGCCGATTTAGCTGCCGCCATTTGTTGTGGAAGCCAACGTGCCATATCGGCAAGTTCAAAGTTACCTGCTTGCCCAGCCGCCACAGCCTTATCTAATACCGCACCAATTTGATCTTCGCTGATGCCAAATTGCTGCATAGCGGAAATTGCAATCGCCGATAAATCTTCTGTACTTGCACCTGTTGCCACTGCGCCTTTTTGTAAAGTAGGCAATAACTTCATTGCGGTTTCAGCTTTCACAGTACCGGAGGCTAATAACTTATCTAACGCGCCTAAGGCTTCTTCTTTCGTCCCCCCTCCAGTTTCTACCGCACTTTTCACCGCATCATGTAATTCTTTCTTTCCTGCAATTCGCCCAGCTGCGTCTCGGTCGGAGAAGGCAGTATTAGATACCATCGCCAAGCGTCGGTCATAGTCCATTTCCTTTTTCATGGGTTGCGCCATCACCATAGCTCCAGCCGCCATGCCTGCGCCCACACTGGCAATGGCAGTTCCAACATTGCCTAATCGTTGCCCCCACGTGGTTTTCCCCATTTCCGCATTAAGCCCAGCAATTTTTGAGCGCGTCGCTTCAGCCGCACGCGCTAATTCGCGACTAGTGGCTGTGCCACTACGTTTTAATCGGTTATAAGCGGCAATGGTATGATTAATTTCTTGTTGGATTTTATGTTCACTTCGCACGCCTAACCTTTCACGCGCTTGAGCCATAGCACGTGTGCTTTGCGTAATCTGCGATTGCGCTCGTCGAAACACACGACTTGCTTGGTCTTGCGCTTTCAGCTTCAACGCTAAATTCAACTCAGCCATTTTTAAACCCTCTTTAAACTCATTTTAAATCCACAAAAAAAGGGGCTTACGCCCCCTTAGTTTTACGACGCATAAGGTTGTAATGCACCGTGTTGCCTTTTTCTGACTGAGTTTTAATACCTTGCGAATATTGCCAACTTGCCACCCACGCAGCAACTTCAGCGTGACACATTGCTCGTACTTCTTCAGCAGTAAACCCAAATTTAGCCAATAAAATAACCGCACTTCGGTAATTCTTCTCGGCATCAAACACACCGTAATGTTGTTTTATTCGGTTTCGGCTTTGCTCGGGTTTTCCCCAGCGTCGATGTGCTTTTTTCGTAGTTCAGCGATAGCTTGCGTAATCAGCACATAATCATCCGTGGCAAGGTTATCCAGTAAAAACTGTGGCGTGAGCTTATCTTGCGCAAGACCGATAATATCAAGCTGTTCAGATAAATAAGCCAAGTCCACGAGCATTTGCTCCGCTTTCGTGAGGTTTTCTTTCTCATCTAAACCAAGCTCGGCGACTTTCTCAAGGGCAGCACATTCGCCACCCAAGGTTAGTAATCGCACGTCAAAGTCAAAATAACGCTTGTCTTCATAAGAGATACCAAGAAGTAAACGCATTATTCTTTTACCTCTTTAAGCGCATTCATCTGGATATCAATAACGGCTTCGTTATCCACCGTGTATTTCTCGCCTACTTGGGTAGTAAAGCAACCAAGGTAAGACGTACGCTTATCTTCTTGATTAAGCGGATATACCGTGATTTTCGCATCACTGATACCAGCCCAATCAATCTCTGAACCATCAATCGGCAGAGCAGCAGTCACTGACAGCTCCCAGGTCGTAATGCCTTTGGCAAAACCACGTGCACGACCTTCAGAGTTCATGGTTTTGACTAATTTACGCCCAGTTTGTTTTGTGACATTTAAATCGGTAATTTCAAATTCAACGCCATTTACTTCTAACACCGCCATTCCAGCATATTTTTCCATTTACGCCCCCTATAAAATTAAATCAATTCGGTTAGCGACAACGTGCAAGCCATTTACCACATCGGCTGGGATTGCCGTATCTAAACGATTTGGATCTTTGCCATTGCGAACAACAAGCAATTTACCCTTGTTCGCATCCACATTTTCTAAAATCTCTTGTTGCTCTAAACGATAGAGCACATCAAGGATTTCCGACCGCACTTTTGGTGGGGTGCGATTAGATAATTTCGCACGAGGGAAACGTAACTCAATACGCTGTTCAATGGCTTTACGCGTATAATCAAGTGTACGAATTGTGGTTAAGTCTAACCACGCAGGATCATCTACATTCGCCGGTGACTTGGTATAAGTCGTAATTGCACGCATAATTTGCACACGATTATTGACCACTGTAATAGGGGTTAAACCGTGGAATAACGCCTGATTGACTTCGGTTTTTAACGGTGTTTGAGTGGCATCAACAGGGGTTAAACCTTTAATCTCAAGTGTATTTAACGGTTTAGCTGGGTCTTCTTCGCCTGCAATAACCGCCCCATATCCCGCAGCGATTAAGGCATTAGATTCCACCGCCCCTTTATACCAACCCACTGTAATACGGTTAGCATTAATTTTCTCGGTATAAGTGGTACCGCTTGCCAACGAACCATTAAAACCTAATACGCCAACACCTGGTTTTTTCTCAACAGGACTTGCTACCGACTCTAAATGTTCGCGCAAGGCTTTCGCATTTTTATCATCCGCAAAAGGGGAGATAATCACGTGATAATGCTGACCAGCTACAGATGCTAATGCCGCTGCTAAATCGGCATTTTCGGCACCATTTGCAAGGGCAGAAACATTCACTGCCATATCATTTACGCTTAATGTGGCATTGACACTAATCTCATTGCCAATTTCGCCTTTACATTTTGCGGTAAGCGTCACGGTACCTTCATTGACTGTCGCACTGACAGGACAATATTCCCCTGCATTAATCACTGCATTTAAACGGGTGGCAATGTTGGCAGCGGTTTCCGATTTAGCAATTGCCACCGCATAATCAAGACCACCAATGATAACTTTAAGCACCCCTGCATTGCTTGCTGTGCCTGTTAGCGTAATGGTGCCAGTTGCCGCCACACCTGAATCACTCTCTTTTAAACCAATCACCGTTAAACGGATTATGGCATTATTTTGGATAGCAATACGCGCCATTAAGTGAGCCCAAGACCCAGCACCAAATGTATTTTTCGCATCCACATCTGAATAAATCGGTGTCGGTGCGCTAAATGTTTTTGTTGCATTTAACATCGGTGCCACAATTAAGACATTTTGCTCATTTGTTGGCAAAGTACTCACTGCATTGCGTGAGTTGTATTCTGTATAAACACCCGGTTTACGAAGACTCGTCGGGATATTATCAAAATCAATATTCGTTTCATCCATTGTCTTTCTCCTGTTCTTTGCGTGAACGTGTTTCTGTGATTACAATCAAATCGCCATCATTAATACGACGTTGATAATAAATCGACGGCTCTACCTCTACCGGTACTTGTTCAATATAGGTATAAGGCTGATGTTCCATCGGCACCTTAATGCCTATTGCTGCTTTCACTTTCATTTTGTGTCTCCACCTCAAACGGCACTTTGGCACCGCTTATTGGGTCATAAATGTTGTTACCAATACGTTCTAACATCGGCTCTGGTGGCGATAGCTCACCATGATAATGCGTAAACAAATAATCAGGATTTTTGCTATCCTGTGTCATTTCAGGATAACGTCCATCTTCTAACGGGCTTAAATCCTCATAGACTGCGTCATACTCAATCGCATAAGCTGTTATCGCCCCACCTTTAAAAGTGGCATTATTAAAGAGCGTACGCACCCTGGTCGGTTTCAATGGCTTGACTAATTGCCCTAAGGTTTGCGCATCTAACAAACGGCGTACGGCTGTAATCAACTGATTAACGCCCACCTCTCGTTTATCCGCTCCGCCTTGTCGTGCCGCAATATTGCTACGCAAGCTATTTACTGCCACGATAATGACAAAGTTTGCTGTGGATTGATGACGCTTCAAATTAGTGCCCATACGTTCGATACGTGCGCCCCCAAAAGTGACTAAACACATCGGCAAACGTGATGTCCCAAGACTTTCATCATCGAGCTCGCCACCGTAGCTTTTAACGGTATTGACTAAACGCCCTAAGCCACGCTGTAGGCGTTCTACAAGAGCATTTTCAATTTGAGTGATCACGCGCAAAAATCCTGTTTTTCGGATTAGTAAAAATCACGCCATTGTCGTGTTCGTTGGCATCATTATTCTCTGTAGGCGGCAACCCAAGCGAAATCTTACCCACACTGATATCCTCAAGTTCTTTTAAACTTAATTTATAGCGGGTAATAATTTCTTCTGTAATCGTCACATGAGACATACTCGCTAAACGATAACGTGCCAAATCACAACAAAGTCGCACTAAGTTTTGTGGCACACTCACAAGAGGGAGGGTATAACGTGCTGCCAAATAACCATCAATTTGGCTTGAGCTATCAGACAATGCAACATCAAGCAAATTGTCATTAACTTGCCCAGTCAAATCACGGTCGGTCAGTTCAATGGCTTGCACTTCCCCTACACGTAACACAAAATCTTCTGCACTGGCGTAATGCATCACTCATCCTTATTTATCGCAGATGGGAATAAGTTCTAACCAGGGATCTTCAGCAAGCATAATGACTTGCTCACCCGTCAAGTTTTCAACTGGAATTTCCACCGCACTTTCTTTGTTAAAACGATAGCCGCAGCGACCATAAGAGGCTTGCGGATGAATTGCACGTAACGTCACTGCATAGGCAATAGGATGAATCACATCACTGCCTTTGGGTGCGTCATTTGACTCGTCTAAAGTGCGGTCGGTTTCTGTGGTGTTTTCCGCAGAATCGGTTTTCACTTCATCGTCTGTCTTGTTTTGTTTTTTCTTTGCCATTTTTGCTCCTAAAGGGCGATTACTCGCCCTTATTGATGGTTATTCCGCAATGATTTGTGGAGACACAATCACTTTCAAACGACCTTTTAAGATATTAGTTGTGCCGTTAATTAATTCACCTTCGCAGATTTGACGTGCTTTGAATTCAAGTGCAGGTGGCACTAAAATCACATTCGGACGAATGTTCAATAACTTGCCACCGTCACCTTTTAAGGATTGCATTTTGGCAATGACTGCCATAATGTTTTCCGCAGTAAGTTCAGTTTTCTCCACACAGTGCGCTAACTGCCAAAAACCAAAACCGGCTGCACCACGAGCACGCACACCCCATTCGTAAATATCTTCGTTAAATACGGTGTCAGACTTGGAAGGATCAAATTTCGTTTCAATTTCTGGTGCAGTACGTTCTTGCCAAATTAACGGTTTAATCGCATTGGTGGTGTCGAAAAGATAGAATGTTGGTGTATCATCTTTTGTGCCAGTCGTTAAGTTACTTTGCTCTTTACTTGCACCTGTACCATCCACATTTGGGTAAACAGGGTGATCAGTATCAAAGTAATTTTGGCCGTCATAACAAAGCGTGGTTTTACCTGCTTTTAACAAACCAAACACCAAATCATCAGGCAATTCAGCCGCACTTTGTGCTGCCTGTTGCACCATTGGACGGAATAAACCTACTTGGTCATCTTCAATATCGGTACGAGGAATACCCACCGTGCTTTCGTAAAGTTTGTTTTCAATGCTGGTGCCTTGTGCTTGCATTGCTTTACGCTGACGTTTATTTACCCATTCCACCATTTTCGGGAACTGGCCTAAGAAACCATAGGTGTTCACTTTGGTGTTAGAGGATACCTTCATTGCAATCAAGTCCCACTGCGGTTTAATTAAACCTAAACCTGCAGCAAAATCTTTTTTAAACTGGGTTTCAATTGCCTTTAAAACTTCTGATTTTTTAAAGCTCATTATTTTTGCTCCTTATGTTCTGCTATAAATTCCGCTTCAGTCATACCAAGCGCACGTGCTGCCGCTTGTTCAGCCGCACTTAACGCCGCCACGTTCTGCTCTGGATCGTCTTTTGCTTGTGGCTCACCACTTAATGCGGCCATTGCAGGTGCTTTTTCTAAGTAAGCACTTAATGCCTCAACAGATAAACTTTGCGCCCAATCTTTTAATGCAGGAGCCAGTTTGCCTTGCGATAATGCCGCTGTGATTAATGCCGCTTTCTTGTCTGCTTCTACAGATGTTTTAAGTGCATTAAAATCAGCCTGTAATGCGGCTACCTGTTCGACTGGCACAAATTTAGCAGGATCAGGGTTGCCCACTTGTGTGGATAACGCTGCCACTGATTGTTCTTTTTCAGCTAATTTTGCGTAAACATCTAACACGTCCACAGCGCTATCGCCTTTAGCTGCCGAAAGTGCGGTCACTTTCTCCGTAATGTCAGCCTCACTTGCATCTGCTTTTAAAGCAAACAGTGTGCATAATGCTGCCAATAATTTTTTATCCATTGGATTGTCCTCTTGTAATAAATTCACGCTGGCTGCTACCATTGCTTCATCCATGCCATCTAAAGCAGGCGTATTGGTTAATGCAGCATGAAAGATCTTGCGAACATAGCCGTCTGTGTCGTAAGCAAACACAGCCGAGATATAACGATATTCGCCATTTTTGATATAGTCCGCGGCTTTATCCGTCCAGCGAACATCGGCAAAAATCCCTTGAGGATTAAAATAGAGATATTCCATCCAACCTGCACTCGGTGCTTCTTTGCCGTTTTTTAGGGAGTGAATAATTTGGTGTTCATAATCAATAGGAAGGGGATTGCGTTGATTATTTGCCAACGCCACCACATCCGCGCCATTTGTATCTGTTACATACCATGCCTCCACATCCGTTGGTCTGCCGTCTGTGGCGCGAAATTTGCCATAAGGTAAAAGTTGGATACGACCATACTTCGCCTTGTCAATTTCAAAACTACAAGCGGCAACTGTTAATTTCATCTTAAACCATCCTTAAAAACTCAATCTAGGATGGCAGAATATCGAATTGAACGAGATAACAAGAGATGACTGGCTTCAGCACAACCCAATAATTTGAAATGTTAGACAATGAGGAACAAGCCTCACATTAAAGACGTGAAAGATTGAATGATTGAAAACAACCCAAACCCATTTTAAAACGCTTTAAAACCGTTTTAAATTGTTTTAAAAATTTAAAGATGAAACATTATACCCTAAAAGTAAAAAATCGCCCTACGTGCGATTTAGAGCGATTTTCTGATTTATTTAATTAAGCGTTGGAAGTAGTCTTGCACGTCTTCCAAAATATCTGCCTTATCTTGAGGTGTTAAAGCCAAAAAAGGACGAGCTGGAATTTCTACTTTACGACCTCGTCCAGCTTTACCGCCAAATTGATGGATTGCAGCATAAACCTTATTGCTTCCTACAATCGCTTCGCTATTATCACTTTTGGTGATAATTTTTAAGCGTAAATCTCGGCTTTTACCTTGTAAGATTTTTCCACTTTTATTGGGGTGGGCTAAACCCTGCCAATCAGGGCGACCTTCCATTTCAAAGTTTTTATCCACGGCAAGGCGCATCGTTTCAGCAAGATCTGCCATTAAATCTTGACGGTTTTGCGTTTTTTCGGCAACTTTGCCTAATAACCTTGAGATATTTTCTGCATTTTCTATTTCAATTTTGATCATCTATTGCTTACCTTAAAAAGACGAGATATGATTAGGAAGCTTAAATTGATTGTTACCAATGGGGAAAGGGAGGGGGTAAAAGCCCAGTTATGTAGGTTCGAATCCTACCATCAATTTAAGTCGCCTACGCCAATTGTTTCCAATGGGTAACGGTAAGGTTTAATTATCTGGTTATGCAGGTTCGAGTCCTGTCATTGGCGTAGGCGTTAATCAATTTCTCCGTAAAGCAAATCAAATTTATTCTTGTCCTGAAGCGTTGTTATATCTAGAATTTTTTCCCCACTTCTAATGCTATTTGTATCCACACCGTTTTCCTTATAATTAAGTCGGATCACAGCTTTTCCATTTGGATTATCAAATAAATAAAGAATTGTTGATTCTCTAATATTAGGATTGCGACTTGTTTTATCTCTTAAAACTGCTTTTGGCTTGAGTAGCATTTCAGGTAGATTTTCCCAAAATTCAATCGGTAAACGTTTATCTCCTTGTTTTCTTTGTGCCTTACTATCTCTGTAAGCATGATAAAGCACATTGTCCGTAATAGAAATAACCGAAGATTTTAATATAACATTTTCGTTTTCCAGTACATTTAAGACTTGCGGTAAAATAGCACCAACATAAAACAATTTGTTTTGCGGTGTTGATTTCCCACTATCCAATGTTTTTTTAACTTCTTGAACGATGTTTTTAAAATCATTTTTAAATGCCGTCATCAATTTAGCATTTTTAAATGTTTCATTAATTGCGACTGCCGCAACTCTAGGTGGTGCATTAACCCCCTTTTCAAGCATGGTTTGCCCTAAATTAGCAAGGTATGATTTACCAGGGTTATAATTAAACCCAGCATCAGTTCTAAATAATCGCCCGTCAGGTAGCTTATAAGCTGTCATTATGCGATCAATACCACCGATATTTTGCACATATTGCTCGTAGTCTTCTTCAGTGGTTTTACGCAACTGCCAGTCAGCATTTTCCTTTAAATCACGCTCTTTTACGGCAAAGACTTTGCAGCGACAATTCCAACCGTTAGGCGGATAAAAGGTATCCCAAAAAGGATCATCAACAGGATAAACCGAATTATGCAATGCAGCATGGCTTGGACGTGCATCGGACATAGCGACATAACGCCAATAAGGACGCAAATGCGCAACTTCTTTCATCGCCTGATATTCACCAACACGTTCTGCGATTCGCATATTAGTTTGGTAAATGGTATTTAAACGATGAGGGGTAAGACGTTTTCCCATCAACTCACCGTTTTCATCACCCAATAATTGTGCTTCTGCTCCTAGCCAACCTTTATCATAAAGCACTTTCCCAATATTTTTTTCCCATTGTTGCTGGGGTATCCCTGTTTTTTGCGCCTCAATTAGGCTCTGATGAATATCGGTAAGAATGTCCTGTTTTAAAATACCTGCAACTGTAAAGGCTTTAGTGTGGGCTTCTTGCCATATTTCATGCCAATGAAAGCCAACGGCATAACCTTTAGAAGATAAATATTCAATAGCTTTCTCGGGTGGCAAACCAATAGCAAAGCGAAAATCATCCAATTCCATTTTGTTTTGCTCCATTGATTCTGCCCCAAATATCCGCTACAAATAAGGCTTGCGCTAATCCTTGTACTAATTCTTCATCAGATAAATGAGGATAAGCCGACAATGCGATTGTCATAGCCTCTTCGTAATCTTTTCCTTGATTAAATGCCTGTGCAAGATCAGAGACTAAAGGTTGAATTTGCTGGTTTAATTGTTGAGGAGGCAAAATAACATCACTTAAATCTTGAGAATCCTGAGCCGACAACGCAGCAGCACAACAACCGCAAGTACAGCCTTTGGCGTGATTCAACACGGCAGAAAGTGCGGTGGTTTTTTCGTCTGTTTTCTCGCCTTGCGGTGTGCTTAAAATCAACTCGCCTTCCTGCGGTTCAGGAATCCCTAATTTATCCCGCACCCAACTTTCCGAAATCTGCACGCCAATGCCCGTAAGTTTAGGGATGGCATCTGCAAATACCGATAAATCTTCATATTCTTTCGTGTCAAACTCAAAATAAGGGATACGATGTGGCGCAATATTCGGATCAACATTAATTTGCAAATACGGCAAAATGATTTGTTGAGTGATAGTTTGTGCAATCTGTTTCGCATCACTAATCATCAAATCACGACGCACTTCATTATGCACATTGCCTAACGCATTGGTGGAGCTTTTACCATCCGCCCCCGATGTTAAGGTTTGCCCCAAAATCAACCGAGCAATAGATTTTTCGCACCAATCAACCATTTGTAAAAATGGATTATTACCCGATGCTGCACCTGCATTAGCGACATTATGCAGTTCAATCTGCATCGATTCCGGCATAATGCCTGCTGCGTTATGCCCAATTTCAGCCAACGCACGCAGTAACGTGCGTTTCTCCGCATTAGTGGCACCAGCACCATATTTACCAATGCGAATCGGCATACCATAAAGCTCTAAAAACTCGGCAAAATCACGCACAGAATAATGCTTATACATATGAAGCCATGCCAATGTGCGATATAAGCCATCACGCGCCAACTGTGTCGAACGAGATTTATGGCGATGTACCACCCAACCAAAAGGACGTAAAGGCTCGCCCATTTGATTCGCTGGCGTGCGTAACAATAAACTATCGTCTTTATCCAATTTAAACCAAGACTGAGGACAAGGTTTAAAGCCTTTTGGAACCCATTTGCCATCCACCTGTGCCCATTGAATTTCCAACGCCGAAAAACCGTGTCCCACGGCATCCATTAAATCCATAAACAAGTCTTCAAGATTGGGATATTGATAAAATAACTCATCAATCTCTGCTTGCAATTTTTCTTCCGCAGGTGTCGCATTACGTGGCTCAACAATACGCCAATCTAGTGTTAAAACTGAACGCTTACGCGTCATCATATTCGCTGCAATACTGCTATCTTGCTCTTCAATATCCATGAAAAGTTGATGCTGCGCCTGAATATCGCCGTTTTCGGCATCCTCTAAAATCTGCTTTAATTTTGAAGGCGTAATTTTTGCAGAGGGGTGATCATCTAATACACGCCCCGTTGCAGTCACTTCCGCTTCATCGGTTTGTGTTGGCTCTGTTTCATTACCTTTTAAAAGCCCTTTAACCTTATCTAAAAATCCCATTTAAACTCCCTAAAAAATCAACCGCACTTTCATCATGCACCGTTTGCCTACTTTTGCGCAAAGAAAAAGTAGATCGCCATCGGCGAAACCCGATTTCAATTAATCTCGCCAAAACGAATAAAGATCATCGTCTTCATCTTCCACATCAAACGTATCCAACTGATCCAACCCAATCCACTCAATCGCTGCCGAACTACCCACTGCATTACGCCACAACATTTCCAGCGCATCCGGGCCGTCATCATGATCGGCTTTCGGAAAGTGGCGCAGTTGCGCAATCAGGGTTGCTTGGGTGCTGTGTAACAAAATCAAGCCATTCACCATGTGAGGTTGTAGGCTCTCAATACGCAACATTTTGTCTGTATTTGGTTTCGTCGCCGTTGCAGGGACAGGAATGCCACGTTGTGCCGAGCGTTTCACTAATTCGTCTTTTAAGAATTCTTGGAATTGCACCGTTTCAACAAACCAACGCTGACAGTGGTATTGCTTCTGCATACGGATCACATCTTCAATAATTAAATCAGGCAGACGTTTTTTCACTTGCGCTTCCACAACATATAACTTGCCTGTTTCTCGGTGATAGCCGCCCACTAAAATGGCAGAGGGGTCACGGCTTGCCCCTGCTTTTCCTAAAGAGGGATCAAGCGCACCGAAATAAATTAAATTTGCTGGCAATTCCGTCCAATAAGTCAAACTATTGGCAAACATCGCATCATCACTGCTTAATGGATCATTTTGATATTCCGAATCAAAGGTGGCATGCCCATCACGAGCGCGAATTTTCATCAAGGTTAAAATAGGACGAGCAGCCCAGCTCACTACTGCGCCTTTATCCATTGCCGCTTGATTTTGCGTATAGAAAGCATCAGCCACCGCTTCGCCCTCGTTTAAGTAGAAGTCCTCCCACTTATCCCACAGGCTCATATCATCAGGCTGACGAATTAAGGCTTTAAACTTTGCCGTCTTCCACGCTTTACTTGATAAAGTGCGGTTTAAAACACTGTCGTAATGGAGGATAGTTCCGATATACACCACATCTAACTTATCCCCAGCTGCCCCTAACGGAAGGACGGTTTTCTTCAACCAATCGTGCAATTTGTCACGCTGTTCAGGGCTCCGCACTTGTTCGTCATTTTCAATATCATCTAGCACCACCAAGTCAGGACGATACGCCCCATGACGTAAACCACGCAATTTCTTGCCAGAACCTGCCACTTGCACTTTTTGATTGGCTTTCGTGATAATGGTTGCCGCTTGCCACACGCGCCCTTGTCCTGCCATTTCGGGGAAATCAATGCGCAAACGTTGGTTAAATTCCAACTCGACTTTAATGGCTTCCAGCATTGGATAGGCTTGGTCGATACTGTCCATCACAATCAACGCATAGCGTTTTTTCTGTGTCACAAGACAGTAAAGTGTAAAGAGCTGGGAAACCAAGGTCGATTTAGCTTCACCACGTGGCGCAGCAATGGCTAAATGCACTGATGATGGCTGTTGTAATACTTGTGGCAACTGCTCAAAAAGATAGTTATGCAACTGCGAACGAGAGCGAGAACGCACATAATACGGAAAGTAATTCGACACAAAAAAGTCATAGCCCGAAACAGGATCTAACACCTTTTTGCGTCGCTCACTAATGGCAGCAAGAGAATCATCCCACCCCTCAAACTTTGCCTCGACCTTTTGTCGCAAGCTGTCCGAATAGGCTTTTAATTCCGCTAATAATTCTTTATTTTTCATTTTTTTCCTGTTCATGTGCCATTCGGCTCCCTACTTTGCTTTGCACAAGCAAAGACAAAATCTGGAAGATTTTGAACGTTGGCTTTGCCAACGGCACGAAGTGCAAGCGTAGCGAAGTAAAAGTAGGTCGCTGTCAGGCGAAATCCTGACTATTTAAATTCCTTATCTAAGGCTTTCCCAAACCCTTCCAATAAGTCCGCAAACTCATTAATCAGCTCAGGTTTATTGGCTTGTATATAATCTCCAAACATCGTGATGGTCTTTATTGCCGTCGCCATTTCCGACACTTCTGGCAATAATCGCTTACTGCTTGCCACCATTTTCGAATAGCTATCACCCAGCCCCTGAATCAACTTCGCTTTTTCACTCACAGGCAATGCTTCCGCACGCTTAATCTCATCCATTGTGTTTTCAAAATAAAGCACAAACGCAGTCAGCATGCCGCGCGCCACATCTTCCACTTTACCATTTGCCATCGTGTTCGCATCACGCACTTTATCCCAATTATCGCCACGCGCTTCGGCTTCACGTTTCCAGCGGCGTGCCGTGTTGTAAGATACACCTGCTTTTTCAGCGGCTAATTCAAGCGTTAAGCAATCAAACACATAATAACGGCGCACATCTGCCTTGGTTTTTTCATCATGTGCCATCTTAACCCCCGAATTTTGCTTTAATCAGCTCAAACCCAACAGAGACGACCAAGCCACTTAACCCGCCGATAACCGCAGCACGCACACCTAATTTCGCCAAACTTTCTTCTACCTTTGCCAAGCGAGTATCAATATCATCCACTCGACCGTCTAATCGATCGATTTTATGGTTCGCTTGTCGGCTTAGTGTGAGAATCTCATCTAATTTGGCATTAATTTCTTGTTTTTCTGCCAATTGTGCTAATCGTTTTCGTTCTCTTGCTGACATTATTTATCCACCTTTTTATCTAACTTCTGATTGATTTCTTTCAACTGATCGCGCACCTCTTTCAAAATGCTTTCAAAGTGCTTATCTTTCACTTCAGCAAGCTCTTTGCTCTGAAAATCCTGTTGCATTTGCTTTTCTAAGGCTTTAATCCCATGCTCATTTTCAGCCACTTTATCGTTTACTGATTTCCACACCCAGCCAACTAATGTCATAATCAAGGTCGTGCCAATCCCAATAAACACTTTATCGTCAATCATTTTGACTCCTTACTTTTAGTGCAAATCTCACGATAAGTCGCATTATGTACCGCAATTTGTCGCAAGGTTTCCGTAGTATCTTGTCTGCTGGCAGTGATAATGCCAAATCCACTACAACTTGGATTAATCACGGAGATCGCCTGATTGCTGCAGGCGGTTAATGACATCATCATGGCTAGTGTTACGAGTGTTTTCTTCATTTTTCTTTCTCACTTCAAAATGTTTTACTTGAGTTTCAACGACAGCTTTCTGCATTTGCAACTGCGCATTAGTTTTTAATAACTGCTCAATCTCACGGCGTGCCTGTTTCAGCTTAAACATCACATACGCACCCAATAGCGCGAAAATTCCAAGTCCCGCTAAAATAATCTGCATACTCATCAAATCCCCCTTGGTCTATCCGTTTGTTCTGGCTCCACATAGGTTTCACCGGTAATCGGTTCTTCTGGTTTCGTTTGTTTGGCTTGAAAAGCCATCACCGCCCCTTTGGTTGCAGCAGAACCACCACAAAAACAAGCAAAATAAAAAAACAAATCAGTGACCGCAGAACGGTCAAGATAAACGGCATAAATCAGCACACCAGCCATGACCAAAAAGCCAAAAAATTGAATAAAACCTGTCGTACTCGCTCGTCCATCACTATTGGTAAATAATTCAAAAAATTTACTCATTGATATAATCTCCACATAATCACTTCAGCTGGAGTTGGTTTTCCGCGAAAGACATAACTCCATGCGTTTTTACTGTAAAAGTGCGGTCGATATTTCAAAGGTTTTCGATTGCTTTTAAACCAATTAAAAACACGTTTAAACACGCCTAAAAATTTAAACTTCATTGTCGATTGCTCCATATTTAAGATTGCCAGCCACACGACGCACCCAACCTTTACCAAAGGTCGCAAAAGTGCCAAGTTTGCAATAAAACTCTAGGCGTTCTGCATTCAAACGCATAATCACATCAGATATCGCCATCTTCTTAATCGCTGCAATGGTCATATTGCCAATAATGCCGTCATCCGCCACATTTACCGCACGTTGCAACATACGGCTTGCATTGCCTAATCCATGGTTTACCGCTGCATCAAAAAACTGGAAAGCCACCGCTTCAGGCATCTTGTCGCATTGATAACGCAACCAAAAGGCGGAGTAGTAGATTTTAAAAGCCTGCTCACGAGTCATCACACGCATATTGCCCTGATAACCATTTGCCAAAGCTGTGCGTTTAGTAATCCCCCAATTGGTTTCCCCGCCTGGGTCGCGAGGGTCATTAACATAACCGCCCTCATGCCCAATTAAGCGGTTAAAAATATCTAGAAAAGTTAAAGTAGACATAAAAAATACCCTTAATCTATTGAGATTAAGGGTATTGTCTTAAAAGCAGAGTAAAGAGAAGAGAGGAGCGGTTTCAGCACTAAAACAAGGCAAGATTATGGGTTTCTTCAGGATGGCGTACCTGTGCCAAAATCTCCCAACCACTCCGATCAGAAAGTTGATATTTCGGACAAAGCTCAAGCATAGCCATACGCCCTGATTTATTTAAATGCTGGGTAAGATAATCATAATCGGCTTTAAAACGATAATTACGCAACACACGCAATGCCGTTTGACAACGAGGAATATACAGCCACTCCCCACGAAAAACCTCTCGTAATTTCACCGCACTTTCCAAACCAATGAGTGCTTTAAGCTTAGGAAAATAATGCACCCCATCAGTAAATCGAAAGGTAGCCCCACCAAAATTTGTAATAATTTTCTCCACCGCAGCAAAGCCCACCAAATCCACCATCTGCTGCACCGTTTCAGGCAGTAATTCAGCCACATCTTCCAAAGATTCAACCATAAACACCTCCGTAAATTGTTTTACGCAATTCTCACACGGAAATTTTAAAAAGGCGGTATTTTTGAAAAAAAAGATAAAAAAAATCCCACCGAAGTGGGATGAGTTTCTTACTATTTGCAATTTTCTTTTTTCAATAGTTCACTGATACGCTTATATTGTTCTTCATTTTTTGCATTTAAGAAAAAGTTTTTTGCAACTCTTAAAGACATACAAGCTTCTTTCATATCCCCATATTTCTTAGCCATCTCAAATTCTTGTAATTTACTTTCTGCCATTTGGTTTTGTAAATTTTCTTGGGTCTTTGATAAGGTTTCGGTATCAATAATTGGATTTGCATCTGTTATCTCAACAAAAAACTGACGACCTTCAACCCATATCGAATAGAGAATTTCTAATTTGTTATATGTTTCTGTTTGTAATAATGCGTAACATAAACGAATGTCTTTATTTTGATTTTTCTCTTTAACCTCTCTGACAACAAATACATCTTTAAGTGTAAAATCAATGCCTGTTTCTTTAGTTCTATCATTTAGTATCCCTTCAATCGTATCTCCAACTTGATCACATTTAGGGATACTGGTATCTAGCATATTTGCGTAACTAAAAGTAGAAATTATTAAGGCAAAAAATATTGCAAATTTTTTCATATTTCCTCCAATAAAAAAGGCTCCAAAGAGCCTTTAATTTACACCTGATAATTTCATCTTACAATGCTTTTTTATTCCGATCATACACTGCCAACATCTGCACCACCTTTTTCAACTGCCACGGCTGCAACCAATGCACAAAATCCACTTTAAACGAACGTTTCGCAATACCATCGGCATATTCTTTCGGTAAACCATGTTTTGCTAAAAGTGCGGTAATTTTTGCCAAATAAATTTTCTTATCTTGACGTGGTGCCGCACGATTTCCCCAAAAATGACGACTGGATTTAAAACCCTTTTGCACCATAATATTTAACACCTGTTGCAATTCATTCTCCGTCATTTCAGTACAACTTATTTTCCCCGTTGTACTTACCAATAATTGACGATAGGTTTCATCATCAAGACCTAATTGGCTTTTCCCAATATGGATTTTAGCGATTAAATTTTTACGCAACATATCCTTTCTCCTGTTCCGCTTTCCAAGCTTTCCAAACCGCAAACTCAGGCATATTTTCCACAAATTGCAACTGCCCAATAGCGGCATAACGTTCAATATATTGAATGGCTGCCATACGTTGATCCTCTTCTTGCGCCGCAACACTTTGCATTTCAGCTTTGTCTTCATTACGCACCACCGCAAACAACGGTTTCGCCCCTTCATACACTTTCTTCAAATAGTTATGATTCGATAACGCCTGAATATTGCGTGTTTCCCGACGGTTTTTCATCACCGCTTGCACCGTTTCATTCAACGCATGGGCGAGTAGCGGGCTGGGTTGATACATCTCCAGCACATCTTTCATTAATCTCAATGCCCGACCATTAGATAACGCCGATCTTTCAGGACGAAACAGACCAATATAACTCACCAACGCACGCGCATTGCGACCACCCAAATTGGATATTAACCCCAACATCTCACGCCCCGCATCATCTTCCAACAACGCATCCAAATGGATATCACTGTGGCAAATAGGGCAACGACATAGTTTCATTATTGTTCCCTCAAACTTGATTTAAAACACATTACTCAGCCCACTTCATCTAACTCATTCCCCTCTTTCGTAAAGAGGGGTTAGGGGAGATTTAATGGGCTGTAAATGCATTTTAAAAATCGTCTGGGTCGTCGTCTTCCTCTAGCTCTATCACATCAAGACGTTGAATAACTTCAAATTTAGCTAAAAAACGCAGTCTGTTCTCAAAATCACCATCTCTCCATACATACATAACTTCTCGTTCCGGTTCTTCAAACATATCCCAGGCATAAGCGTTTTCTTTCGCGATATGTAAAGCGACAACATCAAAACACCGACTTTCATCCTCCCATGTATTTCCATCATCGTTGTTTGTAGGATTGTTACTTTCCAATGCGTAACGATATAAATATTTAGCCATAATCTATTCCTCAGGTGGTTGTGGCATTGGTTGCCAGTGGGTGATTTCCGCGCATTCTCCGTCTGCGCTATACCATTTATCACCAAATATCTGTGCGCCGAAAATTTTATTATTTTCGCCAGCGGTATATTTGCCATAAACCAAAACAGGCAATGACCGGATTAAAAGATCAAAACCTGTAAATGTATCCGGCAACCGCTCCGAACACTTAATCCATCCATTGTTTTCGCTCATTTATTCCTCCATTCGAATTGAAAATCCACCGTGACGAAATACAACATTCTGATCGTCCTCAGTAAGTTTTTTCATTAATTGATATGTTTTAGGGCATCTGCCAGAACCTTTTTCTTCGTTGAGTAAACGTTCTAACTCATCCCAATGTTCCACCAGTTTTGCCCAAATTGGGGAAATCTCTTTCATCTTATAAAGATAATCTCGCATTTTCGGTACTCGTTCTAATAACTTCACGCAAAGAGATAAATCGCTCGGATCAAGCGGATAACTTTTACGTCTTGGTATCACATCAAAACCAATCACAAACGCCATACATTTACTACTTAATCCGACATCTTCATCATATGCCAACCATTGAATGATTTTTTTCTGCATTTTTCCTCCTTGTTAATTGAAAACACATTACTCAGCCCACTTCATCTAACTTATCCCCCTCTTTTGTAAAGAGGGGTTAGGGGAGATTTGAATGGGCTGTAAATGGGTTTTAATAATCTCGCACCTTTTGCACATCAATCGTAATTTTCCCGACTCCAATCATGTCATCATCTTTCCAGCGAATCACATCTGCCAGCGTAATATTCAATCCAAGTTCTCTAAGCTTTTCCGCTTCGGCTCGTGCTTGCTTTTGAAAGCGGAACCATTCTTTAAAATCAGCTAAAAATCGCTCAAACTGTTTTTCATCAAGCACTAAAATATCGGCCACATTCTTAAATTCGTAAATTTGTTCACTCATTATCTACTTCCCTTGTAATGCTAAAAATTCACTTTGCTTGATTTCGGTTAAACACTCCGGGATTGCCGGAAAATCATCCCCGCCAAAGCCTTCTGATTTAACCGGTATTTTTGCAATAAAGTGATCGCTTGCCACACCGCAGACTGCAACATATGCCATGCGATCCCCCATCACCCAACAACTAATACCCAACTTACGGAGCATAAAGTCATTAAAAATTGGGTATTTTCTGAGTATTTGTCCAATAGATTGGATTTTTGCATTAAACGCTTTACCGGCTTTGGTGCGATTGTTGCCGGTAATATTCACTTTCTCACCGGCAAGCATTTCAAGTTTATAGGTTTTATCCTCTTTGATTTTTTCAAATTCAGGATTGTTTGCATGACACACAATGCCGGAGATGCCATTTTCACTGCCACGCCAAAACTCATAAAACGGGATAGTGTCAAAAATTACGTTTAATTCTTTGTTTCGTTGTTCACGGTCGATATGCCATTGTTGATAATGAGATTTAACCGGCTCAGCATTTAATGCACATTTAAAATATCTAAATTCAGGTTTCATATTTACTCCTTTAATAAGTGGGATATTGGCTTCTCAAAATCCGATAACAATTTGTCTTTAACTCAAAAATACTTCTCGGTAGAGCGTTAATCGGTAAGGTTTTACAAGCTTTCCCCGTGTCGTCCATACCATACGGTACACCGATTGCACGCCAACATCGTGCGGCGTGTACGGCTGCGTCTTTAACTACATCCGAGTTAATCACAAAGCTATTTCCCCCAAGACGTTGCAACAAAATACCTTGTGCCATAAGCTTTTTAATCCGTCGTCTAAATTGACTTCCGCTTAATCCGGAGCCAGCAATCAGTTGGCTTACACCCAATATTGCAAAGTCTTCTGCTCTTTTCTCTGCATAATCATCGCTATATGTACCAACGCTACCACCGATATAATTCACTAAGGTTTCTTGCGCAATACGGTCTAATGTTTCATCCCAAATATACTCAAGGATATGTTCATCTAGCACTTTCATACTTTCCCCAATCTCATTCTCAACCCTGGCAACAAATTCTGTACATTTCCCACATAAACAGCAGCATATTGAGATTGCCCTGTGCGAAGATAGGTTTGTGCTTTAACAAGCTGCATTGCTGCTTGTTGCAATATTTCATTCAACCGCACTTTTTCTTGTTCTGTCATCCTGCTCGTCTCCATTCATCTTTCGGCATTTGCTCTGTTACATCTTCTTTTACCCATTTCAAAAATCTTTCGATAGTCACTATCGGGTATTTCGCGCCAAATTTCACACTTGGGCTATCATATTTCACGTGGGTATCGCTTAACCAAATAATCTCTCTGTCGTTAAGTAAGCGGAAAAAACCGAAACGTTGCGGTCGTTTAGCTGAGTAAAAGCGACCTATTTTTAAATCATTTTTTGTTAATTCACTCATACTTCCTCCCCTTCAATCACTGAATCAATTTCCACAACTAAACCGGTTAATGGCGGAGCGGTGTTTAAATCACACAACTCAATAGCTTGTTCTAGTGTTTCCGCTTTCATTTTCACTTCAATTACGCCATAAAGGCGCACGATATAATCAGCCATAAATCCTCCTAAAAAGGTCTTCTTAATACTCGTTCACAAAACGCGGCGCGGTGTTTGCACCACTCTCGGTTACGTGCGTTAGGTGCGTTAAGTTCTGCTATCGCCCATTGCTCTTTGGCGTCTTGCAGTTCGCCTCTACGTTCACTGTTTGCAGCTTGTTCACTGTAATATTTAAAGCGATCAAACTTGTTGATGTTTTTGTTCATAAGGTTCTCCTGTTGGTTTAAAGCTCATTATGAATGCCCCTCATCTCATTCCCCCCTCTTTCGTAAAGAGGGGCTAGGGGAGATTTAAAGGGCATTTAAATAAGCTTTAAACCCCCGCTACATCTAACGCAATCGGCACATACTGATCGCTTTCGCCCACACGTTCATAAAGTCGCACATAAGCCTTACTACTCACCACTTGCACGCTTTCACTAATCGCCTGCATTGCGTTTTGCCAACGTTCATCTTGAATATCAACTCGACGCAAACCTAAAATTCGTGAAGTGTTGAGGTTTCCTTCTTTATCTACATTAAACGCACGTTCAATTAATGCTTTTAGTTCAGGGCGAGAGCCTTCGCTCCATTCATTCAAGCACTCATCAATCAACACTTTTGCCGCTTGGATACGTTCATCAAATTGCAAATGGTCGTTAATCGCTCGTTGGATTTTGTATTTGCCGTCGTAGCTATAAAGCGTGATATTGCCTTTACTACCGCCTATTTTCGCATTGTATTTTTCAGCCGAAAGTTCAATAAACGCTTGAATATCGCCGAAAATGCCATCTTTAAAATTGCGCATCTCCTTATTTAAGGACACGCCTTTTTCCACCCATTCACGTACAAGCACATCACGTGCTTTGTCAATGTCTTTCACCAACTCAGCTGGCGTTAAATTGCCTCTTGCATCACGCCAGTATTCTTTCCCTTCAATCATTTGCTTCATTTAGAGCTCCTCTTTATCTAACTTAATCACTACAAGTCGCTTACCTTTATCACGTTTACATCGGGCGACTGTTGCCGAGCTGTAAATCGTTTTTTCGCTCACATTGAGTTTCTTTGCTAATTCTTCCGCAGTCCCGTCACCCAAATTCTCTTCGCCACGATAGACTGCATAAATTTGCCGACGCATTGCCATTCCTCCTCCTAGTTCAAATACTTCCGCCAAACCACTCGGATACCTTCCACTGTAAATTGTGCTTCTTGGTATCGACCCACATCACGCCCCACGTGATACACATAAGCCTGTTGGTCTTTCTCGAGCTTTTCTGTTACCGCATTATTCATCACACGCACCGTCGGTCTTATCTTTTCAAAGTGCACATTAATTACCGTCAGCCCCATTTCATTTAAGCGTCTCACCGCTTTTTCTACTTGTTCTAAATAAGCCAACATCACGGCATTGTTTTTGTTTAATTGTTTGTTTTTTCTTGCTTGTAACATGGTCATCTCCTTAACTAATTAACATTTTGCTGTATTGTTCAATCATCTCTGCGCTAATTTCGGTTTCGTTAATCTCTGCCGAACGCACAACACCTCGCATTAACTTACTTAATCGGCGTGCGTTACCTTTACAGGCCTTCAATAAAGGGGCGTTAAACTCACTTGTATTAAGTGCACTTTCCGCTAACATGGCTAAATCGTCATCAGGTAGGGCATTACCAAGGTCACAAGTAAATCCCACTCGACTATAAAGCTGTGCCAGTTCGTTATTTTTCCCTTTTAAATTCACCAACAAGCGAGGCATACCCGCTAAAATCACACCACAATTCGTTAAATCATGAATGCGTCGGATAAATTCCAAAGAGCGGGTAGAAAGTAACTCGGCTTCATCAATCATTAACAAACGTTCCGCACCGTTGAGTTTTTCCACAATACTTGCCAAGACATCATTATTAACACCGCGACTGGTCGCCCCTACAGTTTCAGCAATCTTGCGTAGTAACACTTTCGGTGTGCAACTTGGATCAACCTCAATCAAAATGGCTGAACTATGTTCTTTCGCATATTGTTTAAGCATTTGTGTTTTGCCTAAGCCTGCTGCACCGTAAATCACATTAATTTCGCCCTCTGCGTGAGCAAAATGCATAATTTCCATACCGCGCTTTGCTGTTTGAGTGGGGACAAATGCATTGTTGTATTTCGCTTCAACCACTTTCGCCTTATGGCGTGCTAACAACTCATCCACTTTTTCATCGAGCCACTTGGTATCGGTTGGATATTTACCGTTTAAATATTGGCTCACTGTTGTAATGGACACATCAAACAAGGTTGCCACTTGTTTTTGGCTCATCTTGTGCGCATCCATAAACGCTTTTAATTCTTGTGCTTTCATCTTGTTCTCCTTACTCATTTACTAACTTTTTTCTTTGTTCCCACGCTTCTTTATCCGCTTTGGTTAAGAAAATTGGGGTAGCTTCCTGTTTAGCTTTCGATTTTGTGCGTAACAATTCAAAACCTTGCTGATGCTCAATCGTAATAATCGGGTTAAGTTCCGCATTAATCTCATCAAGCTGTTCTTGTTTCAATTTCGCGCGGCGTGCATGACGCTCTTGGCGTGTTTTCTCAACAAATGGCATTGGGAACGCATCACGTTTATTGCCATCTAGTTCGGCATAACACACAAAAGTGCCGTCTTGCTTTCTCACAATCACTTGGCTTGGATCGTGAATATCAAACATCACTTGCACCTTTTGCCCATCAACATCGAGCAATTTCGTGCTAAAGTAATCATTATTGAAAAGTTGTAACCAACCACGTTGTGCCACACGTAATGTACTTGGGCGGAATAAATCCCTTGCTTCCACTGGCGTAACAAAGACCAAATCATTAGGGTTCATTTTTTCCATCAACTGACGGCGTTTTTGTGCAGGTGTCATCCCCCCTAGTTCTCTGTGCTCGTGTTTATTGTTGTATTCATCAATGCCTTCTTGACAGGCTTGTAAAAACTGATTCCAGCTTGGCAATTTACCCACTGCCCATTGTTGTTTTGGCGTTAGCTGTGTCGCACCTTTACGTTTTGCTTTATCCAGTGAAATCACTGCTGTGCTCACTTGTCGCACCGTGTCTTTATCCGCCCCTGTGCCGTGGTAAGTCTCAAACTGGCGACCGATTTTGTATAAAATCGTTTGATGCACCCGCTCAATAATCCCACGCCCTTGTGGATTGCCCGGAATCCCTGTTTGGTGATTAATCCCCAAACGCGGCAACATCCCCGTAATATCACCATCAAGCATCCAGTTTTTCTCACCCCCACCGTTATCGGAGTAATAAATTGCGGGTATGCCGTAGCGTTCCACGCCATAACGCAAGGCATCTGCCACAGCCAGAACGTTTTCCGCCAAACTAGCCGACCAACCCACAATAAAACGGCACGCGGCATCCATAATCAACGTTACTTCAGGAATAAATGGGCGACCGTGTTCAGGATGGGCGACTTTCAATTTCATCGCATGACCATCTCCCACCCACACATCATTTACCTGTAACACGCTCCAATCGCGTTTTACATAAGTGTTAAGGGCGCGGAGTTCAGAACCCGTCTTACGACCAATTTCTTTAATGTGTTTTGGCAATTTCGCCAACGCAGCACGAACTTGGTCAATACTCGGTTTCATTTCTAAACGTAACGGCTCGTCTGCAAAACGTGCATCCCATTCAGCCGAAAAATAGTGATAGGCTTCTGCCACATTGATGCCATTGGTTTGGCGATATATCGCCAAAAAGTCAGGCAACCACACAATTTCTTCAGCCTTTTTCGCCACCCGTTGCATTGGTGCGAGGGCTTTTAATCGTTCTTCAGGGGTATCCGCCTTTTCATAATCCAACACCCATTGATTCAAAGTGCGGTCAGATAAAGTGCGATTTTTTCCTTTCTTGTTATTGGCGGTTTCCACCAATCTCATCAAATCAGAAGAAATGCCACCATGTTTGATTTGTTCACAAAAAAACTTAATCGCCTTGTAACGAGGTTGGGCTTGTTCAAGCTGTGCCACTTGAGCAACTAACGCCATTCTTGCCCCTGCCACTTCACGTTGTTTTTCCGTTAAAGTTTTTAATTCCACCTGACGGAGATCGGCGGGAAGAGATTTGGGTTTGGCTTTCACGATAGAAACTGAATATCGATGACAAAGCTCATTTTGTATTTGCTCTGGTAGTCCTGAAAAAGCATACTCAAACGCTTTAGTTCCTTGTCTTTTACGTTTGATATCCGGTTTGTCTTTTACAATCTTGTCTAAGAATTTACGACCGCCACGTTCAGTATTAGGAAAACTATGGCAAGCCGTTAATTCTTGAACTGTAAACCACATATTCATAACCACTCCTTAGCGATTGATATAACGAGATGGCCAAATAGTTCTAGGTTCAACGCCAATAGCACCAGCGATAATCTTTTCTCCTTTAGGGTAACGGCGATCTAAAGCATTATTTAACGTTCTAGAATTAAGACCTGATTGTCGTGACAATGCAGCTAGGGTTGTTCCTTTTTTCTTTAAGGCATAGATAATATCTACCCTTTCCCAATCATTAATCATTGCATTTGTTCCTTTTTCTGATAAATTAAAAGATTATTACAGTGAATAATACGCTTGTGTTATTCAATGTAATAATATTATTGATCACAAAAAGGAACAATGCAACATATTTCTGTTCCTTTTTATAAATTATTTTCAAAAGGTAAAAATCAATGGAAACCCTTTTAAATCCTAAAAAGGAACAAAAAGAACCTAAAATTGAACAAGTTCCTTTTCATACATTAGGAAAAGGATCTTCTTTTAGTGAAAGATTAAAGGAGTTGATCGGAAATAAGAGCGGTAGAGCATTTGCTAAAGAAGCTGGAATTTCGTATAGCACACTACATAATTATTTAACTAACACTAGTCTACCGACGCTAGACAACTTAATTGCATTAGCAACTTATACAGATGTGAGCGTGCAATGGTTAGCAACAGGCGAATTGACAAGTGGGCAAAAGCATATAAATACGGAAACAAGCAATGACGAAACCTTTTCAGTGATTGAAGACTGCCGAGAAGTGCGTATTTCAGCCGGTGGCGGTGGTTTTAATGATGAATATAAACCTTACCAAACCACCAAAGTAGAAAAGACTTGGCTCGATTCACGCCGCTTAAAAGCGGAAGACTGTGCGATGTTCTTAGTAAGTGGCGATAGTATGTATCCAACGCTAAAAGACGGCGAAGAAATTATTGTAGATCGGTCGAAAAAGGAATTAAAAGACGGAAAAATCTTTGTATTAAATAATGAAGGTGCAATGCTAGTGAAGAAAGTGCAAATCACCTACAACGGCATCACACTCATCAGCCAAAACACAGAATACGCACCTATAGAACTCAATGCAGAACAAGCCAACAACTTGATTGTGATAGGGCAAGTCGTGCGTGGTTACCGAGATTTTTAAATAAAGCACCGTAAAATCTAGACATAATCACTCACACCAAAATCCCAGATTTCACTTAAACACGCCAAAAAACTAATAAAAATGGCGATTTCGCCCCATGAAACCGCCTTTTTTCTTAGCTCTTACCAAAACAACCATAAAAACTCATTTAAATGCATCACCTCTATCTCATCTTCCTGCAATTTCCACCCCATTTTAAAGCTAAATTTAAAAACCTTTAAACCCATTTTAAAACGAACTTTAAATTTTTAAAAATGTTTAAAGCCTAACAATTCATCGCCAACTTTTATGCAAAAAAAAACCGATTTTCGACCATTTTCCCCCAATCCCCACCATTTTCCATTTTTGCATAAACTTTCCCCCTAAAAACGCCAAAGCCCCATAAACAGGGGCTCCAACCAATTTTTTCCCACCAAATTTTTTCTTTTTCCTTATGCAAATATTGTCACTACCCCACATAATCCCTAGCAACAATATCGGGATCAATTGAATTAAATCTTGTTGATTAATAGCCGTCAGGCTACCAAGTAGCCAAAAAGTGATTGAAGGTAATTGAGTGAAAGGATCCGCAAGAATTTTTAACAGTGAAATACCTGCACCAAGTAAAGAACCAATTGCAATCCCAGAAAGCACCAGCACTAAAATAGGATCTTGTGTACGACTACGCGAGGCAATGAGCGATACACATAACACAGCTAAAATGCCACCGCTAAAAGCAAAAAATTGGATATAAATCATTGGCAAATTGTAAAAAATTGCCAAACTTGCCCCAAAACCTGCCCCCGCTGAAACACCCAAAATATCTGGTGAAACAAGCGGATTTTTAAACATACCTTGATAAGTTGCGCCCGCACAAGCAAGCGCAGCCCCGACAAAACAAGCGGCAAAAATACGTGGCAAACGAATTTGCCACAGTACTGTTTGTTCCGTATTTCCTTGACATTGCCCGCTAAACGAACAGCTTATTGTCTCCCAAAGTTGGCTAGGCGAAAGCGGGTATTTCCCCACATTTAAAGCAAGTAAAATACTGCCAAGTAACAATCCCACTAACAAGACAAAAAACAAACGAGGCGAACGTAAAAGAAAAGTCGATCTCATCATTTTACTTGAAACAACTTAAGCGCTTGTTCATTGGTTAAATCAATGTGATAGAACAATTTGTAGAAACGTTGCATCTCAGGCACAAAGTCAGCATTCGCCTTACCATTCAACATATGTTGTAACCAACGCACGCCTAATAAACGGTTTAAACTCGGTGGCGAATCAATCCAACCAAATGGTGTATGCGGCACAAAGAAAACTTGCTGATTTTTCACCGCACTTAATTCTTTCCACTGCGGATTGTTTTCAAGCGCTTTATAAAACTCATCATATTGGGTGAAAATCATTTGAGGATTCCACAATAAAAGCTGTTCCATTGAAACTTGAGTTAAGCCTTTTTGATCTCCCTCTGCGACGTTTTCCAAGCCAACCAATTCCATTGCTTCCGTATGAATCGAACCTTTTTGACCAGTTTGCAAGCCATCCGCATTACGCGCTAAATAGGCTGTTTTATGATGTTGTTTAGCAAAATCGCGTGCTTGTTTCAGCGTGTCTTCCGCATATTTGGCTTGTTCTTCAGCTTGTTTTTCGTTACCAAGCAATTTACCTAATTTACGTAACAAAGCGGGCGTTTCACTTAATCTGCCATCTAACAACAAATACGGCACTTTAGTTTGACCAAAAGTGCCGTCAGCTTGATCTTTATAATTCGGCGCAACATTACCCACATCAATAATCAAGTCAGGTTTTAACGCAACGATTTTTTCTGCAGAAAGCGTACTACCTTTTCCTGCAATTTTACCGAGTGTGGGTAATTTTTTAATCTCACCTTCAAACAACGCACCTGCTTTTGATTCCATTTTAAAGCCAGCAAAACCTGCCAATTTCTCTGGTGCAACAGCAAGTAACAACACATCACTCGGATTACCTGCGCTTAATACTTTTTCAATTTTGGCTGGTTCAGGCAAGCTGCCTACTTGGTAAGTTAAATCTTGAGCACTCACTTGCAAAGCAAAAAGTGCGGAGATAATCGTGAACATTTTTTTCATTTTAGCTCCTTAAAAATGAGAAATAATGGCAAATTTTACAACATCGCTATATTTATTTAAATATAACGTAGTAAAAATAGGCAAAATGGTTCTATAATATTTAACGTTATATATTTTCTTATACATATTTATTTCGTAGAAAAGGATAATTCAATGAAATTTGAAGTAATTTATAAATTTTTCTTAGTGTGGGGACTAGCCTTAAGTTTACTTTTCGTTGTTGCAAGTGGCATTTCAATGTGGCTAGGATTTCCTTTTGCTCAAGCCTTAGACATTCATCTTTTCTTTGCTGGATTTACCGTATTTGGTTTGTTACTGCATTTTTATAGCCGTAAGAAGAAATGGGTAAAAATCAACACTCAATTTGCCGATCTCATCACACATAATCGCATGCCTTCTTACTGCAATTTAGATCGTTTGATGATGACTTTCGAACATTTTTCTATTCAACAAATCGCCGAGCAACTTAATCTTTCTCTCCCGATTTTATTAAATGAATTATCGCAAGCTCAAATAAACATAACTGATTCCCACCGCACTTTACGCGAAAACTTTCCTCTCAACGATGAAAAAATTTTCGCCGCAATTACAATTGCCTTAAAAGTGCGGTTCAATCCAACTTTACTTTAACGCCAATCAAATATACGTTAAAAGTGCGGTAGAAAACCCCGAAGTTTTTCGGGGTTTATTTTTGCCGAAAAAATCTTGCCCAGCCATTAAAACTCCCCTATTATTCACCGCACTTTTTTCTTATTTAGGAACAAAAATGACAGAACAAACCTTTATTCTCGGCAAAGATGCCGCATTGGAAGATAGTATTGCAAAATTTCAGCAAAAATTGACCGCACTTGGTTTTAATATTGAAGAGGTATCTTGGTTGAATCCTGTGCCAAATGTGTGGTCTGTGCATATTCGCGATAAAGACTGTCCGCAATGTTTTTCTAATGGTAAAGGGGCAAGTAAAAAAGCGGCGTTAGCCTCTGCCCTTGGTGAATATTTTGAGCGTCTTTCCACTAATTATTTCTTTGCCGATTTCTATTTAGGACAAGAAATTGCAAACGGCGATTTTGTGCATTATCCCAATGAAAAATGGTTCCCAATTGAAGACGATGCTTTACTGCCTAATGGCATTTTAGATGATTATTTATTGGATTATTTTGATCCTAATGCCGAGCTTACGCCTGAATTATTGGTAGATTTACAGTCTGGCAATTATGATCGCGGGATCGTGGCGATGCCTTATGTTCGTCAATCAGACGAACAAACCGTTTACATTCCACAAAGTATTATTGCCAACCTTTATGTCTCAAATGGCATGTCTGCAGGCAATACGAAATTTGAAGCTCGCGTGCAAGGCTTGTCAGAAGTTTTTGAGCGTTATGTGAAAAATAAAATTATCGCTGAAGCAATTAGTCTGCCAGAAATTCCAAAATCTGTAATGGATCGCTATCCATCTATTCAGGCTTCTATTGCAAAATTAGAGGAAGAAGGTTTCCCAATTTATGCATTTGATGCTTCACTTGGCGGAAAATACCCTGTTATTTGCGTGGTGCTACTCAATCCGAATAACGGTACTTGCTTTGCCTCTTTTGGTGCGCATCCAAATTTCCAAGTGGCATTAGAACGTACGGTGACTGAACTTTTACAGGGTCGTAGCTTGAAAGATTTGGATGTTTTCTCTCCGCCCTCTTTCAATAACGATGATGTGGCTGAACACGCTAATTTAGAAACCCACTTTATTGACTCAAGCGGTTTAATTTCTTGGGATTTACTCAAAAAAACGCCTGATTATGAATTTGCTGATTGGGATTTCAGTGGTACCACGCAAGAAGAATACAATAATTTAATGGCGATTTTCCGTGCCGATGAAAAAGAAGTTTACGTAATGGATTACAACCATTTGGATGTCTATGCGTGCCGTATTATTGTGCCAGGTATGTCTAATATTTATCCTGCAGACGATTTAATTTACGCCAATAACAATATGGGAATGGATTGGCGCGAAATTTTACTGGATTTACCAAACTGGCATCACGATGCAGAAACCTATCAAGAATTATTAGATGAATTAGACGGACAAGATATTGACGATGCGACTCGCGTGCGTGAATTTATCGGCATCGTTGCACCTAAAAATAGCGGCTGGACAACTTTACGTGTCGGTGAATTAAAATCTATGCTCCACCTTGCATTAGGCGAATTAGAACAGGCATTAGATTGGGCAAACTGGACGCTGAATATGAACAGTTCCGTATTTACCACAGAACCTGTGAATTATTACCGCGCATTAATTTCCATCATTGAATTACATTTAGATCAAAATCGTGAACCAGCGCAATATCGTGCAGTGTTTGAGAAAATGTATGGTAAAGATGCAGTTAAACAAGCTTGGGCAGCTGTCTCTGAAGGTGGCAATCCGTTCTACAATCTTCCAGCAAGTGATGAAAATTTGGAAAACTTTAAGGAACATCAGGCGTTGTTGGGGGCTTATGGGAAGTTGCAGAAAGCCAAAAAAGAAAATTGGAAATAATTAGGTCAGGATTTCGCCTGACGGCGACCTACTTTCTTTTACTCGTGTAAAAGAAAGTAAGCAAAGAAAACACGCCCCAGTTAAATCGCTGTTCTTTGCTTTGTTTCAATTTTCTTAACGGCAATTTGCTGAACTCGCTACGCTCAAACAGACGCAAATTGCCTAAAAATTGAAAGTCGCAAAGGCGATTTATATGGAGCCCCGAATTTATCAGAGCATTATTTAAAAAGTGCGGTTAATTTTAAATTCATTTTAAGAACAAAAAATATTTTGAATTTTGACCGCACTTTAAATCGGCTAAAGAACAAATTGGGTTCCCTTCTTTTCCACCTTTGTGGAATTGAATTTGTAGGAAATTTTCGTTTGTTTGAGCGTAGCGAGTTTAGAAAATTTCCGTTAAACAAATTCAATGTAACAAAGGAAATAAGGAAAAGCAGGGTTGCCTTTCTTTTTGCCTACTTTTTCTTTGGCAAAGCAAAGAAAAAGTAGGTCGCCATCAGGCGAAATCCTGATATCAAAAACCACATATCCACAATTTTATGCTATAATCCGCCACAATTTTTGATCAAAAAAGGAATACCAATGACGGATTCAATCCAATCATCTATCACCCCTGTCAATATTGAAGAAGAACTCAAATCTTCCTACCTTGACTACGCGATGTCGGTTATCGTTGGGCGTGCATTACCTGACGTTCGAGATGGTCTAAAACCTGTTCACCGCCGCGTGTTGTTCTCAATGGATCGCGAAGGCAATACCGCCAATAAAAAATACGTAAAATCAGCGCGTGTTGTGGGTGATGTAATCGGTAAATATCACCCGCATGGTGACTCAGCCGTGTACGATACCATCGTTCGTATGGCACAACCATTCTCACTTCGCTATATGTTGGTTGATGGGCAAGGTAACTTTGGTTCAATTGATGGTGATGCGCCAGCTGCAATGCGTTATACCGAAGTGCGTATGCAAAAAATTACGCAAGCATTGCTCACTGATTTGGATAAAGAAACCGTCAATTTCTCGCCAAACTATGATGGCGAATTAATGATCCCAGATGTATTGCCAACTCGTATTCCAGCACTTTTAGCAAATGGTTCTTCTGGTATTGCGGTGGGGATGGCAACTAACATTCCCCCTCACAACTTAAACGAAGTATTAAATGGTTGTTTGGCTTATATTGACAACAATGAAATTACCATTGATGAATTAATGCAACATATTCCGGGCCCAGACTTTCCAACCGCTGCATTAATTAATGGTCGTAAAGGGATTGAAGAAGCCTATCGCACTGGTCGTGGTAAAGTGTATGTTCGTGCTCGTGCAACGGTAGAAACCAACGAAAAAGGACGCGAGCAAATTATCGTGTCTGAATTGCCATACCAAGTAAATAAAGCAAAATTAGTCGAGAAAATTGCCGAATTAATTCGCGAGAAAAAAATCGAAGGCATCAGCAATATTACTGACCTTTCAAACAAAGAAGGGATCCGTATTGAAATTGATATTAAACGTGATGCAGTAGGAGAAGTGGTATTAAACCATCTTTACTCCCTCACTCAAATGCAAGTGACCTTTGGTATCAATATGGTGGCATTGGATCACGGTCAGCCACGTTTATTTAATCTTAAAGAAATCATTGAATCCTTCGTTTTACACCGCCGTGAAGTGGTTACACGTCGTTCTATCTTTGAGCTTCGCAAAGCGCGTGAACGTACACACATTTTGGAAGGTTTAGCGGTTGCTCGTTCTAATATCGATGAAATGATTGCGATCATTCGTAACTCTAAAAACCGTGAGGAAGCGGCAACAGCAATCAGTTCACGCTCTTGGACGTTACATAGCGATATTATTAATCTTCTTGATGTTTCTGCTCGTCCTGATGAGTTAGAAGAAAATCTTGGTATTCAAGGTGAACAATATTACTTATCGCCAGCGCAAGTAAACGCAATTCTAGAACTTCGTTTACACCGTTTAACGGGCATTGCGTTTGAAGAAGTTATAAAAGAATATGAAGAATTATTAGTTAAAATTGCGGATCTTCTTCATATTTTAAGTAGCGCAGAACGTTTAATGGAAGTAATTCGTGAAGAATTGGAAGAAGTAAAAGCACAATTTGGTGATGATCGTTTAACTGAAATTACCGCAGCTTCTGGCGATATTGATTTAGAAGATTTAATCGCACAAGAAGACGTGGTGGTGACGCTTTCTCACGAAGGTTATGTGAAATACCAACCACTGACTGACTATGAAGCACAACGCCGTGGCGGTAAAGGCAAATCTGCAACGAAGATGAAAGAAGAAGATTTCATCGAAAAATTACTGGTAGCAAATACTCACGATACCATCCTCTGCTTCTCTAGCCGTGGTCGTTTATATTGGTTGAAAGTATATCAACTTCCGCAAGCAAGCCGTGGCGCACGCGGTCGTCCAATTGTGAATATTCTTCCGTTACAAGAAAACGAACGTATTACTGCAATCTTGCCAGTTTCTGCTTACGAAGAAGATAAATTCGTAGTCATGGCAACTGCTGGCGGTATTGTGAAGAAAATCGCCTTAACCGAATTTAGCCGTCCACGTTCAAACGGTATCATCGCATTGAATTTACGTGACGAAGATGAATTAATCGGCGTGGATATTACTGATGGCAGCAACGAAATTATGTTGTTCTCATCGCAAGGTCGCGTGGTGCGTTTTGCTGAAAATGCCGTGCGTGCAATGGGGCGTTTAGCAACAGGTGTTCGCGGTATCAAACTGGCTTTAACAAACGATATTTCTGACGATGAAAGTGCGGTAGAAATTGAAGAAATTTCTGATGACAACGCTGAAGCATCGTTAGACTTAAATATCGATAAAGTGGTTTCTCTCGTTGTGCCAAAAGGTGAAGGTGCAATTTTAACCGCAACACAAAACGGCTACGGAAAACGCACACAATTAAGTGAATACCCAACTAAATCACGTAATACAAAAGGTGTGATTTCGATTAAAGTGAGTGAACGCAATGGTAAAGTCGTTGCTGCAACTCAAGTAGAAGAAACAGACCAAATTATGTTGATCACTGATGCAGGAACGCTTGTTCGCACACGCGTAAGCGAAGTGAGCATTGTAGGGCGTAACACGCAAGGAGTTCGTTTAATTCGTACTGCAGATGATGAACATGTTGTAAGTTTAGAACGTGTTTGTGATGCAGATGAAGAAGATTCTTTAGAAGAAATCGGTTCTGAAGAATAACCTATTATAAACGAAGAAGTGCGGTGAAATTTTACCGCACTTTTTTATGCCTAATTACCCGTCAAACCATCTCGAATTCGTTTTTCAAACTGATCATAATCCACTAAAAACGCATCGTGTCCGTAATCTGATGGGAATTCATAAAAATGTAGATCGACTCCACTTTGTTCTAAAAGCTGTTTACTTTTATAAAGATCAATGGGTTTAAAAAGTTGATCCGTTGTCACAGAAACCAACGTATAGCGTGCCTTAATGCGTGACAATGCCTCTTTAACATTGTCATACCCCAAACTTGGATCATACATATCCAACGCACGTAACAAATGCAAATAACTATTGGCATCAAAACGTTCTAAAAATTTTTTGCCTTGGTAAGAAAGATAGGATTCCACTTGAAAGTAATCGCCCCAAAAGCTGCCATCTGATTTTGTGGCACGCCCAAAGGCTTTGGCTAGTTGTAAATCGGTGCGGTAAGTCAGCATACCTAGCATACGCGCAATAGATAACCCTTGATCTGGCGGTGTCCCCTCATAGTAATCGCCACCGTTAAAATTAGGATCATTAATTACCGCTTGACGCATTACGTGGTTAAAACCTATGGCTTCAGCACTAAAATAAATGGATGAGCAAAGATTCACGATATTATCCATAAAATCAGGATAATCAATCGCCCATTGATTCGCTTGCATACCGCCAAAAGAGCCGCCAATAATGGCTTTTAAATGGCTAATACCAAGATGTTCAAGCAAGGCTTTTTGTACTTTGACAATATCTTGCACAACGATATTAGGAAATTGGCTGCCATAAGGTTTACCCGTTTGCGGATTAATTGATGAAGGCCCCGTTGTTCCCTTACACCCACCTAATACGTTCGAGCTAATAAAAAAATAACGATCCGTATCCAATGCTAAACCTGCTCCCATAAAATTCTGCCACCAGCCATCTCGACCATCATCGAAATAAGGCTCAGCATCACCAGTCAAAGCATGGCAAATTAATACCGCATTATTTTTTTCGGCATTGAGCGTGCCATAAGTTTGATACGCGACATTAATATGGGAAAGTTTGCCGCCAAGCATCAGAGTTAAAGGCTGTGTGTCAAAAAGCACTACATTTTGCACAGACATTGAAAACCTATCGTAATAATCAGAATGGCGTTTAAACTATCAGTAAGTCGATTAGCTTGTCAAGAAATTTTAGCCGTCTAAACGGCTAAATTATCGCACATCAATGCGATTCACAAAATCCATCAAATTCTCCTTGAAGTGCGGTCGATTTTTCATTATGTTTACCGCTATGCTAGTAAAAAAATTATCTCCAAAATTCACCGCACTTTTTCGCGCACTACTCTACGCAATCTTTGCATTGATTATACTTTGCTTGCTAGTGGATCGAGGCGTCAGTTTTTATGTTCGCGATAAAATATTCACAAATATTGATGAACTCCCCTTTCGCCCCTGCGCCCTTGTGCTTGGCACATCAAAATACACCGTCAGCGGAAAACCGAACGTTTATTACGATAGTCGCTTAATGGCAGCTAAAAGCCTAATCGAACAACAAAAAGTGAATTATCTTTTATTAAGTGGCGACAACCGAACTTTGCAATATAACGAACCAAGAGCAATGTTTCGCGATTTACGCAAAATGGGCGTGCCAGAAACTTTAATGTTCCGTGATTTTGCAGGTTTTCGCACCCTTGATTCTGTTGTTCGTGCCGATAAAATTTTCAAAGTGCAAGCATTTACGATTGTCAGCCAAAAATTTCATTGCGAACGCGCACTATTAATTGCCAAAGCACATAATATTGATGCGATCTGTTTTGTAGCCAAACAACCTGAATTACATCTATCTACTCGAATAAGAGAAGTTTTTGCCCGCATAAAAGCGGTTTTGGATTTGATATTAGGTGTTGAGCCTTATTTTTTAGGGGAACCTCAGCCATTGCCAAACAGCACCACATTATAAATATTGACCTAAATCATATTTATTCTATTTTTCTAAAATCACACTAATCTAAACTTGTTAAATAAACACAAACTGGTTAAAATCCAACCGATAAGGAAAATCCTGTTTTATGCTAAAGGGTTTACTTTAATTGTCGTTGAACTCACAATTGATGTAAAAGATAAAACAGAGAAAAAAATAGTCATAAAGGCTACCAAGGCACCGTGGGTGTGAAATATTCTTGGAAATAATATTCCAAAAAAATAAGGGCTGATTTTAAATATCAGCCCTTTGTTTTAATGATAAATTTTATTCCACCACAGCCCAAAATTCGGCTACGGTGTGGAAAGATCCAAAGACTAAAATCACATCATTTTTTACCGCACTTTTGAGTGCTGTACACACACCATCCATGACAGAATTATCTGATGTAGCTTGAATATTTGGGAAATGGCTTTTCAATTTCTCTACTAATTCATCGCCTGACTGCCCGCGATAGCCGCTTAAGGTTACACAATGCCATTCATCAATAATAGGTGTTAAATGCGCAAATACCCCATTTGCATCTTTGTCTTTGAGCATCCCACACACGGCAATCATTTTGCCCTCGATGCTACGTTTAAGTGCGGTCAATTTTTCAGATAAATATTTTGCAGCGTGAGGATTATGCCCCACATCAACGATGATTGTTGGCAAGGTTTCAACTGGTACGCCAAGATAATCCGCTAATTTCTCACGTTTATCTGTTTTTATAGCTTGAAAACGACCAACCAGTTCTACCTCTTGCAAAGATTTTCGCAAAGTCTGTTCTGAAATATCAAAAGGTAAATATTGAACAGCAGCAAGAACCGTTGCGGCATTCGCCAATGGAATCTGACAAAACGGCAAATTTTCTAACCGCACTTTTTTATTTTGCCATTGCCAATTTTCAGCATTTTGCTCAAATAACCAATCCACATCACGACGAGCAACTTGGCAATGTAATTTTTCAGCCTGATCTAACATTGTTTGTGGCACATTAGGTTCACCAATCACGACAGGGCAATTTTCGCGGAAAATTCCTGCTTTTTCAAAAGCAATGGCTTCTCTGGTATCCCCAAGAAAATCGGTGTGATCAATATCGATGCTAGTAATCACAGCAAGATGGCTATCCACAATATTGGTCGCATCTAAACGACCACCCAACCCCACTTCTAAAATCACCACATCTAATTTTGCTTGCTTAAATAAATGCAATGCAGAAAGGGTGCTAAATTCAAAATAAGTCAGCGATTCTGTTTTGTTTTCATCAATAAACGCAAAAGAGGCGGTATGTGCTTCATCGGGTAAATCTTGATTTTGAATGCGTACTCGCTCGTTATAACGCAATAAATGGGGCGAAGAATACACGCCTACACGTAATCCGTGATTAAGCAGAATCGTTTCTAACAAGCGACAAGTCGTGCCTTTACCATTCGTCCCCCCCACAGTTATCACATAAGGGGCGGGATGAAGTAAATCCAATTTTTCCGCTACGGATTTAATACGATCTAAACCGAGATCAATAGGTTTAAAATGGCTTTTTTCTAAATAAGAAAGCCACTCAGCGAGTGGCGAAGTGGCTTTAAGTTGCATATTATTCATCTTCTGAAATGAGTTCAGGTTCTACAAAAGGAGAAGGTTGATTCGTTAATTTACTCAGGACACTTGCTAAAGTTTGACGCATTTCTGAACGTTTCACGATCATATCAATTGCCCCTTTCTCAAGTAGAAACTCACTACGTTGGAAACCTTCTGGCAATTTTTCACGCACAGTTTGTTCAATAACGCGTGGCCCTGCAAAACCAATTAAGGCTTTTGGCTCGGCAATATTTAAATCCCCTAACATCGCAAAACTGGCTGATACGCCGCCTAAAGTCGGATCCGTTAATACCGAAATAAACGGCACACCTTTTTCACGCATTTGAGCAAGTACGGCACTGGTTTTTGCCATTTGCATTAAAGAGAATAATGCTTCCTGCATACGAGCCCCGCCACTTGCAGAGAAACACACAAATGGACAATTCATTTCTATTGCTTTTTCAGCCGCTTTAACAAATTTTGCACCAACTACAGAACCCATTGAACCGCCCATAAAAGCAAAGTTCGATGCAGCCACAACGATTGGCATATTATAAAGTGTACCTGTCATAGTAATTAGCGCATCTTTCTCGCCCGTTTCTTTTTGCGCCGCATTGATACGATCTTTATATTTCTTTAAATCTTTGAATTTTAAAATATCTTTTGGTTCTAAATCTGCCGCAATTTCTTGGCTTGAATCTTCGTCCAATAAATTTAATAAACGCTCACGAGCATCAATACGCATATGATGACCACATTTCGGGCAAACATACAGATTACGTTTGAGTTCTTCACTATAAAGTACTTGTTCACAAGCAGTACATTTTGTCCATACGCCTTCTGGCACATTGGCTTTTCGAGTGGAAGAAGAAGGACTTTTACTAAAAATTCGGTTAATCCAGCTCATTTTTTGACCTTTTTATTGACTAGAAAATTGCGCGTATTAGAACATAAATTTATAGAATTTGCTACTTGTAAGGCAGTTTTTGTACTGCTCCGATTTCCTTTTAAACAAGATAATTTGCTCTCCTCTTATTGAACATTTTTTTTATTTTTTTGTCTTACAGACCACGTTATCTGAAATTTATTTTGGAGTATTTATGAAAAAAACACGTTTTGTATTAAATAGTATTGCACTTGGATTAAGTGTATTAAGCACATCATTTGTTGCTCAAGCCACTTTGCCAAGTTTTGTTTCGGAACAAAACAGTCTTGCACCGATGTTAGAAAAAGTACAACCTGCCGTTGTCACTCTTTCCGTTGAAGGAAAAGCTAAAGTAGATTCTCGTTCTCCTTTCCTAGACGATATTCCTGAAGAATTTAAATTCTTCTTTGGCGATCGTTTTGCCGAACAATTTGGTGGACGTGGAGAGTCAAAGCGTAACTTCCGTGGTTTAGGTTCTGGTGTCATTATTAATGCAAGCAAAGGCTATGTTTTAACCAATAATCATGTTATTGATGGAGCTGATAAAATTACCGTGCAATTACAAGATGGGCGTGAATTTAAAGCAAAATTAGTGGGTAAAGATGAACAATCAGATATTGCATTAGTACAGCTTGAAAAACCAAGTAATTTAACAGAAATCAAATTTGCTGATTCCGACAAATTACGCGTAGGCGATTTCACTGTTGCAATCGGTAATCCATTTGGTTTAGGTCAAACTGTGACATCAGGTATTGTTTCTGCATTGGGTCGTTCAACAGGTTCTGACAGTGGCACTTATGAAAACTATATTCAAACCGATGCAGCAGTAAACCGCGGTAATTCGGGTGGTGCATTAGTCAATCTAAATGGCGAACTTATTGGAATTAATACCGCAATTATTTCTCCAAGCGGTGGCAATGCAGGAATTGCCTTTGCGATTCCAAGTAATCAAGCAAGCAATTTAGTGCAACAAATTTTAGAATTTGGTCAAGTGCGTCGCGGATTGCTTGGTATTAAAGGGGGCGAACTCAATGCTGATTTAGCCAAAGCCTTTAATGTAAGCGCGCAACAAGGCGCATTTGTAAGTGAAGTTTTACCGAAATCTGCTGCTGAAAAAGCAGGACTTAAAGCGGGCGATATTATCACGGCGATGAACGGTCAAAAAATCTCAAGTTTCGCTGAAATTCGTGCAAAAATCGCAACCACTGGTGCAGGCAAAGAGATTAGCTTGACTTACTTACGTGATGGCAAATCCCACGACGTTAAAATGAAATTACAAGCGGATGATGGTAGCCAACTTTCCTCAAAAACTGAGTTGCCTGCATTAGATGGTGCAACATTGAAAGACTACGATGCTAAAGGCGTTAAAGGAATTAAAATCACAAAAATTCAACCTAATTCGCTGGCTGCACAACGTGGTTTAAAATCGGGCGATATTATTATTGGTATTAATCGTCAAATGATCGAAAACATTCGTGAATTAAATAAAGTGCTTGAAACTGAACCGTCAGCAGTTGCACTTAATATTTTACGAGGTGACAGTAATTTCTATTTATTAGTGCAATAATCTGCTTGATATATTTAAGAAAAAAGTCCGATCACAATGATCGGGCTTCTTTTTATGCAGCAATCGTTCTTAACAAATCCACCACAAATTCTAACCGCACTTTGTTATCGGATAGATCTTTCATAAACTTAAATTTTAATGGGCCATCAAATCGATACACAATAGGTTCTTTTTGAATTAATTGAATAAATTTATCTGGATTCACTTGTGCTTTTGCTGAAAACTCAATAAAACCGCCTTGTGTTCCAGCATCAATTCGCACAACGTTCAACGGCTCAACCAATAAACGCAACTCTGTAATTTGTAATAAATTTTTCGTTGCATCAGGCAATAATCCAAATCTGTCAATCAACTCAACTTTTAATTCATCTAATTCTGCTTTACTCTCTGCTGCAGCAATGCGTTTATAAAAGGATAAACGCATATTCACGTCTCCTAGATAATCATCAGGCAGTAAAGCAGGCACACGCAATTCAATATCCGCTTGTTGTTGCGTCAATTCTTCTAATGATGGTTCACGCCCTTCTTTTAACGCTTTAACCGCTGCATCCAATAATTCCATATAAAGCGAAAAACCGATGCTTTCAATTTGTCCACTTTGTTCGTTTCCAAGTAATTCGCCAGCACCACGAATCTCTAAATCGTGGGTTGCCAAGATAAAACCTGCACCAAGGTTATCAAGATTTTCCAACGCATCTAGACGGCGTTCAGCATCTTTTGTCATCATCTTTGGCGGTGGCGTAAGCAAATAAGCATAAGCCTGATGATGTGAACGCCCGACTCGTCCACGTAATTGATGCAACTGAGCCAAACCAAAATGATCCGCTCGTTCAATAATAATGGTATTTGCCGTTGGTACATCAATACCCGTTTCGATAATGGTTGAACAAACTAAGACGTTATAACGCTGATGATAAAAATCACTCATCACACGTTCTAACTCACGTTCTCTCATTTGTCCGTGCCCCACAATCACTCGTGCTTCTGGCACAAGTGCGGTCAGTTTTTCTGCTGTATTTTCAATGCTTGCGACATCATTGTGGAGATAATAAACCTGCCCACCTCGGAGAATTTCACGCAAAATCGCTTCTCGTACAACAAGATCGTCATTCTGACGGACGAAGGTTTTAATACTTAATCGGCGAGCAGGAGGTGTGGAAATAATGGAAAGATCACGAATGCCATTCATCGCCATATTAAGCGTTCGAGGAATTGGCGTTGCCGTTAGCGTAAGAATATCGATATTCGCACGAAGCTGTTTGATTTTCTCTTTTTGCCCTACACCAAAACGATGTTCTTCATCAATAATCAACAATCCAAGATCGTTAAATTTTACATCTGATTGAATTAATTTATGGGTACCAATTAATATATCGACTTTTCCTTCTGCAAGGTTTTCCAGAATTTGTTTTTGTTCTTTTGCAGTTTTGAAACGCGATAACACTTCGACATTCACAGGCAAATTCGCAAAACGATCTTTAAAATTCTCATAATGCTGTTGGGCTAACAGTGTGGTTGGCACTAGCACTGCTACTTGCTTATGATTCATCACAGCCAAAAACGCAGCGCGCATTGCCACTTCAGTTTTACCAAAACCCACATCACCACAAACAAGGCGATCCATTGCCTTAGGCTGACACATATCCGAAATTACCGCATTAATTGCCATTTCCTGATCGTAGGTTTCTTCAAAAGGAAAGGTTGCGGAAAATTGTTGAAATTCTTCACGATCATATTTAAAGGCAAAGCCTTTCTTCGCTTCACGTTGTGCGTAAACATCTAATAACTCTGCCGCCACATCACGAATTTTCTCCGCTGCTTTTTGGCGTGATTTCGCCCAAGCCTCATTCCCTAATTTATGTAATGGCGCACTTTCATCAGAGCCTCCAACATAACGGCTAATCAAATGTAATGAAGTCACTGGCACATAAAGTTTCGATTCATTTGCATAATTTAGTAGCAAATATTCGGCTTTAATGCCGCCTGTATCTAAGGTGACCAAACCGCCATAACGTCCCACACCGTGATCAAGATGCACAACTGGTTGCCCTATTTTCAGTTCGGCAAGATTTCGTACAAGCGTATCAGGATTAATTGTTTTACGTTTGTCTCTAGAACGTTGTTGAATGCGCTCGCCAAGTAAATTAGCTTCGCCAATAATCGCAACTGGAAGCGATTGTTCAATTATAAAACCTTGTTCAAGAGAGCTGACTAACAAGCTAAATTTTTCATTTTCAATCTGTTCCAAAGATTGAATTTGTTTTGGCTTGAGTTTTAACGCTGAAAGCAAATCAAGCAAAGTCTCTCGGCGACCTTCCGTCTCCACAGAAAACAATAAATTTCCTTTAAAATGCTCAATAAATTGACGTAATTGTCCCAATGGTTCTTTTTGCTGGGATTGAATAGTCACTTCTGGTAGAGCGGCAACAGGTAAATTTTTCTGGCGTACCGATGACCGCACTTTTTCCGCTTTAAATGTAATACGTGGATAAGATTTCAATCGGCGATTGACTTCATCTACATTAAGCCATAATTTTTCAGGCGATAAAAGCGGACGCATCGGATCCACTTTACGTTGTTCATAACGCTGTTTTGCATCTTGATAAAAACGCTCGCCTTGCGTTTGATTATTTTCCATATCTACAAACAGCGTTTGCTCCGGCAAATAATCAAATAAAGTTGCCATTTCAGCAAAGAAAAGTGGCTGCCAATATTCAATGCCAGAAATCAAGGTACCTTTACTGATTTGCTGATAAATATGTTCGGGATCTCGGCGAATCTCCCCAAAGGTTTCACGAAATTGCGCACGGAAAAATTCAATCCCCTTGTCATCCGTTGGAAATTCGTGAGCCGGCAAAAGATTAATTGAGCTAATTTCATCAAGAGTACGTTGCGTATCCACATCAAAAGTACGAATGGAATCAATTTCATCATCAAAAAAATCAAGACGAAAAGGCACCGCACTTCCCATTGGGAAAAGATCCAACAAGGAACCACGAACTGCGTACTCGCCGTGTTCTAATACTTGCTCCACAGCTCGATAGCCCGCTGCTTCTAATTGTAAGCGCATTTTATCGATGACCAAACGATCGCCTTTTTTAATCAGAAGCACATTGTGTTGTAAATATTGTGGCGGGCAAAGGCGTTGCATTAATGTCGAAATCGGCAATAAGAAAATGCCTTTTTTCGCATTTTGTAAATGGAAAAGCGCACTTAAACGAGAGGAAATAATTTCTTGATGGGGAGAAAAGGTATCGTAAGGTAAGGTTTCCCAATCAGGAAAAAGGCATACATCTTGGCTGCTTAATTCCGATAAAACACGTGATAAACGCACCGCACTTCGTGTATCTGGAGTCACCACTACGGTTAAATTTTGGTTTTGCTCTGCAATTTCACTAATCGCCAATGCATCAGCGCCTGGTAATACATTGCCTAAAATTTTGTGATCATTGGGTTGGGTTGGAATATCAGGTTGGAAAAAAGCCGTTTTCATAAATATAAATAATGCGTCAATCTTGTATAAAAATTGACGCATAGTGTACTGGAATTTGCTCTATCTTTCAATAAGTTCACTGTTTAAAAAACCAGTTGATATTTATTTCTTTAAAGAAGATTCTTCTTTCTTCAAATTACCATTTTCATCTTCTGTTGCTGACATAGGCACGCAGCTACAATTCGGTTGATCTAAACCCCATTCTTTAATGAAGTTGTCATATTTTTCAAGTGCGCGTTTAAACCAGCCTTTTGGTTTTGCGGTTTGTTCTGTCATAAAGTTCCTCGCTCTAAATATTGTTTAATTTCTAAACGCAAACATTCTACGCCTTTTTTCTTGTTAATAGGAAGTGGTTTGTTTGTTAAATAAGCGGAAATTAATGGGAAATTTTCTTTGCCTGCTAATTTTAATAAACGCCTTATTGCAGGAATGCTCGAAAATAAAGTGCGGTGAAAATTAGCGAAGTTTTTTAAGCTCATCCAATCAAAATCATCAAGCTGCCAATCAAGCTGATTTTGCTCAAAATTTATGGCAAACGGATGAAAAGATAAAGGGAGATTACGCTGAAATTGTTTGTACGAAGTATCAACTAAAGCCAAGCCTTCTTTGGAAATACCTTTAAGGGCAATCGCTGAATAACAACCACTACTCGCTTCTTGATGCTCGCCTAAATGCACCAAAACAAAACCGCACTTTTGCCAAAATTTTGCGAGTTCATCAGTGTAACCAAAACTCACCGAAAGAAAATCCACATCGGCATTTCCCATGGCTTGCATCAAATTTTGCCCAATGCCCTTTTGCTGCCAATTTGGTTGCACGGCGATACGTGAAATGCGGAGTGAACGCAGTTTACAGGCTTGGGAAAGATTTTCGTGGAAACACAAGGCTTGTGGCACAAGATTCCCTTTCGGGCGACGTTTGCCTTGTTGAATTTGAATAATCAACTCATCATCAGCCATATTTCCTTCTTCTAATGCCCAAATTGCACCGAGCAAATTCTGTTGATATTCAGCAAAATAAAAACGTTGATTTTTCCCATCCAGTAAACGACGAAGATCGAGTGGCGATGTTCGGTAGTGAGCAATCGTCATTAGCCCATAAAAATCTCGAAAGAAAAATTGACTATTATATTTTCCTTCACTCCCCTTACTTGTGAGGAAAGCCTCCAAAGCTTGAGGGAGGCTAGCTATATCTAAATCCCCCTTCCGCCCTTCGGGCACCTTCCCCCGCAAGCAGGGGAAGGAAAGATTTTTAGCGTTTTCCTCTATGTTATAAGTAATATTGCTATAGTCAAAGTGCTGAAAATCATCTTCGGCATTTAGCAATAAAAGATCATCAATAAAATGTTCTAACGGATCATTTTCTTGCCAACGTAGAGGCTGTTTAAGCTCAAAATGCTGAAAAGTGCGGTGAATTTTCCGTTTAAATTTTAATTCGAAACCACGCCCCGTACCTTCGTAGCTATGAATTGTAGTACTAAAGACAATATGTTGAAAATATCGAGAATATTCTTGCAATAACGGCAATGGGATCATCGCCGCTTCATCTACCAGCAACCAAGCAGATTGACTAAATTCGGGTTCAGTTTGTAACGTCAAAGCCAATTCATCTGGCGCAATAAATTCAATGTCCCCTTCTGAAAATTCAATAACGGAATGCACCGCACTTTTATTCGGTGCGGTGAGATAAACTGGTGCTTGAATTTGGTTAGCAAGCATACCCAATAATGCGGATTTTCCTCTTCCCCGCTTGGCGGTTAGAAAATAAATATCCTGCTCGGCCTGTAAAATATTCTCGATAATTTGTTGTTGCGCTAACGTAGCATTTTTGTGATGTTCGTTAGAATAAAAAATGGGAGGAAATTCAACCGCACTTTCCTCTCTTAAAATGGGGAAATGATAACGTTCAATGCACTGTTTGAAATGATAAATAAAATTAGGCGTGGCGATAGCTGACTGATTTCCATTCCAACGTAAACTATCTTGATCAGGCTGCTGAGATAAATTTTCCCAATCAGATAACACTAAACAAAGTGTGCCGCCCATTTTCAGTGTTCCAGCTGCAATAGCCAGTGCTTCAAGATGAATGCCATTTCGTCCATCAAATAAAATATGTTCAAATTCTTGCCCGAGCAAATTCGTTGCTTTAGAAAAAGCAATGCCACTTTCGCCGATAATTAATACGTGATCAGGCACAAGTGGCAAAGTTTTTCTGATTAAAATTTGAAGCTGGCGAGATGGCATCGTTTTATTTTAAATAGGCAATTAACATCGCACCAATAAAACTTACGCAAGCAAGCCAAAAGAAAATGCTTTTGGGTTGAGAAACTTTTTTACTGAAAAATTTTGCAGCAAACACAATATACAAAATCAGTAATGCGAATTTAGCCACTAACCACCATTCAATACCAAAAGCAAAGAGGTATAAAATGACGACACCAGACACAATCAGCAAGGTATCTGATAAGTGCGGTAAAATTTTTAATAATTTTATCGAACGCCAATTTTTACCATTAAGCTGCATTGCACCACGAATTACTAACAATGCCAAACTTAAAAAGGCGAAAAAAATATGTAAATGAACTAACATAATCACTCCCAAAAAAGTAAGAAAAGTGCGGTCAAAATTCACCGCACTTTCTCAATCTAAATTACTTCGCAATACGTTTATATTTAATACGATGTGGCTGAGTGGCTGCATCGCCTAAGGTTTTCTTTTTCCACTCTTCGTAGTCTGAGAAGTTACCTTCATAGAACGTGACTTTACCTTCATCGCCGTAGTCTAAAATATGCGTTGCGATACGGTCTAAAAACCAACGGTCGTGCGAAATCACCATTGCACAGCCTGGGAATTCTAAGATCGCATTTTCTAAGGCACGCAAGGTTTCAACATCTAAGTCATTGGTTGGTTCGTCCAGTAATAGCACGTTACCACCACGTTGTAGAAGTTTCGCTAAGTGTAAACGACCACGTTCCCCACCTGATAATTCGCCCACACGTTTTTGTTGATCTACGCCTTTGAAGTTGAAACGCCCTACATAAGCACGGCTTGGAATTTCAAAGTTACCAATAGTGAGAATATCTTGTCCATTAGACACTTCTTCCCACACGGTTTTCTTATCATCCATTGAATCACGGAACTGATCTACCGAAGCAAGTACAACGGTTTCGCCCATTGTCACAGAACCTGAATCTGGTTGTTCTTGACCTGACAACATACGGAATAAAGTAGATTTACCCGCACCATTTGCCCCGATAATCCCAACGATTGCACCTTTTGGAATACTGAATGATAAATCATCAATTAAAGTACGGTCGCCATAAGACTTGGTTAAGTTTTGCACTTCAATCACTTTATCGCCTAAGCGTGGGCCAGGTGGAATAAAGAGTTCGTTAGTCTCGTTTCGTTTTTGATATTCGCCAGAGTTCAATTCATCAAAACGAGCCATACGTGCTTTGCTTTTCGCTTGACGACCTTTTGGATTTTGACGAACCCATTCTAACTCTTTCGCAATGGATTTTTGACGTGCGTTTTCAGTTGCTTGTTCTTGTTCTAAGCGTTTCTCTTTTTGCTCTAACCAAGAAGAATAGTTGCCTTCCCAAGGAATGCCCTCGCCACGGTCAAGCTCTAAGATCCAACCAGCCACATTATCTAAGAAATAACGGTCGTGAGTGATTGCTACCACTGTACCCTCGTAGTCGTGTAAGAATCGCTCTAACCATGCCACAGATTCCGCATCTAAGTGGTTAGTTGGCTCATCTAATAAGAGCATGTCTGGTTTTTCGAGTAATAAGCGGCAAAGTGCCACACGGCGACGCTCACCACCAGATAAATGTTCAATTTTAGCATCCCAATCAGGTAAACGTAACGCATCTGCAGCACGCTCTAATTGGTTATCTAAATTATGTCCATCATGCGCTTGAATAATGGCTTCAAGATTGGCTTGTTCTGCCGCTAATTTATCAAAATCTGCATCAGGATCCGCATAAAGCGCATACACTTCATCTAAACGAGTCAGTGCATTTTTCACTTCAGAAACCGCTTCTTCCACTGCTTCACGCACGGTTTGTTGTGGCTCGAGTTTTGGCTCTTGCGGAAGATACCCAATTTTAATACCCGGTTGTGGACGAGCTTCCCCTTCAAACTCTTTATCTACGCCTGCCATAATGCGTAAAAGAGTCGATTTACCCGCACCATTTAAACCTAAAACCCCGATCTTAGCACCAGGGAAAAAGCTTAAAGAAATATCTTTCAAAATATGACGCTTCGGCGGCACTACTTTGCCGACACGATGCATCGTATACACAAATTGAGATGACATTAATAATTCCTCACAAAAAAATTCGCCCTATTCTACTGGAAAATAGGGCGAAAATATAGGAAACAAGTGGACAGATTTTGCAAAAGTTTGGCGAAACCTAACCACTTGTAAATATTTAGAGTGAAGTATTCCCTAAATTAAATAGACACTTTAGGGCTCAAATTACATTGCAAATGTAGAAGTATCATGCCGATGTAGAGCGGGCTTAACATTTGCAAGACTTTGTTGAAAACGTTTATTGTGTTCAAGGTCCCATAAATCAATACGTGTTTGCAGATTAAGCCAAAACTCAGGCGTAGTATCAAATACTTTAGCAAGTTTAACTGCCATTTCTAGCGTAATTCGTGAACTATTATTAACAATATTGCTTGCCGTATTACGATGTACATCTAAAATTTGAGCTAAATCACTAATTTTAAGACTTAAAGGTTCTAAAAACTCTTCTTGTAGAATTTCACCAACAGAGGTGGGTTTTCTCGTCATCATATTATCCTCCTTACAAATTATAAGAATGTGGATCTAAATATAAATTATTTACTTCGTTATTTTCATATTTAAAAATTAAACAATATTGTTTATTCACTCGAATGGAATAAATTTTATTTTCTTTTGGCTCAAGCAACTCCAAATGGTTAGCTGGTGGAGAACGTAAATCGTTGATATTTTCTGAGGCACTTATCATATCTAATTTTCTTGCCAATACTTTATACAAATTAGAAGGAATCTTACTATGAGTATCACCATATTGATAAAACCTATAAAGATAATCATCTCTAAAATGCTCACGCTTTAAATTAAACATCTATTATTCTCTTAGTTATACTCGAGCTGATCATAATAAGAATAAATGCACAATGCAAGAGTGCATCTTTCGACTTAGATAAAAAAAACCACCCGAAACGGGTGGCAGGAAAGTAGTTTAGCTATATTTATCATTATTTTATTTAGGAACTTTATGAATATCAAGCAATCACTTGACGGGAGCTATGTTACTGAATATTGAAAGGCAAGGGAAATGCTATTGAGAGTTTTTTTGATTTACATCAACATTTTTGACAGAAAAATTCGTTTTTGCGTGTAGAATAAACAACTTCAAATTCTAGCGTTCAAAATAATAGGATTTTTTGTGAAAACGTATTCATTATTACTCGGTTTATTCATTAGTTTTGGTGTTTTAGCCCATCCTCACGCATTTATTGATATACAAACCACGCCCATTATAGAAAATAATCAACTCACAGGTTTTTCAATGAAATGGACGTTGGATGAACCAAGTTCGTCTGCAGTTATTTATGATATGAAACAAGCTAGAACTAAAGCGGAAAAACAAAAACTTCTTGATGATGTAATGGGAAATATCGTCAGTGAGCATTATTTCAGCTATCTATATGATGCTCAGAATAATAAAATCAAATATTCCCCTCGCCCAAAAAATTACGGCATTAATGTTCAAGGCTTACAACTGCAATATTATTTTGATGTGCCACTCGCCCATCCGCAAAAGTTAGAAAAAAACACATTTAGCTTACAAACTTACGATCCCACTTATTATGTGGCGATGACTTACGCGTCAAAAAGTGCGGTAGATTTTTCCGCACTTTCGAAAAATTGCCAAGGAAAATTTATTGAACCTAATGTGGATGAAAAAATCCAAGCCTACGCATCTTCACTTGATAAATCCCAAAAGAACGAAGATGATTCCTTAGGCGTAATGTTCGCGCAAAAAATAATAATTCAATGTGAGTAGAAATGAAAAAATATAAAACTGGGCTCGTGTTATTAGTGATTACACTCGCCTTACTTGCCTATTTTTCCCCTTGGTTTTTCTTACATATTGCTGCATGGCAAAAAGAGTTTAATCAGCTTATTTCGGAAAATTTACATCAAATTCAAAATAATAGCATCAAGGCAGGCATCACACTTATTTTCGCCAGCTTTATTTATGGCGTACTCCATGCCCTCGGGCCAGGACACGGCAAATTTATTATTGCCAGCTATCTTTCCACGCATGAAAGCCAATTAAAACAAAGCACTATCTTGAGTTTACTTTCTTCCTTAATGCAAGGCATTGTCGCAATTACAGCAACAACATTGCTTGTTGTAGTGCTAAATCTTTCATCACGTTATTTCAAATTAAGTCAGCTTTGGTTAGAACGAACTGCCTTGCTATTATTGGTATTTCTCGGCTGTTATTGGATTTGGCAAGGTCTACGTGCCTATCGTAAAAAAGCTAAATTAACCATTAAATCCCTCAATTCCCTCCCCCTACACGAAAAAAGTGCGGTGAAAAATAACCGCACTTTTCAGCCAAACACTTGTAGTTGTGGACACCAACATTTGCCAAGCCCCATACAAACTGCACAAGCAACCAATCTAAAATCGCAATTCCTCGTGATTCTAACAATTGGTATGCGCCCTTGTAGCGGTGCGATTTTCGTTTTATTTTTAGCTTATATGCTTGATCTTTATAGCTGGGGAATTTTAGCTGTATTAGCCATGTCTTTCGGCACAGGGCTTATGCTGTCAGCCTTCGCAGGAATTGTACGTTATGCACGAAATACCGCAATCCACTTAGGGCATTGGTATAGTTCAAAAAATACGAAAGGAAAAAGCGAAAGCATCGTGAAACTAATCGCAGGTGGAATAATGCTATTTTTTGCCTTGAGTTTGTTGTATGGCACAACCATCTCAACTGGCGGAAGCAAAATCCTATTTTGAAGTTAAAAATAAAGCCCATCAACTGGATGGGCTCAAAATCTTTTGGTTGCTAATTTAGAATTTGTAAAAGGAGACAAACAAACTCTAAACCAAAAGAAAAATTGGCTCCTCCTGCTGGACTTGAACCAGCGACATATGGATTAACAGTCCACCGTTCTACCGACTGAACTAAGGAGGAATAAACTTTGTATCACGAGGAACAGGGCGCGAATTTTAATGATCGATAGTTAGCTTGTCAATGCAAAATTTAAAAAAATTTCATAAAAAAATAAAAATTTTCTCATCTTTTATATACCCCCTAATATTTATTTTTCTATCCACAGAGCCTGTGGATAACTTTGTGGATTAACTTTTTAAAATTTTGCGGATCCCTTGTTCTTACAAGGATTATTCGATCTTGATTATAGATTAGCCTAAAATTAAATTTTAATTTAAAATCAATAAGTTAAGTTTTGTCTAGTAAAAATTTAAAGTTTTTTTAATGAATTTGTGACATCTTCCTCTTGACATCGCTAAGTCTGTGTAAAACTTAGATTTTTGCCTGATCAATTTTACACAGTAAATATGCTAAAATAGGCATTATTCAAAACTATCAAAAAACCGACCGCACTTTATGTCTGAAAAAATCAACACAAAACCATTCATTCTGCATTCCGACTTTCGTCCTTCTGGCGATCAGCCACAAGCTATCGAAAAATTAGCTGAAAATTTAACGGATGGATTGGCGCATCAAACTTTGCTCGGAGTAACAGGCTCGGGGAAGACATTTACTATCGCCAACGTAATCGCTCAATTAAATCGCCCCGCAATGTTACTTGCACCGAATAAAACCCTTGCGGCTCAACTTTATGCAGAAATGAAAGCCTTTTTTCCAGAAAATGCGGTGGAATATTTTGTGTCTTACTATGATTATTATCAGCCAGAAGCCTATGTGCCTAGCAGTGATACTTTCATTGAAAAAGATGCTTCTATTAATGATCAAATCGAACAAATGCGACTTTCTGCGACAAAATCTTTTTTAGAACGTCGAGATACCATCGTAGTGGCTTCCGTTTCTGCAATTTATGGTTTGGGCGATCCTGATAGCTACTTACAAATGATGTTGCATTTACAACAAGGTGCTATTATAGATCAACGCCAAATTTTAGCGAAGTTAGCGGAATTGCAATATACCCGCAATGATCAAGCATTTCAGCGTGGAACTTTCCGTGTTCGTGGGGAAATTATTGATATTTTCCCTGCAGAATCCGATGATCGTGCGGTGCGTATTGAATTATTTGATGATGAAATCGAGCGTTTAAGTTTATTTGATCCGCTCACTGGCAGTAGTTTTGGTGCTGTTCCACGTTTTACGATCTATCCTAAAACGCACTATGTTACGCCAAGAGAACGCATTTTAGATGCGATAGAAAACATCAAAAAAGAACTCGTATCACGCCGTGAATACTTCATTAAAGAACATAAACTTTTAGAAGAACAGCGTATCAGCCAGCGTACCCAATTTGATATTGAAATGATGAATGAATTAGGCTATTGCTCGGGTATTGAAAACTACTCTCGCTATTTGTCAGGTAGAAATGAAGGCGAGCCACCACCAACATTGTTCGATTATATGCCCTCTGATGCTATTTTAATTATTGATGAATCTCATGTGACCGTGCCTCAAATTGGTGGAATGTATCGTGGCGACCGTTCACGTAAAGAAACCTTAGTTGAATATGGTTTCCGTTTGCCGTCCGCATTGGATAATCGTCCGTTACGCTTTGAGGAATTTGAACGCTTAGCCCCACAAACCATCTATGTTTCCGCAACACCAGGGCCCTATGAATTAGAAAAATCAGGCAGTGAAATCATCGATCAAGTGGTTCGCCCGACTGGTTTACTTGATCCGCTCATTGAAATTCGTCCAGTCTCAATTCAAGTGGATGATTTACTTTCGGAAGCTCGCCAAAGAGCGGATAAAAATGAGCGCGTTTTAGTGACAACACTTACAAAAAAAATGGCAGAAGATTTAACGGATTATTTAGATGAACACGGAATCCGAGTGCGTTATTTGCATTCCGATATTGATACGGTGGAACGTGTGGAAATTATCCGTGATTTGCGTTTAGGAGAATTCGATGTGTTAGTCGGCATCAACTTGCTACGTGAGGGATTGGATATTCCAGAAGTGTCTCTTGTGGCGATTTTAGATGCCGATAAAGAAGGATTTTTACGCTCCGAACGTTCTTTAATCCAAACCATCGGCCGTGCTGCACGAAACTTAAATGGTAAAGCGATTTTATATGCGGATAGCATCACAAAATCAATGGAAAAAGCTATTACGGAAACTAATCGTCGTCGTGAAAAACAAACAAAATATAATGAAGAACATGGCATTGTGCCACAAGCATTGAATAAGAAAGTTGGGGAATTGTTAGATATTGGGCAAGGTGCAAACCAAAAAGCGAAAGCCAATAAACAACGTGGAAAAATGGCGGCAGAACCAACCGCACTTTATAATGCACCGAAAAATGCCAAAGAATATCAACAACAAATCAAAAAATTGGAACAACAAATGTATAAATTTGCACAAGATTTGGAATTTGAAAAAGCCGCGGCAATTCGCGATCAATTACATCAATTGCGTGAACAATTTGTTTTTGATAACTAAAAGAAACGCCTGCTTAAGCTGGCGTTCCGTTTATTTATTTTCACCTGAAGAATACAAGCGATTTTTATACAAATAACTACCTAATAAAGCGTGAGCCAATGCCTCTTTTTTCATTGCATCAGGTACCTCTTTTGGCGTTAAAGTTTCTGAAGCTTTATCATAATGATAACCTTGTGCTGCTTTATTTGGCATTTGAATTACCACATCATTATTGCCTTTCATCATTGCTTGAGTTTGATCGTATTGCATAAAAGCACGATCTGGGTTTACATCTTGCGTTAAATCAAAACCAATCATTGGATAATTGCCACTGACGCCTGCTAAAGAAAGTAATGTGGTTGGCATATCAATTTGGCTCACAAGACGGCTATCACGGCGTGGCGCAATTCCATCACCAATAATCAAAGCTGGAATATGGAAATGCTTAATCGGCACAAGACTTGCTCCGCCTACACGAGAATCGTGATCCGCAACAATTAAGAAAATCGTATCCTTCCAATAATTAGACTGTTTTGCCATTTTAAAGAAATGACCTAACGCATAATCCGCATATTTTGCTGCGTTATTACGAGTGGCTTTTGGTTGCTCATAAAGCTCAATCTTGCCATCTGGATATTCAAATGGATCATGATTGCTGGAGCTAAATACTAAACTAAAAAACGGTTTACCTTCATTTTGTAATTTCGTGAAAGTTTCATTGGCTTTATCAAATAAATCCTCATCACTCACGCCCCAGGTGCCAGTAAATTTTGGATTTTGGTAATCTTGTTGATCCCAAATATCTTTAAAGCCATTGCCATAGAAAAAGCTCGCCATATTGTCGAAATGCTTTTCGCCACCATAAATAAAGGAAGTGTTATAGCCTTGTTTATGTAATAAATCCGCAATAGTAAAGAAACCACTTTGGGCATTATTAAGTTTCACCACTGCACGAGCTGGCGTTGGCGTAAAACCAGCCGTTGTTGCTTCAATACCTCGCACTGAACGTGTGCCTGTTGCATAAAGATTTTCAAATAACCACCCTTCTTTTGCGAGCTGATCCACATTTGGAGAAAGTGGTTTGCCACCGAGTGTTCCAATAAATTGAGCACCGAGACTTTCTTGTAGCAAAATCACGATATTTTTAGGTTTACCCTGATAAGTCGCGACATTTTTCGTTAAAGTTGGGTATTTATCTGAAATGTAATCACTTTCTGGACGGCCACGGCTAGCTTTAACAATACGAAACATTTCATCTGCATCCATTTTTCCGTACATTTCTGAAGATTTTTCTTCATCTTTAAATTGCTGTGCCGCATAAATGACGGAATAGCCCGAATTAAGCACCAAAGAATTCACTAACGCATCAGAAGAAAATGCCACCATAGCAGGATTTATACCACGGTGTTGAAAACTTGAACGTGCCCCAAGGAAGCTCACAACAATCACAAGCAAAGCAATCACAGGGCGAAGTTTCCAACTCATTGAACCTAAATTTTTGACTGCCCAACCAGAAATTTTCCAATAAATCACGGCAGCTAAAATCGTGAAAACAAGGCTAAAAATCACCGCACTTAAATGCCCTTCAGCAAGCATTGAAAAAACTTCTTTCGGATAAATCAGATATTCGATAAATAAACGATTTGGGCGGTAATCGTAGGTTTCAATAAAGGCAGGTGTGGCAATTTCCATAAAGATAATAAACACACTACCAAGGGTTAGCCAAAGGCGTAAAATTTTTACCCAAACTTTACTGCTATGGAACAAGGTTGTGAGCAATGCTGGTACGCCAAATAAATAACAAAGTGCCACAACATCCATTCGTACGCCTTGCAAAAATAATTGCAACCAGCCATCTACGGCGGATACACGCTCTGATTGCCACACAGCAAGTCCCAAACGGGATAAGGAAAGGATGATGAGATTAATCAACACGAATGTGAAGATGGGGAATAAAGGAAAATGCGCTTTTTTCATTGTAAAAACCACTAACAAAACGGCATTCAAGCCATATTAAATTAAAGAAAGATAGGCAACTGTCTATCAGCTCCTTTTCGACAAAATAAAAGCCTTAAAGTGCGGTAAATTTTCGCATAGTTTTACTTAATCTCAAATGTAAACACATTCACTAGAAAATAAAGCCTCGAGAAAAATCGAGGCTTCATTAAATAAACGACAGAAATTTACCGCACTTTTTTCGATTACTCTTGTTGTGCTTTCACTGCTGCATAGGCAATCATATTGATAATACGACGAACAGATGCGCCTGGATTAAGAATATGCGCAGATTTATTCATACCCATTAAGATCGGGCCAACAGTAATTGCCGTAGTAGTGCCACGTAATAAGCTATAACTAATACGTGATGCACTCAAATCAGGGAACACTAATAAATTTGCGCTTCCTTTCAATGGGCTATCAGGCATTAATTCTTTTCTGTGTGCTTCATTCATCGCTAAATCGCCACGCATTTCCCCATCAATCATTAAATGTGGATTGCGCTCTTTGACGATCTGTAATACTTCGCGCATTTTTGGTGCGCCTAATGAATCAGATGAACCAAAATTAGAGTGTGAAAGCAACGCAACTGCAGGTTCAATACCAAAACGATGAATTTCTTCTGCTGCCATTAAGGTAATTTCAGCTAATTCTTCTGCTGTAGGATTACTGTTTACGTGAGTATCTGTTAAGAATACGTTACCAGTCGGTAATACAAGACTATTTAAAGCAGCGGCAGTTTTCACGCCGTCTTTTAAGCCAATAATATCGCGAATAGATGCGAGGTGTTTTCCGTATGAACCAAATAAGCCACATACTAAAGCATCTCCATAGCCTAAGCTAAGCAATGTAGAAGCTAATACGGTGGTGTTAGAACGCACGACACGTTTTGCAATCGCAGGTGTAATGCCTTTACGTTTGGTAAGCTCGTAGTAATGTTTCCAACATTCTTCATAGCGAGGATTATCTTCGTTATCCACAATTTCAAAATCCACACCCGCAGTTAAACGCAAACCAAGTTTTTTAATTTTTTCTTCAATCACGCTGCGGCGACCAATTAAAATTGGATTTGCCAAGCCCATTGAAATTACTTCTTGGGTGGCATGCAATGCTTTATTTTCTTCCCCTTCCGCTAAAATAATGCGTTGTTTTGCCGCTTTTGCTTGGCTAAAAATAGGGCGCATAAACAAATTAGTTTTGTAAACAAACTGAGTGAGTTGGTCAATATAAATATCCCAATTTTGAATCGGACGAGTTGCCACACCAGATTCCATTGCAGCTTTTGCTACCGCTGGTGCAATACGCACAATCAAGCGAGGATCGAATGGACGAGGAATCACATAATCTGCACCAAATGTTGCCCCTTCGCCGCCGTAAGCAGAAGTTACCACTTCATTTTGTTCTTCTAATGCAAGGTCAGCAATGGCATAAACTGCCGCACGTTTCATTTCTTCATTAATAGTGGTTGCGCCCACATCTAATGCGCCACGGAAAATAAATGGGAAACAAAGCACGTTATTTACTTGATTTGGATAATCAGAACGACCTGTACATACAATCGCATCGGGACGAACCGCTTTCGCTTCTGGCGGGGTAATTTCAGGATTTGGGTTAGCTAAAGCAAGAATAATTGGATGCGCAGCCATACTTTTAACCATATCTTGTGTAAGCGCACCCGCTGCAGAACAACCTAAGAAAATATCTGCATTTGGCATCGCATCGCCAAGTGTACGCCAGCCATTATCTTCAATTGCATAATCTTTTTTGGTTTGATCCATTCTTTCATCACGGTCTTTATATACCACGCCTTTCGAGTCGCAAACTGTGATGTTTTCACGTTTCATACCTAAAGAAAGTAATAAGTTCAAGCACGCAATAGATGCAGCCCCCGCACCAGATGCCACAAGTCGAACATCTTCAATTTTTTTACCTACAATACGAAGAGAATTGATGATCGCGGCCGCACTAATGATCGCCGTACCATGTTGGTCATCATGGAATACAGGAATGTTCATTCTCTCACGCAATTTTTGTTCAATATAGAAACATTCTGGTGCTTTAATATCTTCAAGGTTTACCCCACCGAAAGTTGGCTCTAACGAGGCAATAATATCAACAAGTTTATCGGGATCATGTTCATTCACTTCAATATCAAACACGTTGATGCCCGCAAATTTTTTGAACAATACGCCCTTTCCCTCCATTACAGGTTTGCCCGCTAGTGCGCCAATATTGCCAAGTCCAAGCACCGCTGTACCATTAGAAATAACAGCGACCAAATTGCCACGTGCTGTATATTTGTAAGAGGCGGCAGGATCTTTTTCAATTTCTAAACAAGGCTCTGCCACACCTGGCGAATAAGCTAAGGCTAAATCGCGTTGTGTTGCGAGTGATTTTGTTGGAGTAACTTCAATTTTTCCAGGAATTGGAAATTCGTGGAAATCTAAGGCTGCTTGACGTAATTGTTCGGTCATAATAAATGCTCCATTTTCTTGAAACAGGATTGAAATATTGCGTCGATTATATCTGTTTTTTATTCAAAAAATTGTGACGAACTGCAAACTTTTACAACTTTATAACAAAATTTTTTTGATGCGAAGCATTAGCTAGACTTTTCATTTTTCAGCAAAAAAGGTAGGATTTTCGCAACAAAAGCATAAAGGATAAGAAAATGAATCCATTTCAAAAAATTAAAAGTGCGGTGAATAAATGTCAAAGATTTTTCATTAATCGCACTCTGCAACATAAACTAATAAATCAAGGTATGACTGTCATTTCTGCCAATTGCGTGGGGGCTTTTATCTTGCACGATTTACATCAGCCGTTTAATTCGCCTTTTGTAAATCTCTATCTCTCGCCACAAGATTTTTTGCGTTATTTACAAAATATGGATTTCTATCTCAATCAACCTCTCACATTTGTGCAAACAGAAAAAAATTATCCAGTAGGAAAACTTGCCGATCTTGAAATTCATTTTATGCACTATCACAGTGAGCAAGAAGCTAATGAAAAATGGCAACGTCGCACGTCACGCATCAATTTAGACAATCTTTTTATTATGATGGCAGATCGAGATGGCGTGACCGAAAAAGACATTCAACTTTTTGATCAACTCCCTTTTAAAAATAAAGTGATTTTTACTCACAAGCCCTACCCTGCTTTTAAATCAGCTTATTATATAAAAGGCTTTGAGAAGCAAAATCAGGTGGGCGATATTTTTGAATTTTCAGGCTGGAATGGAAAAAAATATTACGATCAATTTGATTACGTGAAGTGGTTTAATCAAGCTTAATCAATAAAGGCTGCAGATTAAATGCAGCCTTTTTTGTTTCGTTATAAAAGCAAAAACCTGTACAATACCCAGCGAATTTTAACAAGAGAAAACATAATGAGATTAGATAAATTTATTGCTGAAAATACGGGCTTAACGCGTTCTCAAGCAACGAAAGCAATCCGTCAAAGTGCGGTAAAAATTAATGGCGAAATTGTCAAAAGTGGCTCGGTACAAATTTCACAAGAAGACAAAATTTATTTTGAAGATGAATTATTAACTTGGGTGGAAGAAGGTCAGTATTTTATGTTAAATAAACCACAAGGTTGTGTTTGTTCTAATGATGACGGCGACTATCCAACAATTTATCAATTTTTTGATTACCCTTTAGCGGGCAAATTACATAGCGCGGGTCGCTTAGATGTGGATACAACAGGTCTCGTCTTGCTTACCGATGATGGACAATGGTCACATCGCATCACTTCGCCAAAGCATCATTGTGAAAAAACCTATTTGGTAACTTTAGCTGATCCCGTAGAAGAAAATTATGCCACAGCTTGTGCGGAAGGCATTTTATTACGCGGAGAAAAAGAACCCACTAAACCAGCAAAATTAGAAATTTTAGATGATTACAATGTAAATCTAACCATTTCTGAAGGCCGCTATCATCAAGTAAAACGTATGTTTGCCGCACTTGGGAATAAAGTCGTCGGATTACATCGCTGGAAAATTGGTAATGTAGTGTTGGATCAATCCTTAGAAGAAGGGGAATACCGCCCATTAACTCAAAGTGAAATTGAAAGATTAGTGAAATAATATGAATCAACAAAAATCGACTTTCATCTTTATTCTTACCCTCGGTATTCTCTCTATGCTACCGCCTTTTGGCGTGGATATGTATTTGCCGTCTTTTTTAGAAATTGCAAAGGATCTCGACGTAAGTCCAGAACAAGTACAACATACGCTAACCTCTTTTGCCTACGGTATGGCATTTGGTCAGCTTTTCTGGGGGCCTTTTGGCGATAGCTTTGGACGAAAACCGATCATTTTACTCGGTGTTATTGTGGGCGCATTAACAGCTTTAGTGCTTACAGAAATAAATTCAGTTGGAAATTTTACCGCACTTCGTTTTGTGCAAGGTTTCTTTGGTGCCGCACCAGTTGTGCTTTCAGGCGCATTATTACGTGATTTATTTAGTAAAGATCAGCTATCTAAAGTGATGTCTACCATCACGTTAGTGTTTATGCTTGCGCCTTTAGTTGCACCAATTATTGGGGGTTACATCGTTAAATTTTTCCACTGGCATGCGATTTTTTACGTTATTTCGCTGGTGGGATTGCTAGCCGCTGCATTGGTCTTTTTCATCATTCCAGAAACCCATAAAAAAGAAAATCGCATTCCGCTGCGCTTAAATATTATCGCTCGCAATTTCCTTCTGCTTTGGAAGCAAAAAGAAGTGCTTGGCTATATGTTTGCCGCCTCTTTTAGCTTTGGTGGGTTGTTTGCTTTTGTGACGGCAGGATCAATTGTCTATATCGGCATTTATGGCGTTCCCGTCGATCAGTTCGGTTATTTCTTTATGATGAATATCGTTACGATGATCTTTGCCTCCTTTTTGAATAGCCGATTTGTTACTAAAGTGGGCGCAGAAACAATGTTACGGATAGCCCTCGCAATTCAATTCCTTTCTGGAATGTGGCTAATTTTGACCGCACTTTTAGATCTTGGTTTTTGGCCAATGGCAATTGGCGTCGCCTTTTTCGTCGGTCCAAACCCAGTGATTTCATCAAATGCAATGGCATCAGCTTTAGAAAAATGTCCTCAAATGGCGGGAACAACAAATTCTTTGATTGGTAGCGTACGTTTTGCAGTGGGTGCAATTATGGGAAGTTTAGTCGCGTCAATGAAAATGGATACTGCCGCACCAATGCTCTTTACTATGGGGGCATGTGTCGTGATTTCCGTGTTGGCGTATTACTTTCTAACCAGCCGAAATCTTAAAAGCCGTGGGTAAATTCCCCACGGTGCAATGATTGTTTTCTTTATTAAACAAAAACCATCCATAACGGCAAGCAAACAGCAATAAATAATAGGATAAATAAACTATTGGTAGATAATATCCACTTTTGGAAACTATGCAGAATCAGAATAGCCGCAATCACAAAATGGCAAACAAAATAAATGATGTAGGCAAAAACACTGTCAGAATTAACCGCACTTTCCATACCATTTAAAAGTAAAAATAAAAACATTGCCAAGGCATTTAAAGCAAGCAATATAATCATGGCTAAGGGCAATAATGCAATAAAACCTTGTAAACGATTTCGTGCAATAACAAGCGCAAGATTTGCCAAAATCACGCCAGATAAAATCGGTGCAAACGGGTTATATTCAGCAAAGGCACTCGCAGGAAGCACGGTAAAAATCATTAAAGAACTCAAGCAACCTAAACCCGCAATTAATGCAGCCATCAATAAAAAGCTGTTACGGATTTTTTCAGTTTTGGGTTGTTTCCAAATAAAATACACGACAGAAAGACCACATACACTCATCACGTTAGTAAGCGTGTGATTATTCTGTAATAGGCTTATCAGCAACCAAACCGCCCAATAAATGGCAAAAGTCAGATTAACTTTGATTAAACGACTACGTTGTCCTGGGCAAATTTCGCCGCGATAAAACACCAATAAAGAAATTAACTGTGCAACCAACACGCCTACACCTAAATGAGGCATTGTTTGCTTTTCAGATTGCAAAGAAAAAATAAATAGATCGATGCCAAGCACCATTGAGATCGATAATACCGCAAGCAATGCTACGATATATTTAGAAGATTGTTCTGACATAATTTTGACGTCTGAAAAAATAATACGTCATTATGCTAAAAATTCATTAAATTTTAAAGTAAAATGAAGCCAATTTTAACCGCACTTAGGTACATGAATGTTACTTAGCATTTTATATATCATCGGTATCACTGCTGAAGGAATGACAGGCGCACTCGCCGCTGGTCGTGAAAAAATGGATATTTTTGGCGTGATCATTATCGCATCTGTCACTGCCATTGGTGGCGGTTCTGTGCGTGATGTACTGCTTGGGCATTATCCTCTCGGCTGGGTTAAGCACCCAGAATATTTTTTAATGGTGGCAAGTGCGGCGGTAATTACCGTATATGTTGCACCATTTATCAATCATTTTATGCGCTACTTTCGCACTATTTTCTTGGTGCTTGATGCGATGGGCTTAGTGGTGTATTCCATTATTGGCGCACAAATTGCAATGGATATGGGACATAGCCTTACCATTGTTTGTATTGCAGGCTGTATTACTGGTGCCTTTGGCGGGGTTCTACGCGATATGCTATGCAATCGAATTCCTCTCGTATTCCAAAAAGAACTCTATGCCAGCATTGCGCTATTTGCCACGCTGACTTATTACGCATTAAGTACACTTCAAGTAGAACATACACTTGCCGTGTTACTCACACTTATTAGCAGCTTTACTTTACGCCTTTTAGCTATTCATTTCGAATGGGGGTTGCCGGTGTTTAATTACCAAGAACTCACATCGGAAGAACAAGATAAGCTGCCAAATAAAAAGAAATAAATACAATAAAGGGAATAACTATGTTAGAACAAATGGGTAAACAAGCCAAAGATGCTGCATTTATCTTGGCTCAACTCACCACTGCTGAAAAAAATTGTGCATTATCCATTATTGCAGAACAACTCGAACAACAAGCACCGCTTATCTTAGCCGAAAACGCAAAAGATATTGAACTTGCCAAACAAAATGGATTATCGGATGCCTTGATTGATCGCCTACTGCTCACACAAGAACGTTTACAAGGCATTGCTAATGATGTACGCCACGTTATTTCTCTAGCAGATCCCGTGGGGAAAATCATAGACGGCGGTACATTGGATAGCGGACTTAAAATCGAACGCGTACGCACTCCGCTAGGCGTCATTGGTACAATTTATGAAGCTCGCCCAAATGTAACCATTGATGTGGCAAGTCTTTGCCTTAAAACGGGTAATGCAGTGATTTTACGCGGCGGTAAAGAAACACAGTTTTCTAACAAGATTTTAATCGAAGTTGTACAAAATGCTTTAGAGAAAGCAGGCTTACCAAAATTTGCGGTGCAAGCCATTACCGATCCAAACCGTGAACTCGTTATGCAATTATTAAAACTGGATCGCTATGTGGATATGATTATTCCTCGTGGTGGTTCGGGTTTACATGAATTGTGTAAACAACATTCGACTATTCCTGTTATTGTGGGTGGTGTGGGTGTTTGTCATACTTTCGTTGAAGAAAGTGCGGATCAAAATAAAGCGGTTTTTGTTATTGATAACGCCAAAACCCAACGTCCCAGCACTTGTAACACATTGGAAACATTGTTAGTTCAACATTCTATTGCTGAAGAATTTTTACCTAAACTTGTCTCTCACCTCGTTACCAAAAACGTAAAATATCACGCAAAATCCACCGCACTTAATATATTGAAACAAGCAGGTGCGAATGTCTGCAAAGTGACAGAAAAAGAATTGCGAAAAGAATGGGGATCATTGGATTTGAATGTGGTTGTTGTGGAAGATATTCATGCCGCTATTGAGCATATTCGCCAATATGGTACGCAACATTCTGAAAGTATTTTAACGTCCTCACAAAACCTAGCTCGTCAATTTATCAATCAAGTTGATGCGGCAGCCGTTTATGTGAATGCAAGCACACGCTTTACTGATGGCGGACAATTTGGATTAGGCGCAGAAGTTGCAGTGAGCACCCAAAAACTTCACGCTCGTGGCCCAATGGGATTAAAAGCATTAACCAGTTATAAATGGGTTTGTGAAGGCGAATATACTGTCCGCAAATAAAACCTAAAGTGCGGTAATTTTTAGAAGAGATTATTTGCATATAAAAAGTCCGCGAAATGCGGACTTTTTCATTATCTTTATTTGTCAGATTTACCCAAATTATCAAAGAATTTTTTCACACCGTCTAAAAATCCTGAAGATTTTGGTGCATGTTTACTTAAATCTTTACCTTGTAAACTTTCCTCAAGTTTGTGGAGTAATTCTTTTTGTTCGCTGGTTAAATTAACTGGCGTTTCTACCACGATACGGCAAATTAAATCACCCGCATAACCACTACGTGTAGAAGCGACACCTTTGCCTCGCATGCGGAATAATTTTCCTGTTTGCGTTTCAGCAGGGATTTTAAGTTTCACTCTGCCATCTAAAGTTGGCACTTCAATTTCACCGCCAAGCGCTGCAGTAGCAAAGCTAATCGGTACTTCACAGTAAAGATTAGAGCCATCACGTTCAAAAATATGATGTTCTCTCACGTGAATCACAACATATAAATCTCCAGCTGGTGCGCCATTTTCACCTGCTGCACCTTTTCCAGCTAAGCGAAGTTGGTTGCCCGTATCTACGCCTGCAGGAATTTTTACTGAAAGATTTTCTTTCTTATGAACTCGTCCTTCTCCATGACAGTTGCGACAAGGTTTTTCAATTTTCTTACCGCTACCATGACAAGTTGGACAGATACTTTCGGATACAAAGAAACCTTGCTGGCGACGAATTCGACCAGAACCGTGGCAATGCGGACAAGTTTCCACTTTAGAACCTTTTTCAGCTCCAGAGCCACCACAGCTATCACAATGTGCAAGAGTATTGATTTGAATATCTTTGGTTGTTCCTTTTACGGCTTCTTCTAGGCTAATTTCTAAGTCATAACGTAAGTCTTCGCCACGAACAACGCGCTGACGACCACGTCCACCACCGCCGAAAATATCGCCAAAAATATCACCGAACATATCACCAAAATCAGCACCGCCAAAGCCGCCACCGAAGCCACCAGTGCCACCACCTTGTTCAAAGGCTGCGTGGCCATATTGATCGTAGGCTGTGCGTTTTTGATCGTCGCCTAATACTTCATAAGCTTCATTAATTTCTTTGAATTTTTCTTCTGCTTCTTTACTGCCTTGGTTTTTATCGGGGTGATGTTTAGACGCTAAACGTTTATACGCACGTTTGATGTCGTCCTCTCTCGCCCCTTTTTGTAGGCCAAGGACTTCGTAGTAATCTTTTTTTGCCATAGTAATTTTGTAATTTGTTGCTGAAAATAAATACACCAAAAGGGCGTGTTTCCACGCCCTTTGTTTATGCTAAGAAGAGCGGTGAATTATTTATTATCTTTCACTTCTTCAAATTCAGCATCTACCACGCCATCATCTTTTGCTGATGATTGTTGTGGTTGCTCGCCACCAGCTTGTTGAGCTTTTGCTTGCACTGCTTGCATTAATGGTTCAGAGGCTTTAATTACTGCTTCAATTTTCGCTTCAATTTCTGCTTTATCTTCGCCTTTTGCTGCTGTTTCAAGCTCAGCGACTGCAGCTTCAATTTTCTCTTTGTCTGCGACACTCAATGCATCGCCAGCTTCTGCAATTTGTTTACGTGTTGCGTGAGCAATACCATCTGCTTGGTTACGTGCTTGAACAACTTCTTCAAATTTACGGTCTGCATCAGCATTTGCTTCTGCATCACGCACCATTTGTTGAATTTCTTCATCAGATAAACCAGATGATGCTTGAATACGAATTTGTTGCTCTTTACCCGTATTTTTATCTTTTGCTGATACGTTGATTACGCCGTTTGCATCGATATCAAATGTTACTTCAATTTGTGGCATACCACGCGGTGCAGGATTAATACCTTCTAGATTGAATTGACCTAAAGATTTATTGTCTGCCGCACGTTTACGTTCACCTTGAAGAACGTGAATAGTTACCGCACTTTGGTTATCTTCTGCTGTTGAGAATACTTGCGATTTTTTAGTTGGAATCGTGGTATTTTTCTCAATTAAAGTGGTCATCACACCGCCCATGGTTTCGATACCTAAAGATAATGGAGTTACGTCTAATAAAAGAACATCTTTCACATCACCTTTTAATACACCACCTTGAACTGCCGCACCGATTGCCACCGCTTCATCAGGGTTCACATCTTTACGTGCTTCTTTACCAAAGAACTCAGCAACTTTTTGTTGTACAAGTGGCATACGAGTTTGGCCACCCACAAGAATAATATCGTGGATTTCGCTTACACCTTTATCTGCATCTTTTAATACCGCTTTCAAAGACTCAATTGAGCTTGCCACTAAATCTTCTACTAATGCTTCTAATTTTGCACGAGTGATATTTAATGCTAAGTGTTTAGGGCCTGTCGCATCTGCAGTGATGTACGGAAGGTTCACTTCAGTAGATTGAGCTGATGAAAGTTCAATTTTTGCTTTCTCTGCAGCTTCTTTCACACGTTGTAATGCCATTGCATCATTACGTAAATCAATATTTTGTTCTTTTTTGAACTCATCAATAATGTAATCAATTACACGGTTATCAAAGTCTTCACCACCTAAGTGAGTGTTACCACCGGTTGCCAATACTTCGAAAGTTTGTTCGCCATCAAAGTTATCAATTTCGATGATTGAAATATCAAATGTACCACCACCTAAGTCGTAAACAGCGATCACTTGGTTCTCTTTGCTTGAACCTAAACCAAACGCTAACGCAGCCGCTGTTGGTTCATTAATGATACGTTTTACATCTAAGCCTGCAATTTTACCTGCATCAATCGTTGCTTGACGTTGTGCGTCGTTGAAGTATGCAGGCACAGTAATTACTGCTTCAGTTACAGATTCACCCAAGAAATCTTCTGCAGTTTTTTTCATTTTTTTCAACACTTCTGCTGAAATTTGCGGTGGGGCTAATTTGTCGCCTTTCACGTTTACCCACGCATCGCCATTGTCGGCACGAGTAATTTCGAAAGGCATAATTTTAATATCGCGTTGAACTTCTTCACTTTCAAAACGACGACCAATTAAACGTTTAATCGCAAACAATGTATTTTTTGGGTTAGTGATTGCTTGACGTTTTGCTGGCTGACCTACTAAGGTTTCATTATCTGTATATGCAATGATTGACGGAGTAGTACGTGCCCCTTCTGCATTTTCAATAACGCGAGCTTTGTCGCCGTCCATTACAGCTACACAAGAGTTTGTTGTACCTAAGTCAATACCAATAATTTTTCCCATTTTGTACTCCTAGTAAAAATTTTAAAATTCAGGGTAATTTATTACGAGTTCTAAGATGTGGATATTCTTTCGCATTTCAAGAGAAAATTTTAAAAATTTTTTATTTCTTAAAGTGCGGTAATTTCCGTTCTTGTTTTTCAAAATAAGTCTCAAATGATGAAGTTCAAAGGGAAAACAAAAATTTTCAGGCAAGAAAAAGGGATTTGTGATAAATTTGGCGAAAATTTTTACTTTAAAATAGGAAAGAAATAAATGAAAAAATCAAAAATTGCTGCAGGCGTAATCGTTGCCCTTGCTGCCGTTTGGTGTACAGGTGCATGGTTTACAGGGAAAAAAGCTGAAGAAGAATATTTATATCAACTAAAACAGTTAAATCAACTATTTACCAAAACTGAGGCATTAGAAGAAAGTAAAATTTTTTATAAAAATATAAAATTTGAAAGAGGATTATTTGCCTCTCACATTCAAGATCAAATAGAAATTCACAAGGCAAATGAAACGATCATTATTCCTTTATCATCAACACTTTATCACGGGCCTTTGCCGCTTGATCGTGTGGCAAAACTGAATTTCGTTCCAGCCATTTTTTCAAGCCAAACATTATTAGGAAAAAATGCAACAACTCAGGCATTCTTTGATATCACAGAATCAGAGAAACCGTTACAACTGAATTTCACAATGAATTATTCATTAAGCGGTAATGCGGAATTAAAACTTGCATCGGGGCAATATCACAATGAGCAATCTAAGACAGATTTTGATTGGTCAAATGTCGTATTAAATATTGATTTAAACCAAAATACACCAAATAACTATGTGCTATCTGTCGATACATTTAATTCAAATGCCCCTAATCATGCAGTTTCAACCGCTTCATCAATTAAAATAAAAGATCTTGTCGTACAAGGCTCGTTGCAAAGCACAAAATGGCCATTTATTTATAGTGGGAATATCAATAGTAAAATAGGCTATTTTGAGCAAAATACCGAATCTGCAGAGACTGGCGAAAAATTCTCTCTTATTCAGAAAAATAGCCAAGCAAATTTAACTACACAAGTTGAGGGTGATACAGTAAATATCATCAATAAAACGAATCTGGATGAATTACATATTAACGGTAACAACTTAGGTAAAGTGACCAACAATGTAGAATTCAACCATATTGATGGCAACGCATTACAAGAACTTTTAAATATTTTAGTTGCAATAGGCAAAGCCGACTCAGATATGCCTTTATCTAAAACATTGGTGCAAAAATTACAACAAGCAGGCATGATCATTGCGAATAATCAGCCTCAAATTAAATTTACCCCTCTTTCTATTTCTGATGAAAAAGGCAAAGTAGCATTGGATCTAAATATTGCTTTAGTGCCAAATCCTAAATTTGATTTAATGCGCAGTGGCTTATACAAACAATTCAAAGATTTTTCGATCAATTTTGATGTGAACAAAGAAACTGCGATTTCATTGTTATCTAAATTTGTACCAGAAAACCAAAAGCAAGATTTCGTTCACCGATTGAATGAATTAGTTACCGAAGGTGAAGTGAATGACATTATCGTAAACACGGACGAAACCGTAACATTAACGCTTGCTCTAGAAAATAACGACTTGAAACTAAACGGCAAGCCAATCCCAGAAGAACAGTTGAAAGTGGTACTCTTTATACTTGTAATAGGGGGATTTGGGAGATAACTGAAACAGGGCGATAAATTGTCGCCCTGTTTTGTATTTAATTAAAAGTATCGTAGGGTGGGCTTCAGCCCACCGTTTTTATTCCATTTTTTATGGTTAATTGGTGGGCTAAAGCCCACCCTACAACTATAAAGTACGGTAAATTTTCGTTGCAGTTTAAGCTAACCGCTCTTTTAAATACCCTTCATAATCTGGTACGTCAATTTCCACATCTTGTTCAAATAAAACTGAAGTTAAAAGAAAATCTGCAGAGCTTTGATTAATGGCGACAGGGATATTCCACACTGTTGCAATACGCATGAGGGCTTTTACATCGGGATCATGTGGTGCAGCATTCATTGGATCCCAAAAGAAGATCATCATGTCGATTTTCTTTTCTGCGATTAATCCACCAAGTTGTTGGTCACCTCCCATCGGACCACTTAATAAAGATTGAATGCTTAAACCTGTTTCTCGTTCTAAAATATGCCCTGTTGTACCTGTTGCATAAAGTATATGAGGCTTAAGTGCCTCTTTGTGTTTTTGCGTCCAATTCAGTAAATTTTTTTTACAACTATCGTGAGCCACAAGTGCAATACGTTTGTGTTGAGTGAGGGTTCGAGTTGTTGTCTGCATTGCTGAGTCCTTTTTGAAAAAAATCTGAAAAAACTTTAAAACAAAGCCCGATGGAATGCAATATTTTACTGGTTATTTTAGCGAACAAAAAAACACAAAAAAATTACCGCACTTTCAAATAATTATTTATGGCAAAGCTGATTTGATATGATGATTTGATGAAAATTCACTATCTTTATCTCAAAAAATCTTCTAAAATTTACAAGATTTGTTAAATGTTTGTGAAAAGCAAATATTGCCGTATTCGTGTTTAGCCTTGTCTAAACTAATATTCACTCAAAACAGATTAAGGAAAACCTATGTCTGAGATTTTAAAAAATGACATTGATCCAATCGAAACACAAGATTGGTTGCAATCATTAGATTCATTAATTCGTGAAGAGGGCGTTGAGCGTGCTCAATATATTGTTGAGCAAGTTATTGGTCAAGCACGTACAAGTGGTGTTTCATTGCCAACAGGAGTTACCACTGATTACGTGAATACTATTCCTGTGGCTGAGCAACCTGCTTATCCAGGTGATCACGCCATCGAACGTCGTATTCGTTCAGCAGTACGTTGGAATGCGATCGCGATGGTTTTACGCAGTCAGAAGAAAGATCTTGATTTAGGTGGGCATATTTCCACTTTCCAATCTGCAGCAACAATGTATGAAGTTTGCTACAACCACTTTTTTAAAGCTGCAACAGAGAAAAATGGCGGCGATTTAATTTTCTTCCAAGGCCATGCAGCACCAGGTATGTATGCGCGTGCTTTCTTAGAAGGTCGTTTAACTGAAGAACAAATGGATAACTTCCGTCAAGAAGCCTTTACCGACGGTTTATCTTCATATCCACACCCTAAATTAATGCCTGAATTCTGGCAATTCTCTACGGTTTCTATGGGTTTAGGCCCTGTGAATGCCATCTACCAAGCGCGTTTCTTAAAATATCTCGATAACCGTGGTTTAAAAGATACCAAAGATCAAAAAGTTTATGCATTCTTAGGCGATGGCGAGATGGATGAAATTGAGTCTAAAGGTGCATTAACTTTTGCGGCTCGTGAGAAGTTAGATAACTTAATCTTCACTATCAGCTGTAACTTACAACGTTTAGATGGCCCTGTGAATGGTAATGGTAAAATCGTTCAAGAATTAGAAGGGCTATTTACTGGTGCTGGCTGGGAAGTGATTAAAGTTTTATGGGGCAGCGATTGGGATAAATTATTCGCGAAAGATACTTCAGGTAAATTAACTCAGTTAATGATGGAAGTCGTTGATGGAGACTATTTAACCTTTAAATCTAAAGATGGTGCATATATTCGCGAACACTTCTTCGGTCGTTATCCAGAAACTGCTGCATTAGTTGCTGATATGACCGATGATGAAATCTGGGCATTACGCCGTGGTGCACATGATAGCGAAAAATTATATGCAGCCTATGCAAAAGCACAAAATGCAACGAAACCAGTTGTGATTTTAGCGCATCAAGTTAAAGGTTATAAAATTCCTGAAGCGGAAAGTAAAAATACCGCTCACCAATCTAAAAAAATGTCTTACGAAAGCCTTAAAGGTTTCCGTGACTTCTTTGAATTACCATTAACCGATGAACAAGTAGAAAAATTAGAATACATTAAATTTGCTGAAGGCACACCTGAGTATGAATACTTACATGGTCACCGTAAAGCATTAAACGGTTATGTTCCCGCTCGTCGTACTAAATTTGATGTTGAATATAAAGTTCCTGCATTAGAAGAGTTTAAAGCATTATTAGAAGAACAACCTCGTGGTATTTCAACCACTATGGCGTTTACTCGTGCATTAAACATCTTATTAAAAGATAAAAACATCGGTAAAACTATCGTTCCAATGATTGCGGATGAAGCACGTACTTTCGGTATGGAAGGTTTATTCCGTCAAGTTGGTATTTATAACCCACATGGTCAAAACTATGTACCTTCAGACCGTGATTTAGTGGCTTACTATCGTGAAGCAAAAGATGGTCAAGTATTACAAGAAGGTATCAATGAATTAGGTGCAACCGCATCTTGGTTAGCAGCAGCGAACTCGTACTCTGTCAATAACCAACCGATGATTCCATTCTTCATCTATTACTCAATGTTTGGTTTCCAACGTGTGGGCGATATGATGTGGGCTGCAGGCGACCAATTAGCTCGTGGCTTTATGGTAGGGGGTACTTCTGGTCGTACAACCTTAAATGGCGAAGGCTTACAACACGAAGATGGTCACAGCCATATCCAAGCGGGTATCATTCCTAACTGTATCACTTACGATCCATCATTCGCTTTTGAAGTCGCTGTAATTATGCAAGACGGTATCAACCGTATGTACGGCGAAAAACAAGAAGATGTATTCTATTATATGACTACATTAAATGAAGTGATGGATCAACCTGCAATGCCTGCTGGTGCGGAAGAAGGTATCCGTAAAGGTTTATATAAATTTGAAACAGTGGAAGGTAAAAAAGGCAAAGGTCACGTTCAGTTATTAGGTTCTGGTGCGATTATGCGTCACGTTCGTGAAGCGGCACAAATTCTTGCAAATGACTACGGTGTGACTTCAGATGTATTTTCTGCGCCTTCATTCAATGAATTAGCACGCGAAGGTCATGATGCAGCACGTTGGAACTTATTACACCCAACAGAGACACAACGCATACCATACGTTGCTCAAGTATTAGCTGATTTACCAACCGTTGCTTCAACTGACTATGTTAAAGCATACGCAGATCAAATCCGTGCATTTGTACCAAGTAAGCACTATCATGTATTAGGTACAGACGGTTTCGGTCGTTCAGATAGCCGTGCAAACTTACGTGAACACTTCGAAGTTGATGCACGTTATGTTGTGGTTGCTGCACTTTCTCAATTAGCGAAAGAAGGTACAGTATCTAACCAAGTGGTTGCAGATGCGATTGCGAAATTCGGTTTGAATGTAGATCGTATCAATCCGCTTTATGCGTAATTGATGAAAACTGCGGTCAAAAAACATTGTGTTTTATGACCGCACTTTAAAAGGAACAAAAAATGTCAAAACAAATTCAAATTCCTGATATTGGTAGTGATGAAGTTACCGTAACAGAAGTGATGGTAAACGTAGGCGATACCATTTCTGTTGATCAATCTATCATTAACGTTGAAGGCGATAAAGCTTCAATGGAAGTGCCTGCACCAGAAGCGGGTGTTGTAAAAGAAATTTTAGTGAAAGTGGGCGATAAAGTTTCAACTGGTACTCCAATGCTTGTATTAGAAGCGGCAGGTGCTGCTCCAGCAGCTGATGAGCCTACTGCTCCAGTAGCTGATGCGCCTACTGCACCAGTGGTTGCTACCGCACCAACGGCTTCAGCTATTGTAGAAGTAAATGTGCCAGATATTGGTGGCGATGAAGTCAATGTAACCGAAATTATGGTTGCAGTTGGCGATACAATCACTGAAGAACAATCTTTAATTACCGTTGAAGGCGATAAAGCCTCAATGGAAGTTCCTGCACCATTCGGCGGTGTGGTAAAAGAAATTTTAGTGAAATCAGGCGATAAAGTTTCAACTGGTTCATTAATTATGCGTTTTGAAGTACTAGGTGCAGCTCCAGCAGAATCAGCTTCAGCTTCAACATCAGCACCACAGGTAGCAGCTCCTGATACTACTGCACAAGCACCACAGGCAGCAGCTCCTGATACTACTGCACAAGCAGCTCAATCAAATAACAACGTATCTGGATTAAGCCAAGAACAAGTAGAAGCAAGTACAGGATATGCACACGCAACACCAGTAATTCGTCGTTTAGCTCGTGAATTTGGTGTAAATCTAGATAAAGTAAAAGGTACTGGTCGTAAAGGTCGTATCGTTAAAGAAGATATTGAAGCTTATGTGAAGACCGCAGTTAAAGCCTATGAAAGCGGTTCAACAGCACAAGCTACTGGCAATGGTGTAGCAAATGGTGCTGGCTTAGGCTTATTGCCATGGCCAAAAGTTGATTTCAGTAAATTTGGCGAAATTGAAGAAGTTGAATTAAGTCGTATCAACAAAATTTCAGGTGCTAACTTACATCGTAACTGGGTAATAATTCCACACGTTACTCACTTCGATAAAGCAGATATCACGGATTTAGAAGCATTCCGTAAAGAACAAAATGCGTTAGCAGAAAAACAAAAACTCGGTGTAAAAATCACGCCAGTTGTGTTTATTATGAAAGCGGTGGCAAAAGCATTAGAAGCGTATCCACGTTTCAACAGCTCAATTACCGAAGATGCTCAACGCTTAATCCTGAAAAAATATATTAACATCGGTGTCGCAGTAGATACGCCGAATGGCTTAGTCGTGCCTGTATTCAAAAATGTGAACAAGAAAGGCATTATCGAACTTTCACGTGAATTAATGGAAGTATCGAAAAAAGCCCGTGAAGGCAAATTGACTGCATCAGATATGCAAGGCGGCTGTTTTACTATTTCAAGTCTTGGTGGTATTGGTACAACGCACTTTGCGCCAATCGTAAATGCGCCAGAAGTAGCTATCCTTGGTGTGTCTAAATCATCAATGGAGCCAGTATGGAATGGTAAAGAATTTGCACCACGCTTAATTCTTCCAATGTCATTATCATTCGACCACCGTGTCATTGATGGTGCAGATGGAGCTCGTTTCATTAGCTATCTTGGCTCTGTTTTAGCAGATTTACGTCGCTTGGTAATGTAATCTGTAGGTGGGCTTTAAGCCCACCGATTAATGAAATCTTTGGTGGGCAGAAACCCATCCTATAAAGACCGTAAAAGTGCGGTCAATATTTTGAACGTTTTTACGAGGTAAAAATGAGTAAAGAAATTAAAACCCAAGTCGTTGTACTTGGTGCAGGTCCTGCAGGTTATTCAGCCGCATTCCGTTGTGCGGATTTAGGATTAGAAACTGTTATTGTTGAGCGTTATTCAACCTTAGGTGGGGTGTGTTTAAACGTAGGTTGTATTCCATCTAAAGCGTTATTACACGTTGCAAAAGTAATTGAAGAAGCAAAGCATGCTAATAAAAATGGTATTTATTTTAGTGAACCACGCATTGAGCTAGATGAAGTACGTGCAGGAAAAGAAGCTGTTGTTGCTAAATTAACTGGCGGTTTAGCGGGAATGGCAAAAGCACGTAAAGTGACTGTTGTTGAAGGTTTAGCGACTTTTACCGATTCTCACACATTAGTTGCGCGTGATCGCGATGGAAACCCTACGACTGTTAAATTCGACAATGCCATTATTGCGGCAGGTTCTCGTCCAGTTCAATTACCCTTTATCCCACACGAAGATCCTCGTATTTGGGATTCAACAGATGCGCTCAAATTAAAAGAAGTACCGAAAAAACTACTTATTATGGGCGGTGGTATCATCGGTTTAGAAATGGGTACTGTATACAATGCTTTAGGTTCTGAAGTTGAAGTTGTTGAAATGTTCGACCAAGTGATTCCTGCAGCAGATAAAGATGTTGTTGGTATTTACACTAAACAAGTTGAGAAAAAATTCAAGTTAATGCTTGAAACCAAAGTGACTGCAGTTGAAGCAAAAGATGATGGTATCTATGTTTCAATGGAAGGCAAAGCATGTAATGACACCAAACGTTATGATGCAGTACTTGTCGCTATCGGTCGTGTGCCAAATGGTAAATTGATTGATGCAGGTAAAGCAGGCGTTGAAGTAGATGATCGTGGTTTTATTCACGTTGATAAACAAATGCGTACCAACGTGCCACATATCTACGCAATTGGGGATATTGTAGGTCAGCCAATGTTAGCACATAAAGGTGTTCACGAAGGTCACGTTGCCGCAGAAGTCATTGCAGGACAAAAACACTACTTCGATCCTAAAGTAATTCCATCAATCGCTTATACCGAACCAGAAGTGGCGTGGGTAGGTAAAACTGAGAAAGAATGTAAACAAGAAGGCTTAAACTACGAAGTGGCTAAATTCCCTTGGGCTGCATCAGGCCGCGCGATTGCATCTGAATGTTCAGAAGGTATGACGAAGTTAATCTTTGATAAAGATACACATCGTGTACTTGGCGGTGCAATAGTGGGTTCTAACGGTGGTGAATTATTAGGCGAAATCGGTCTTGCCATTGAAATGGGTTGCGATGCAGAAGATATTGCATTAACTATCCACGCTCACCCAACTTTACACGAGTCTGTTGGCTTAGCTGCGGAAGTATTTGAAGGCTCAATTACTGACCTTCCAAATGCAAAAGCGAAGAAAAAATAATTTCTATTTAAGAAGTTTTAATTCATCTTAAATTGTAAATTCAAACTTAAATAAAAATCCCCAATTGGGGATTTTTATTTTCCTCTCTTTCTATTTTTTTATGATAGAATGCCAATCTAAAAACGTTTCTTTTTTTACCGCACTTTTGAGCATTATTTATGACTACACAACTTGATTTAATTAAATCTTCTATCAAATCAATTCCTAATTATCCAAAAGAAGGCATTATCTTCCGCGACATTACGACCCTTTTAGAAGTTCCAGCAGCTTTTAAAGCAACAATAGATCTTATTGTGGAACAATATCGCGATAAAGGAATTACCAAAGTGCTTGGAACTGAATCTCGTGGTTTTATTTTTGGTGCCCCCGTTGCCTTAGCACTAGGTTTACCTTTCGAATTAGTACGTAAACCTAAAAAATTACCACGTGAGACTATTTCTCAATCTTATCAATTAGAATATGGTCAAGATACTTTGGAAATGCACGTTGATGCAATTTCAGAAGGTGACAATGTTTTAATTATTGATGATTTATTAGCAACTGGTGGCACAGTTGAAGCGACAGTAAAATTAGTGCAACGTTTAGGTGGAGCGGTAAAACACGCTGCATTTGTGATTAATTTACCTGAATTAGGTGGCGAAAAACGCTTAAATAATTTGGGCGTTGATTGCTATACACTCGTCAATTTTGAAGGTCATTAATTAAGGATTCGATGAGCTATCAAGTCTTAGCCAGAAAGTGGCGACCAAAAACATTTGCTGATGTCGTTGGGCAAGAACATATTATCACTGCATTAGCAAATGGATTAAAAGATAATCGACTACATCACGCTTACCTCTTTTCAGGCACACGTGGTGTAGGAAAAACCTCTATTGCTAGATTATTTGCAAAAGGATTAAATTGTGTACATGGTGTAACCGCAACGCCCTGCGGTGAATGTGAAAATTGTAAAGCCATTGAGCAAGGCAATTTTATTGATTTAATTGAAATTGATGCGGCATCACGCACAAAAGTTGAAGACACGCGTGAATTATTGGATAACGTGCAATATAAACCAGTTGTGGGCAGATTTAAGGTTTACTTAATCGATGAAGTCCATATGCTATCCCGTCATTCATTTAATGCGTTGCTCAAGACTTTAGAAGAACCGCCCGAATATGTAAAATTTTTACTCGCAACAACAGATCCACAAAAACTACCTGTAACTATTCTTTCTCGCTGTTTACAATTTCATCTTAAAGCATTAGATGAAACTCAAATCTCCCAGCATCTTGCCCATATTTTGACGCAAGAAAATATTCCTTTTGAAGATCCTGCATTAGTTAAACTTGCAAAAGCGGCGCAAGGAAGTATTCGTGATAGCTTAAGTTTAACGGATCAAGCCATTGCAATGGGCGACCGACAAGTTACAAATAATGTTGTAAGCAATATGTTAGGGTTGCTTGATGATAACTATTCTGTTGATATTTTATACGCCTTACATCAAGGCAATGGCGAACTCTTAATGCGAACACTACAAAGAGTTGCTGATGCGGCAGGCGATTGGGATAAATTACTTGGCGAATGTGCAGAAAAATTACATCAAATTGCGCTTATGCAACTTCTTCCACAAAAATCTTCAGATAACAATGAACATTTTTCATTTTTAGCCAAACATATCTCTCCAGAAAATGTTCAGTTTTTTTATCAAGTCATTGTTTCTGGTAGAAAAGATTTATCAAATGCGCCAAATCGTCGTATTGGTGCAGAGATGACATTATTGAGGGCATTGGCATTCCACCCAAAGTTCCTTACGGCAGTACCAAAGGCTAACACCACTATTACTCCACCGCCATCAACGCCAAGTGCGGTTGAAAATACGGGTAATTATGTCGATGTGCCAGTACTGTCGCAAAGTATCAAATCTGCTTATTCTCAAGCAAAACCAAATAAAACGAGCATTCCAAATTTGGCAAGCCTTTCGGCTTTAGATGCGCTTGAACATTTAACACAACTGGAAAACCAAGAACGTCAAGAACACAAAGCTGAATCATTAGCTGTAGTAAGTGAAACCTTACATCACATCCAAGAACTAGACGAAGAAAAATCTCATAAAAAAATGACCGCACTTCCCGTGCGAGAAATGACTGAGCCGAAGCCCAAGCACATAGAAAAGCCAACATTACCATCAAATGCCGCACAGGCTCCACAAAAAAATAGCACAGAAGAAAATTCAAGTGATGATAATGTAGAAATTGCTCAAGATGAGCAAGAAATCTTGAGTGCTGACACCTATCGTTGGGAATGGAGCAATCCAGAACTTGCTAAAGCCGATACAGGCGTTTGTCCTTCTGATATAAAACAGGCGATTTTAAAAGATATTACGCCTGAATTACGTTTAAAAATCATTACCCAAACTCAACAACAAGATGAGTGGGCAGATATAGTTGAGCGTTCTGGCTTAACAGGATTTAGCAAAGAATTAGCATTAAATTGTTTCTTACAAAGCAAAACCGATGATGAAATCAATCTTGGACTACATTCAGAAAAATCCCATTTACGCCAAGACAGAAGTATAAAAAATTTAGCTGAAGCATTAAGCAAATTACAAGGTAAAAATATTCGATTAACAATTAATCTTGATGATAGCAATGTCACGACGCCAATTGAATATCGCCGCAATATTTATCAAGCATTGCGGGAAAAAGCTCAAAATGAGTTGCAAAAAGATAGTAAATTACAAATTCTACTTAATGAGTTTGATGCAAAATTAGATGTAGAAAGTATTCGACCAGTTTAAAGACAATATTGTATTGAAAACTCCCGTTTCAAGTCAGAATATTTTTATAAACCTCTACCATTTTGTATTTTTTTAATCTAAAATTTGTCAATTTGTTTTTTAAGAGCCAAAAGGAGAGTGAAAATGAAACTGGTTGAAGTAAAACACCCACTTGTAAAACACAAACTAGGTGTGATGCGTGAAGCTGAGATTGATACAAAAAAATTCCGTGAACTTGCAACAGAAATCGGTAGCCTATTAACCTATGAAGCAACCTCTGATTTAGAAACTGAAAAAGTAACGATCAACGGTTGGAATGGGCCAGTAGAAATCGATCGAATTAAAGGTAAAAAAGTAACGGTTGTACCAATTTTACGTGCAGGTTTAGGAATGATGGATGGTGTACTTGAACACGTACCAAGTGCACGCATCAGTGTAGTGGGGATCTACCGTAATGAAGAAACCCTTGAACCAGTTCCTTACTTCCAAAAATTAGCTAGCGATTTAGAAGAGCGACTTTCAATAGTTGTCGATCCGATGCTTGCAACTGGCGGTTCTATGATTGCCACCCTTGATCTTTTAAAAGCAAAAGGTTGTAAACATATCAAAGTATTAGTGTTAGTCGCTGCACCAGAAGGAATTAAAGCTCTTGAGGCTGCGCACCCTGACATTGAACTTTACTGTGCTTCTATTGATAGCCATTTAAATGAACAAGGTTACATTATTCCCGGTCTTGGTGACGCGGGCGATAAAATTTTTGGGACAAAATAATCCCCAAAACAAGACGGCATTTAAGCCGTCTTTTTTCCGTGCGTGAAACACAAGAAAAACTGACCGCACTTTTAAGTTAATTCAAACAGAGAGTTGAAACTAAATGACAAACCAAATCCCTCCTTCCCTAGCGGAAAATCAAAGCAAATTAAAACAATCTTTCGTTGGCCTACAAATGCTTTTTGTTGCATTTGGTGCGCTAGTACTCGTGCCATTAATTACAGGACTTGATTCCAATACGGCATTATTAACCGCTGGCGTTGGCACCCTACTCTTCCAATTTTGCACAGGCAAACAAGTGCCTATTTTCTTGGCATCATCTTTTGCCTTTATCGCGCCCATTCAATATGGCGTACAAACTTGGGGAATTGCGACTACGATGGGCGGTTTAGCGTTCACTGGTCTTGTTTATTTCGCCTTGAGCACTTTAGTAAAATTACGGGGAGCAGAAGCATTACAACGTTTTTTCCCACCAGTGGTTGTTGGGCCAGTAATTATTATCATTGGCATGGGGCTTGCACCTATTGCGGTGGATATGTCCTTAGGCAAAAACAGTGCCTATGCTTATAACGACGCAGTATTAGTTTCAATGGTAACGCTTCTTACCACTTTATCTGTGGCAGTATTTGCCAAAGGATTGATGAAACTTATTCCAATAATGTTCGGTATTACCGCAGGCTATATTTTGTGTTTATTTCTAGGTTTAATTAATTTCCAACCAGTGATTGATGCGCCTTGGTTCAGTTTGCCCAAATTAACGACACCTGAATTTAACCTAGAAGCCATTCTTTATATGTTACCAATTGCCATTGCCCCCGCCGTAGAACACGTGGGCGGTATTATGGCGATTAGCTCGGTAACAGGTAAAGACTTTTTAAAAAAACCAGGATTACACCGCACTTTATTAGGCGATGGCGTCGCTACCGCTGCTGCCTCTTTAGTTGGTGGCCCGCCTAATACGACTTATGCGGAAGTTACTGGCGCTGTGATGCTAACACGCAACTTTAACCCAAATATTATGACTTGGGCTGCAGTTTGGGCTATTGCGATTTCATTCTGTGGAAAAGTAGGCGCATTCCTATCAACCATTCCAACGATTGTAATGGGTGGAATTATGATGCTTGTTTTCGGTTCAATCGCAGTTGTGGGCATGAATACCTTAATTCGTGGAAAAGTTGATGTTACCGAAGCTCGTAATCTTTGTATTATTTCTGTCGTAATGACATTTGGTATCGGCAATATGTTTGTAGATGTGGGTAACGTATCACTAAAAGGTATCAGCTTGTGCGCGATTGTTGCTATCATCTTAAACCTTGTTTTACCGAAAGCAAAAAATGAAGTAGAATAAGCCCCATTTCAAAGGGTTAAATTATCATTTAGCCCTTTCTTACTTAATCTGTACTACATAAACATTTGAATAAGCAACTCCCCTTACCTATTCATCAAATTGATGATGCTACATTAGAGAACTTTTACGGCGATAATAATCTTTTATTGCTCGATTCTTTACGCAAAAATTCATCTGATTTAAAACAACCGTTTTTCTATATTTGGGGAAATAAAGGTTCTGGAAAAACTCATCTGCTTAGAGCATTCAGTAACGAATATTTAATCAATCAACGTACTGCTATTTATGTACCCCTTAGCAAATCTCAATATTTTTCTACCGCAGTTCTTGAAAATTTAGAGCAACAAGAATTAGTATGCTTAGATGATTTACAAAGTGTAATCGGAAATGATGAATGGGAATTAGCCATTTTTGATCTGTTTAATCGAATTAAAGCAAGTGGGAAAACGCTTTTACTAATTAGTGCAGATAAATCGCCTTCCGCACTTTCTGTCAAATTGCCTGATTTAAACTCTCGCTTAACTTGGGGGGAAATTTATCAATTAAATTCATTAACAGACGAACAAAAAATCAAAGTACTACAACTCGCAGCTTACCAACGAGGATTCCAATTATCTGACGAAACTGCAAATTTTTTAATTACACGACTAGCACGAGATATGCATACTTTATTTGAAGCACTTGATCTACTAGATAAAGCATCATTACAAGCTCAACGAAATCTTACGATTCCTTTCGTCAAAGAAATTTTGAATCTCTAACAAAAAAGGCGCTAATGCGCCTTTTTAATCATCCACCTGATAATTTAACTTTAAACCCTTTTTGCTCTAATAATTGCTTGAGCAAATCTCGTTTTTCCCCTTGAATTTCAATAATACCATTTTTAACTGCTCCACCACATCCACAACGTTTTTTTAATTCAGCCGCTAATTTTTTCAATTCCTCATCAGATAAATCTAAACCAGTTATAACCGATACGCCTGCACCTTTTCTACCACTCGTTTGTTTTTGAATACGTACAACACCGTCTCCTTTTGGGCGAGCTACAGTCAATTTTTCCTCTTTAATTCGACCTACATCTGTAGAATACACTAAAACAGAATCTGGCATTTATGATTACCCAATAGATACATTAATAGAACGGAGAACCTCCGCAGGATTATCCGCTTGAGTTATTGGGCGTCCAATAACTAAATAATCTGAACCAGCACGAATTGCTGCGGTAGGTGTCATTACACGTCTTTGATCGCCAAAATCAGTTCCTATTGGACGAATCCCTGGGGTCACTAATTTAAAGTCTTCTCCACAAGCATTACGTAAAATTTCAACTTCTTGCGGAGAGCAAACCACACCATCCAAACCTGCCCGTTGGGTTAAATGAGCTAAGCGTAAAACTTGTTCCATTGGCGATGCATTAATCCCAATTTGTAATAAATCCAAGTCTTCCATACTGGTTAATACCGTCACAGCAATAAGCAATGGCGCATCTTTCCCATAAGGTTCAAGAATTTTCTTCGCGTCTTCCATCATACGCAAGCCACCACTTGCGTGTAAATCCACCATCCATACGCCTAAATCAGCAGCAGAACGAACTGCTCTTGCTACCGTATTTGGAATATCGTGATATTTCAGATCCAAAAAAACATCAAAATTACGTTGATGTAATTGTTTTACAAAATTAATACCAAGTGTAGTAAACATTTCTTTACCCACTTTTAATCGACACAAACTTGGATCAATTTGATCAACTAAAGCAAGAGCCTCTGCTTCTTTCTCGAAATCCAATGCCACAATAATTTTACTTGTCATAATGTTACCTCACTGAGTGTCAATTAATTATGTTCTTGATTTGAAACCGGTTTAATACTTTCCCATTGACGGCAAGATGGGCAATTCCACAATAGCTTATGGATTTGATAACCACAATTTGTACAACGATAAGGCGATGTTTGCTTAATCCTTTCGCCAACCATTTTATGTAATAAAATTAGACTTTCTTTTCCACGCCCGTCTTCTGCATCATCAATTTGATACTGCATAAAACGATGGAAAATTAAAGTACTTGGCTTTTTCGTGAGTTGCTGATAAAGCTTAGCTTGAGCAGCAGACTTGCCATCTTTTTCTTCAATTAATTTAGCTAGTGCCAGCTCTACTTCATCATTATTAATAATTTGACCTGCACGAATTAAAAATAACTCAAAATTATCTAACTGATTTAATTCTTCGTAACAATGTTTTAAAGGTAACAAAATTTCACCCGTATAATCTGGATTTTGCTCCAAAACATTTTCTAATATTTTTACTGCTTGTTGATATTGACCGTCAAGCATTGCTAAATTTGCAAGCAATAAAGAAGCGCGAACACAAGTCGGAGAAACCGACAAAGCCTTTTGTAAAACACTGCGTTTTTCAACCGCACTTTCAGGCTCTAAACTTTGTGAATATTCACAATAACATTGCGCAAGTTCAATATTATTCTCTTGTGGCTTTATTTTAGCGAGTTTTTCAGCAATATTGACTGCTTTTTTCCATTCTTTTGTCTTTTGATAAATCACTAAAAGTTGCTGTAAAGCATTTTCTGCAAACTCAGGTTCATCTACTAGTAAAATATAAAGATTCTCAGCTCGGTCAAAAAAACCAACCACCATAAAATCTCGAGCAAGCTGTTGTTTTGCAAGTAATTTTTGTTCAAAAGTATAATTAGGACTAAGATCTAAAGCTTGATGAATGCGCAATGCGCGATCAACTTCGCCTCGAGAACGAAACAGATTGCCAAGTGTAAGTTCTGCTTCAAATTGGGAGTGACTTTCGATTTCATTTTCGATTTCTTGCTTTTGCAACATATCTAAAAACAAATCTACAGCTTTATCAGTTTGATTGGAAAGTAAAAAATTCACTCCCGTAACATAATCTCGGGAGAGTTTATTGCTTATGTCATCTTGATCTTTCTTCGCACTACGCCGCCCCATATACCAACCATAGGCAGCAGCAATAGGCAATAATAGAAAGAGTAATTCTATCATTAAACGACCTTATCGCGCGTAGTCGTCAATTCATTGATTTGTAAAGTCTGACGTTTCACTTGACGAGCTAGTGCCATATTTTTTAATTTTAACTTAATATAGAAAAAAGCAGTAATTAGCCAACCAAGAATTAAACCTAACCCAAATAAAATAGCAACGAGGCTTGAAAGCTGAAACTGACTTTCTGCCACAATATAATTAAATGTAATAATCTGATCATTATTCGCACCAATGGTAATTGCAACTAACACAATAGCAATAAAGATCACAATACCTAAAATATATTTAATCATTTCATTTCCTTTAAAATATTTGTAACCCAAAATAAACTTTTTAATCAAAAATATTTTAATTAAATTTTAATCAATTAAGCCTGAACATCCACTCGAGCTTTTAATTCTTTACCCGCTTTAAAATATGGAACAGACTTAGCTGATAAGTTTACTGAATCGCCTGTTTTCGGATTTCTTCCCAAACGTGGTTGCCGATGATGTAAAGAAAAGCTACCAAAACCTCGAACTTCAACACGATCACCATTTTCAAGAGATTGAGAAATAAACTCTAAAATATCTTTTACCATATTTTCAATTTCTTTTGCAGATAAAGTTGGCTGTTTTGCTGACAATTTTTCCATAAGTTCTGACTTAGTCATCCTCTATACTTCCTTAATATTATTTAAATTAAGATCTATTGATAATAAATTACACAAATATATTAGCAATAACTCCTAACAAATAAGGCTGGACATCAGCCCAGCCTTATTACGTGAATTAATTATTCACCTTTAGCTGCTTTAAATGCTTCAGCCATTGCATTTGGAATAACAATATCTTCTTGTTTGTTATTTACACTTGCAACTGCCGCAGCTTCTTCAGCTTGATCTTTTGCTTTCACTGATAAGTGAACAATGCGAGATTTACGATCTACTCCAGTGTATTTCGCTTCAACCACATCGCCAACAGCTACTTCACTTGTTAAATCAGCAGAACGGATATAACCTTCAACACCACCTGCTAATTCAACTTTAGCACCTTTAGCATCTGCTTCAACAACAGTTGCAGATACTACCGCACCTTTTTTGTTGATTGCGACAAAGTTATTGAATGGATCTTCTTCAAGTTGTTTAATACCTAAAGAGATACGTTCTTTTACTGCATCAACAGCTAATACAACAGCTGACACTTCGTCACCTTTTTTGTATTGACGAACAGCTTCTTCGCCTGAAATACTCCAAGAAATATCAGATAAGTGAACTAAACCATCGATACCACCTTCAAGACCGATGAAGATACCGAAATCAGTGATAGACTTGATTTTACCCGTTACTTTATCGCCTTTGTTGTGAGTATCAGCAAACTGAGTCCAAGGGTTAGCTTTACATTGTTTTAAGCCTAAAGAAATACGACGACGTTCTTCATCAATTTCTAATACCATTACTTCTACAGTATCGCCTAAGCTAACCACTTTAGATGGGTGGATATTTTTATTAGTCCAATCCATTTCAGAAACGTGAACTAAACCTTCAACGCCATCTAAGATTTCAACGAAACAGCCATAGTCAGTTAAGTTAGTTACTTTACCTGTTAATTTGCTGTTTACTGGATGATTTTCAGCAATTGCTGCCCATGGATCTTGACCTAATTGTTTTAAGCCTAAAGATACACGAGTACGATCTTTATCGAATTTTAATACTTTAACAGTAACTTCATCGCCAACATTTACGATTTCACTTGGGTGTTTAACACGTTTCCAAGCCATATCTGTGATGTGTAATAAACCATCAACACCACCAAGATCAACGAATGCACCGTACTCAGTTAAGTTTTTAACGACACCTTTAACTTCTGAACCTTCCACAAGATTTTCTAATACTTGTTCACGTTCTTGGCTGTTTTCAGATTCAATTACTGCACGACGAGAAACAACAACGTTGTTACGTTTTTGATCTAATTTGATTACTTTGAATTCTAATTCTTTGCCAAGTAAGTGATCTGCTTCACGTGCTGGACGAGTATCAACTAAAGAGCCTGGTAAGAATGCACGAACACCGTTTAACTCAACTGTGAAGCCACCTTTCACTTTGCCGTTGATTAAACCGATAACGGTCGCTTTTTCTTCGTAAGCTTTTTCTAATTCAATCCAAGATTCGTGACGAACCGCTTTCTCACGAGAAAGTTTAGTTTCGCCGAAACCATCTTCAACTGCATCTAATGCAACATTTACAGTATCGCCAACTTGGATTTCAAGTTCGCCTTGTGCATTTAAGAATTCAGCAACTGGAATTGCAGACTCAGATTTTAAACCTGCATCAACAAGCACAAAGCCTTTTTGGATAGCTACTACAGTACCGCTAACGATTGAACCTTGACGAGTTTCAAGGACTTTTAATGATTCTTCAAAAAGTTGAGCAAAAGATTCTGACATATAAATAATCTTCTTAATTTAAGTTAATAACATCCACATTAAAATCCATAAAATGCGGGGTTGAGGATAAATGCTTATTCTTCCTTGAACAAACAGTTAAATCTAAACTGATACCTTTTCTTGAATATAAGCTAACGCCTGATCGATTACTTCACCAATACTCAAGGTTGTACTATCCAATAATAAAGCATCATCTGCTGGTTTTAGCGGCGCAACTTCACGATTTCTATCACGAAAATCACGCTCTTTTATCTCGGCTAAAATCTGTGCAAAGTTACCATTTATTCCTTTATTTTGCAACTGTTTATAGCGTCTTTTTGCACGTTCTTCAGCACTTGCATCTAAAAATAATTTTACTTGTGCATTTGGGAATACAACCGTTCCCATATCTCTGCCGTCCGCAATTAATCCATCATTTTTCGCAAAATCTTGCTGAAGTTGTAATAAAGCTGACCGCACTTTTTGAAAGACTGCTACTTTTGACGCAGCATCTGCCACTTCTTGCGTGCGAATTAAACGGCTCACATCCATTCCTGCAAGCAAAATGTTTACCTCGCCATTTTGAGGAATAAATTGAATATCTAAATGACGTGCTAATTCTGCTAAATCTGTTTCATTTGTTAGATCAGTTTTACGTTGCAACGCTGCCAATGCAGTAACGCGATAAATCGCCCCACTATCCAACAATGCATAGCCCAACTTTTCAGCCAACGCATAACAAAGCGTCCCTTTCCCAGCACCACTAGGACCATCAACAGTAATAATCATTCCCATACAAATTATCCTTTCATTCTCAAAATTTTGCGCATTATAGAGACAATTGCCCCTCATTACCATCCTAGAGATTATTACTAGCTTCCATGTTTTGTATGGCTTATCTAATAAAATTAATTTCACAAGCTCTAGGAAAGCGTAAACTCCCCTTCAAGCTTTTTCTTAAATTTCAGAAAATCTAACCACATAGAAAAAGGTTTTTAAAAACATTTCAAGGTTTTTTTAATAACTATTGTGGCACTTAAGGACGAAATTCTTTCAGCTAAAGTAGCTCTTTTTTCTATTATTAAATTGGACAATCCTTCTGACGTTCTACACTTCGTTTATACAAAAAACTGAAATTAAGCACGCTAGACATTATGCCTTTTAATATATACGCATTTTTTCAAACTTGTTCTAAAGACTTTTCTACATTACAATAAAAAACGTAGCTATCGATACAAATAATCAAATAATGAGGACAAAGAAATGGCTGAAAATCGTTATGAACTAAATAAAAACTTAGCACAGATGCTCAAAGGTGGTGTTATCATGGATGTTCAAAACCCTGAACAAGCTCGCATTGCAGAAGCTGCTGGTGCAGCTGCAGTGATGGCTTTGGAACGAATTCCTGCAGATATTCGTGCTGTTGGAGGTGTCTCTCGAATGAGTGATCCTAAGATGATCAAGGAAATCCAAGGAGCAGTTAGCATTCCAGTTATGGCAAAAGTTAGAATTGGACATTTCGTTGAGGCTCAGATTTTGGAAGCTATTGAAATTGACTATATCGATGAGAGTGAAGTGCTTTCTCCAGCTGACAACCGTTTCCATGTGGACAAGAAAGAATTCCAAGTACCTTTTGTATGTGGTGCCAAGGATTTGGGCGAGGCCTTGCGTCGTATCGCTGAAGGGGCTTCAATGATTCGTACAAAAGGAGAACCAGGAACAGGAGATATCGTCCAAGCTGTTCGCCATATGCGCATGATGAGTCAAGAAATTCGTCGCATTCAAAATTTACGTGAGGACGAGCTCTATGTTGCGGCCAAAGATTTACAAGTTCCTGTAGAATTGGTTCAATACGTCCATAAGCATGGGAAATTGCCAGTTGTCAACTTCGCAGCTGGAGGAATTGCAACTCCAGCAGATGCGGCCTTGATGATGCAACTTGGCGCAGAGGGTGTCTTTGTTGGTTCAGGTATTTTTAAGTCAGGAGATCCTGTAAAACGTGCGAGCGCTATTGTCAAAGCTGTAACTAACTATCGAAATCCACAAATCCTAGCACAAATCTCCGAAGATTTAGGTGAAGCCATGGTTGGTATCAATGAAAATGAAATCCAAATTCTCATGGCTGAGCGAGGAAAATAAATGAAAATAGGAATATTAGCTCTACAAGGTGCCTTTGCGGAACATGCACAAATGCTAGAAAAATTAGGAATTGAAAGTGTCGAACTGAGAAATTTAAAAAATTTTCAACAATATTACAGTGATTTATCAGGTTTGATTCTACCTGGCGGTGAGTCCACCGCCATAGGAAAACTTTTAAGAGAGCTGTATATGCTGGAACCGATAAAACAAGCTATCTCTTCTGGCTTTCCTGTCTTTGGAACTTGTGCTGGTTTGATTCTGTTGGCTAAAGAGATTACTTCTCAGAAAGAGAGTCATTTTGGAACAATGGACATTGTGGTTGAGAGGAATGCCTATGGACGCCAATTGGGAAGTTTCTATACAGAAGCAGATTGCAAAGGGGTTGGTAAAATTCCTATGACTTTTATCAGAGGACCTATCATCAGTAGTGTTGGTAAAAAAGTCAATATTCTTGCAACGGTAAATAATAAAATCGTTGCAGCCCAAGAAAAGAATATGCTGGTAACATCATTTCATCCTGAATTAACAAATAACTTGAGTTTGCATAAGTACTTTATCGATATATGTAAAGTAGCATAAACCATTATCTGCATATCTGCCCTCCCTAGGAAACAAACCATATTGTAGCAATGAGAGCAGATAATTTTCATCAAAAAACCGAACAGTTACTAGACTTAAAACCGAATGCAAGGTAGGATAAGGTTGAACAAAAACAAAATTTCTTGTTGTATTGACGAGAGCAAACGCCACTTCGTAATTGGGCCTTCCCCAAAACGAACCAAAATCAACAATCCTAAAGACATTACAGACCATTGAGTATTTACAAGGTTTCAATGCGGACTGAATCATCTATGAAAGCACTGACGGTTTGGATCTTACGATTGCCAAAATATTATATCAAGCAGCCTTTTTCGTGCTCATTGCCAATCCACGACAAATCAATCACTTTACAATGTCACATTTAGTAACCAACAATTACTGTACAAGTGTAGACTGGAATAAGTCAAATAATTTTGCGGTAAACATCAGATAATTTGCTGACCTTATTTTGATGAGTTGGCTCTATCTAAGAAGAGGAAATAATAAACAAGCGGTCACATTTGACATCTTGTTTGCATTTTAGAGGTTTATTCCGCCCAGTATTTTTTCCTCGTCGTTTTACCAATACCTGGATTAAAGCTATTGGTTGGATCCAACTCTTTATAGAATTTTCTCAAGGTTGGTTTAGCCTCGTATAAATGCCCTACATTGTGTTCGGCTGGGTATTGCGCACCACGCTTGTCAAGTAATTTCAACATTTCGTATTCTAGTTCTTCATAATCATAACCTTTTTTTACAATGTAATCTTGGTGAAAGACATGGCACATAAAATGTCCGTAGTAAAGTTTAGAGATAATTCTGTTATCAATTTCTGGCGGTAACACTTCAAACCAATCTTGATCATTGCGACGTAATGCAACATCTAAAGCAACTATTTCTTCTACTTCTTTTTCGTGAATTGCACGATAACGAATTGCAGCACTTGCAACAGCGAAACGATGAAGCATTGCTGCTTGGGTTTCGATTGCATTACATTCAAAATAGCCACCTTTTGAGCCATCTGCAATGTAGGATTCCAAATATTCACGGGCTTCTTGAATGCCTTTTCCACCCATTTTGATAATTAAGTGATGCTCGTATTTGTTGCGATAATCCCATAAGCTTTGTGGAAGATGTTCTGGGATGAATTTAGACACAGTTTGCATAAGTTTATCGCTTAAATGTTGTGGTAAAAAGAAGAATTTTTTGCCGATGCGATCCACGTTTGATTTTAAGGAAAAGAGTTTTGGTAGCCAATGTGTACCAAACTTTTTAATGACCCAAAAGGTATCTTTGCCATATTTTGCTGCGATGTCAAATGCATCACGATGGATATATTCACCTGAAATGGGTAGCACTTCGAAGTTTACTAACATGTGGCGACGAATATCGCTCAACACAGAAGTTTGATTGGTGCCGATATAGAAAACAGCCGTCTCTTTTTCAAGCGGAAAGGTGTCTAAACGAACCGCAAAGACAGCAAGTTTTCCTGCACAGCCTGAGGCTTCATAGTGGCGAGCTGGGTCGGCATTAAAACGAGCAGGGGAGCCTTCATCAACTTGACGAACATAGTTGCAGTAGTAATGGTCGTGACCATGTCCGCAATCTTGTCGAATATCTTTAACCTGATAACGTTTTTCTTGTAGATTAGTTAAAATTTCTTCAGGAGTTTCTCCTAAATCAATGCCTAAATGATTTTTTAGTTCTAATTCACCTTTTTCATTAAGTTGAGCGTAAAGTGCCATTTCTGTATAGGCTGGTCCACGTTGAACTAATGCTCCACCTGAGTTGTTACAAATCCCACCAATAACTGATGCGCCAATGCAAGATGAGCCAATAACAGAGTGGGGTTCACGACCAAACGGTTTAAGTTGATTTTCTAATTCATTGAGTGTAGAGCCTGGTAAGCAAATAACTTGGGAAGCGTTATTGATGAGTTGGATTCCGTCAATTCGCATTGTATTGATGACGACAATATCGCGATCATAATCATTGCCATCTGGTGTAGAGCCACCAGTTAAACCTGTATTCGCCGCTTGGTTTATAACAATAACATCATGTTCAACGCAAACTTTTACAATATTCCAAAACTCAAGTAGAGTGGCAGGGCGAACAACAGCTAGGGCGTTTCCTGTTCCAAATCGATAACCACTTCGATAAGCTTCTGTTTTAGTTGGATCAGTAATAATATAACGAGAGCCAACAATATCGGTCAGTCGTGAAATGAGTTGTTGAACAGACATTTTATTATCCTCTTGTAATAAGAATTAATAGTACTATAACAGAATAATTCCCATTTGGATAAGGATGTTTTAGGCTTTAATCGGTGTTTTTTTGGAATTGCTCTGCATATAAAGAAAATTCTCTCTTTGAGAGTAAATTGGGATGAGGTAGTTTTTGAAGTGAATTTTAAGCACAATAAAAAAAACATCAGAATTTTTAGCCGCACTTTCTAAAGTATCCGCTAATTTACATAAATGATTTAACCCTACCTATGCTGCTACTCTTTTAATTTTATGAACAGTATTTTCTGTTTCTTTCATATTATCTTTTGATAATTGAGTAAGATAATTAGGCATGGTTTGTTTGAATAAAGATAAATTTTTTAAAATTTTGGATTTACCATGCGTTTCAATCAATGCTAAATCAAACTGTTCTGAAAGCTTATTATCATTCATTTCTATAATAGATTCTCTTTCATCCACAAAAAATTTCTGCAGGAAATTGTGTAAATCCTTAATTGAAATGAGTTTACGTAATATGCCATCCATTCCAATTTCTTAATGTTCCTGCTCGCTTTACATAACATTGACGGTAAAAAATCATAAATACCATTCTAATAGTTTTCTCGCAAATGTTGGGCGATTTCTATAATTTCACAAATCTTTTTACATAAATTTGGGGTTTATTTAACAATGAAATTATGGCTTATAATTTAGTGCTAAGTCCGAACTTTGAGTAAATTAACCAAATGATGAAACAAGCCGTAGCAAGGCTTGATGAAGCAAAACCGATTTTACATTCCGACCAAGGTTGGCAATATCAGATGATAGATTATCAACACATACTCAGGGAGAATGGCATTCAAAGTATGTCAAGGAAGGGAAATTGTTTAGATAACAGTAGAATGGAAAGCTTCTTTAGATGTTTTAATAACTGGAAAAAAGCTCCATGAGCTAAATAAGTCTAACTTTTTGGGGTCAGATCATTTATCAATAAACTGATCAAAAAAACCGAACTTAATGTTCGGTTTTCTTCTTCATTACATAATACGACGCGATTGAGTGTAGGTTCTAGCCCAATATTTTTCATCAAGGGAACTTATTGTCACACCTTGCCCTGTACTTGCGTGCATAAATTGGTTATTACCAATATAAACACCAACGTGATTATTTTTACGGAAGAAAACTAAATCGCCTTTTTTAAGTTCTGATTTATTAATTTTTCTACCTAAATGACGCTGTTCAGCCGTAGAACGAGGCAATTCAATACCAAAAACTTCAGAAAAAGTTGTTTGCATAAATGCTGAACAATCAATACCACGTTTAGTCGTACCGCCCATACGATAACGAGTGCCAACCCATTCATTATATACACTAGCGAGAGCCTTATCGCCCATCAAAGCCGAGGAGCGGTTTGTTCTCACTTTGTGAAAAATACCTGTTCGATTATCTTTTTCTAAATTATTAATTAAACCCGTTAATTGAACATCATCATTTTCCGAAATAATCTGATGATTTGCCGTTCGTGGTGTATTAGAACAAGCCGTTGCTAATACAGCTAAACCAATAATAACTAAAATTCTTTTCAACATAATTTCAAATAATTAAAAGAAATAAAATCTAGCAGAGGCTATAAAAATTTGAATAGAATTACCAGTAAAAATCCAATTTTGATAAGCATTTTGTGATCTTTCACACAAATTCGACTTAATTTGTTCCACCAACAGTAATTTCATCAATTTTTAATGCTGGCTGCCCTACGCCAACGGGTACACTTTGTCCCTCTTTACCACAAACCCCGATACCTAAATCAAGTTCTGATTTATCTGCAACCATAGAAATTTTTTGCATCACTTCAATGCCGCTACCGATTAAAGTTGCACCCTTCACTGGTTTCGTGATTTTCCCTTTTTCAATTAAATAAGCTTCTGAAGTAGAAAATACAAATTTACCAGAGGTAATATCCACTTGACCGCCCCCAAAGTGCGGTGCATAAATCCCCTGTTCTACAGAAGCAATCAAATCATCAAAATGACTTTGTCCCGCAAGCATATAGGTGTTAGTCATTCGAGGCATTGGTAAATGTGCATAAGACTCACGTCGTCCATTCCCTGTTGGCGAGACGCCCATTAAACGGGCGTTCATTTTATCTTGCATATAACCTTGCAAGATCCCATCTTTGATGAGTACATTGCACTGGCTTGGCACACCTTCGTCATCAATAGTCAATGAGCCTCGACGATTTTCAATGGTGCCGTCATCTACAATTGTACATAATGGAGAAGTTACTTGTTCGCCAATCTTGCCTGTAAAAAGTGAACTTTCTTTACGGTTAAAATCGCCTTCTAAACCGTGACCTACTGCTTCGTGTAGCAATACACCAGGCCAACCAGCACCTAATACAACAGGCATTAATCCAGCTGGTGCTGCAATTGCACTGAGGTTTACAAGTGCTTGACGAACCGCTTCTTTAGCAAATCGTACTGCTCTAATATCTCCATCAATCACTTCAAAGAACCAATCTAAACCGAAACGCCCACCAGAACCACAGCTTCCTCGCTCACGTTTGCCATTTTCCTCTACTAACACAGAAATAGATAAGCGAACTAAAGGACGAATATCTGCTGCTAGTGTACCATCCGTCGCCATGACTAATACTTCTTCATAAACGGAACTGAGGCTTGCTGAAACCTTGGTTACACGATGATCTTCAGCTCGAGCTGTACGATCAACCAAATGTAATAGCTCAATTTTTTTCTCTTTGGTTAAACTTTCCAAAGGATTAATCGCTGCATAACGAGCAACAAGATTTACAACATTAAAAGCGGATGGCGAAATCAAATTTCCCTGTTTGACTTGCGCAATTCCTTTCACGGCTTCTGCACATTGCTGCAAAGAAGCAAGATTAATTTGATCGGCATAAGCAAAGCCTGTTTTCTCGCCAGAAACTGCCCGCACGCCAACGCCACGATCAATATGAAAACCGCCTTCTTTTATAATGCCATCTTCTAATACCCAACTTTCATCTTGGCTAAGTTGAAAATACAGATCGGCATAATCAATATTGCGATGCGACATAACATCAAAAATATTGAGTAATGTTTTAGTTGAAAGATTGCTTGGTGTGAGTAATGTATTTGAAACTTGGTTTAACATATTTTTTCCAGTCTAAAGTAAATATCTTGTGAGTGCTTATATCCGTTTAGTACAACAGCACAGATTAAAATCGGATTAATAAAGTGCGGTTGATTTTGAGGTTATTTTTCCAAATGCGCTAATCCAAATTGATACAAAGCATTCTTCTTATAACCATACAATTCCGCAACAATAGCTGCTGCTTTTTTTAGTGGCAATTCTTCTGCAATTAATTCAAGTGCCTTTACCGCTTGCGGCGAAATTTCATCGTTATTGTCAGACTTTGGTTTGCCTTCCACAATCAAAACCATCTCGCCTTTTGTACGATTTGGATCTTCTAAAAGCCATTCTCGTAAATTTTTAATCGTGTTGCCCGTGATCGTTTCCCAAGTTTTAGTCATTTCACGGGCTAACACCATATATCGCTCTTCCCCTAGCACTGATTGCATATCTTCTAGCGTATCTAAAATACGATGGGTAGATTCATAAAAAATCAAAGTGCGGTCTTCTTCGGCGATATTTTCTAATTTATCTTTGCGTGCTTTACTTTTCGCAGGTAAAAAACCTTCAAAACAAAATCTATCAGAAGCAATCCCCGATGCGCAAAGTGCGGTAATTGCCGCACAGGCTCCAGGCAAAGGCACAACTCGAATGCCAGCTTCACGGCATTGACGAACTAAATGAAAACCAGGGTCACTGATTAATGGCGTCCCCGCATCAGAAATCAAAGCAATATTACTCCCCTGCTTAAGCTTTTCCACCAAAATATGGGCTTTTTCTTGTTCGTTATGATCATGCAAAGCAAAAAATGGCTTCTTAATGCCGTAATGACTCAATAAAAGTCCACTATGGCGAGTATCCTCTGCTACAATTAAATCCACTTGCGCAAAAGTCTCTAAAGCACGCTGGGTAATATCCTGTAAATTACCAATGGGCGTGGCAACAATGTATAAAATTCCGGTTAAATCAGTCATTTTTGTTTGCTTTTAAGTTATGAGATAAGTAAGATCTGCTACAACTATTGTCTGTTTATGATGGAGCAAAGATGTCTATTCTATTACAAGGTGGACGTTTTAAAAAACGTTTAATGCCAATTTTATTGTCAATGGCTTTAGCTGGCTGTTCAAATCTATTTGGCAGCAATTTCACACAAACCTTACAACAAGATGCAAATGCAAGTTCTGAATTTTATATAAATAAATTAGGGCAAACACAAGAACTTGAAGATCAACAAACCTATAAATTGCTCGCAGCTCGGGTATTAATCCGTGAAAATAAAGTTGAACAATCGGAAGCGTTATTAAGGGAATTAGGCGAATTAAATGATGCGCAAAAATTAGATCGAGCATTAATTGAAGCGAGAATTTCTGCTGCAAAAAATGCTAATGAGGTCGCTCAAAATCAATTACGTGTATTAGATTTGAATAAATTAAGCCCGTCACAAAAATCTCGTTATTACGAAACCTTAGCTATTGTTGCCGAAAACCGTAAAGACATGATTGAAGCAGTAAAAGCGCGGATAGAAATGGATAAAAATTTAACGGATGTACAACGCCGTCAAGATAACATTGATAAAACTTGGGCTTTATTGCGTTCAGCGAATACTGGCGTTATTAATAATGCCTCCGATGAAGGTAATGCAGCTTTAGGCGGCTGGCTCACTTTAATCAAAGCTTACAACGATTATATTCGTCAGCCTGTTCAATTAAGCCAAACACTACAAAGCTGGAAAAATGCCTATCCAAATCATTCAGCCGCAATTTTATTTCCAAAAGAATTACTTTCTTTATTAAATTTCCAGCAAACAACTCTTTCACAAATTGGTTTGCTACTGCCATTAAGTGGTGATGGACAAATTCTTGGTACAACCATTCAATCGGGTTTCAACGATGCAAAAGGTAACTCAACCGTTCCAGTGCAAGTATTTGATACCTCAATGAATTCTGTTCAAGAAATTATTGTACAAGCAAAACAAGCAGGAATTAAAACCTTAGTCGGCCCATTACTAAAACAAAATCTTGATGTGATTTTAGCGGATCCTGCTCAAATTCAAGGTATAGATGTGCTTGCATTAAATGCCACACCAAATTCTCGTGCGATTCCTCAACTTTGTTATTACGGACTTTCGCCAGAAGATGAAGCTGAATCTGCTGCTAATAAAATGTGGAACGATGGCGTGCGTAATCCACTCGTCGCAATGCCGCAAAATGATTTAGGACAACGCGTAGGCAATGCCTTTAATGTACGTTGGCAGCAATTAGCAGGTACTGATGCGAATATCCGTTACTACAATTTGCCTGCGGATGTGACTTATTTCGTTCAAGAAAATAACTCAAATACAACCGCACTTTATGCCGTAGCAAGTCCAACTGAACTGGCAGAAATGAAAGGTTATTTAACAAATATCGTACCTAATTTACCGATTTATGCCAGCTCTCGAGCAAGCGCAAATGCGACAAACACTAATGCTGACTTCATTGCGCAGATGAGCGGTGTACAGTTTAGTGATATTCCATTTTTTAAAGATACCAATTCTCCACAATATCAGAAGTTAGCAAAATCCACAGGGGGCGAATATCAATTGATGCGTTTATATGCAATGGGTGCGGATGCGTGGTTGCTAATTAATCAATTTAATGAATTACGCCAAGTGCCAGGCTATCGCTTAAGTGGCTTAACGGGGATTTTAAGTGCTGATACCAACTGTAATGTTGAACGCGATATGACTTGGTATCAATATCAAGATGGTGCAATTGTACCAGTTGCAAACTAATGTTTTCTTTAAAACGTCAGCAAGGGGCGAGCTTTGAGCATCAAGCTCGCCTTTTTTTAGAAGCAAAAGGCTTAACATTTATTGCGGCTAATCAAAATTTCAAATGTGGTGAACTTGATCTAATAATGAATGACAAAGAAACTATCGTCTTTGTTGAAGTTCGCCAACGAAGTCATTCCGCCTTTGGTTCTGCAATAGAAAGCGTAGATTGGCGAAAACAACAAAAATGGTTAGATGCCGCAAATTTATGGCTTGCAAAACAAAATATGAGCTTAGAAGATGCTAATTGCCGCTTTGATTTAATCGCTTTTGGCAAAACACCCCAAGATATTCAATGGATTCCTAATTTTCTCGATTAACGGCTTTTTATAATGTTACAAAAAGTAAAAGATATTTATAGCGAAAGTATTCAAATTCAAATTGCAGCATCAAGTATGCTTTCTGAAAATATTACCAACGCCACACAAATGGTAATGCAATGTTTACTAGGCGGTAATAAGGTTATCGCCTGTGGCGTGTCGCGTTCTTATGCTAATGCACAGTTTCTCATCTCAAACTTACTTAATCGATATGATTTAGTTAGACCGAGCTTCCCGTCTGTGTTATTGAGCTTAGAAAGTGCGGTGGGTTCTTCACTTGTTTTTGAACAATCGCCAGAAGAATTGTATTGTCATCAATTTAATGCCATTGCAAAATCGGGCGACTTACTTATTGCTTTTGCACCTTTAGGGACAGAAAAAATCGTGCTAAATACAATTTCCCACGCTGTCAGCAAAGAAATTAATGTTATCGCACTCACTGGCTCTAACAACGATGCCATTCAAGGAATTTTAGCAGACAAGGATTTAGAAATATCAATCCCAGCCAGCAAAGAAAGCCGTATTTTAGAAAACCATCTTTTTGTGATTAATGCACTTTGTGAATTAGTTGATCAGACTTTATTCCCTAGTGCTTGACAGGAAAATACATCACTTTCAAACTAATAGTAATTTAATCTAAAAAGGAGTTAATTATGACATTATCCCCATTAAAAAAACTCGCTATAGTGTTTGGGACTACCATTTTTTTACAAGGCTGTGTCGCTGCTGTTATTGGTGGAGGTGCTGTCGCAGCTAAAGTAGGTACCGATCCCCGAACTACAGGGACACAAATTGATGACGAAACCCTAGAATTTAAAGTAGAAAATGCTGTAGAAAAAGATGCCCAAATTAAGGCTGAAGGCCGTGTAAATGCCGTATCTTACAATGGTCGAGTACTTTTAATCGGTCAAGTACCAAATGATAACGTCAAGGAAACAGCAACGGACTTAACACGTGGCGTTGAAGGCGTTAATGATACTTATAACCAACTCACTATAGGCCCTAAAATTTCCTTTGCACAAATAAGTAAAGATAGTTGGATCACAACGCAAGTCAAATCTAAGATGTTCGTTGATGGTCGAGTTAAAGCCACAGATGTCAAAGTGATTAGTGAAAATGGAGAAGTATTTTTACTGGGTAACGTCACACAATCCCAAGCCAATGCGGCAGCCGACATTGCCAGCAAAATCAGCGGCGTGAAAAAAGTAATTAAAGTATTCAAATACCTAGACTAATCTTTCAAAGTGCGGTGAAAAATTCAACAAATTTTTACCGCACTTTTTCTTATTTTTCTAAATAAAAAATTTTAATTTTTATTCTCACAAAAACCGTTTATTTTTAAATAAGTTATCTATTGTCAAGAATTAAAACAAAAAATTTATTACTTGCGATCTTTTCTCAAACACATTATCTTGTGCATCGTTTTCATAAAAACACTATATCTTGTGTTTTAAATCCTGTTTTAAATAACAACAAGAAGGCTAATACAATGAATAAAAGTTTAATGGTTACAAAGCGTGACGGTACGCAAGAACAAATCAATCTTGATAAAATCCATCGTGTGATTACGTGGGCTGCTGAAGGACTAGACAATGTTTCTGTTTCCCAAGTAGAACTTCGTTCACATATTCAATTTTATGAAGGCATCCGCACTTCAGACATCCACGAAACCATCATTAAAGCAGCCGCAGATTTAATCAGCAAAGATTCGCCAGATTATCAATATTTAGCTGCTCGTTTAGCGATTTTCCATTTACGTAAAAAAGCCTATGGTCATTTCGATCCCCCTCGTTTATACGATCACGTTAAAAAATTAGTACGCATGGGAAAATACGATCAAGCGTTATTAGATGATTATACTCGTGAAGAATGGGACACAATGGACGGCTTCATCGATCATTGGCGTGATATGACGTTTTCTTATGCAGCCGTGAAGCAATTGGAGGGTAAATATTTAGTACAAAATCGTGTGACAGGAGAAATCTACGAGTCTGCACAATTCTTATATTTGCTCGTTTCCGCAAGTCTATTCTCTAAATATCCAAAAGAAACACGTTTGGATTATGTAAAACGTTTCTACGATGCAACATCGACTTTCAAAATTTCCTTACCAACGCCAATTATGGCGGGTGTGCGTACTCCAACTCGTCAATTCAGCTCTTGCGTATTAATTGAATGTGATGACAGTTTAGATTCAATCAATGCAACGGCATCAGCTATTGTAAAATATGTTTCACAACGTGCGGGGATTGGTATTAATGCAGGGGCTATTCGTGCATTAGGTAGTGAGATTCGTGGTGGAGAAGCATTCCATACAGGTTGTATTCCATTCTATAAATATTTCCAAACTGCAGTGAAATCTTGCTCACAAGGTGGCGTTCGTGGCGGTGCTGCTACACTTTATTATCCTATTTGGCACTTAGAAGCAGAAAACTTGCTCGTATTAAAAAATAACCGTGGTGTAGAAGACAACCGCGTTCGTCATATGGATTATGGCGTGCAATTAAACAAATTAATGTATCAACGCTTAATTAAAGGCAGCGAGATTACTTTATTCAGCCCATCAGATGTACCGGGACTTTATGAAGCATTCTTTGCGGATCAAGATAAATTTGAAGAACTTTATGTAAAATACGAACAAGATCCAACTATCCGTAAGCGTACTGTTAAAGCAGTTGAAATCTTTTCTTTATTAATGCAAGAACGGGCATCAACGGGTCGAATTTACATTCAAAACGTGGATCACTGTAATACCCATTCTCCGTTTGATCCGCAAGTGGCACCAGTTCGTCAATCTAACTTGTGCTTAGAAATTGCATTACCAACTAAACCGCTTCAGCACATTAACGATGAAAATGGGGAAATTGCACTTTGTACGCTTTCCGCTTTTAACTTAGGTAAAATTGAAAACTTAGATGAATTAGAAGAACTTGCGGATCTTGCTGTTCGTTCTCTTGATGCCTTATTAGACTATCAAGATTACCCTATTGTGGCAGCAAAACGTAGCTCACTTGCACGTCGCTCACTCGGTATTGGGGTCATTAACTATGCCTATTACCTTGCGAAAAATGGTGTTCGCTATTCTGATGGTTCAGCCAACGATTTAACTCACCGCACTTTTGAAGCCATTCAATATTATTTATTGAAAGCCTCTATGAACTTAGCAAAAGAGCAAGGTGCGTGTGAATACTTCAATGAAACCACTTATGCAAAAGGCATTTTACCGATTGATACCTATAAGAAAGATTTAGATGCCTTAACACAAGAGCCTCTACATTATGATTGGGAAAGTTTACGTAAAGATATTCAAGAATTTGGTTTACGTAACTCAACATTAACTGCCTTAATGCCATCAGAAACATCATCGCAGATTTCCAATGCGACTAATGGTATTGAGCCACCACGCGGTCACGTAAGTATTAAAGCATCGAAAGATGGTATCTTAAAACAAGTTGTACCTGAATATGAAAATTTAATGGATAACTATGAATTACTTTGGGATATTCCAAGTAATGACGGCTACTTACACTTAGTCGGTATTATGCAAAAATTCGTGGATCAAGCGATCTCTGCAAACACAAACTATGATCCAAAACGTTTTGAAGACGGCAAAGTACCAATGAAAGTGTTGTTAAAAGATTTATTAACCGCTTACAAATACGGTTTAAAAACCCTTTACTATCAAAATACCCGCGACGGTGCCGAAGATGTTCAAGAAGATCTTGATGACGGCTGTGCTGGTGGGGCTTGCAAAATTTAAACGCCCCTATTGTCTTCCCCAACTTATGGGGAAGATAGCACGACATAACGAATTAGGATACATTCCTCAGTCTTTGATAGTTTCCCCTGATAAACAGGGAAAGCTAAATAAATGATAAGTTCTATTTAAAAGGATAAATAAAATGGCATACACCACTTTTTCCCAAAATAAAAACGATCAATTAAAAGAACCAATGTTCTTTGGTCAAAACGTTAATGTTGCGCGTTACGATCAACAAAAATACGAGACGTTTGAGAAGCTGATTGAAAAACAACTTTCTTTCTTCTGGCGTCCGGAAGAAGTAGATGTATCGCAAGACCGTATCGACTACGCAGCATTGCCTGAACACGAAAAACACATCTTCATCAGCAACTTAAAATATCAAACCTTATTGGATTCTATTCAAGGTCGTAGCCCGAACGTGGCACTATTGCCTTTAGTGTCTATTCCTGAATTAGAAACTTGGATTGAAACTTGGACATTCTCTGAAACCATCCACTCTCGCTCTTACACACATATTATTCGTAATATTGTGAACGATCCTTCTATCGTATTTGATGACATCGTAACTAACGAAGAAATCATCAAACGCGCACAAGATATTTCATCTTACTACGATGATTTAATCCGTGATAGCCAACTTTATGGCTTATACGGCGAAGGCACTTATACCGTAGATGGCAAAGAATGCGTCGTGACTTTACGTAGTTTGAAAAAACAACTTTACCTTTGCCTAATGAGCGTGAATGCACTTGAAGCAATTCGCTTCTACGTTTCTTTCGCTTGTTCATTTGCTTTTGCTGAACGTCGTTTAATGGAAGGGAATGCAAAAATTATTAAATTTATCGCACGTGATGAAGCCTTGCATTTAACAGGTACACAGCATATTTTAAATATTATGGCTGCAGGTCAAGACGATCCTGAAATGGCAGAAATTGCGGAAGAATGTAAACAAGAAGCCTATGATTTATTTGTTGCAGCGGCAGAACAAGAAAAAGCGTGGGCTGATTATCTATTTAAAGATGGTTCTATGATCGGCCTCAACAGAGATATTTTAGTTCAATACGTAGAATATATTACTAATATCCGTATGCAAGCTGTTGGATTGCCACTACCATTCCAAACACGTTCAAATCCAATTCCTTGGATTAACGCTTGGTTAGTGTCAGATAACGTACAGGTTGCACCACAAGAAGTAGAAGTAAGCTCTTATCTTGTCGGTCAAATTGACTCAAAAGTTGATACTAATGATTTTGACGATTTTTCTCTCTAATTAAAAACACATAAAAAACTAACCGCACTTTGGAATATTCTTTTTAAATATTTAAAGTGCGGTTAATTTTTTGTTCATTTTAAAAGGCTTTCTAACACAGAAAGCCTTTTATTTCTTAGATTTCTAATAACAATCTTGTTGGATCTTCCAATAATTCTTTAATCGCTACCAAGAAACCAACAGATTCACGGCCGTCAATTAAACGATGATCGTAAGATAAAGCAAGGTACATCATCGGGCGAATCACAACTTGACCATTAAGCGCAATCGGGCGTTCTTTAATAGCGTGCATTCCTAAAATCGCACTTTGTGGTGGATTGATAATTGGAGTGGACATAAGAGAACCGAACACGCCACCATTTGTAATAGTAAAATTGCCGCCAGTAAGATCTTCTACTGTTAATTTGCCATCACGACCTTTTTCAGCTAATGCTTTAATTTGTTTTTCGATCTCTGCCATACTGAGCTTATCGCAATCACGAAGCACTGGTGTGACTAATCCACGTGGTGTTGAAACGGCAATACTAATATCAAAATAGTTATGGTAAACAACATCATCCCCATCAATAGAAGCATTCACTTCAGGATAACGTTTTAATGCTTCCACAACCGCTTTAATATAAAAAGACATAAATCCTAAACGTACTGAATGTTGTTTTTCAAATTTTTCGCCGTAGGTTTTACGCAGAGTCATTATCGGCTGCATATCCACTTCATTGAAAGTGGTAAGCATCGCCGTACTATTTTTGGCTTCCAGTAAACGTTCAGCAATACGTTTACGCAAACGGGTCATTGGCACACGTTTTTCAGAACGTGCGCTATAAGCCACCGTACTAATTGTATTTTGCTCAGTGGCAGCTTCTTGTTTCACTTGCTGTGCTTGTCGTTTTGCAATTTCACGTTCAATATCTTCACGTGTTAAACGACCACCCACACCCGAACCTTGAATTTGATCTGCTTGTAAATCATGTTCTGCTAATAAACGACGAATTGCAGGGCTCTGATCCGCATTATGATTATGACTATTTTCAATTGCTGCATTTTGACGATCTGATGGTGTGGGTTCATTCGTTGCTTTTAACGTCGCTGAACTGACATCTCCTTCTTGAGCCGTAGAAATTTTTCCTAGCAACTGTTTACTCACCACTGTTTCGCCCTCAGCTTGAACAACTTCAGCCAGTACACCATCAGAAAGTGCGGGAACTTCTAGCACGACTTTATCCGTTTCAATTTCCACAATAACTTCATCACGTTTCACAGTATCGCCCAGTTTTTTATGCCAAGTGGCAACAGTTGCATCTGCAACTGATTCAGGTAGGTCTGGAACAAGAATTTCGATTGTCATTTTATTTTTCCTTTTCTTCTTTTTTACTATATATCTTAATTATCTTGGCTCCCTATTTACAGAGGAAAGCAAAGATATAAAAACCTTTATTAAATTAACCGCACTTTAAAAACTCAACGCATCTTCCACTAACTGTTTTTGCTGTTTAGTGTGAAGCGACATATAACCCACAGCAGGCGAAGCAGAAGCTGGACGCCCTGCATATTTGAGTTTAACGGATTCTGGAATTGCTGATTCAAAATTATGTTTGCTGCAATACCAAGCCCCTTGGTTAAGTGGTTCTTCTTGGCACCATACATAATCGGTGACATGCGCATAAGGCTCAAGTGCTTTCTTCACATCCTCATGCGGGAATGGATAAAGCTGCTCAATACGAATAATCGCCACATCTTTCTGATTATTTGCACGACGTTGTTCAAGTAAATCATAATAAACTTTACCTGAACACATTACCACACGTTTTACATCTTTAGGATCAAGCTCATCAATTTCTCCGATTACCGTTTGGAAAGTTCCATTAATCAACTCGTCTAAACTGGACACTGCCAATGGATGACGTAGTAAAGATTTTGGGGAAATGGCAATCAATGGACGGCGCATTTTACGTAAAGACTGACGACGCAACATGTGATACACCTGTGCAGGTGTTGATGGCACGCAAACTTGCATATTTTGTTCTGCGCAAAGTTGCAAATAACGTTCAAGACGTGCGGAAGAATGTTCAGGGCCTTGTCCCTCATAGCCATGAGGCAATAGCATAACTAAACCACACATTCTGCCCCATTTTTGTTCGCCTGAGCTAATAAATTGGTCGATAACAATTTGTGCACCATTAGCAAAATCGCCAAATTGCGCTTCCCAAATAGTTAAAGTTTTTGGATCCGTCGTCGCATAACCATATTCAAAAGCAAGAACAGATTCTTCAGAAAGTACCGAATCCCATACTTCAAAACGACCTTGATTAGCATGCAAATGTGTTAATGGCACATACCCCGTACCATCATTTTGATTATGCACAACGGCATGACGATGGAAAAAAGTACCTCGTCCCGCATCTTCGCCTGATAAACGAACATTAACACCTTCATCAAGTAAGGTTGCATAAGCCATGGTTTCAGCCATACCCCAGTCGAGCAATTTTTCGCCTTGATACATTGCTTTACGATCATTATAGATTTTTTCTACGCGAGGATGCGCACGTAAACTTTCTGGATATTCACATACACGTTTAGCAAGGGTTAAAAAACGTTCCTGTGAAAATTTGCTTTCATACGGCGCAGTCCAATCATAATTGAGATATTGCAACCAATCCATTTTTGCCGTATCCATTTCACGCCATTCATATACCACGCGATCGCCATTATCTAGCGCATCGCGATAATCATTCGCCATCTCGGTGACTTGTTCTTCAGTCATCACGCCTTCTGAAACTAAGCGATCCGCATAAACTTTACGAGGTGTAGGATGTTTTTTGATGATGCTATACATCATTGGTTGAGTAGCTAATGGTTCATCTGCCTCGTTATGACCATGACGGCGATAAGAAATTAAATCGATAAAGATATCTCGTTTGAATAAATTACGATATTCCACCGCCATACGCGCAGCAAATGCCACCGCTTCAGGATCATCGCCATTAACATGAATAATCGGTGCTTGAATCATTTTCGCAATATCGGTGCAATACTCAGTGGAACGTGTGTCATTCGGGTTAGATGTCGTAAAACCAATTTGGTTATTAATCACGATGCGAATAGTACCGCCCACACTGTAACCACGGGCATTTGACATATTCAATGTTTCTTGAACAACCCCCTGTCCTGCCACAGCTGAATCTCCGTGAACAGTAATAGCAAGCACTTTGCTATGTTCTGTATCATTCATACGAGTTTGTCGAGATCGAACAGAACCAATCACAACAGGGCTTACGATTTCCAAATGGGAGGGATTAAATGCCAACGTTAAGTGAACTCGCTTATCATCTACGGCGAAATCAGAAGAAAAACCTTGATGATATTTCACATCCCCCGTACGTTCACTGGAATGTTTACCTGCAAATTCATCGAATAAATTTTCAGGCTTTTTACCTAATACATTCACAAGCATATTCAAACGCCCACGGTGTGCCATTCCCATTACCACATCATTTACCCCTTGACGACTAGCATGGCGAATAATTTCTTTCATCAATGGAATAAACGCATCACTTCCTTCTAAAGAAAAGCGTTTCGCCCCAGGGAATTTCGCACCAAGATAACGTTCTAAACCGTCTGCTGCCGTAAGTTCACGAAGAAAATTGACACGTTCTTCAGATGTAAAAAGCGGTTTATCTAACAGGCTTTCCATCTTGCTCTGGAGCCACATTTTCTGCTCCATATCCTGCACGTGCATAAACTCCAAGCCAATTGAGCCACAATATGTTTCTTTCAACATTTGAGCTAATTCGCCAAGTTTAATGGTATCGCGTTTATAAACGTAATGATTTATATTGAAAGTTTCGTTGAGATCTTGTTCAGTAAAACCGTGATGGCGATAATCTAATTCAGGGACAGAAGATACTTTCCAACGATAATAATTGAGAGGATCAAGATTAGCCTCTAAATGGCCACGAAAACGATAGGCATTGATAAATTGTAGAACTTTCACCAATTTTGCACCAGCTGCAGGATCTATCACTGTCACCGCTTCATTATGATTTTCTCGCACTAAGCGACGAAAATAATCTCGCACTGGAGTATGGGGCTGTTCAAGTGCGGTGGTTTTTGGCAAAGAATCAAAGATTTTTCGCCAGCTTTCCTCCACCGACTGTGGATCACTCAAATAGCTTTCATAAAGTTCTTCTATATAGGATTGATTTGCACCGCCTAATGCTGTGCTGGCTAACCAATCATCAAACGCCTTGTTTTGCTGCATAATTACCTCTTTATTATGATATTTGAAGCAATATTTTCGCTCCATTTTTTACGCATTATACATAGGATTGCAACGGAAATAAGCCTCTTATCGGAAATTGTTACAAATTTGTGATCTAGTTCAAACTCTTTAGATTTCAAACAATAAAAAATCCCTTTCATCTGATGGTAAAAGGGATTTTAAAAAAGAAAACGAATCTTGGTAAGAATCATTGATTTTTATTAATACTTACCTTCATTCATCAGCCGATAATTATGGCAAGCACTTTCTATACCATTATCACAAGCTCTTCCAGTCCATTCTTTTGCTTCAGCTCGATTCTGTCTTACGCCTTGACCACGATAATATTTCTGCGCAAGCATTGCCTGAGCAATAGGAATATTTTGTTGTGCCGCAGCCTTAAACCATTTAACAGCTTGATTATGGCTTTGTTGCACACAATCTCCCTGCTCGTATGCCATAGCTAAAGAAAATTGTCCTAATGCACTTCCTTGTTCTGCCGCTCTAGTAAACCAATAAATAGATTGAGAACAATCTTTTGGCACATCGCTATAGCCCTTACCATAACGAGCTGCCAACATTAATTGCGCTTCTTCATTGCCTTGCTCTGCTTTTTGAGTCAGCTGTGTACGAGAAATATTTGCAGGCAAATTAGCTGATACTGATTGTGAAAAAGCTAATACTAAAAATGGTATTGCTAAAATTTTAATTGAATGTTTCATATTAATATCCTTACTTAGATTGTAAATTCAAGATGTTAAAAGATTATTGTTTCTTATTTTTTAGTTTGGGTATTTTCTCGAAAGTGCTGAAATTAATAATTTAAACTCATGTTGAATCTCTAACGATTTATTATTTAGAAGGTTCTTTTCTTTTTCAAGCTCATCAAAATTTTCTGGTGAAGAAAACATCTTTATCATTAAGTTGATTTGTTTAATTGAAATATCAAACATTTCTTTTTCCTTATTTTTTATTTGTAAAAAGTCTGAATTACAAATATCTAAGTTATCTAGCTTTCTTATAATCTGTATAGTTATTTTCTTTTGGTTTTCTGCTAATTCAATTAATCTATCCTTATTATTTTCATATGCTCCTTTTTGAAATTTAATTCTGTCAATTTCCAATCTTAACTCTCGGGCTTTTCTTGCAAAGAAACTACCTTCCTGTTGGTCAAATTTAGCTAATTTCTTAAAATCATCTCTATAGTCACAAGCTAAAGAAGAAGATGATGTCAATGAAAAACCAACAAAGAAAAGCATAAATGCAATTAGCCTAAAATTACCAAAAGAAAAAATCTGTTCTTTTATATTATTTAGTCTGACTTTATTTTTATTCATAATAATTTAATCCTATTATTTTTTATAACAAAACGCTTCTGGTTTATTATCAAACATCATTCTTGCCATATCCATTGATGCGAGTAAGAATTTAAAATTTTTCTGTGATATACCGCCTTTAATTGGCAATGCAGTCTTTAAAAGTACATCATTATCATCACTAAATACAACAATATTCATTGATAAAGCCACATTCTCTTGATTAAATTTATTCAGTTTCTCTAAGGAGACATTACAGCTAACAATATTATCAATAAGTGTTATAGACAGCCCCGTTCTTAGTATAACTATATCCGTATTTACTTTCTTATTATCAGCAAAAATTAAAGACCCAAAATCAAAATTTTTATCTGCTTTTTCTATTCTGATATTTGAATAACCTGCATTTTCTAGCCAAGTAGATATCAGATTATCATCTACAGACATATAAATAACATCATCTTTAATAGATGACCAAGCATTTAAAGAAAAAAATAGTAAAAATAAACCCAATAATTTTTTCATTTCAAACTACCCTCTTTATCTATTAAATCCCCGCTTTGACTTATATAGACTCCATCAGAAATATACCCCATTCCACAAGGAGAGATCTCTTCAAAAATAAGATCTCCAAAGATCTCTAGCATTTCTTCTTGAGATGCTAGTGCCTTAATTTTTTCAAAACTAATCCCTTCATATTTATAATAATCTTCAGTATTATAATTCAGTGCTTCAATGTCATGAATCCAAATTTTTCCATCTTTATTGATGTAAGCTACTCCATTGTAAGCATCAGGATCAGGTTTAGATTCATAACCTATAAAACTTGCTTTTTTACAGCTTTCTTCATAATTAACTTTCATTGTAAGTTTCCTGATTTGTTTATTAACAGTATTGTTTGTTTTAGCTGTAAAGCTAAAACAACAATGAGTATACTCATTGAAAAAATCGATGAAAAAACACACAAAGAACCCCTTTCATTTTTCAATGAAAAGGATTAAAAATTCATCTATTTATATATTCTCGCCCAACCTCTTCAATATCCTTCCCAAACTTCGCAATCCACCAATTCAGCATCTCACTTTCCACCACTGTTGCACGAACTAAATAAGTTTCGCCTTCGTCTGTGATTTCTTAATCTGTGGACAACGGCGTTTCGGTTAAATGGAAACCATAAGGCTTACCAATGAGAAAAGTCAGACGGATTTTCTTGCCGTTACCAAGGCCAAAATGTTGTTCAGCGAGATAATGTTTTAGGTTAAATTTTGGGTATCTAAAAGTGAACGTGGTTGCAGTAGCATTGAGAAAACGATACTTGCTCAACAGTGATTGCCCTTTTTTAGGAATGAAACGCAAGATTTCGAGAAGTAACTGAATAGTAGAATGATGTTGTGACATAATCTCGCCCTTTTTCGCATAAAATCAATAAAAAAACCGCACTTCATTTCTTAAACAAAGAGCGGTTATTTTTACTTGTATTAAAATTTAGGATTTAGAATTTAAAAATGGATTGCTCCGCTTTTCTTGCCCAATGGTTGTGTAAGATCCGTGTCCAGCGATAATAATAATATCGTCATTTAATGGGAGTAATTTTGTTCGAATTGAAGAAATCAATGTTTCATAATCCCCGCGAGGGAAATCGGTACGACCAATTCCGCCTTGAAATAATACATCGCCTGTAAATGCCACTTTTTTCTCGTGTTCAATAAAACCAATATGCCCAGGTGTATGCCCTGGTAAATGTAAAATCTCGAAATTAAAGCCATCTAATTTTAAGATTTCACCTTCTTGATTAAACCAACGATCAGGCAAAAAAGCGTCAATATTTGGCAAGCCAAAACGTTGGGCTTGCTCGGGTAAACTCTCAAATAAAAATTTATCTTTTTCATTAGAACCCCAAATTTCAACGCCAAAATGTTGTTTTAACTGCATGGCTGCGCCAACATGATCTAAATGACCATGGGTAATCAAAATCACTTTGAGATTTAAATCCAGTTCTTCAATGCGTTGAATTAGGCGTTCGGCTTCGCCACCTGGGTCAATAATTGCGGCATTTTTTTCATCATCCCAAATCAAAGAACAATTTTGTTGGAATGCGGTAACGGGGATAATTTCGATATTCATTTTTGCTCCTTATAATCGATAAAACTGTTGAGTATTCAAAAGGATTTGCTTTTGAACAGAATGTAATGGCAAAGACTTTAATTCAGCTAGTTTTTGCAAGACTGCCAATAATTGTTCAGAAATGCCCGCACGTTCAAATCCTTCGTGTTGCCAAGGGCTATCCGTTTCAATCATCAAGCGATTTAAGGGTAAATGTTGTGCGACATATTGGGTTTTAGGGTTCCATAAAATATCAGGGGTTAGGCTTGCAAAATAGGGGGTAGAGAAAAATTTCTGAAAAGATTTTTCATCTGTCTTAAACCAGTGAAAATGAGCCTGTTGAATTTTGTGTTTCTGCAATAATTCAAGGGCAATTTCTACATCGTTATGTACAATATGCAAATTTAACGGTAAATCCCATTTTTTCGCTATCAGAATAAATCGCTCCAGTAATTCAATGTAAGGCGCGTAATCTAAATTCGGATTTTCTCGTTTAGAATAATGTGGCAAGCCCACCTCGCCAATGGCAGAAATCAAGGAATAATGTTCGTCAATCCATTGAAATAATTCTTTTTGTTCTTCTAAACTAGGTAATTGCTGTTCAGGATGAAAACCAGCTGCAATATAAAGTTTCTTTGGGTAAGTCTGTTTTAAATTCAGCAGTTTTTTAGCACTGTTGAGATTAGTACTTACCGCAAGCATACCAGTAAGCCTTGAATCACCAAGTGTTTGCTGAATATTCTCATCAGAGAGTTGGTCTAAATGAAGATGGCTGTCAAATAACATTTCTTTTCCAATGAAAAACCGCACAAAAGTGCGGTTAATTTTACATTTGTTTTACACGCCTTTCCAAGTTCTCACAGGGCCTGTATCTACGTGAATGAAATTACTGGTTGGATAATAACCCACGCCACCATTTCGCAGACTTTCCGCAGAAGATTTCACTTTAATCAAAGGCACACCTGCAATACGAAAATCAATGGCTTTTCCTTTAATGTGATAACTATTTTTCGCTACGCCACGACTTTGGCGACGACGCATTGCATTAGTAGAGGCTGAACGATAACCACAAATTACTTCAATTTCAGCATTGCGTAAGCCTAAATTAGTTTGGATATTATAAAATTTCTGGAATAAATTTGGATCCATTTTATGCACTTGATTTGTCCTTTTATCACGCATTAAATAATCCAATTTTTTTAACATCGCAGGCGAAAAACCTTTTGCTAAAGAAAACTCGCCACTTAATCTTTCGCCCGTATTAATGTTGCGGAAAGTTAAAATACGAGGTTTAGGTGTTGAAACCATTGCTAATACAGAATTTGGTAAAATAGATATTCCTAACGCAATACCGCCCAGCGATAACCATTTTCGTTTATTTTGATCCACATAATTCATTATAGCTCCCTTATTTTATTGAAGATATTTTTTTACGAGATCCCAATTAATCTCAGCAAGATTAATCTGACGATCATAACCATAAATATCAGGTAAATTTACAATATTTCCGTTTTCAATCCACGCAGTAACATAATATAAAAAAACAGGATTATCCGAGCGTATCGGCGCAGAAGTGGTTTTTTTACTTGCTAATACTGTATTTTTTCGAGTTTCTGTCCAACCTGCTTCTTTTAATAAAATACTTGCCAATTGATCAGATTTTTCAACACGCACACAACCAGAACTTAACGCTCGATTTTTACGATTAAACAATCCGCGATTTGGCGTATCGTGTAAATAAATTGCATCAGAACTTGGCATATTAAATTTATAATTACCTAACGCACTATCGCCAGCCGCTTGTCGAACTCGATAAGGAAATTTATTACCAATAGATTCCCAATCAATAGAAGCAGGATCAACAACATTGCCTTGATTATCTAAAATTGAATAATTATGCTCCGTAATATAATTTGGATCGGCTTTCATTTTTGGCAATAAATCTTCATTAATTAAGCGAATTGGCGCATTCCAAGGTGGATTTACAACCACATTACTTAATTTGCTATACATTACAGGTGTCTTGCGCGAATCTGTGCCAACAATTACCCGAGATTCTAAAATTAAATCGCCATCACGATGATACTGTAATTTATAGCTTGGAATATTCACAAAAATTCCATTATGAAAATCAGGAATCACACGTAAACGCTGTGCATTCATTGCCAATTTTTGAGCAATATTTGATTCTTTAGAAGTCGGAATAAACATCGGCAATGATTGAACTGTTTGGCGATATAAATGATTTTCTCCCGCTAAACTTTGTATGAAATCAAGAAGTTGATTATTTTCCACCGCACTTAACCAGCGTTGAATATGATCATTTTCAGGCTGTTGTGCTTGATACTGAGCAGATGAATACAACCAATTAGATGCTTGAGAACGAACATTTTGTGTGTAATATAAGTAATCTAACAAAATATCACTTAATAACACATCATAAACCAATCCGCCTTGTTGTTCTACCAATGCCAATGTTTCTAGTGAAGTTGCCGACGATTTTGAAATACCGCTTGCCACCATTGCCGCATAATCACGTAACAATTGACGAGCTGCCGCATTGTCAGTCCATAAGGGGGCATATTTACGAGAAGCATATAAACGCGCGAGTAAAGGCTTAAATTGTAACTTATGATCGCCTATTTCGTGTGTTAGCGTCATATTAAGCAATGTTTGTTTTTCTTCCGTTAAACGTTGCTGATCCGCATAAATGGCTTCTTCAAGCTCTTTTCTTTCTGCGAGTGACAAATGGGAAAGATTAATGCCGTACAATGATTTAGATTGGTCATTTTTGCTCAAACCTACTAAAACACAACCCGACATCATCATAGATAATGATAAGGCGAATAATGATAACTTTAAGGTGCTTTTAAACACTACCATTTCCTAAACCTTTATTAAAATCACCGCACTTGTTGCTTTTCTCAAACAAAGTGCGGTCAAAACCATTTAGTATTTATTTTTTACTTTCCGTTTTTGCTTCGGATAGGCCGTTTGCTTGATTAATTTTCTGATCTGAATTAAAAATAACGAAATCAGCTGCTATTTTTTCAGCTTCTTTTAAGAAGAAATCTGGTGCTTCGTAATCTTTCGGCAAATCATCAATATCTTTCAATGCTTTCTTACCCTCACGTTTAAAACGTTCGTTCAAATCTTTTAAACGTCTTGCATCATCTTTATCATTCTCTGCTTTACGCATTTTATAATTCAATGATAGAAATTTTCGATCTCGGCGTTCATTTCGCACTTTCAATTCTTCATTCAATGCAACAAATTCAGGATCTTTAGCAATACGAGCAAGATGTTTTTCATTTAGAATATTTACTGCATTATCAATATAATCGATATTTCCTACTTCCATATAACTCGCTGATGGGATTTTATCCCAAGCAAGCGCATTATCTTCTTTATCTTCCCCATATTCTTTCGCATCTATAATTTCGGGGAAATTAATATCTGCTGCAACACCTTTTAATTGGGTTGAACCACCATTAATGCGATAAAATTTTTGAATAGTATATTGCAAAACACCCAACGGACTCTGATCTAAATCATAGATAAAATTTAACGAACGACTCTGTTGCACCGTACCTTTACCAAAAGTATTTTGCCCGATGATAATACCTCGACGATAATCTTGCATTGCTGCAGCAAAAATTTCTGATGCGGAAGCACTGTAACGATTAATCATCACAAATAATAACCCCTTATATTGTTGCGTAGCATCATCATCTTCATGAACACGAATACGCTGATAAGCATCGCGAACCTGCACAACAGGGCCATCGGCAATAAATAAACCACTTAACGCCACCGCTTCCGTTAATGCACCACCGCCATTTTCACGTAAATCAACAATAAGAGCCTCAGCTTTTTGATTTTCTAATTTAACCAGTAGTTTTTTGACATCTTCGGTTAATCCAATATAAAAACTTGGAATTTTTATTACCGCAATGTTTTTTCCTGACACTTTTTCAAAGGTTAGTTTAGCCGCTTGATCTTCAATACGGACTTTATCACGAACCAAAGTAATAATACGTGATTTTCCCCCTTTAGCAGGCTCAATTTCTAAGCGAACTTTAGTGCCTTTTTTCCCTTTAATTTTTTCTACCAAATCTTCTAAACGCCAACCAACAACGTCTTCAATATCGCCTGTTGCTTGCCCAACACCAATGATTTTATCCCCAGAATGCAGCTTTTTACTACGTTCCGCTGGCGCACCAGGTACAAGAGATTTGATGCTAATTTCATCATCTTCTGATTGTAAAGTAGTCCCAATGCCTTCCAAAGAAAGATTTATACTTTCATTAAAACTTTTTGCTGTTCTTGGGGAAAGATAACTGGTGTGAGGATCAATTTCACGCGCAAAAGCATTCAAATAAATTTGAACAATATCGTCTGCTTTTGTTTGCGTTAAACGACGAATGGCTAAATTATAGCGTTTTGTAAGCTTTGCTTTGATTTCTGACCATTTTTTATCTTTTAATTTAAGATTAATAATGTCATTTTTTATGCGAGCATCCCAAAGTTTATTCGCATCAGCTTCAGTTTGTGGCGCAGCCGCTTTTTCACGATCAATTTCAATTTGATCTTGACCATTTAAATCAGGCTCTTTATCTAATAAAGATAACGCATAAGTATAACGTTCATAGCGACGTTTCATCATTACATCATAAATGTCAAACGCCGCAGAAAGATCGCCTTGATTCAACTGTTCATCTAACTTAGTACCATATTTTTGACGAAGTTCGTCTATATCAGACTGCAAAAAAGTATTGTGGTTAAAATCTAAATTTTTAATATAACGATCAAAAATTTTCTCGGAAAAATCATCATCTAATTTAATCTTACGATAATGGGATTGAGTTAATCTTGTCGTTGCACGCTTAGTTGCCAACTGGCTTTCTTCACTTATCGCTGGAATACTAATGTCACTTGGTTTTAATGTAGGTTGTACAGCAAATGCAGGAATTGCACTGCTCAAACACACCGATAACCACGCATAACAAATCACATTTTTTGACATTTTAAATTTCATAACCATTTCCGAGTCAATTTTTATTTATTAAGCAAATAAACGATCTGCAGCAACGTTCATAATCAAACCGTTTTCAAGTTCAACACGTGCTGAATCTTTTAATACTTCTACCACTGTTGCTTTTTTAGCATTATCTCCAGCTTTAACTTTCACAACAGAACCAACAGAAATTTGTGAAAAATCAACCGCACTTAGTGATAATTTACTCTCTTTTTTAAGGTTTTTATTCGCTGGTTTACGCAGATGCTTTTTTTGTTGTGCTTTTTTAGCTGCGGCTTCTGCTTTACGTTTTTCCGCAAAACGTGCTTTCGCTTCAGCAAGTTGCTGTGCAGCGTGAGCAACATGTTCTGCATCTAATACACCCGCAGGATTACCCTGTAAATCAACACGCACTGCACCTTCACGACAGCCATATAAATAACGCCAATTTGATGTGTATTGGCGAAGAGCCTGACGCAATTGGGTTTTACTTACGCGTTCATCATCTTGTAATGCTTCAGCTAAATCTTGAAATAAACCTATTTTTAATGGTTTTGCTTCGCCCTCTAAAACAAAGCAAAGAGGAAATTTTTCTGCTAAATAAGTAATGATAGCTTTTGCGTTGGTTAATTTTTGCACTTCCGTTTGCACATCTGTAACTTGAGATGATAATTGTGTGTCAGTCATAGTTATATCCTTGAGGCTATTAATAAAATAAAGATTTGCCTAGTTTATCGCACTTTTTACAAAATTAACAACGGATCCCGTTATGCTGAATAAATTTCACACAAAAATAACGCCAAGACTTCACAAATACGTTAAAACAACGATAGAATGGCACGTTTTTGATTTATAAAGAAAGACCACAAGCGTGCCTAAAACAAAGCTAACTTCGCCTCCATTTAAAATTTTAAAATGCACAGAATGTGATGCTTGCATTAACGTGCCTTCTATTCTTCAATCAAATGAACAAGCTGAATGCCCACGTTGTCATCATCTATTAGAAAGTGGTACGAGGTGGTCATTACATCGTTGTGCAATGATTGCATTATCTATTTTGATATTAATGCCCTTTTCCTTGAATTACCCCTTATTAAGTTTACATTTATTGGGTATTAAAATTGATGCCTCTATTTGGGATGGCATTTGGAAAATGGCAGTGGGTGGTTATGAATACACTGCGTTTATGATCTTTATTTGTGCAGTAGTAATGCCGATTACGTTTGCACTTTTAGTTATTATGCTTTGGCTGGCTAAGATTTTTCAGATAAAACCTCGTAGTGTTTTACTATTTCTTGGTTACATTAAAGCTTGGGTAATGTTTGATGTTTATTTAGTGGCACTCGGAGTAACCATATTTAAAGTACGCGAATATGCAACATTAGAAATTAATATTTATTTAATTCCTTTTATTTTTACCGCACTTTTAACTACGCTGCTTTTTATCAAACTTAATCTTTCCGCCTTATGGCAGGAATTTTATCCTGAATGCACTTCAGTTTATACAAAACAAGCTGTTGAATTATGTCCTGCTTGCCACTACACCTTTACGCAAAAATCTATCCATTACGATCATCAACAAAAGATTTGTTGTCCCCGCTGCCAATCGCCTCTTAATACATCGGATAAGCTAAAATTACAAGCAACTTGGGCAACCTTAATTGCAGGGATTATTATGCTTTTTCCTGCAAATTTATTACCTATATCTGGCATTTATTTAACAGGCGCATTATCTGAAGATACTTTAATTTCTGGGGTTATTTCATTTGTTAAATCAGGTAGTTATTTTGTTGCTTTTGTTGTATTTTTTGCCAGTATTTTCGTGCCTATCAGCAAAATTTTTATTATGCTTTACTTACTTGCTTGCGTGCATTTTAAATGGCAACATTCTATTAAATGGCAAATGCGTTTATTGCATCTAGTACATTTTGTTGGACGCTGGTCTATGCTTGATTTATTTGTATTAGCCTTAATGATGTCGCTTGTCACACGCGGAGAAATCATTAATTTTACCGTAGGGCCAGGCGCATTTTATTTTGGTGCAGCCGTATTTTGCACTATGCTTTCCACCTCACAATTTGATAGCAAATTAATTTGGAAAATTTATGACAGAGAAAAATAATTCCTCCTCAATAGAAGAAAAATATCAAGAAATAACAGCGAACTTACGTAAAACAAAACGCATTTCGCCTTTTTGGCTATTGCCTTTTATCGCATTATGTATCGGGGCAATTTTATTCTTCCAAATTGTGAAAGAACGCGGTACTAGCATTACGATTACTTTTGCTAATGGTTCAGGTATCGTTGCGGATAAAACTCAAATTCGTTATCAAGGATTACAAATTGGCATAGTAAAAGAAGTTCATTTCACTGATAACCTGCAAAAAGTGGAAGTTGTAGCCAATATCAATCCTGAAGCATCAAGTATTTTGCGTGAAAATACAAAATTTTGGCTTGTGCAACCAAATGTTTCTCTTGCTGGCATTTCAGGATTAGATTCTCTCGTGTCAGGTAATTACATCACTCTTCAACCGGGTGATGGCGATCGTGAAGATGAATTTATAGCCGAAGAACAAGGCCCTATTGCACAAGTTTCCGCAGGAGATTTATTGATTCACTTAATTTCTGATGATTTAGGTTCGATTTCTATTGGTGCGTCTGTGTATTTTAAAAAATTACCTGTAGGAAAAATCTATGATTACCGTATTAATAAAAACAATAAAGTAGAAATAGATGTGGTCATTGATAAAGCCTATGCCAAGTTTGTGAAAAAAGATTCACGCTTTTGGAATATTAGTGGCATTAACGCGAACATTAGCCCATCAGGCTTAAACCTAAATGTAGAAAGTTTAAATTCCGTTGTACAGGGGGCGGTTTCTTTTGACTCTCCAGCTGACAGCCCAAAAGCAGATGAAAATAGTCATTTCACGCTCTATACCAATTTAAAAGCAGCTAAACGTGGGATTGAAATTAAGGTAACAATTCCAGCCTCTTCCGCTCTTATTGCAGGGCAAACGGAAGTTTATTCTCAAGATAATGCTATAGGGATTCTCGCCAAGCTAAGTGCGGTAGAAAATAACGATGAAATTTTAGAGGGCAGTTTATTGATAGATCCAAACCAAGCCTCTTTGTTTAAAGCGAATAGCAAAATTGTCCTACGCAATAAAAAAATAGATCTTGGCAATTTAGCAGAACCAAAAAAATTCTTTCGTGGCGAATATTTTGATGTGATTGCGGGAGACGGCGAAACTAAACATCAATTTAACGTGATTAAAGAAAATGAATTATTACTCAATGCGCCTAACACGTTAGTTTTAACCCTTACTGCGCCAGAAAATTATGGTGTAAATGAAGGGCAAAATGTGTTTTATAACAATATGATAATTGGGCAAATTGTTTCACAAACAATAGATGTAAATGGCGTACAATTTAAAGCAGCAATTGCCTCTGAATACCGCAATTTAATTCACGAAAATACACAATTTGTGGCAGCAACCAATTTTGATATAAGCGTTGGATTAGATGGATTGCATTTTGAATCCGCGACACCAGAAAAATGGTTACAAGGCGGCGTTCGAGTGCTGGCAAAACAAGGTCAGGGAAAAGCTAAAACCAGTTATCCGCTTTATCAAAATATTAGCAATGCAGAACACGGTATCACAGGAAATATTCTTACGCCAACAATAACCTTACACACCCAAACCTTACCAAGCATTGATAAAGGCTCTCTTGTACTATATCGTCAATTTGAAGTAGGAAAAATTTTAAGTATTAAACCTAACACAAATAACTTTGATGTAGACATTTATATTTATCCTGCTTATCAACATTTATTGACAGATAAAAGCCGTTTTTGGGTAGAAAGTGCGGCAAAAATAGATGTAACTCCAAAAGGCATTAGTATTCAAGCAACGCCACTTGCACGTTCCTTAAAAGGGGCGATTAGCTTTGATAATGGCGGTTCAGGCAATAATCGAACACTTTATGCAAATGAAAGTTATGCAAAATCCATTGGGTTTGTAATTACATTAATCACAGATGATGCAACTAATCTTAGCAAAGGAATGAATCTGCGCTATCTTGGCTTAGATGTGGGGCAAATTGACAGTATTCAGCTTGATGCAAAAGCAAAACGCATCACTGCAAAAGCCTTAATAAATCCAAATTATATGAATATAATTGCAAAAGAAGGGGCTAATTTTACGATAATCTCGCCACAAATTTCGGCAGGTGGAATAGATAATCTTGATAGTTTATTACAGCCTTATATTGATATTGAAATTGGTAATGGCAACACAAAAACACAATTTAATTTAGCGCAAACGGCGCCACAGCGTAATAAATTTAGCAATGGCACGCCGTTTATTTTAGAAACGCGTGATGCGATGAATTTAAGTGAAGGTTCGCCAATTCTTTATCGAGGTGTAGAAGTTGGCACAGTGAAGAAATTTGAACTTAATAGTCTTGGTGATCGTGTGTTAGTGCATATTGCCATTATGCCGAAATATAGCCATCTTGTTCGACAAAACACAGAATTTTGGATCGCATCAGGCTACGACTTTAGCTTAGGCTGGAAAGGTGCGGTATTTAATACGGGTAGCGTTCAGCAGTTGCTAAAAGGTGGGATTTCTTTCTCCACACCAGCAGAAAAAGAAATTCAACCGCAAGCGCAGCCCAACAAACGTTTCTTGCTTCAAATAAACCGCCCTGAAGAAGTGCAAACTTGGGGAAGTGGCGCGTTATCAAAATAACATAAATGAAAATATTTAATCTGCACCTTAATGAATTAGGGTGCAGATAAGCTATTACCATTTTTCTAATGCTTCTTTATCACTCTCTCTTGCTTCAATCCAACGCTCGCCTTGATTGGTTTGTTCTTTTTTCCAAAATGGTGCTTTAGATTTTAAAAAATCCATAATGAATTCATTGGCATGATAGGCATCTCCACGATGTGCGGAACTTACCCCCACTAAAACAATTTCATCGCCAGTTTGTAAAAGCCCAACACGATGAATTACCGATACACGTTGAATATCCCAACGAGCTTTCGCTTGTGCAACAATTTCATTCAACGCTTTTTCAGTCATTGCGGGATAATGTTCTAAATACAAACTAGATACTGCATCGCCTAAATTAAGATCGCGTACTTTGCCAACAAATATAACCGTTGCACCAATTGAATGTTGCTCAGAAAGCCATTGATAAACGGCATTTTGATCAAAAGGCTGTTCTTGTACCGCAATTTGAATATCCGTCATTTAGCCCCCTGTTACTGGTGGGAAAAAGGCAATTTCATCGCCATTTTTTACCGCACTTTCTAAAGGCATTAAGGTTTGATTAATTGCCACTAAAAGTTTACCTTTTTCCAGTGCCAATGCCCATTTATCGCCCTTTTGAGCAAGGTGTTCACGCACCGCTTCCGCAGTGGCAAAATCATCTTCTAATTGAATGGCATCAATGCCAATTAATTCACGAGTTTGAGCAAAAAATAAAACATTTAACATCTTATTTTTCCTCCGCAATAAAATAGCCTGATTTTCCACCGCTCTTTTCTAACAGGCGAACGTGCTCAATCACAATGTCTTTCTGCACAGCTTTACACATATCGTAAATGGTCAAGGCTGCTACGCTTGCCGCAGTTAGTGCTTCCATTTCTACGCCAGTTTTTCCAGTTAATTTGCAAAGAGATTGAATGCGAACTTGGTTGGTTTCAAGTAATGGTTCTAAATTCACTTCTACTTTAGAAAGTAACAATGGATGGCAAAGTGGGATAAGCTCCCAAGTGCGTTTTGCAGCTTGAATACCTGAAATACGAGCAGTAGCAAATACATCGCCTTTGTGATGTTTACCTTCCACGATCATGGAAAGAGTTTCTTTTGACATAGTTACAATGGCTTCAGCACGAGCTTCACGAACAGTTTCCGCTTTAGCAGAAACATCCACCATATTGGCTTCGCCTTGAGAATTGATATGTGTAAATGTAGTCATAATATAATAAAAGTGCGGTTAAAATATTGAATGTTTTAAATAAGCGACAAAAGGAAGCAGATGAATATTACCATTCATCTCACTTTGCTTTTTAGCCACCAATAGAAGCTAAATGATTTCTTACACCAGTATCGCCGATATGCAAATAATGATGTTCACGTTTGCCTTGAAGTGCGGCAAAAATACGAGCCTGTAAAATACCTTGCTGTTCGTGCGACTGTAATAAATCACGTAATTCAATGCCTTCTTCGCCAAATAAACAAAGATGAAGTTTACCTTTTGCTGACACTCTTAAACGATTGCAACTTGCGCAGAAATTCTTTTCATAAGGCATAATTAAACCAATTTCGCCTGCATAATCAGAATGCGTAAAGACTTTAGCAGGGCCATCAGTGTGAGATTTATGCTGTAATGTCCAACCATTTTTCAGCAATTTATCGGCTAAGATTTGTCCAGAAAGATGGAATTTATCAAAGAAACTATCCATTTCGCCCGTTTGCATCAACTCAATAAAGCGCATTTGAATTGGGCGATCTTTAACCCAAGCGAGAAATTGTTCAAATTCTTTATCATTCAGATTTTTCATCAAAACTGAATTAACTTTGACTTTGTTGTAGCCCACTTCAAATGCACGATCGATACCACGCATCACGTCATCAAATTTATTGATACCTGTAATTTGATGAAACATTTTTGGATCTAAGCTATCAACACTGACATTAATAGACGTAATCCCTGCTTTCTTCCAATCAGCCACATCTTTTGCCATGCGATAGCCATTTGTCGTGACAGCTAATTGACGAATGCCATCAATGTTAGCAATGCTTTCAGCAATAGAAATAAAATCTTTGCGTAAAGTCGGTTCGCCACCCGTTAAACGGATTTTCTCTGTGCCCATTTCAGCAAACGCTTGAGCAAGATGGATAATTTCTTTTAAGGTTAAGAAACTTGGTTTGTTAGCTTCGGGTTGATAACCATCAGGTAAACAATAGGTACAACGAAAATTACACTGATCAGTAATCGACAGTCGTAGATAGTAATATTGACGTTGGAAAGGATCGACTAAGCGAGACTCTCCTACGTTTTTAATAGGAATGGATTGCATTTTACACCTTTCTAAATACGGAGAGGATAAACCGTTTCCAGCGTATCCCTGAATAACGTAGCGCGTTATTGGCTTGCCACCGTATTTCTTGTGAAACTTAGGCTAAACAAGCTCGGAGTTATGCGTTAAATTTGATTTGTCGTCATTCTAAAAGATTTCACTTCATAAACACAATCAATAATATTGATGAAAATCAGTATTTTCCTAAATTCTTAAAAATCAATTATATAAAAAAATACATAATGAATATAAGACTAGCTCATTAGTGATAATTAATCCTATTTATATTAATAACCATAAATTTTTAGCTGATTATTATGAGGTATTTTTATTGATTTAAATCATAATTTAATCAATAAATAAATTTCTCTACTTTTCATAACCAGAAAAATATCCTACCATTTTTATCGGATTTATTTTTACTAATCAATATAGGAGTGATTTATGTCTTTTGCCCAACAAAAACTTAGCGAACTCGCTGTTTCAATTCCAGGTGCAACTAAAATTTTTCGTGAATATGATTTAGATTTTTGCTGCGGAGGTTCTGTATTATTAGAAGTCGCAGCACAACAAAAGAATCTTAACCTTGCTGAAATTGAAAAACGTTTAACTGATTTACAACAAAGTAAAGCAGAAAATAATGATAAAGATTGGACTTCGGCATCTTATGCGGAGATGATCGATCACATTATTACTCGTTTTCATAATCGCCACCGTGAACAACTCCCTGAATTAATTACATTGGCGGAGAAAGTAGAAAATGTACATAGTGATCGTGATGACTGTCCTATAGGCGTAGCCGCACAGTTAGAAAAAATTTATGCTGAACTTAGCCAGCATTTAATGAAAGAAGAACAAATTTTGTTCCCAATGATCAAAATGGGGAATTATGCTATGGCCTCAATGCCAATTCGTGTAATGGAAATGGAACACGATGAAGCAGGACAAGATGTGGAAGTGATCAAATCCCTTACTAATAACTGCACGCTACCAGCAGATGCTTGTTTCAGTTGGAAAGCCTTATATAGCGGTATTAATGAATTTATTGATGATTTAATGCATCATATTCATTTGGAAAATAATATTTTATTTCCACGTGTATTAAACGAAAAATAATTTAATATTCGTCAAAAAATAACCGCACTTTAATCTATTCCGAAAAACAAACTAAAGTGCGGTCATTTTTACAAGCGTTTTGAGTTGGTCGATAAGCCGAGTTCTGTCGTGGACAATCATTCCTCTAGGCGACAAATTACTCTGCCGCTCAAGCAACCTACCCGAACTCTGGACGGGCCACCCATTGAGTTCCTATTTGGTCTTGCTACGAGTGGAGTTTACCCTGCTGCACGTTGTTACCAACGGCACGGTGCGCTCTTACCGCACCCTTTCACCCTTACCGTTTACACGGCGGTCTGCTCTCTGTTGCACTGGTCGTCGGCTCACGCCGCCCGGACGTTATCCGGCACTCTGCCCTGTGTAGCTCGGACTTTCCTCTCGTTTACTTGTCCCACTAGGTCGTATAAATACGGTTAAGGGCTTCAATAAACCAGCGATTGTCTAACCAACTCGGCACGTAGTATAGGGGCAATCACTAGTGCGGTCAATAAAATCCCCAATTTTTGAATATTGCTTCATCAATCTTATCAACAATAATGCCTAATTTTTCATTCGTATTTTTTTAGGATTTCGCTAAAATAACGCCAATTTCAACCGCTCTTTTAGGAAGAAGAATGAACTATCTAAAAATTGCACAGGATTCCCTTTCAGTGGAAAGTAACGCACTTTTGCAACTCAGCCAGCGTTTAGGCGAGGATTTTAATCAAGTCATCGATCTTATTTTAGCCTGCGAAGGACGTTTGGTAATCGGAGGGATAGGAAAATCGGGTTTAATCGGTAAAAAAATGGTGGCTACCTTTGCCTCTACGGGTACACCAAGTTTCTTTTTACATCCAACAGAAGCCTTCCACGGCGATTTAGGTATGTTAAAACCAATTGATATCGTGATGTTAATTTCCTATAGCGGCGAAACCGATGATGTCAATAAACTGATTCCAAGTTTAAAAAATTTCGGTAATAAAATTATTGCTGTGACGAGTAACAAAAATTCCACGCTCGCACGCCATGCAGATTATGTTTTAGATATAACTGTTGAGCGTGAAGTCTGTCCGAATAATCTCGCACCAACAACATCCGCACTTGTGACACTTGCCCTTGGCGATGCACTTGCCGTATCGCTTATTACGGCACGCAATTTCCAACCAGCTGACTTTGCTAAATTCCATCCAGGTGGCAGTCTTGGTCGTCGTTTATTATGTAAAGTGAAAGATCAAATGCAAACTCGCCTACCAACAATTTTACCGACCACCAATTTTACTGACTGCCTCACAGTCATGAATGAAGGGCGAATGGGCGTTGCCTTAGTGATGGAAAATGAGCAACTTAAAGGTATTATCACGGATGGCGATATTCGCCGCGCGCTTACAGCCAATGGTGCAGAAACGCTGAATAAAACAGCCAAAGACTTTATGACAAGTTCACCAAAAACTATTCATCAAGACGAATTTTTATCAAAAGCAGAAGACTTTATGAAAGCGAAAAAAATTCACTCGCTAGTGGTTGTTAATGATGAAAATCACGTGGTGGGTTTAGTGGAATTTTCAAGCTAAGGAATCCCAATGCAACAAAAATTAGAAAATATTAAATTTGTCATTACTGATGTAGACGGCGTACTCACCGATGGACAACTTCATTATGATGCCAATGGTGAAGCTATCAAAAGCTTTCATGTACGAGATGGTTTAGGCATAAAAATGCTGATGGATGCGGGTATTCAAGTGGCAGTGCTTTCTGGTCGCGACTCCCCTATTTTACGTCGTCGCATTGCCGATCTTGGTATTAAATTATACTTTCTTGGCAAACTTGAAAAAGAAACCGCTTGTTTTGAACTCATGAAACAAGCAGGCGTCACTGCCGATCAGACCGCTTATATTGGCGATGATAGCGTAGATCTCCCCGCCTTTGCAGCGTGTGGAACTTCTTTTACTGTGGCTGATGCCCCTATTTATGTAAAGAATACTGTTGATCATGTACTTTCTACTAATGGAGGAAAAGGAGCATTCCGTGAAATGTCCGATATGATTTTACAGGCACAGGGAAAATCCTCTGTGTTTGATACCGCCCAAGGTTTCCTAAAATCAGTGAAAAATATGGGGCAGTAATAACTCATTCGTCAATGTTATTGCCTAATAAAAAATAAAGTGCGGTTAATTTTCAACGAGTTTTAAAATCGCTCAAAAAATCAACCGCACTTTTGTCTTTATAATGATCCCACACTCTGACAGTTTATTTCTTTCTTAAAATACCCATAAAATTGTGGCAATAGTTGGGTAATCAAATTCAATTGTTGATAAGGTAAACTAAAGACGGTGCGTTCTTCAGCAGTCATCTCTTGTTTTTCTAATTCTTTTAAATGTGTTTCAATATGTTCTTGCTGTTGGTTAAAAATAGCTTCGGGTATTTCTTCAATGTGTTCTAAGGTATAGATAATTTTCTTTGCCACGGGATAAAAACCAGATAAAAATTGTGCGGTCTGTTGCAAATTTTTCATTCTGTCGCGATAAGCGCCAAGAGCCGAAATATAGCTTAATAGAGAATAATTCAGTTTGAGTAAATCAAAGCCTTTTTGTAAATATGCCTTATATTTCACTGGTTCATTATTCATATTGGAAAGTGTTGTACTCAGTGCGGCTGCATATTGATGGGCATTGCGACGTGCTATGCGATATTTAAGATCGTCACTTTTACCAAATTGCAATTGACTAATAATATGCAATAAATACACCGCATCACTCCGCAATGCTTGATGGCTCACTTTATCAAGTTGCAAATATTTCCAATCCGGCCATAAGTAAGATACGGCAAACCATGAAATCGCGGCACCAAGTAAAGTATCGAGTAAACGAGGCATTAATGCGGCTGCCGTATCAAATCCCATGACATCAAAACTCAGCAAAACTTGTAGTGTGATGAAAAAAGTAGAAAAACTGTAATTATTACTGCGGAAGAAAAAGAATAGCGTACTTGTAAGCACCACAAGACCCAGTTTTAATTCTAAAGTTGGATTTAAATAAGGTAATAGAGATCCCACCACTACGCCTAATATCGTGCCGATAATACGCTGACGTAAACGTACTTTAGTTGCAGAATAGTTTGGCTGGCACACAAATACAGTGGTCAATAAAATCCAATAACCCAGATTAAATTGGAAAAACTCAACAATTGCACAACATAAAAATACCACAATAGATAAGCGTACCGCATGACGGAACAACGGTGACTCAAAAGTAAAATGGCTAAAAATCACCGCACTTATATTTTTTAACCCAGTGATTTGTTCCGTATGAATTTGAGCTAATTGTTCGGTATCCGTCGTTTCTTGTCCCAACTGGCGAAGTTGCCAGTTAATACTTTGTAAATTATCTAACAAGGTTTGAATATCAATCAGTTCATCTTGATCATTGAGATGTTGTGTTCGATACAGTTCAAAAGAATGCAAGGTGCCTAAAAGGGATCGTTCCACACGTTCATTAAAATGATAAGATTTATTTTCACGCAAACTCGCCGTGATTTCTTTACAGGATTGTGCTTGTAGCTCTAACAAACGTTGAATACGGAAAATCAAATCTGTATTTTTTAGTTTTTCCGTTATTTGTTGATAATCAAAATGCGTAGAATTGGTGCGTTCGTGAATATCTTGCGCAGCAAAATAATAACGTAACATTCTCTGAGTACGAGGATGGCGATGTTGTCCTCTAATACGGTAAAAAAGCGCGGTGCGAACAATATTAAATGCCGTGACAACATTCGCATTTTTCATCGCGAAATTAAGATGTTTTTTTTCAATCTCAGCCACTTCGTCAGGATCAAAAAAACAGGATTTGGTATCTAAATATTCGCCCAACGCACAAAACGCTTTAGCGACACTTTCTTGCACGGGGCGATTTGGGAAAAACAGGTAAACAATCAGAGTCACCACGCTATACAGCAAGGTACCGCATAAAATCATTACGGGATTAATAAACCATACATTTCCTTCTGGCACATAAGTCAGCGTGGTGTAAAGCGCAACCACTAATGAACCGAAAGCAATGGTGCTATAACGCTGCCCCACGGCACCAATCATAGTGAAAATAAATGTCAGCACCGTCATTAACACAATATATTGGATAGGCTTGCCAATATGTAACTGCACAATAAAGGAAGAAATAGAAAAGGCAATAAGGGTAAAAAATACGTTTTTCAATCGTCCAGTTAAACGGTTATCCAAATCCACCAAACCACCTGCAATGATCCCTAGAATCAAAGGCATTGATTGCGAAGAAATATCAAAAAACCATATTCCCACTGCCGCAATATTTACGGCAATAAAAACAGGAATTGTAGAAATTACTTTAGTATTTAACCGAATATTCATTTCAAATCCTTATCAAAATAGAAAAGTGAGCAACAAGGCTCACTTTTTATTGTATAAAGTGCGGTCATTATTTATGGGATTTTGCCCAGTTTAAGAAACGTGTTTGAGTTTCTTTATCCGCTTGTTGGAACCAATATTGGAGCTGTTGCTCTGCAACATTTTCGCCCTGAACAACCACTTTTCCTTTATTCGCTTTTGCATTACCTGCTGGCGCAACAGCCACTGAACTCGCAACTGTTGTTGCAGCAAATTTAGAAACTGATGCCGCTGCACCAGACGCATTATATTCAGCAAGATCATTTAGCACATTACCACTTGGGAATAAACCTTCTTGTTTTAACACATCCACTTTCGCTGAAATAGCATTACCTGATTTTGTTTTCACAGTAATATTTGGCATTTGATTGAATTTATCGCCACTATCAAGATTACGAATAACTGGTGCGGAAATAACTAAATCTTCAGCATTACCTTGAAATGTCACAATCACAGGATTAGATTCAAAAAGAGATTGATTCGATCCTGAACCAACAATTTCATTTAGACGCACAACAACCTGATGGTTTTGGGTATCATCTACAGTAAATGTCTTAGCTTTTCCGAGAGATTTAGAGGCTTTTTGACCATCAATCGCTAAAAACTCAAGGTTAGATGACGTAGAAACCATTCCAGCAAAGGTTGCCGTACTTGTGCATAATGTGGCAAGACCTAATACAACAGCGCGTAATTTCATAATTGCTCCTTTGGTATAAATGAAATACTCGCTTATGCTATGCCAAATTAGCCAAAATGAAAATAAAAAGTAAGAATTAATTTAAAATTTTTTGTTATAAATAGCACAAACAATCACAATGTTTTATTATGTTGGCGATCTACACACTAAACCAGTGTCGTGAAAATTTAATCCATTAAATATCAACGGGAGTAACAATGTTGAACGATATTTTAACAGGCTATGGAATTTTTATTCTGGAAATTTTAACAATTTTATTACTCATTCTTGCTATTGTTGGTTTGATTATTTCTTATCGCCAACATAACAAGTCTAAAGTGGGAGAATTAGAAATTAAAGATTTATCAGAAGAATTTAATGAACAAGTTCGTTTATTACGTGATTTTAATCTTTCTGAAGAAGAACAAAAACAACGCACTAAAGCTGAAAAAAAAGCGGAAAAACAAAATGCTAAAAAACGCAAAGAAAAATTGAAAAAAGGCGAGACTTTAGAAGATGAAAAGAAAGCTTGCGTATATGTATTAGATTTTTGCGGCGATATTTCAGCCTCAGAAACAACCGCACTTCGTGAAGAAATTTCAGCAATTTTAAATGTAGCAAAACCAGAAGACGAAGTATTACTACGTTTAGAAAGCCCTGGTGGCATTGTGCATAATTATGGATTTGCAGCCTCTCAATTGTCTCGCTTAAAACAAAAAGGCATAAAATTAACTGTTGCCGTTGATAAAGTGGCTGCAAGTGGCGGTTATATGATGGCTTGCGTTGCCGATAAAATTGTATCCGCACCTTTTGCTGTTATTGGTTCTATTGGCGTTGTCGCTCAAATTCCAAATGTTCATCGACTATTGAAAAAACACGATGTCGATGTAGATGTAATGACTGCGGGCGAATTTAAACGTACAGTGACCGTATTGGGTGAGAACACTGAAAAAGGCAAACAAAAATTTCAACAAGAATTGGAAGAAACACATAAATTATTCAAACAATTTGTCTCACAAAATCGCCCTTGCCTAGATATTGATAAAATCGCAACAGGCGAACATTGGTTTGGACAACAAGCCATTGCATTACAACTTGTAGATGAAATCTCAACGAGTGATGATTTAATTTTGGAAAAAATGAAAGAAAAACAGGTGCTTAATGTTAAATACCGTTTAAAAAAATCCCTAATAAAAAAATTCGGACGACAAGCTGAAGAAAGTGCAATTAATATCATTCATCGTTATAGTACAAAACAGTCTAGAGACTTTATGTACTAAACATTTATCCACAAAAAAAGAAGTTTTTATTTCTATGTTTACAAGACAAATCTTTGTCATTAAGATACTCGCCGATCTTTAGGGGTTTTATTATATTTAATTCATAAATCAAGTTGAGTATTGTTAATCCAAATATTACGCAGCTAATCGTTTAAATGATTAGCTGCGTTTTTTATTTCAATAACAAAATCGCAACTTACCATTTCCCCTTAGCAAAATTTTCTATTGTTCTTGCTTCCATAAATAGGGATAATAACGCCCCTATTCAAAAGGCAAAAAATAATGACGCACTATATTTTATTGATTATCGGCACCGCATTAATTAACAATTTTGTATTGGTAAAATTCTTAGGACTTTGCCCTTTTATGGGTGTATCCAAAAAAATTGAAACAGCTGTGGGAATGGGATTAGCAACAATGTTTGTTTTAACTGTTGCTTCCCTTTGTGCATATTTGGTCGATCACTATATTCTAATTCCCTTAAATGCCACTTTTTTACGTACATTAGTGTTTATTTTAGTTATTGCTGTAGTGGTGCAATTTACCGAAATGGCAATAAACAAAACAAGTCCAACATTATATCGTTTACTCGGCATTTTCTTGCCTTTGATAACGACAAACTGCGCAGTACTTGGTGTCGCATTATTAAATGTAAATCTCGCTCATAATTTAACAGAGTCTGTCGTTTATGGTTTTGGTGCATCTCTCGGCTTTTCCTTAGTATTGGTACTTTTTGCCGCACTTCGTGAACGTTTAGTCGCCGCTGATATACCTGCCACTTTTCGCGGTTCATCCATTGCTTTAATTACCGCAGGCTTAATGTCCCTCGCTTTTATGGGATTTACAGGACTTGTAAAATAATAAAATGATTTACCTTTTAATGATAATAACTCTGTTAATTTTATTTATTGGGTTCACTCAGTATTTTTCAGGAAAAAGAAAGAAATAATGACCTTTTTATTCATCGTAATTACGCTACTCGCTTTAATTTTCGGTGCGATTTTGGGCTTTGCATCAATCAAGCTCAAAGTGGAAGCTGATCCTGTCGTAGAGAAAATTGATGCTATTTTACCGCAAAGCCAATGTGGGCAATGTGGTTATCCTGGTTGTAAGCCTTATGCTGAAGCCATTTGCAATGGCGATGAAATCACAAAATGTATTCCAGGTGGTCAAACAACTATCGTAAAAATTGCCGAAATTTTAGGGGTTGATGTACCAACAATGGAGGGCATAGAAGAACCTATCGAGAAAGTTGCTTTTATTGATGAAAATATGTGTATTGGCTGCACAAAATGTATCCAAGCCTGTCCCGTTGATGCCATTATTGGTACAAATAAAGCAATGCACACGATCATTCCCGATCTTTGTACAGGTTGCGAGCTTTGTGTTGCGCCCTGCCCGACAGATTGTATTTTAATGATTCCCGTGAAAAAAAATATTGATAATTGGGATTGGAAATTTGATGCAAAACTCGTTATTCCAGTAATGAATGTCGATGGCTCTGAAAAAAAATTGGTTGTGGGGGAATAAATGGCGGACGTATTATCTCGTTTCAATTCCGGTAAATTATGGGATTTCAAAGGTGGCATTCATCCACCAGAAATGAAATCTCAATCTAATTCACAGCCATTACGCCATCTGCCTCTCGGCACGGATTTTTACATTCCACTCAAACAGCACCTAGGAACAACAGGCAATCTTTTAATAAAAGAGGGCGATTATGTCTTAAAAGGACAAGCCTTAACAAAAGGCGATGGCTTGCGTATGTTGCCAGTTCACGCGCCCACTTCTGGCACAATTAAATCGATTAAACCTTATGTTGCCACGCATCCTTCAGGTCTTGATGAACCCACAATTCATTTACAGGCGGATGGTTTAGATCAATGGATCGAACGTAATCCTATTGATGATTTTTCAACGCTATCGTCAGAACAACTTATTCACAAAATCTATCAAGCAGGTATAGCAGGTTTAGGCGGTGCAGTATTCCCAACTGCTGCCAAAATTCAGTCAGCAGAGCAAAAAGTCAAACTCTTAATTATCAATGGTGCAGAATGTGAGCCTTATATCACTTGTGATGATCGTCTTATGCGTGAACGCGCTGATGAAATCATAAAAGGCATTCGTATTTTACGTTATATATTGCACCCTGAAAAAGTTGTCATTGCCATTGAAGATAACAAACCAGAAGCCATATCGGCAATCCGCAATGCACTACAGGGAACAAATGATATTAGCATTCGGGTTATTCCAACAAAATATCCTTCAGGTGCTACCAAACAACTGATTTATTTGCTCACAGGGATAGAAGTGCCAAGCGGTGAGCGTTCATCCAGCATTGGCGTATTAATGCAAAATGTGGGAACAATGTTCGCAATAAAAAGAGCAGTTATAAATGACGAGCCTTTAATTGAGCGTGTTGTCACCCTTACTGGAAATAAAATCGCTGAAAAAGGCAATTATTGGGTGCGTCTTGGCACACCCATTTCCCAAATATTGAGCGATACGGGCTATCAATTTGACAAGCATTTTCCTATATTTGCAGGTGGGCCAATGATGGGGCTAGAGCTTCCAAACCTAAATGCGCCTGTGACAAAACTTGTCAATTGTTTACTTGCGCCAGATTATCTTGAATATGCCGAACCTGAAGCAGAACAGGCTTGTATTCGTTGTTCTAGCTGTTCTGATGCCTGCCCAGTAAATTTAATGCCACAACAACTTTATTGGTTTGCGCGCAGTGAAGATCACAAAAAATCGGAAGAATACGCTCTCAAAGATTGTATTGAATGTGGAATTTGCGCCTACGTATGCCCAAGCCATATTCCTCTAATTCAATATTTCCGCCAAGAAAAAGCTAAAATCTGGCAAATAAAAGAAAAACAGAAAAAATCAGATGAAGCCAAAATTCGCTTTGAAGCAAAACAAGCACGGATGGAACGTGAAGAACAAGAGCGTAAAGCACGTTCACAACGTGCAGCACAGGCCCGCCGTGAAGAATTAGCACAAACTAAAGGGGAAGATCCAGTCAAGGCGGCACTCGAACGCTTGAAAGCGAAAAAAGCCAATGAAACAGAATCAACGCAGATTAAAACACTAACCTCAGAAAAAGGAGAAGTTTTACCTGATAACACAGATTTAATGGCACAACGTAAGGCACGCCGTTTAGCTCGTCAGCAAGCAGCATCTCAAGTCGAAAATCAAGAACAACAAACTCAACCAACCGATGCGAAAAAAGCAGCAGTTGCAGCCGCACTTGCCCGTGCAAAAGCAAAAAAACTTGCGCAAGCAAATAGCACCAGCGAAGCTATTTCAAACTCTCAAACCGCAGAAAATGAAGTAGAAAAAACAAAAAGTGCGGTAGAAAAAACACAAGAAAATTCAACCGCACTTGACCCTAAAAAAGCAGCCGTAGCCGTCGCCATTGCTCGGGCAAAAGCAAAAAAACTTGCGCAAGCAAATAGCACCAGCGAAGCTATTTCAAACTCTCAAACCGCAGAAAATGAAGTAGAAAAAACAAAAAGTGCGGTAGAAAAAACACAAGAAAATTCAACCGCACTTGACCCTAAAAAAGCAGCCGTAGCCGCCGCCATTGCTCGGGCAAAAGCGAAGAAACTGGCAAAAACACAAGCAACATTAGAAAATAATCAGGAATAAAATAATGTTTAAAATGGTTAGCTCCCCACATACCCATTCGGGAAAACTCACAGCGCATATTATGCTTTGGGTCATTTTGGCAATGATGCCCGCTTTTTTCACGCAAATTTATTATTTTGGATTTGGCGTGGTGCTTCAATCCGCATTAGCCATTGGTACGGCAATCATTGCGGAATTTATTGCAATAAAATTACGAGGTAAAAAACCGCTCAATTATCTTTCAGATTTCAGCGTAGCCCTGACTGCGTTAATTTTGGCAATGGCTATTCCACCTTATGCACCTTATTGGATTATCATCATTGGAACACTCTGTGCAGTTTTATTAGGTAAACAGGTTTATGGGGGGTTAGGGCAAAATCCATTCAATCCAGCGATGATTGGCTATGTAATTCTTCTAATTTCATTCCCATTACAAATGACAACTTGGATGCCACCAATTAATTTATTACAGGAACCACCGACTTTTTCAGATACTTTTTCATTAATATTTTCAGGTTTAACCACTGATGGATTTACCCTTTCACAACTTACGCATAACATTGATGGTATCACCCAAGCAACGCCTTTGGATAGTGCAAAAATTTTCTATAAAAGTCACACTCAATTAAATGATTTTTATGAATTAATTAAACTGCCTATATTTATGGGTAATGGAACTGATTTCGCTCAAGGATGGTGGCAAATCAACGTGGCTTTCTTAGCGGGCGGAATTTTCCTTATTTTAAAACGTGTCATTCACTGGCAAATTCCAGTGGCGATGCTTGTCACCTTTTTCTGTTTAGCCACCGCAACCGCTTTTACTGGTTTCACACATTTAAGTGCGATTAGCCAACTCGTTAGTGGTGCAATGATGTTTGGTGCATTTTTTATTGCAACAGATCCTGTCACAGCCTCCATTACACCACGCGGAAAAATTATTTTTGGCGCATTAGTGGGGTTATTTGTTTATCTCATTCGTTATCACGGAAATTATCCAGACGGCGTGGCATTCGCCATTTTATTAAGTAATATTTGCGTCCCACTTATCGATCATTACACACGTCCGCGCGTATCTGGTTATCCAACAAAAGGAAGAAAATAATGGGTACAGTAAAAATCACATCGCGTTATGGCATATTGTTAGGCTTTATTGCCCTACTTTGCACAGCAATTTCTGCAGGGATTTATTTCCTAACCAAAGATAAAATTGATGCGGTAATCGCAGCACAACAGCAAGAATTACTTCTACAAGTTATCCCACAAGATTATTTCAACAATAATTTGCTAGAAAGTGCGGTTATTCCTCAAGATAAAAATTTTGTGGGTATCCAAAAAATTTATTTTGCGAAAAAAGATGGAAATATTTCTGCCTATGCCTATGAAACCACCGCACCAGATGGTTACTCTGGTGATATTCGCTTGCTTGTGGGATTAGATCCGAAAGGCGAAATGTTAGGCGTACGAGTAATCGAACATCACGAAACACCAGGCTTAGGCGATAAAATTGAACGCCGAATTTCTAACTGGATTTTAGGTTTCACAAATCAATCGATTAATGAACATAATTTAAGCGAATGGGCGGTAAAAAAAGATGGCGGAAAATTTGATCAATTTTCTGGAGCAACCATTACACCTCGCGCAGTGGTTAAGCAAACTAAACGCTCAGCATTAATCATGCTAAATAACCAAGCCTTGTTACAACAGCTTTCAACACAAGTGAAATAATATGACAGATTTAACTGAAAAAAATACCGCACTTGAAGAAGAAAAAATAGAAAGTGCGGTTGAAAATCAACAAAAATCCATCTGGAAAGAAATCTTTGCTCAAGGAATTTGGAAAAATAACCCTGCGGTTGTCCAACTTCTCGGGCTTTGTCCACTTTTAGCGGTGTCTAGCACAGCCACCAACGCGCTTGGTTTGGGATTAGCAACAATGCTTGTACTCACTTGCACAAATACGGTCATTTCCCTTTTCCGTCAATATATTCCTAAGGAAATCCGTATTCCAATCTACGTGATGATCATTGCAACCACAGTAACAGCGGTTCAACTTTTAATGAATGCTTACACTTATACGCTTTATCAATCACTGGGGATTTTTATTCCATTAATTGTGACCAACTGTATTATTATCGGTCGCGCAGAAGCATTCGCCTCAAAAAACAGCTTACTCCATTCCATCTGGGATGGGTTTTCAATGGGATTAGGAATGGCACTTAGTCTAACCATACTCGGCGCATTACGTGAAATTATTGGACAAGGCACGATTTTTGAGGGCATAGAAAATCTATTCGGCGAACAAGCAAAATTTTTAACGCACCATATTTACCATACAGACAGTAGCTTTTTACTTTTCATTCTGCCACCAGGCGCATTTATAGGCTTAGGCTTGCTCCTCGCCATAAAAAATCGAATTGATAATGTAAAAAAATAAAGCAACCAAATCTTGCCTTCCCCTGCTTGCGGGAGAAAGTGTCACGAAGTGACGGAAGGGAGGCTTACAGTCTTCTAAACAGATAATTCCAATAAATTAAATAGGCTAATTTCTACAAAAATATGAACAAAACAAAAAGAATCGAAATACTCACAAGATTACGAGAGCAAAACCCCCATCCGACCACAGAATTACAGTATAATTCGCCCTTTGAATTATTAATTGCGGTCATTCTATCGGCGCAAGCAACCGATAAAGGCGTGAATAAAGCAACAGAAAAACTATTCCCCGTGGCAAACACGCCTCAAGCGATTTTAGATTTAGGATTAGATGGTTTAAAAAGTTATATTAAAACTATCGGGCTTTTTAATAGCAAAGCAGAAAATATTATCAAAACTTGCCGAGATTTAATCGAAAAGCACAACGGCGAAATCCCCGAAAATCGTGAAGCCTTAGAAGCATTAGCAGGTGTCGGACGAAAAACAGCTAACGTGGTTTTAAACACAGCATTTGGTCATCCAACTATTGCGGTGGATACCCATATTTTCCGTGTATGCAATCGCACTAATTTTGCAGCGGGTAAAGATGTGGTAAAAGTGGAAGAAAAACTGATTAAAGTCGTACCTGATGAATTTAAAGTGGATGTTCACCATTGGTTAATTTTACACGGACGCTACACTTGTATCGCGCGTAAACCACGTTGTGGATCTTGCATTATCGAAGATCTTTGTGAATATAAAGAAAAAGTTGAATTTTAATTTTGCGGTAAAACAGCCTAATTATTTACCGCACTTTTTATTAAAAATAGGATAAAAAATGACAACAAATAATAAACAGCGACAAACTTGGTCGAGCCGCCTCACTTATGTAATGACGGTCGCAGGCGCAACTGTCGGTTTCGGTGCAACTTGGCGTTTCCCTTATCTTGTGGGTGAAAATGGTGGCGGTGCTTACGTTTTACTTTTCTGTATCGCAATGATTGTAATCGGTATCCCAATGATTTTAGTTGAAAACGTGATAGGTCGCCGCTTACGTGTAAATTCCATTGATGCATTCGGCGATAAAATTCTCGACAAAGGAAAAGGCATTTCTAAATATTGGAAAATATTAGGTTATATGGGCTTACTCGGCGCATTTGGCATTATGGCGTATTATATGGTGCTTGGTGGCTGGGTTATTTCTTATATCATTAACCTAATCAGCGGTACCTTAGATATCTCAGCCCCCATCACAAAAGACATTGCCAAAAATTTCTACGATCTTCATATCGGCAATAGCCCTTATGAAATTATATTCTATACCCTCTTATTTGTTATCGTGAATTACATTATCTTGGCAAAAGGTATCATTGGTGGAATTGAACGTTCAGTAAAATATTTAATGCCACTGCTATTTATCTTCTTAATTGGAATGGTAATTCGCAACGTAACATTACCGGGTGCAATGGAAGGCATTACATTCTATTTAAAACCAGATTTCAGCAAAATTACCCCACAATTATTTATCTTCGTTTTAGGGCAAGTCTTCTTCGCATTAAGCCTTGGTTTTGGTGTATTAATTACCCTTTCCAGTTACTTAAATAAAGAAGAAAACTTAATCCATACTGCAGTTATTACAGGTTTCACCAATACAATTATTGCTGTACTTGCTGGCTTTATGATTTTCCCCTCACTTTTCACTTTTGGGATTGAACCAAACGCAGGGCCAACATTAGTATTCCAAAGTTTACCTATCGTATTTTCTCACTTATGGGCAGGCAAATTCTTTGCGATTATCTTCTTCGGCTTATTATTAATTGCTGCGCTGACTACTTCCATCACAATTTATGAAGTGATCATTACAGCATTACAAGAAAAGCTCAGAATGTGCCGTGGCAAAGCCATTGTCTTGACCCTTAGTGGCATTTTTCTATTAGGCAATATCCCTGCAATTTTAGGCGATAATCTATGGAAAAACGTAACCATTTTCGGCAAAAGCATTTTTGATTTCTACGATTACGCCAGTGGAAATATTCTCTTTATGCTGACCGCACTTGGCTGTGCTATTTTCGTTGGTTTCGTGTTAAAAGATGAAGCCAAAAAAGAACTTTCTTCAACAAAATATTCAACTTTCATCAAAATTTGGTTTAACTACGTGAAATTTGTTGTACCCTTGATCATCTTAGTTATCTTTATCAGCAACCTGTTCTAAAAATTAAAAATGCGGTAAGGCGACTACATCACCGACACCGCTTTAATTTGAACATAGACATCTTGCCCAATAGAAAAACGTAGTTCATTTTGCGCCCATTTACTGATACTTGCCCAAATCTTATTCCCTTCCACTAATACGGCAAGATCCACTCGAGAATCTTGTATCTCAATTTGTGTAATCTTGCCACGTAAAATATTACGAATGCTTGTTTGTTCTGGCTTTTGCAGTGTGATAGAAACATCTGAACTATAAATACAAACTCGCACTCGCTCGCCTACATTTGCAGGCACTTGATGAATCCAAAGTGCTTGTTCACCTAACGAAAGTGCGGTCATTTTATAAGGTGGATTATGCAAATGAACAGGCAAGGCAAGTACACTGCTCTGTTCGTTTTCCCCTTTCCAAGGGGCAAAAATAGGGCTATTCCAAATTTTTTCTACGCTGTCATAGGCTTGCACAATGCCGTTTTCCATCAATACGACCCGATCAGCTAAACGCAACAGTTCGTCCAAGCTATGTGTAACATATAAAATCGGGATACTAATTTCTTTAGAAAGACGTTCCAAATATTGCATTAGCTCTCGTTTGCGGGGAACATCAAGGGCAGAAAGTGGTTCGTCCATCAGTAAAATATCAGGATCAGTCAGCAGCGCACGCCCTATTGCCACACGTTGTTTCTCTCCGCCAGAAAGCGTAAGCGGATAACGCTTTAATAAGTGAGTAATGCCGAGAAGATCGACAATATAGTTAAAATCATCTTGCGAGACATTTTTCATGCCATAGCGCAAATTACCTTTCACAGTGTAGTGAGGAAATAAACGCGCATCTTGGAATACATAGCCAATTTTACGCAAGTGGCTCGGCAATGATTCTTGGCTTTCCATATCCACTAAAGTGCGGTCATTTAAACGGATGAATCCTTCGTCTGGTTGTATCAAGCCACTGACAAGATTAATCAACGATGTTTTGCCTGAGCCAGACAAACCGAAAATAGCGGTTACGCCTTGATCTGGTACTTGTATATTCGCTTGCAAGGCAAGTTGCCCGAGCTGTTTTTTCACATTAATCTGCAACATTTCCTTGTCCTAATTTTTTCTGCATCCGCTTGCTCAACCACTCTGACAATAGCAAAGAAATCAATGAAAGAATGATAGCAAATAAACATAAGCGAGCAGTTTGTTCTTCTGCAGCGGGTGTTTGAATAAAAGAATACATCGCAAGGGGAATCGTTTGAGTTTCGCCTGCAATGTTCGATACAAACGTAATGGTTGCGCCAAATTCCCCTAATGATCGTGCAAAACCAAGCACGAGTCCAGCTAAAACCCCAGGTAAAGAAAGCGGCAAGGTTATTGTAAAAAATACACGCCAAGCGGAAGCACCGAGTGTTTGCGCCGCTTGCTCCAATTTAATATCAATATTTTCTAAAGAAAGTCGAATCGCGCGAACAACCAATGGAAAGGCAACCACAGCAGAGGAAAGCACCGCCCCCTTCCAACTAAAGCCAAAAGATAAGCCAAACCACTGATATAAATACTTACCAATGAAACCATTGCGCCCCATTGCCACAAGTAATAGATAACCGATAACCACAGGTGGCAACACTAAAGGCAAATGAATTACGCCAGTAATCAGGGATTTTCCATAGAAGTTTTTGCGTGCTAAGAGCCACGCCACAAAAATGGCTAAAGGTAAACTCCAAAGCATGGAACTGACTGCAACACTCAGGCTTAAATTAATTGCTGAGATTTCCATTGGCGTCAGATTGAAAAATGAAAAAAATTGGGTAAGCAAAATGAATCCTTATACAAATAGTCTCTCTTTAAATCCCTTATTTATGGGAATATCCCACATTGATGAGAGGTAAGATGCTCTATAATAACAAAAGGGCAGAAATATCCGCCCTTCATGACTATTAAGATTCTATCTTATTTTGCAGAAAAACCATACCCTACAAGCACTTTCTTCGCAGCATCTGATTCTAAATATTTCAAGAAATCGCGAGAATCCGCATTATCATGACCTTTTACAATAGAAACAGGATAAACAACTGGTTTATGGCTATCAGCTGGGAACACTGCAACCGTTTTAACTTGTTGGCTAACTTTTGCATCAGTGCTGTACACAATACCGTAAGGTGCTTCTGCACGTTCAACTAAAGCTAATGCGCCACGTACATCTTTAGCTCGTGCTAAACGATCTTGCACTTTATCCCATAAATTTAATTTGGTTAATGCTTCTGCTGCGTATTGACCAGCAGGCACGTGCGCAGGATCGCCAACAGATAAATAGCTATCTTTTAATGCATTGATCCATTCACCTTTTGCAATATCCACAGAATTTACCGCACTTTTTGCTGGTGCGATTAAGACTAAATCATTACCCACTAAAACTTTTTCGGTTTCTTTTACGGTTAAATCTTTTTCAGAAAGATATTTCATCCATTTATTGCTTGCAGATACAAAAATATCCGCTGGTGCGCCTTCTTCAACTTGTTTTGCTAAAGTTGAAGAAGAAGCGAAAGAAAACACTACTTCATTTTTCGGATTTTGTTTTGCGTAATCTTTTGCAACTTGTTGTAAAGCATCTGTCATTGAAGCGGCTGCAAATACAGTCACTTTAGCGGATGCCGCAAAAGAAAAGCCTAATCCTGCGATTAAAAGTGCGGTTGAAATTTTAGTTAATTTTTTCATAAATCATCTCCTACGATTAAACGTTATTTACTTGATTATATATTGAAATAAATAACAATCATATAGCAAAAGAAAAATTATTTAGTAAAATATATAACGCTTAGGCTTACCACTTAGGATTACTTAGGGACAGCAAAATGAAAAACACCGAAATTTTACTCACCATTAAACTTCAACAAGCACTTTTTATCGATCCAAAACGAGTTCGTTTACTCAAAGAAATTCAGCAATGCGGTTCGATTAATCAAGCAGCGAAAAATGCAAAAGTGAGCTATAAAAGTGCGTGGGATCATTTAGAAGCCATGAATAAAATCAGCCCTCGCCCATTGCTGGAACGAAATACAGGTGGAAAAAATGGCGGAGGCACGGTGCTTACCACTTATGCCGAGCGTTTGCTCCAACTTTATGATTTATTAGAACGTACGCAAGAACACGCTTTTCATATCCTACAAGATGAATCCGTACCGTTAGATAGTTTACTCACGGCAACCGCACGTTTTTCTTTACAAAGTAGCGCACGCAATCAATTTTTTGGGCGAGTGGCACAACAACGCATTATTGACTCTCGTTGTGTTGTGGATGTGAATGTGCAAGGATTACCAACGCCGTTGCAAGTTTCTATTACCACAAAAAGCTCGGCTCGTTTGAAACTCATTACGGAAAAAGAAGTGATGCTGATGTTCAAGGCACCTTGGGTAAAAATCAGTGAACAACCATTAGCAAATCAACCGAATCAGTTCCCTGTAAATATCAAATCACTAAATGAAGAGGAAGCCATCCTTCAATTTGCTGAAAGTGACATTGAATTTTGTGCCACGGTCCACCAGCCAAATCAATGGCAAATCGGGCAACAGGTTTGGATTCATATTGATCAAGAGCAAATTATATTAGCGACGCTGGGGTAATTCAGATATATAATACGTAAATTCAATACTTATATTTATTGTTTTCTGAACTAAAATAACCTTAAATCAAACAAAATTTTAAATAAAATATTTAATTTCATCGTATTTCCTATTTACGTAAAAAAGTTTGATAAAGTTTTTTCAATAACGAGGTTGGCAATAAACGAGAACCAAAACGCAATGCAAAAGTAAATAATCCAGATAACAAACCCTGAATTCCCAAACGGTATTTCAATTTGAACAAACGCCATTCTGCTTTAGCTTGATTGACGCCACGACGGCGGCTTACCATGCCATTTCCGACTCGAGCATAAACTAAAATATCTGGCAAATTCGCCATATATAAACCTTGTGCGACAAGTTTGATCCACAAATAATAATCTTCTTGAAGATCTTCATATCCACCACAATTAATGACCGCACTTTTTTGATATGCCACCGTCATGTGATTAAACGGACAACGTTTTTGCGTGAACTTAATAATTTCTTGAGCCGACGTTGGCACATTACGATATGCCACAATATCATTTACATTTTCACCAAATTCAGCAATTTGTCCGCCAAAAATGATGGTTTCAGGATGCTGTTCAATAAACGCTACTTGCTTTTCAAAACGCTCAGGCACGCAAATATCATCCGTATCCATACGGAAAACCCAGTCATAATCACAATGCAATAAACCCTCGTTTAAGGCTTTGCCTAATCCTAGATTTTGTGGCAATTTGACTAATTTTAATGGCAATTTTGTTTCAAATTCTGTCACAACAGATTCTAATTCTGGCGTTACTACGCCATCAAAAACCAAGACAATTTCATCTGCTTGACGAGTTTGTGCAACAAGACTTTCAAAACACTCCCGCAAGAATTGAGGATTTTCCTTAATATATAAGGACATTAGGACTGAAAATTTCATTTTATTTTCCCAACCGTTTTAAATTAATGGCTAATTTTGGCGAAATTAAAATAACCAAAGTAATAATAAATTGCTTAATGCTTTTTGTTTTCTTAAAAATATCAAAATAATATTTTGCCGCTTTACGTGATAAATTCATGATATGGGGATAAGCCAAAATATAGCTCGCGTTAATATCAAAATTACGAGCTTGCTCTACCGTTTTCACATAATGCTCACGAATATAATCAATGGCTTTTTGCGTATTAGTGGTATCCGTAGACACACTTGAGCGTTTAGTATGGAAAGTACAGTAAGTTAGTGGTTCATTAATTTTATAAGGGGTAAAACTTGGCTCTTGTAGCAGTTTTAACAAGAAATCATAGTCTTCCAAAGAACGAAGTGCGGTGGATAATCCACCTATTTTTAAAAACATCTCTTTTTTAATCGCAACCATTGGCATGCCACCAATCTTATTGGCTAACAAAATACGTTCTGTCAAAATTTCTTGGGGTTCAATCGGTTGAGTCACATAAGTAAACCCTTCATTGACCATTTCACACTTAGCTGGATGATAAATAAAATTAATGTCTGGATTTTGCTCAATAACTTGTAATACTTTTTCACATTTTTTCGGCATAAAACGATCATCATCATCGAGAAAAAGCAACCAATCTCCCTTTGATGCACGCACACCAACATTACGACTTTCTGCTGCACCTTGATTGGTTTCGTTACGAATCACTGTAACTGGAAAAGAATAGCGTTTCTCAACGACTACTCTCTCTTTGGAGTAATCATCCACAATAATTACTTCAAAATTACTCGATGTTTGTTGAGTTAAACTTTCTAATAAAGCTGGCACTTCTGCTTTTCGATTATAAGAAGGCACAATAATGCTTAACATAATTCCTTCCTTTAATTAGCCAAATTTTTCTTAATCGCAAAGATTTTTTTCAATGGATATTTCATTAATTTTTTAAGTAAATTATTGGATAAAGATCCACGAACACTTTCTAAATTGCTTATCAATACAGGATTTTCAATTACCATGAGAGGGCGAACCACTTTATTTCTTATATTAAAATTCTGTTCAAAGAGTAAAAAATCATCCGCTAACCAAAATGGTTTATTTTGGGAAATTTGCTGGATAAATCTTCTTGCGGCTGATTTTTTTATAAGATAACCCGCCGTGCCAGCAAAATAACTTTTATAAGGGAAAGCGTAATTTACATTGCCTGTTTTTTTGCATAGAAAAGAAAAAGTTGTGGGATAATTAATTTCTAAATCAGTATCATTGAAATTATTAATTTTTGACTGTCCAAGCAATATAATTTCAGCCTCAAGTTTTTCTGATAAAAGTGCGGTTAAATTTTGCTGAAAATCTGAGTGGAATAAAGCATCGTCTTCACAGACTAACGCATAGCTATCTTCAGCAATATCGTTGTCTTCAACAATTTTTTGATATACCGAAAGATGGCTTAATGTACAACCGATCTCGCCCTTAGTCACATTACGAAAATAATATGCTTTAAATTGTTCAATATTAAAAATAGCAGCTAATTCATCCCAATCTTTTTGCATGGTATTAATGGCCGAAAACACTTGGAAATCCTCAGTATTTTTTTGAGAAAAGAATAATTCCCGACGTTGAATATCTTTATCTAAAGAGATCAAATATTTTTTTAACATAAAATTATTCCTTATAAAATCCCTTTCCATTCTTCAATAATTTTCTCAATGCCATAATCTTCACTCATTAAACGAGATTTGTCTGACATTTGTAGATAAAGTTCAGGATTATTCATTAATAAATCTAAACCTTTAACCATTTCTTCAATATTATTTTTTTCACAAAGAAAACCATTTTCTTTATGTTCCACTAATTGCTTTACGCCAGGAGAACAATTAAAGGCAACAATAGGTAAGCCAAATGCCATCGCTTCAATAACGACTAAAGGCAAGCCTTCTGTTTGTGAAGGTAAACAATAAATTGAACTGCTTTCATAATAAAAAGAAACATCATTAGTACGAGGAATAAAATTAACTGAATCTTCAATATTCAATGCTTTAGCAAGATTTTTTAAATTTTCTTCTTCCTCGCCAGAACCCACTATTTTTAAATTCCAATCTGGATATTTTTTTGCCAAAACTTGCCAAACTTTTAATAAATAATCAAAACCTTTATAAGAAAATAAATGCCCTACAGATAAAATAGTTTTATTTTCCCATTTTGCTAATTTATTCTTTGGCAAAAGCGTATTTGGATTAGCAATAGTGATTATATTGTTCGTTTTAAATTTTTCTTGCCACAGCGTTTTTTCTGCTTCTGTCAATGTAACTATTTTATCGCAAGTTGTTACAGCTAAATATTTACCGAGCGTGCGAACGAGACGATTGCCCGTAAAATTAAAAGAATAATGCTCCCATAAAATATGTTTTATATTTAAATTAACCAACGCCAAAGCAGAAAAAAGCATAATTGCACCATCAACCACAATTAAGGTATCCAGCTGTAATTCTTTAACTAATTCTCTTAATTTTTTAGTGATAGAAAAATAATCTTTTTTCAATGAATAGGGCAATTTATTCATTGCGTAAATATTAATTTTTTCATCAACTTGGAAAAAAGGCTTGTTACCGCCAATGCTAATAAAAGAAACATCATAACCCTGTTTAGCAAGAGCATTAACAACATTAATGGAAACTCGCTCCGTTCCACCCGCACTTTCGATATTCATAATAAAGAAACCAATTTTTTTCATCTTAAATTTCCTTATAGATCGTTAATCCAAGGTCTGGAAATGAATCATAACAGAATTGCCATCTTGGAATACTCGTTCTAATAAAACGAATTTCTACATTAGGATGACTTAATAAATTAAACGCAACAGAACTGAAGAACGTGTAAATAATCACCTTTTTATCCACTAAATTCTTAAATACGTAATCTTCAAAAATTAATTCAGATTCAACATAATTTACCCCATCAACTCGATAATCTTCTGCAGGATGGGGGAAATAATAGTCAAAAGGAATCTGATCTTTTAATTTTTTTATTAATGAGATATTTTCCTCTTTTGTATTTAACAATGGTTGCCCAATAAAAAATGAGACCTCGCCATCTGTCTCACAATCTATTTGATTATCCCATAAAAAAATTGGTTCAATATTAGAAACAATATTTTTGTAATTAGGATAAACCGTATAATGTTTTTTTATTTTTTTAAATAATTTATTCACACTATATTTATCGCCAATAAAAGCTTTAATCAGTTTATATTTAAATGTGTCAGGCTCTCTCAATAAATTAGGATGTGGGAAAATATTATCTGAACCATCATCAAAGGTATAAAGCTCTTTAAATGAAACATGACTAAGATAAGTTTGTAGCCATAATGAATTAAGATTGGCGAGAAAAACCTTATCAAAACCTTTGTGCGTAATTTTATTCTTAAGCTGGCGCATTAACTTGAGAAAATCGAAACCTTTTAGATCTTTTCCCGTATCAATATTCATCGAATCACTACAAACCTCCGCTAATTTACTCGCATACAAGGTTCTTTTTTTATCCCATACCCCACCAAACATTACGCCAAAGAATTGTTCATTAGGATGTAATTCAATTATTTTTCTCGCAATTAATACTTGCAATGGTGTACAACAAAGAATGAGATTCATAGGGTTTTACTCACTTTAGATGTCATAAAATAAAGAATAGGAATAATGGAAAGCGAACCAATAATTCCAGCATAAGGGATATATTTAATTTCTGTAAAAGTTAAAGCTACAAGGCTTGCCACATAAACGATTGTAGATAAAACGGAACATTGGGAAATAAGTTTATTTTTCCCATAATAGAAAAGATAATTAACTAAAATTAAATAAGGAATACTTAATGTGGTCGAAATTAAAAATAAAATAAAATAATATTTCGTTCCCACAAATTGACTACCTAAAATCCAAACTAACACATCCTCAGGAATAATCCACATTATTAAGGCAGGAATAGGTATTAGCAAAAAGGAAAATAACGCCCATTTATGTAACTGTTGAATAACTAATTTTTTTTGTTTTAAGGCTTCATAAAAATAGGGGATAATCGCTTTATTAAGTGCTTGAATAGCAATAGAAAAAATTAAAGCAAGTTGAGCCCCCATAGCATAAAGCCCTAAATCTGTTTCACTGAATTTGTGATAAATAAAAATACGATCTAACTGCCCTTTTAAGAAAAAACTTGCATAATGTAAAATAAGCGGTAATCCAAATCCTAAAATATAAAATAATGCGGATTGATAATGTTTAAATTGATATTTCTTAGATATTGCACTCTTTCTGTAAAGAAAATAAGAAAAAAACCAGACGACTAAATTACTCAATAAAATTGCCAAAATTCTTTTTTCAACAAGATCATTTTGATAATACTCAAGCAATGCGACGGTAAATACAGCTCCCGTAACAGTAAGTGAAAATTGAATAAAAGCATAAGACCAAGCCTTTTTCTGGCATTGTCTTACACTTAGCTGAACATTTAAGAAAGACTGAAAAATTGAGGAAAGTGCAGCGTAAAATAATATTTCAGACTGAGCAATCCAACAGCCAATTAAAATAATGCAGCCAATTATCGTGGTATAAGCATAGCCGGTATTCACCACTAAATTTAATGAACGTTTTCCGTAAAAATAAAAATAACGGGAAATTGCGCCTTCTTGAGTTAAAGAAACCACAATTAAAAATAAACTTAAAAAAGTTTGATAATAAGAAAGTGAGCCATACCCTTCTACGCCCAATTTACGGGATAAATAAGGCAAAAGCAAAAAAGGAACTAACTTTGACGATAATTCCCCAACAAGGTAAATAACACTGTCTTTAAAAACTTTCATAAATATCACCGCACTTTTGATGAATTCGAGCGTTCGTTTATCAAAAAATAAGGGGGCTTATTTTAACAAAATCAACATGGACAAGCTATGACTAATCATTATAATGAAACCGCTCTATATCAAGGATCTTATCTATGTTAGAACTCGGAAAACTTCTTACCGCACTTATCGCACCACCTCTTAATACCTTTGTATTACTGATTATTGCAACGATTCTTTATCTTGTTCATTTCAAAAAATTAGCCAAATTTCTTGCGATTATAAGTTTCACTTGGCTTTATATCATGAGTGTGCCTTTTACTGGTTTATTGCTAACAGATAATGATGACATTCCAGCCCTTACGCTAGATGAGTATAAACAAGCTCAAGCCATCGTCATATTAGGCGGTGGATCTTACCCAACCAAAGAGCTGTATGCAGAAACGGCTTCTGGTGCACCACAACTAGAACGTTTACGTTATGCGGCATTTTTACAAAAGGAAACGGGCTTGCCTATTTTAACCACGGGCTATTCTTTGATAGGCATTTCTGAAGGCGATTTAATGGCAAAAGAACTTAACCAATTCTTTAATGTGCCAACACAATGGATCGAAAATAAAGCCCGTAATACGGAAGAAAATGCCAGTTTCACTAAAAATATTTTAATTAAAGATCATATTCAAAAAATTATTTTAGTAACAAATCAATGGCATATGAAACGAGCCAAATATCTTTTTGAAAAACAAGGATTTGATGTTCTTCCTGCTGCAGCGGCAAGCTATGGCAGCAAAGGAAATCTATCTGCAAAATCTTTTATTCCTGACTTAGGTGCGTTAAATAGCAATATGGTTTTATTAAAAGAGTGGATTGGTTATTGGAAAGCCCATTATGTAGAATAATTTGCTTCTAAAACTCGATGACTTGTTGTTTGAAAAGAAAATTGTATTTGCTCATAAAAAATCTGCACCTTAGTTAGTTGTTTAGTCCAACTTTTGGGGTGCAGATCAATTCAAGGCTTTTTTATTATATTTCAACATTTTATCTATAAGAAAAACCGAATCCCATAGAGATTCGGCTTTAATTATGTTGTGTTTGAAAATTATTCTTTATGTATTATGACTTACGCTAATTCCGCACGTAATTTTTTGGTTACATCCACCATCACTTTTAATTGATCGATAGTTTCTGTCCAACCACGCGTTTTTAAACCGCAGTCTGGGTTTACCCATAAGCGTTCTTTTGGAATTACATTTAATGCTTTACGTAATAAATGTTCCACTTCCGTTGCCGTTGGCACACGAGGGCTGTGAATATCATAAACACCTGGGCCAATATCATTTGGATATTTGAAATCTGCAAATGCCGTTAATAATTCCATATCTGAACGTGAAGTTTCGATGGTAATCACGTCTGCATCTAATGCCGCAATGGCAGGTAAGATGTCGTTAAATTCAGAGTAACACATATGGGTGTGAATTTGCGTATCATCTTGCACGCCCATTGAGCTTAAACGGAATGCTTCGCCTGCCCATTGTAAGTATGCGTCCCAATCTGCACGTTTAAGCGGTAAACCTTCACGAATGGCTGGTTCGTCAATTTGAATGACTTTAATGCCTGCTGCTTCTAAATCTAACACTTCATCAGATAATGCTACGCCGATTTGTTTACATACGGTTGAACGTGGAATATCGTTACGCACGAATGACCATTGTAAAATAGTCACAGGGCCTGTGAGCATTCCTTTCATTACACGGTTTGTGAGGCTTTGTGCATATTGAGACCAGCGTACTGTCATTGGCTCTGGGCGAGTTACATCACCGTAAATCACTGGTGGTTTTACACAACGTGAACCATAGCTTTGTACCCAACCAAATTTAGTGAATGCGAAACCATCTAATAATTCCCCAAAGTATTCCACCATGTCGTTACGTTCTGCTTCACCGTGAACTAACACATCTAAATCTAATTCTTCTTGGCGACGCACGACATATTCGATTTCTTTTTTCATTGCTGCTTCGTAATCTGCAAGAGATAACTCGCCTTTTTTGAAACTTGCACGTGCGTGACGAATTTCAGTAGTTTGTGGGAATGAACCAATGTTTGTAGTTGGCAGAAGCGGTAAATTTAACCACGCATTTTGCTTAACGATACGTTCTGCAAATGGCGATTTACGTTGATCCGCACCTTTTGGCAAGTTTGCTAAACGTTCTGCCACTTCAGGGCGATGAATTTCTTTTGAGGTTGCACGTGCATCTGCTGCCACTTGGCTTGCATCTAATGCTGCTTGTACAGACGCTCTGCCATTATTTAACGCTTGTTTTAATACATTTAATTCTTCTACTTTTTGTAGCGTGAAAGATAACCAGCTATAAAGTGCGGTATTTTTTTCTTTTAATTGTACTTCCACTTCTAAATCAAATGGGGTGTGCAATAATGAACAGCTTGGTGCAATCCATAAACGCTCGCCTAATTTTGCTTTTAATGGCTCTAATACATCTAATACTTTGTTTAAGTTTGCACGCCAGATATTACGGCCTTCAATCACGCCAGCTGATAACACTTTGCTGTAATCTTCAAATGCCGCAAGTTGTTCTGGCGCACGCACTAAATCTAAATGCAAGCCTGCAACAGGTAAGGCTTTTAATAATTCAGCGTGTTCTGCAACTGAACCAAAATAAGTGGCTAATAATAATTTTGCGTTCACTTTGCTTAATTCAGCGTAAACAGATTTATAGGCTTCAACCCATTCTGCTGGTAAATCTAATGCTAATGCAGGTTCATCAATTTGAATCCATTCTGCCCCTTCAGCCACTAATGCATTTAAAATTTCAACATAAACAGGCACTAATTGATTTAATAAATCGAAACGGTTAAATGCTTCGCCTTTTTCTTTACCTAACCATAAGAATGTTAATGGGCCAACAATCACAGGTTTGAAGTTTAAGCCTAAGGCTTTTGCTTCACGGATTTGGTTTACATAATGTGCTGGATTAGCTTTGAAAGCGGTCGATTTTTGGAACTCAGGCACAAGATAGTGATAGTTCGTATCAAACCATTTGGTCATTTCAATTGCGAATTGATCTTTGTTACCACGTGCAAGTTGGAAATATTGATCAAGGGTTAAATTTTGGCTATCAAAACCAAAACGAGCAGGAATTGCCCCTGTTGCCACTTGTAAATCTAAAATATGATCGTAGAACGTGAAATCGCCCACTGCAACGAAATCCGCATTGGCAGCCGCTTGATGTTTCCAGTTTTTTTCACGCAATGCTTTCGCTAAATCTAATAAATCTTGCTCTGCTAATTCTTTACGCCAATAACGTTCTTGTGCAAATTTTAATTCACGTTTTGCCCCTACACGAGGAAAGCCTAAAATATGTGATGTTGTCATAATAACTCCCAATTTAAAGTAATTTTTTTAATCATTTAGACGGCTAAACGTCTATACCAATATAGAATGCTTGATCTTCATTTATTATGCAAACTTATTATTTTCAGGATTTACATTAAATAAATTCATAATCAAGCATTCTTTTATCTATCAAATAACGATGAATCAATTCAGCTAACTTATTTCCTTAAAATTAATCTCGCTTACGACTTAATAACCACCAAATCATTACAATGAAAAGCAAGCTCGGGATCAATGCACCAAAAATAGCAGGAATACCGTAAACTACACTCGTTTGTCCTAAAATTTCATTAACAACATAAAATAAGAATCCTACACAAATCCCAGTAACTATCCTTGCACCTGCAGTCACACTGCGTAGCGAGCCAAAAATAAAAGATAAGGCTAATAACATCATTACGCCAACGGATACAGGCTGGAAAATTTTACGCCAAAACGTGAGTTCAAAACGACTCACATCTTGCCCTGTTTCACGCAGAAATGAAATGTAATGATATAAACCTGAGATAGATAATGATGTCGGACGCAAAGAAACCGCACCTAATTTATCTGGCGTCAAACTAGTTTCCCAAGTTTCTGATAAATGATTCGTTGTGATGATTTCATCTTTCATAATCGTTGAATGATTAACTTGACGCAATGTCCATTTAGCTTCATCTTCAGAATAACTCGCCTGGTTTGCATGTTTTAATTTTATTAAATTATGCTGTTGATCAAAGGTATAAATATAAATATCGTCTAATTTTGTATCATCCGTCACACGCCTAACAAATACAAAATGATGACCATCTTTCGCCCACACACCATTTTTAATTGAAAGTATTGAACCACCAGAAAGAGCCTTAGCGCGCATATCTCGTGCAAATTGTTCTGTTTGTGGAATTCCCCACTCCCCAATAATCATTGTAAATACTACTAATGGTAATGCAGTTTTCATTACCGCTATACCTATTTTAAAGCGAGAAAATCCAGCTGATTGCATAATAACAAGTTCGCTTCTGCTAGCAAGATTACCTAGTGCAATTAATGCCCCAAGCAATGCTGCCATAGGAAAGAAAGTTTCAATATCTTTCGGTATAGTTAAACCAGTAAAAATTACCGCTTGCCAAATATCATAAGTGCCTTTACCTACACTACGAAATTGTTCGACAAATTTAATAATCGCCGACAATCCCACTAAAGTCATTAAAGTAGCAAAAATCGTGCCAAGAATATTTTTTCCAATATAACGATCAAGGGTATTTATCATTTTGCCGATCCTTTCTTACTGAATAAATAGCGAAATTTATACATTATTTCACTGTCCCAGCTATTCAACACCACAGCAAGTAAGAAAAATCCGATATTAACAAGCGGCATTAAAAGTTCAGCCTCTAATTTTCCCGCTGAACCTGCAGATTTAAAAGAGCTTTGTAACAAGAAATAAATTAAATAGAGTAAAAGTGCGGGTAAAATTTTGGCAAATCTACCTTGTCGAGGATTTACGCGACTTAATGGTACAGCAATCAATGCCATTAATGGCACTGCCAAAATTAAGGTAATACGCCAATGCAATTCAGCTTTCGCAGAAGAAGAATCTAAATCGATAAGTTGAGACAATGTTAATTCTGCTACTTCATCATTGGTATTTTCTGCGGATTGATAACCTAAATAGGCGTGATATTCATCAAAATGCGTAATGCGAAAATCTGGCAAAGCGGAGGTTCCTTCAACCCGTTTTGTATTTTTCAAATTTAAGACTTGATCACCATTTGGCAACGCAATTAATTCCCCTTTTTCAGCTGTTATCACTGAAGGTTTTGTTTGTTTTTGAGGTGTCATTTGAAATAAATAAACATTGCGGATTTGATTATCTTTAATCTTATCAATAAATAACACAACGTTATTATTGTTGGTAGAAATAAACTGACCTGAAGACAGCACGCCAACGGTTGGATTAGCCTTTGCATCTTCCACCATATTCACTTGTTTTTGAATTGCCCAAGGCGAAAGCCATAATGCGTTATAAGCGGCAATACCTGCCGTTAATAAAGACATAATCAGTGCCACTTTAACCAAAATCCGTTGCCCCACACCGCACGCGCGCATCACTGTGATTTCACTTTCAGCGTAAAGGCGACCAAAAGTCAGTAAAATCGCAATAAATAAACATAGTGGCAACATCAACTGCGCCATTGTTGGCATTCCCAAGCCTAATAAAGAGAAAACCAAATCAGCTGGCACATTCCCATTTGCCGCCGCACCTAATACACGCACAAACTGCTGACTAAAAAAAATCAATAGCAAAATTAGTAAAATTGCGATTTGGCTTTTGAAAACTTCTTTTATTAAATATCGAATTAAAATCATCTTATTTCGTTTGTTTTTCTAAATCTAAAACGGAGGAAAACTGGATAAAATCGGTCGCATATGATAACTTATTTTCGCTGAATTAAACAGAAATTTAAGGACAACAAATGAAATATCAAGCAAAAAATACCGCACTTTCTCAAGCCACTGATTGCATTGTTTTAGGCGTCTATGAAAATAATAAATTTTCAAAAAGTTTTAATGAAATCGATCAATTAACCCAAGGTTATTTAAACGATTTAGTCAAATCAGGTGAGCTCACTGGCAAATTAGCCCAAACCATTTTACTTCGTGATCTTCAAGGTTTATCTGCTAAACGCCTATTAATCGTTGGCTGTGGCAAAAAAGGAGAACTCACAGAGCGTCAATATAAACAAATCATCCAAGCTGTATTAAAGACACTAAAAGAAACCAACACGCATGAAGTCATTTCTTATTTAACTGAAATTGAATTAAAAGATCGCGATCTTTATTGGAATATCCGCTTTGCCATTGAAACGATTGAACACACCAATTATCAATTTGATCATTTCAAATCTCAAAAAGCAGAAACCTCTGTTTTAGAATCTTTCATCTTTAATACGGATTGTAATCAAGCACAACAAGCTATTTCTCACGCCAATGCCATTAGTTCAGGCATAAAAGCAGCACGCGACATCGCAAATATGCCACCAAATATTTGTAATCCAGCTTATCTTGCTGAGCAAGCAAAAAATTTATCAGAAAATTCTACCGCACTTTCATTGAAAGTTGTGGATGAAGAAGAAATGGCAAAACTTGGAATGAACGCTTATCTTGCCGTCTCAAAAGGCTCTGAAAACCGTGCTTATATGTCTGTTTTAACATTCAATAATGCGCCAGATAAAAATGCCAAACCCATTGTACTTGTAGGCAAAGGATTAACCTTTGATGCTGGCGGTATTTCACTTAAACCCGCCGCAGATATGGATGAAATGAAATATGATATGTGCGGTGCAGCCTCTGTCTTCGGCACAATGAAAGCCATTGCACAGTTGAACTTGCCATTAAACGTTATTGGTGTTTTAGCAGGTTGTGAAAATCTGCCAGATGGCAATGCTTATCGCCCAGGCGATATTCTTACCACTATGAATGGTTTAACCGTAGAAGTTCTTAATACTGATGCAGAAGGTCGATTAGTGCTTTGTGATGCCCTTACTTATGTTGAGCGTTTTGAACCTGAGCTTGTTATTGATGTTGCAACCTTGACTGGTGCTTGTGTGGTTGCACTAGGGCAACACAATAGCGGCTTAGTTTCTACAGATAACAATCTTGCCAATGCACTACTCCAAGCCGCAACAGAAACCACTGACAAAGCGTGGCGTTTACCATTAAGCGAAGAATATCAAGAGCAACTTAAATCGCCTTTCGCCGACCTTGCCAACATTGGCGGTCACTGGGGTGGCGCAATTACTGCTGGTGCATTTTTGTCTAACTTCACGAAAAAATATCGCTGGGCACATTTAGACATCGCAGGCACTGCTTGGTTACAAGGCGCAAATAAAGGTGCAACAGGTCGCCCTGTTTCGCTATTAACCCAATTTTTAATTAATCAGGTTAAATAACCACAAAACTGGCACACGTTGCACCTTTAAATCGATTACTCTGCTAGTTCGGTTTGCTCGTGTGCCATCAGTTCCTGACCCACATCATCAAGCAAACTTAGATAACGTTCATATTGTTTCAACATATCGGCAATCAATTCATCTTGATCCATATATTGAACATCGTAACCGACTCGTCCATCAAAGAAATAAGTGTAAGGCTCGTAAGTAACACTATGCTGAATGTGCGGTAAATTTTCATCGTTAATTAATTGCTCTGACACTTCTCGCCCAACAGATTTAATACCATACATAAAATCTCGCATTGATTCTTTATGAATTACCAATTCCAAAGCTGGCTCTTCTTGTTCAAATAATGTGTTGATTTCTACACTTAAATTATATTTTCCTGTTAATTCTTGACGTAATTCTCGCATAGCGGGTAACGCCGTATTTTTAAGGAAACGTAAAATATCTTTCTCTTGCGTTTGGTTCATCATTTGCTCTAAATGTGATTTCCATTTATCGCCGCTCCAGAAAATACTAGTTGGATTGACTTTAGTAGAAAAATATTTTTTATCCGCAATTAAGCCTTTCCATAAACTAAAACACATTACCAACATCAATAAAGCAAAAGGCAAGGCAACAATTAATGTCATTGTTTGCAAATTAGCAAGTCCACCAGATTGCATAAGCACAATCGCAACAACGGACATTAAAGTTCCCCACATTATGGCTTGCCACGCAGGCGAAGCTAAACTTTTATCTCGAGATGCAATGTTATTTAACACATAAATACCTGAGTCCGCTGAAGTGATAAAAAACAATGAAATCACTAATAAGCTCACAAAGCCTGTTATTGTTGGTAAAGGCAGATAATTTAAAAATTTAAATAATAAAATTTCTGGGGAAGAAATAAATTCGCCAAGCCCGCCCGCAGCAATGCCATCATTTAGCCATACTGCTGTATTACCAAAAACAGTAAACCATAAAATACCAAATAAACTTGGAATAACTAATACGCCAAAAATAAATTCACGGATAGTTCGCCCTTTAGAAATACGCGCAATAAATAAACCCACAAACGGAGCCCAAGAACACCACCAAGCCCAATAAAGCACAGTCCATCCGCTAAACCAGCTAGTATGTTCTTGTTCATAAGCATAGGTTTTAAAACTGAGTTGCACTAAATTGCTGAAATAATTACCAATATTGTCGCTAAATGCAGATAAAAGGTATAACGTAGGCCCTGCAATTAAAACAAAGAGAAGTAAACAAAATGCTAAAGTTAAGTTAATTTCACTTAATATTTTCACGCCTTTTCCAACACCAGAAATGGCAGAAAACACCGCTAAACACATCACCACAACAATAACGCCAACTTGTAAGGCAAAGCTGTTCTGACTTATCCAACCTATTTGTTCAAGCCCTGCACCAAGCTGTGATGAACCAAAACCTAATGTGGTAATAATCCCAAATAATGTGGCAAGTAATGCCATAACATCAATCGCATCGCCAATTTTGCCATTAATACGATCTTTTAATAAAGGATAAAAACAAGAGCGCAACGCTAAAGGTAATTTATAACGAAACCCAAAATAAGCTAATGCTAAAGCAATGGTGCCATATACTGCCCAAGCGTGAATGCCCCAGTGGAACAAAGTATGAAGTAAAGCCTCTTGTTGTTTATGTTCTGCAGAACCTGCTGTAATATCAGAAAGATAATGGGTTAATGGTTCTGCTACGCCAAAAAACATCAGCCCAACCCCCATTCCAGCGGCAAATAACATCGCAAGCCAAGATAAGAAACTAAATTCAGGTTCTTCTTCATCTTGCCCTAGTTTTATATTGCCAAGACTACTTACTGATAAAATTAATAAAAATCCTAAAAACACTGAAAAAGTGAGTACATAAAACCAACTAAAATTAGCAAAAATACCACTTTTAGCTTGATTCAATAATGCTTGAGTTTGCTCTGGCGCAATAAAAATCATTGCCATCAGTAACAACACAAAAAATAATGTAACGCCAATTACCAAAGGATTAAATGACGTTCTCTTTGCCATAAATTGAGATAAAGACAAACTTTTCCCCTTAACGATTAAGTGAATAGATTTAATAAAAATTGCCTAGAGGCAAAAATGTGTAATGGAACCACTACAAAGGACAGCACATAGAAGTGCGATTTTGAAGGAAACGTTCAGTAGGAATTGAAGGATTGTTTCCAAAAACTTGTATATATTAACAAAATACAGTCATTATTTCAAATTAGCGAAAGCTAAAGTGAAAAGTGCGGTAAAATTTACAAAATAATTTACCGCACAAATATCATTTATTTTAAAGCCATTTCTACAAGTATATTATTGCTTTTAAGCCAATTCTTTGACTTTCTTTTATTACATTTTCTAACCGCACTTTAAATCCGTGTAATTCCGCAATTCGCATAACAATAGAAAGCCCCAAGCCACTGCCCTTTTCATTTTGCCCAGCTGGACGATAAAAACGCTGACCAAGTTTTTTCAAATCTTCAGGCTCAACGCCGCCACCATTATCTTCAATAATAATCTGAGAAGATGCAATTTTTACTGAAACGGTTGTTTCTTCTGGACAATATTTAATGGCATTGTCGAGTAAATTTCTAAGCATCAATGAAACTAAAATTGATTGCCCTTGTTTTTGCTTTGGTTCAGATTCTTTCTCAAAAACCAAGGTAATTTTACGTTTTTCTGCCACAAAATAACGCTCAGAAATTAATGATTGAACAATGGCTTCCCAATCAAGCGGCTGTAGTGTTTCTAAGGCTTGCAAATTATCCAAACGAGAGAGCGTTAATAATTGTTCAATCAATTGCGAAGCCCGATCAATGCCTTGCGTTAAATGTAAAAGTGCTTGTTCTCGTAACGCTATATCATCGCCAGCGAGTTGCGCAACTTCAGTTTGAATACGCAATGCCGCCAATGGACTACGTAATTCGTGAGCTGCATCAGAAGTAAAACGGCGTTCTCGTTGCAGCATAGCTGAAGTGCGGTCAAAAAATTGATTTAAATTTTTTACTAAGGGTAAAATCTCAACGGGTAGCCCCTCCGTATTCAGCAATGACACATCGCCAGATTTTCTCCTTTGCACTTCTTGGCTTAAACGTTTAATTGGTCGAAGTTCTTTATGAATCAACCATCCTAAAACGATAATCAAAATAGGCAAACTGGCAAACCAAATCCACATTTGCCCAAAAATCATTTCTTCAATTAAATCTTCACGGTAATCTAATTCTTGCCCTACTGCGATAACTAATTCTCCATTAGCAGCCATACGCCAGAAAATTCGCCATTTATCGTCATCATCATAAGTATGAGAATTATGAAAACCCATTTTATTATTAAAAATAAAATCTTTTCCATTTCGTCCATCACTGAATAAAAGTTTCCCAGTTTTAGAAAAAATAGCAAAGGCTAAGGCATCATCGTCATAACTTTTTTTTAATACCGACGGTGAATTTGTATTTAGCGTTGTGCTAGATTCCAACAAAATAGTACTTAAATCTGAATTTGCGAGCCGTTCAGCAAAGAGAACTTGTTGTGCATCAAAAACTTTATTCACATCGTGGCGAACTTGCCACCAAGCCACAAGCGTAGAACCCAGCCAAACAAAAAGTGCGGTTAAACAAAGCACGGAAATAAGACGCAAAGTGAGACTTCTATTTTTCATTTTTCAACTTGTCCCAAAGCATATCCAACACCGTGTACTGTTCGAATAAATTGCTTCCCCAATTTTTGGCGTAAATTATAAATATGCACATCCAATGCGCCACTACTAATTTCTTCATCCCAACTGGATAATTTTTCTTCAATGGATGAGCGAGACAATACGCGATCTTTATTCAGCATAAATAATTCAAGCAATTTATATTCACGGCTTGTTAAAGAAATGGGTTGATTATTCAGCCAAACAGAACGTTGATTCTGATCGAGCTTAACACCAGCCTGTTCTATCACAGAATGATGATATCCATAACGACGACGAATAAGGGCTTGTAAACGTGCGGCGACTTCAGCCAAAGCAAAAGGCTTGCAAAGATAATCATCTGCACCACTTTGTAAACCTTTAACTCGTTCATCTAAAGTATCGCGAGCAGTCAAAATTAATACGGGAACATCTTGATGATTAGATCGCCATTGTTGCAATACCTCTAATCCATCAAGTTTAGGCAAGGTTAAATCCAATACCACCGCATCATAAGGCGCAGAGGTTAAAGCAGCCATTCCTGTTTTTCCATCAGTAAACCAATCCACCGCAAAACCAAGTTTAGTTAAACCAATCTGCAACCCATTGCCGATTAGATTATCGTCTTCTATCAATAAAATTCTCATAAAAAATTGACCGCACTTTATAAACAAAAATAGCGAGCTAATGCCCGCCATTTTGAAAGAATGATTATTCTACTTTTTCGATACGTAATACATCAAGCTCCGCTTTCTCAAATACCTCATTATCCAATTTTCCATAAATTTTCACTTTATCCTTAGAATCTACGTTTAAACCATTCCAAACGCGTTTTTTAATTTCAATCTTGATTTGCCCAGTCCCATCAGTAAACCAAAACTCATCGTCATCAATTTGCTGAGTGATATTCCCCACTAAAGTAATCATTGAATTATCAGCCGCAGATAAAGCTTGTTTTACACTAATTGCAGCAGGGGCTGCTTGTTGAAAACCACCTTGACTATTATTGCCATTAAAACCAGCAAATGCTGAAGTGGTTGCTAATGCGAAGATTGTTGCTAATGCAAATTTTTTCATAACGTTTCCTTTTTAAGTTAGTTAATTTCAAGCTCCATTGCTTGGATGTGCGTATTAAAACAAATAAATCTTAATAAAAGATTAAGAGGACTATACTTTTTTGAAAAGACTTTATCAAGGCAATTTTGCGACCACTGCATAGCCTTCAATTAATCCTTCCACTTCATAAGCCGCACCTGCAGTAATGAAAGCTACCTTACCTTGTTTCAAAGAAAGTGCGGTCGTTTCTGAACGTAAATTTAACTGCCCTTTCATTACTAATAAAATACTCGCACTTTGTGCTTTTAAATGATGTGTTTCGCCACATTCATATTGAATATTTTGCAAAGCGAAATCTTTTGCTGACGTGGCGTAAGTATACCTACGGTTAATTATAGTCGTTCCTCTTTGAGGAACTTCAAACTACCCCAACGGGGTAGCACTTAAATTAGCCTGGAGTATACTTACCCTAGGTAACTATAATAAATAAAAAATCCGCACAAAGGCGGACTTTTTTTACCGTAAACAAATTATTTCTTTAAGGCTAATACCACTGATTCTCCAGCCACTACTTCGCCTGATTTTTTTACGATACAAGAAATTTCGTCCATGTTTGAAATTACGATTGGTGTTAAGACAGATTTTGCTTTTGATTCTAATAGCGCAAGATCAAATTCAATCACGGTATCGCCACGCTTAACAGATTGACCTTCTTGTGCAATACGAGTAAAGCCTTCGCCTTTCAACTCAACAGTATCAATACCAAAGTGTACAAATAATTCTACCCCTTCTTTTGATTCCATTGAAAAAGCGTGATTGGTTTCAAAAATTTTACCAATCACACCATCCACTGGCGCAACGATTTTGTTACCAATAGGACGAACAGCAACACCATCGCCAACGATTTTTTCAGAGAAAACCACATCAGGAACATCTTCAATATTAACGATCTCGCCAGAGATCGGTGCATAAATTTCAACTTCCACAGATTTGTTTTCTTTTGAACCAAATAACTTGTCAAATAAGCCCATTTTAATCTCCTATCCATTCAAGGTGGCTGCTATTTTAACGTAAAATCAAATACTTTTGTTTAATTTAATGAATTTTCCAGCAAAAATTCTTCAATTAATTGATCAATTTCTGCAGCGGTCGGTTTTTGTAATGCGGCATCAGCAAGCGCTTTTGCATCTTGGAAATTTACATTACGGATTAATTTTTTAATGCGAGGTACAGAAATCGCACTCATGCTAAATTCATCTAATCCCATACCAAGTAACAATAAAGTTGCACGTTCATCCCCAGCTAATTCCCCACACATTCCTGTCCATTTTCCTTCTGCGTGAGAGGCATCAATCACTTGTTTAATTAAACCAAGCACAGAGGGATGCATCGGATTATAAAGATGGGAAATAAACTCATTACCGCGATCCACCGCCAAGGTATATTGGGTTAAATCATTAGTTCCGATACTAAAGAAATCTACTTCTTTTGCTAAAAATTTTGCATTTACCGCCGCAGAGGGAGTTTCAACCATGACACCCACTTGTATGTTATTATCAAAAACTCTCCCTTCTTCACGTAATTCCGCCTTTAATGTTTCAATAACCGCTTTTAATTCTCGAATTTCTTCTACCGAAATAATCATCGGGAACATCACTGCCAATTTACCAAAAGCTGAAGCACGCAATACCGCACGTAATTGTGCATTTAAAATTTCACGACGATCTAATGCAATGCGAATCGCACGCCATCCCAAGAATGGATTCATTTCTTTTGGTAAATCTAAATATGAAAGCTCTTTATCGCCACCAATATCCATAGTACGAATCACTGTTAAACGTCCGTTCATTGCTTCTACCACTTGTTTATAGGCAATAAATTGTTCTTCTTCTGTGGGAAGCTGTTCACGATCCATAAATAAGAATTCAGTTCGGTATAACCCAATCCCTTCCGCTCCATTACGTTCTGCGCCGTCACAATCACGAATCGTCCCGATATTCGCAACCACATCAACCTTATGTCCATCTAATGTGATTGCAGGAAGATCTTTTAATTTAGCTAACTCTGCTTTTTCCTCAGAAATTTTCGCTTCAAGTGCTTTTAATTCATCAATCTGAGATGCTGTTGGATTAATATAAACTTGGTTATTGACAGCATCTAAAATTAAATAATCGCCCGTATTGACTAATTTAGTCACTTTATTTGTGCCGACAATCGCTGGCAATTCTAAAGAACGCGCCATAATAGAAGTATGTGAGGTTCTACCACCAATATCAGTGACAACCCCTAATACTTTTTCAAGATTAAGTTGAGCTGTTTCTGAGGGAGTCAGATCATAAGCAACAAGAATAGATTCTTCCTGAATATCACCAAGATCAACAATGTACATTCCCAAAATATTTTTAACTAAACGGTTAGCAATATCCCGAATATCGCCTGCACGTTCTTTCAAATATTCATCATCAATTTCAGATAACATTGTCGCTTGTTGATCTAAAATTTTACTCGCCGCAACGCCTGCATTCACTTTATTTGAACGAAGATAATCAAGAATTTCTTCTTCTAATTCTTCATCCTCAAGAATCATCAAGTGACCTTCAAAGATTGCCGCTTTTTCTTCTCCTAAAGAAATTAATGCACGTTCTCTAATTGAATTAAGTTGTTCTACCGCCGCAGCACGCCCTTCATAAAATCGAGCGACTTCTGCGTCAATTTGATCATCAGTAATTTTTTGTGTATCAAGAACAATCTTTTCTTCTTTAAGAACAAGTGCCTTACCAAAGGCAATACCTGGAGATGCGAGAATGCCAGAAATCATAGATACCTTCCGAAACAATTAACAAAGTAATAAATAAACAATAGCCATAAAATTTCACAATTTTATGGCTAAGTAAGAATTATTCTAAAGTTGGAATTAACGCAACTAAATGTTCAACTGCCTGTTGCTCGTCTTCTCCATCAGCAGAAATGGTAAGTATTGTTCCCTGCGTTAAAGCTAATGTTTGCAACTTAAATAAGCTCTTTGCACTTGCACTTTTCCCCCCAGAGGTTACTGTAATTTCAGAAGAAAATGCTTTCGCTTCTTTCACAAATTGTGCAGCAGGGCGCGTGTGTAAACCGTTTGGCGCAATAATTTCCACATCTTTTGAATACATAATGCTACCTCGACTAATCAATAATTAAAAATATAAAACCAGAAAATTGCCCTAGTATCCTTTTTCAAAACAAAATAATCAAGAATAAACACCAAAAAGCCTGAATTAAATCATAAAAATAAGCTAAATAGCTTATTTATTATTCACAATCTCAATCGTTAAACTAATGAAAAATGACGTTGTGATTTTGTTTCACTTAAACTTTCAATTAATCGATGATAGTTATCATAACGAACAGGCGAAATTTTGCCTTGCTCAACGGCTTCACGCAACGCACATCCTGGATCGCTCAAATGTTTACAATCACGGAATTTACAGGTGCCCAAAACATATTGAAATTCTCGATAGCCTTTTGTGATTTGCTCTGCATCTAAATGCCAAAGCCCAAATTCTCTAATTCCGGGCGAATCAATTAAATTACCGCCTTGTGGCAAATGGTAAAGACGTGACGATGTCGTGGTATGCTGACCTAACCCTGACGTTTCGCTCACATCCCCTACTTGAGCGTTTACGCTAGGCAAAATATGATTAATTAAACTCGATTTACCAACACCAGATTGCCCAACAAAAATCGCCGTGCCTTGTGCCAAAAGTGCGGTCAATTTTTCCATATTTTCACCGCTCTTTGCTGAAATCATTAAAATTTCATAGCCAATATCTTGGTAAATTTTAAGTTGTTCTTCAATTTCTTGACGCTGTTCCTGCGTCAATAAATCCACTTTATTCAAAACAATTAATGGCTTGATTTCAGCTATTTCACACACAACAAGATAACGATCGATAATGTTTAAGGAAAGCGTTGGCAATACTGCTGATACAATAATAATACGATCAATATTCGCCGCAATAGGTTTCAAACCATCATAATAATCAGGGCGGGAAATTTCATTTTCTCGGGGATGGATCGCCTCAATCACGCCACTCACACCTTGTAATTGTTCATTGCCTTTACGCCAAACAACTTTATCTCCCACCACCAAACTCGACAAGGTACGACGCAAATTACAACGATAAATTTCGCCTTGTTCATTTTCGACATCTGCATGAATCGAATAACGCGTGACAACAACGCCTTCTTGCGATTCGCCCAGCATTTCATCTGACCATTCAATCTCTTTTTTCTTGTGGCGATGTAATGTTTTCGCATTATTTGATTGAATTCTTCGAGTTTGGTTTTGAGTTAATTTACGTTTAGCCATAAAAGTGCGGTCGTTTTTTCCCTTGTTTTTGGTAAAATGAAAAAAATTTTTGCATAGGATACCTGATATTATGTCATTCGATAAACAAAATCTTATTTGGATTGATTTAGAAATGACCGGTTTAGATCCGGAAAAAGAACGTATTATTGAAATTGCCACTATTGTGACAGATAAAAATTTAAATATTTTGGCAGAGGGCCCAGTATTAGCGGTTCATCAGCCTGATGGATTACTCAATAAAATGAATGATTGGTGCCAAAAAACGCATAGTGAAAACGGCTTAATTGAACGCGTAAAAGCCAGCAAACTTACCGAACGAGCAGCAGAATTACAAACCTTAGACTTTTTAAAAAAATGGGTGCCAAAAGGTGCGTCGCCAATTTGTGGTAACAGCATTGCCCAAGATAAACGCTTCTTAGTGAAATATATGCCAGATTTAGCCGATTATTTTCATTATCGCCATTTAGACGTGAGCACATTAAAAGAACTTGCTACACGTTGGAAACCTGAAATTTTAGAAAGCTTTAAAAAAGAGAATACGCATTTAGCGCTAGATGACATTCGAGAATCCATTAAAGAGCTGGCTTATTATCGCGAACACTTCATGAAATTAGATTGACGAAAACTTCAACAAAAAATTTCTTTTTATGAAATTGCCCTTGCAAGCCCTAAAAATATTTGTATAATGTGAGCTCATTCACTGATGTGAACTGCGGGAATAGCTCAGTTGGTAGAGCACGACCTTGCCAAGGTCGGGGTCGCGAGTTCGAGCCTCGTTTCCCGCTCCAAATTTCAATCCCTAGCCAAAAGGCTGGGGATTTTTTTTATCTATAAAAATAGATCATCAAAATGTTAAAAAGTGCGGTGAATTTTCTCAAAAAATAAAGGCTTGTGATTTAATAACACAAGCCTTTATTTTTTTATGCTTTCTTCAACCGTTTGGCACGACGTTTCATTCTTCTTACCCAACGGGTAATTCGCCATGCATGCGTAATTGAATAGACATAAAGGAAAAATAAAATGAAAAAGCCAACAAACATCGCCCACTCATTCACATAATAAATTTCCCCTAAAATACCGATAGTTGCACAAACTGCCGAAACAAACGTAATCAATAAAAAGGCTTGTCTTGATGTTAAACCCGCTCTCACCATTAAATGATGAACGTGTAAACGATCTGGGCGGAATGGGCTTTTACCTTTACGTACACGGCGATAAATAATCGCAACCATATCAATCAAAGGAATCGCAATAATCCAAAGTGCGGTTACTGGATTCATAGGATGCCCTTTTCCTTGCGTACTTAATAACAAAATCCAAATAATAGTAAAGCCAATTAATGTACTCCCAGCATCCCCCATAAACACCTTATATTTTGGTCCAAATGGAATCCCTAGATTGAGCATCAAATAAGGTAAAATCGATACGATTAAAGCAAAACTCCAATGCGCCATATCCATTTGCCCATCTCGATACATTAAAATACCAATCGCCGCAAAAGAAACACAAGAGAGTCCCCCAAGCAATCCATCAATACCATCAATCATATTAAAGGCATTAATAATCGCAATAGTAGCAAAGACGGTAATAATCAAACCAATTGAACCAAGCGTTAATTGGAAAGGCCCTAAAATTTGACCAAGATGATCAAGATAAACATTCCCAAGATCGATCATTAAAATCGCCAATATTGCTTGAATGCCTGCTCTTAAAAAAGGGCTAATATCAAAGCGATCATCTAAAATCCCAATCGCCAATAAAACAAAAATACTGAACAAATAAAGATACGGTAATCGAAGTTGATCCCATTCCATCAGATAATAGCAAAGATTACCAACAAAAAGCGATACGCCACCGATTAGTGGAATTGTGCCTTGATGACGTTTACGATAGTTTGGTTTATCGACTAATCCAATCCAATTGGCAAGTGGTCGCATCACAATCAATGTTAAAAACGCACCAAGAAAAGTAACAAAAATACTCAGCATAGTGTGACCCTAAAATTTTTTATAAAGGATAACATAAGGCAAATTTACCTAGAAATATATTTTTATAAAAAGGACTATCCAATATTTCGATACAGCACGTTACGTAATATTTCTCTTTGTTGAGAATCCAGAGCTTGCCCAAATTGGTTCGTCAAAATAAAAAAATCCTCGGCTTTTTCGCCTACGGTGGTAATTTTCGCATTTAATAAATTTAGATTTAACTCAGTAAAAATCTGGCTCACTTGGGCTAATAACCCTGCTTTATCCAAGGCAACCAGTTCCATTTCAGTATGCTCTTTTTTGTTTTCCTGTAAAAAACGCACGTCGGTTTGTACTGTAAAATGTTGAAGCTGACGATTCGGCGTAATAGAAAGTGCGGGTAATTTTTCACTTTGAAGGGCTAATGTTAGGGCTTGCTCTAGTTCTCGGCGACGATCAAATTCAACCAATTCTCCGTTAAGTTCTGTGATGATAAAGCTATCAAAAACATAACCATCTTGTGTCGTAATAATCTGCGCATCGTGGATACTGAATTTTTTGGTGCCAATAGTACTCACGACTTTATTAAATAAGTGCGGTTGATCTAGGCAATAAATAAACACTTCCGTGCCGCCAAGTGAAAAGCGATTACTAATTTTCACTAATAATGCCTCAACGAAATCCACCAGCAAACTTGTATGCCACGCGATTTGCTTTGGCGTATTACGAACAAAATAATCTTCTGGACAACGAGTCCATAATTGCTCAATCGAGATTGGTGCAATATCGGAATAATCCTGTGTTAAAATTTGTTGTGCAAGTTTTCGGTTTTCTGCCGATTTTTCTGAGTAATCAAGCAATTCTTTCATGCCTTGTGAAAATTGCCGTCCTGTAAATTCATATAAAGAGGCAAAAAGCGAACGTTTCCAGCTATTCCATAAATTACCATTGGTTGCACAAATATCCGCCACCGTTAAACAGGTCAGATAATCTAATCGAACTTGATTTTGCACGGCTTCCGCAAAATTCATAACCACTTCAGGATCATGAATATCACGGCGTTGCGCCGTAATTGACATCAGCAAATGGGATTTTACGAGCCAAGCAAGGGTATCAATTTCTCGGCGATCTAAACCATGTAATTGTGCAAAGTCTGCAATATCCACAGCACCAAGTTCTGCGTGATCACCGCCCCGCCCTTTTGCAATATCGTGGAACAACGCCGCAATATAAAGCAAAGTGCGGTCAGAAAGTTGGCTAAAAATTCGATGAGCAATGGGATGTTCTTGAGCACCTCCCTTTGACAGAAAACTTTCCAATTTCAACATCACGCGCAATGTATGCTCATCCACCGTATAAATATGGAACAAATCAAATTGCATTAAGCCCTCAATGGCTTGCCATTGCGGAAGATACGCAGTTAATACACCATATTGGTGCATCGGCATAAACGCACGTTTAATTGCATTAGGTTGATTAAATAAACGTAGAAATTTTTCCCGAGCGGCAGGAATTTCGCATAATTTTTGTGATAATTGATCTAAGGAAATTTGTAATTGACGCAAAGTATCAGAATGAATATTGGCATGTTCGTACTGCGTTAAATAAAAGAATAGATCTAAAATTCGCGCTGGTTTTTCTTGAAAAACAAAGCTATTACGCAAACATAAGCATTGGTTAATCAGTTGAAAATCATCATCTAACTGATCAATCACAGTAGTCTGATTTGATGGAAGCACATTTTCTCGATAATGCTGAATCAGTAAATTACTAATAAGCGAAATTCGGTGCAATGCTTGGAAAAAACATTTCATCATTTTTTCCACAGCTGGATTGCCTTCCCCTCGAAAGCCCAACAATTCACTAACTTTAATTTGGCGATCAAACAACAGACGATTATCGTAACGTTTCAAAATCAAATGCAAAGCGAACCGCACTTTAAATAAAAATGCACGACTTTCTTGTAGTTGCTGATATTCTTGAGGATAAATAAAACCACTTTGTAAAATAGCCTCAAGGGTCAAAGCCCCGGAATGGTGCAACGCCACCCAATACAACAAATGCAAATCACGCAAACCACCAGGGCTGAACTTAATATCTGGCTCAAGGTTATAAGCCGTATTGTGATAACGCTGATAACGTTCTATTTGCTCTTGCACTTTGGCATTAAAAAAATCCTCTTTCGACCAAAAATCAGCACGTTTTACCAATTCATTTAGCGCATCAAAGTGCGGTCGATTTCCAGTGAGAAATCTTGCTTCTAATAAATTGGTGGCAATCGTAATATCTTGTTTCCCTTCCGATTTGCATTGTGCTAAGGTTCGAACACTATTTCCCACCTCAAAACCGCAATCCCATAAAAACTGGATAAATTGAGTAATTTTTTCTTCAATCTCAGGGCTTGGGGTTTGCTCGACTAAAATCAAAAAATCTAAATCCGACAAAGGAAACATCTCACGCCGTCCATAACCGCCCACCGCAATTAAAGGAATGCCTTGCTGTTCACTTAATCCCATTTCCTGCCAAAGTTGAATCAATAAGGCATCATAAAAATCACAGCGATTTTCAATAAGCTCAAAAATGGAATAACAAGAAAAATTCTCGAGCTCAAATTGCTTGAGATTTTCTCGTTCAATTTTGACCGCACTTGGCGTTAAAGGAGAAGATAGTGTCGGAGAAAACAGCATATGAATTGCCTTTTGTTAGATCGAAGTCGTTTTATTATAAAGAAAAACAAAAAGGGCGTATATCTACGCCCTTATCTTATAATTTTATGTCAATTACACATTCACCATAATCCGTGAAATTCGACCTTCTGCAATTTCTTCATCGCGGATAGTCATTACTTCACAACCAGTTTCCGTGACAACAAGTTGATGTTCGTATTGTGCTGAATGGCTGCGATCTTTGGTTTTTACTGTCCAACCATCTCCCATTACGCGCACTTCTTTTTTGCCTGCATTAATCATTGGCTCAATGGTAAACACCATTCCGGGTTTTAAAATCACGCCGCCATCATCGGCATAATAATGCAATACTTGAGGTTCGCAGTGAAATTCCGTACCAACGCCGTGTCCGCAATATTCACGCACAACGCTGAAAGTCTGGCTTTCCGTATATTTTTGCACGGCTTTACCTATTTCATTTAAACGAATATCGGGTTTTACAGTGCGTATCCCAACATATAATGCTTCTTGTGCCGCTTCCACTAACTTTTTACTACGAATATTTGTTTCTCCGCCCACAATATACATTTTTGAGTTATCGCCAAAATAACCGTCTTTAATCACGGTAACATCAATATTCACAATATCGCCATTTTTTAACACTTTATCGTCACTTGGAATACCGTGACAAACGACTTCGTTAATGGAAATACAGGTAGCCTTTGGGAAACCGTGATAATTCAAACACGCAGGGATAACCTTTTGTTCATTTACCATATATTCATGGCAAATGCGATCAAGTTCGCCTGTGGTTACGCCTGCTTTTACGTAAGGTTCAATCATTACCAGCACATCGGAAGCCAATTTGCATGCCTCACGTAACTTTACAATTTCTTTTTCAGTTCTAATTGGAATAGCCATTTTTATCTCGCTTTTTTGAAAAAACTTTGCGAGATTATAGCACGATTTCTAGGAAAAAACTGGATTGCACTTGAATGGAGTAAAGGGTTATTAGATAATGGCGAGATTGAAATTTTAGGAAAGTAGGAAATAGTTATGATAGATGATATGGCGGTGCCACTGACATTTACTGATGCAGCGGCAAATAAAGTAAAAAGTTTAATCAGCGAAGAAGAAAATACTGATTTGAAATTACGCGTGTATATCACAGGGGGTGGTTGCAGCGGTTTCCAATATGGTTTTACCTTTGATGAAAAAGTCAATGACGGCGATTTAACCATTGAAAAATCAGGGGTTCAACTTGTGATTGACCCGATGAGCTTACAGTATTTAATTGGTGGCACTGTCGATTACACAGAAGGTTTAGAGGGTTCACGTTTTACTGTAAATAATCCAAATGCTACCAGCACTTGTGGCTGTGGTTCATCCTTTAGTATCTAAAATGGATTTTCAATTTACACATTATCAAGGCAATGTATCCGTCAAATGTTCAATGGAACACATTGCCCTTGCTAACTGGTTCAACACAGAAGTGCGGTCAAATTCAGACAAGATTTTAACCGCACTTTCTACTGCAAAATCACTTATTGAAAATCAAGAAAAAGTCTTAATTGGTGCGGAATATACGTTATTTTTAAATGCTGATGAAGTAATGGTGCGCGCCAACAATCTCGCCATTGAAACCGATGAAATTCTGGAAGACGATTTTCATTATTATGACGAAGAAAGCCTTGCTTTTTGCGGTACGCAAGATTTTATTCATTTTCTCCAATCTTATGTTGATTTTATTGCTTAACTCACTATGACTTCTCAACACTCCGCTAAAAAATCATCGAAAAACACGCCAAAAAATAACCGCACTTTTAAAGGTTTTTTACTTAAATTTAGCTTCACAGCACTTGTCTTAACGATTTTTTACGGCGGTTATCTCGATTGGCAAATTCGTTCTAAAATGGACGGTCAAATTTGGCATTTGCCTGCGGAAGTTTATAGTCGATTAGAAAGTGTGAAAATTGCCGATAATCTCGCTTTTGATGAAGTCATTCAAATTTTATTAGATAACGAATATCGCCAAACGACCATGGTTGCCGCCCCTGGCGATTTCAAATTAGAAGATGATAGCATTGTAGTGCTTCGCCGCGCTTTTCCTTTCCCCGATAAAGCAGAGCCTCAGCGAGTTTTACGCTTGCGTTTTAGCCATAATAAGTTATCTCGCATTGAAGATTTAGTCACAGTCAAAACTGTTGATGAATTTCGTCTTGCACCAAAGTTGATTGCGATGTTGCAATCAGACAACGAAGATCGCCTTGCTATTCCTTTACAAAATTATCCCCGTTTATTAATTGATACATTAATTTTAACGGAAGATCGCCGCTTTTATGAACATAATGGCATTAATCCAGTGGGGATTTTACGTGCATTAATTGCGAATATTCGTGCTGGTCAAACGGTACAGGGTGGCAGTACGCTCACTCAACAATTAGTCAAAAATTTATTTTTATCGCGCGAACGCACCATTACACGCAAAGCCAACGAAGCCTTGATGTCATTGGTTTTAGATTGGCGTTACGATAAAAACCGAATTCTCGAAACCTATCTCAATGAAATTTATCTCGGGCAAAATGGCGATACGCAAATTCACGGTTTTGAATTAGCCAGTCAATTTTATTTTGGACGTTCGATTCGTGAAATTAGCTTAGATCAAATTGCCCTTTTAGTGGGTATGGTCAAAGGCCCTTCACTTTATAATCCATGGCGTAATCCACAAAACGCGCTCGAACGTCGCAACATTGTTTTAAGGCTAATGCTTGAACATAAAATGATCGGCGATGAACTTTATCAATTATTAAGTCAGCGACCTTTAGGTGTGCAAAAGAAAGGGCAAATCTCGCGTAAATATCCTGCATTTATTCAAACTTTACAGGCGGATTTACGCCGCGAACTGGGCGAACACAAAATATCGAGCTTACTTGGTGCACGTATTTTTTCCACAATGGATTTAAAACAACAAGCTCAAGCAGAAAATGCCGTGGGCAATACCGTTTCGCAATTACAACTGAAAATGAAAAATCCCCATTTAGAGGGAGCGATGATTATAACGGATCATCGCACAGGCGAAATTCGTGCAGTAGTTGGCGGTTTACAAACGCAATATGCAGGCTTTAATCGTGCATTAATGGCAAAACGTCAGATTGGCTCTTTAGTAAAACCTTCTATTTATTTGACCGCACTTTCTAACCCAGAACAGTTCCGTTTGAATACCCCAATTAATAACCAACCAATAACAATTAATGTCAAAGGTAGCCCGCCGTGGCAGCCACGCAACTATGACAAAAAATATAGTGATTCTGTAATGTTAATGGATGCCTTAGCCCGTTCTTTAAATATTCCTACTGTGAATATTGGAATGAAAGTTGGCTTGAGCAAAGTTATTGACACGCAAAAAGCGATGGGCTGGGACAACGTGGAAATTCCTAAAGTGCCTGCGATGTTGCTCGGTTCTTATAGCATTTCGCCTTATGATGTCACAAAACTTTATCAAACCCTTGCCAATCAAGGTGGGAGAATTGCGCTTACAACCGTCGATAGTATTGCAGATCGTCAAGGTAACCTAATTTTTCAACACGATAAAAGTGCAAAACAAGTGGTGCCACAAGAAGCGGCATTCCAAACCTTATTTGCAATGCAACAAACGGTTGAACGTGGTACAGCTCGCAGTTTGCAAAAGGATTACGCTGATTTACATTTAGCAGGCAAAACAGGCACAACCAATGAATCACGCGATACGTGGTTTGTGGGAATTGACGGAAAAAATATCAGCACCGTCTGGCTTGGTCGCGATGATAATGGCGAAACAAAACTGACTGGTGCTTCTGGCGCATTGCAAATTTATAAAGATTATTTAAACCGTACAAATATTGAAAAATTAGCAATTACTCCCCCTACAACAGTGAAATGGGTGGGGATAAATCAATACGGTGACTGGGATTGTGAGAGTTATCGAACAATTCCTGTTTGGCTAAATAATGGTCAGAATTTCTGTGGCGAAACATCATCTCCCTCTCTCACGCCAACAACTGAAGCAGAAACACCACCACAAGAAAGCCTGTGGGACGTATTGGATAATCCCAATCCACCCGCTCAATAATTAAGCCGTAGGATTTACTAAATTTCCAATAATAAACATTTTCCCCCTATACTTCCCCTAACATTTCAGAGGATTTTTATTTCTTTTTAAAAATAGCAAACGTTTGCTTTATTTGATTTAAAAGTGCGGTACAATACGCGCCAGTTTTTACTTTCATACAGGTGCAAAACGATGACACAACAACTCCCTATTTTAAGTCTAAAAAAAATCTATTCAGGCAAAGTACGCGATCTCTATGAAATCGATGATAAACGCATGCTAATGGTTGCTTCTGACCGCTTATCTGCCTTTGATGTTATTTTAGATGATCCCATTCCACGAAAAGGCGAAATCCTAACTCAAATTTCCAATTTTTGGTTTAATAAACTTGCTCACATTATGCCCAATCATTTCACTGGCGACAGCGTTTATGATGTGTTACCAAAAGAAGAAGCGGATTTAATCAGAGATCGCGCCGTCGTGTGTAAACGTTTGAATCCCATTAAAATTGAATCTATCGTACGTGGTTATTTAACTGGCAGTGGTTTAAAAGATTACAAACAAACTGGCACGATTTGCGGATTAAAATTGCCTGAAGGCTTGGTGGAAGCGAGTAAATTACCCGAAGCTATTTTCACGCCATCAAGCAAAGAAGAAGTTGGCAACCACGATATAAATATCAGCTATGCAGAATGCGAAAAACTTATCGGGGCTGATTTAGCCGCACAAGTAAAAGAAAAAGCTATCGCACTTTATACCGTGGCTGCAGAATATGCACTCACTAAAGGGATTATTATTTGTGACACAAAATTTGAATTTGGTTTAGATGAAAATGGCACGCTCACTTTAATGGACGAAGTATTAACGCCAGATTCTAGCCGTTTTTGGTCTGTGGATACTTACCAAGCAGGAACAAATCCCCCATCATTCGATAAACAATTTGTGCGCGATTGGTTAGAAAATAGCGGCTGGAATAAACAAGCTCCCGTACCAAAAGTGCCAGAAAATATTATTCAGAAAACCGTTGATAAATATCAAGAAGCACTGGATTTATTAACAAAATGAAAATTAGGATTTTTTATGCACAAAGCTAAATAAAGATTTTTGCTTTTAATGTACAAAACACTAGACAAAGAGGAAAAGTGCGGTTATACTCTGTCGATTTTTTATTCGCAAAAATCGATTATTTATTCAATTCTAATTATTAGTAAGGAAAATATATGTCAAATACTATTCTACAGAATTTACCTAAAGGACAAAAAGTAGGGATCGCTTTCTCTGGTGGTTTAGACACTAGTGCAGCATTACTTTGGATGCGTCAAAAAGGCGCAGTGCCTTATGCCTACACCGCTAATTTAGGGCAACCCGATGAAGATGATTACAACGCAATCCCTAAAAAAGCCATGGCGTATGGTGCTGAAAATGCTCGCTTAATTGATTGTCGTGCTCAGCTTGCTCATGAAGGCATTGCCGCAATTCAATGTGGTGCATTCCATATTTCTACAGGCGGCATTCCTTACTTCAATACAACGCCTCTTGGTCGCGCCGTAACAGGCACAATGCTTGTAGCAGCAATGAAAGAAGATGATGTAAACATTTGGGGCGACGGCTCCACTTTCAAAGGGAATGATATTGAACGTTTCTATCGTTATGGTTTATTAACGAACCCGAATTTAAAAATCTATAAACCTTGGTTAGATGTACAATTTATTGAAGAACTTGGCGGTCGTTTAGAAATGTCTCAATTTCTTATTGAAAATGGTTTTGACTATAAAATGTCCGTTGAAAAAGCCTATTCCACTGATTCCAATATGCTGGGTGCAACCCATGAAGCAAAAGACTTAGAACAATTAAGCACAGGAATGAAAATTGTTAAGCCGATTATGGGTGTCGCATTTTGGGATGAAAAGGTTGAAATTAAACCTGAAACAGTCACAGTCACTTTTGAAGATGGCGTGCCTGTGGCATTAAATGGCAAACATTTTGATAATGCTGTTGATCTTATTCTAGAAGCCAATCGTATTGGTGGGCGTCACGGTTTAGGAATGTCAGACCAAATCGAAAATCGTATTATTGAAGCCAAATCTCGTGGTATTTATGAAGCACCAGGAATGGCATTATTGCATATCGCTTACGAACGTTTAGTCACAGGTATTCACAATGAAGATACCATCGAACAATATCGTATTAATGGCATTCGCTTAGGTCGTTTGTTATATCAAGGTCGTTGGTTTGATCCGCAAGCATTAATGTTGCGTGAAACAGCACAACGTTGGGTGGCAAAAGCAATTACAGGCACAGTAACCCTTGAACTTCGTCGTGGTAACGACTTCACAATTTTAAATACCGAATCGCCAAACTTAACCTACGAAGCAGAGCGTTTAAGTATGGAAAAAGTGGAAGATGCACCATTTGATCCAATTGATCGTATCGGTCAATTAACAATGCGTAATTTAGATGTATCAGACACCCGAGGTAAACTTGGCATCTATGCACAAACAGGTTTATTAAGCGCAATTAAAGATTCCGTATTGCCACAATTAGGCAAAAAATAAATAATAAAATCTGCATTTCAATGACTGATATTTAACATCATGAAATGCAGATTCTTTCACAAAATATTAGTTAGCTAAAAAAACTAGAAATATAAGAAATAATCGTTTTTCCACTTAATATTGCCATAATAATCACAACAAACCAGCCTGAAAAAGCTAAAAAAACAGGGTGTTTATAAGTGCCAACAATATCACTTCTGTAAGCAGCTAACAAAATTAATGCCAATGCAATCGGCAGTATTAAGCCATTTAATGTTCCCACAAAGACTAATACCGCAGCAGGTTTTCCTACAGTGACTAAAACAACAGTAGAAATCACAATAAAAGCAATAATCCAACGATTACGATTGCGTTCAATGGTTGGACAAAGGGTCGTTAAGAAAGAAACTGAAGTATAAGCCGCACCAATAACAGATGTGACAGACGCAGCCCAAATAACCACTCCAAATAACACTTGACCAAAATTCCCTGCTACATATTCAAAAGGCGTTTCAGCTGGATTTTTAGGATTAAGAGACATACCTTTTGAGACCACACCAAGCACCGCAAGAAATAATACAACACGCATTGTTGAAGCAATTAAAATGGCTGAAACAGAACTACGGCTCACTTCAGCCATTGCTTTTTCGCCTTGAATGCCCGCATCTAATAAACGATGTGCGCCTGCAAAAGTAATATAACCACCTACGGTTCCCCCCACTAATGTAACAATAGCAATAGGATCAATTTGTTCTGGAATAAAGGAATGATACGCTGCTTCAGCCACAGGTGGTTCAGTTTTAAACATGACATAAAACGTGAGCGCAACCATAATAAAGCCCATTAATTGCGCAAAACGATCCATTAATAAGCCTGCTTCTTTACGCAAAAAAATCAAAATAGCAATAATACCACTAATCACTGCGCCCATTTCTGGTGCTATACCAAAAATAGAATTTAAACCAAGCCCCGCGCCGCCAACATTGCCAATGTTAAAAGCCAGCCCGCCCATCACAATCAACGCAGCAAGAAAATATCCTGCTTTCGGAAAAACCGCATTAGAAATATCTTGCGCGCGTTTGCCAGACACAATAACAATTCGCCAAATATTAAGTTGAGCACCAATATCTAACAAAATTGATAATAAAATAACAAAGCCAAAACTCGCTAATAAAGTATTTGTAAAGGTTGCGGTTTGAGTTAAAAACCCAGGCCCAATAGCGGATGTCGCCATTAAGAAAGCCGCCCCTAAAACCGCATTTCGTCTGTGAGTAATTGATGCCATAAAGCACCTCCATTGTTAAGTTGATGTTATGTGTTTATTCGGCTTATGCCGTTATTTTGATATGATTTTTTTCTAATTCTTCCACAATGCGTTTAGCAAATTGTAAAGAATGTTGATTATCGCCGTGTAAGCAAATACTTTCTGCTTTTACAGGCACAAGGCTTCCATCAATGGCATTGACTTGCCCCTTTGTTACCATTTGTAACACTTGTTGAATGGCTTCCTTATCAGATTCCACCATTGCATTTGGTTGAGAACGAGGTACTAAGCTCCCATCAGGCATATAATGTCGATCGGCAAAAACTTCAGAAATGGTTTGCAATTTTTCTTCCTCTGCGATGCACAACATTAAACTGCCTGCTAACCCCATTAATTTCAAATGCGGATCAAATTGATAAACAGTTTGTGCAATTACACGTGCTATTTTTTCATCTTTTGCTGCTTGGTTATATAACGCACCGTGAGGTTTAACATAACTAATTACCGCCCCCTCGCCATCACAAATCGCTTTTAATGCCCCCAATTGATAACGCAAATGTGCGATTAATTCCTGTGAAGACAACGCCATTGCCGTACGACCAAAATTTTCGCGATCAGGAAAACTAGGATGCGCGCCAATACGCACCTTATTTTCTTTCGCAAATTTGACCGCACTTTGCATTTCCTTTGCACCCCCAGCGTGTAAGCCACAGGCAATATTTGCAGAAGAAAGCAACTGCAATAAACTTTCATCAAAAGGAAAACCCTCTGCAATATCTGCATTTAAATCAATTTTTTTCATCAACAATTCTCCTAATTTGATCAAGGTATATTTCATTTTTACGGCGTAATTTAGCAGCCTCTTGTAAACTAACCGCTTCAAATTTAATCGTTGAACCTAAACGTACCTGTGCCAAAGCCCCAAGATCAGCATCAATCACATTAGCGATTTTAGGATAACCGCCTGTGGTTTGCGCATCAGCCATCAAAATAATAGGCTGACCACTTGGTGGAACTTGCACGCTACCAAACTGAATGGCGTGAGATAGCATTTCCAACGGCTGCTTTAATTCTAATGTCTGACCTTGAAAACGATAACCCATACGATCACTGTTACTTTGCAACGTCCATACATTTCGCCACCAATAATATTGGGATTTTCGTTTAAACGCCTGATATTCAGAAGATGGCAAAGCACGAATAACATCTCGAAGCGGAATCGGCGCAACACCAATTTCGCTACGCAAAATATGATCATTTGCCGTTTGTAGTTGATCGCCCGCCTGCAAACAACGCCCCTCAATGCCCCCTATTTGCGCTCTCAAATCCGTGCTGCAAGAATTCAATGCTTGAGGCAAAACAAAACCGCCTTGAACACATAAATAACCATACATTCCAATTTTTGCACGTGCCATTTTTAATATTTGACCTGCTCGCGCTTGATAACGCCAATAAGCAAAAACGGGCTTATCATCTAACATCATTTCATAAAAAGCACCAGTCACACAAAAATTCATATCTTGCTGAAATTGCAATGTAATGCCGCCTAAAGGCACTTCAATGGCAGGAACATTCTCTGCATTGCCCAATAAAATATTGCCTGCGCGTAATGCTAATTTATCCATTGCCCCACAATGGCTAATGCCAAATCGGCGTAAACCAAAACGCCCTAAATCTTGAATGGTCGCACGGGATTTCACATCAAGAATATCAATCATAGTTCAATCCCCTCCACAATAAATTTCACAGTATCGCCAGCTTGTAATAAGGTTGGTTGTGCTTGATTTTTATCAAAAAGTGCTTGTTTAGTATAACCGATCAACTGCCACCCACCTGGCGAAGAAAAAGGATAAATCCCCGTTTGCGCCCCCCCAATACCAACAGAACCAGAAGGAACAACCGTTCTTGGCGACGCGCGGCGCGGCGTGTGTAAATTTTCAGGTAAACCACCCAAATAAGGAAAACCCGCTTGGAAGCCAATCATATACACAGTATAAATAGGCTCACTGTGCATCTGAATAATCCGCTCTGGTGTTGTCTGATGAAATTTCGCTACATCAGATAAATCCTGACCTCGCTCTCCCCCATAAATAACAGGAATTTCAATATGACGCCCTTGAAAATCCGATACTTTCAACTCAGCCCAAAGTTGTTCTAGACGTTGCACAAGCGGCTTAAAATCCACGAAAAAATCGGTAAAAACCGTAAGATTATTCATTCCCAAGACAACTTCTACAATATCTTGTTCTGATTGCAATTGACGAGCAAACGCCCATAATTGGCGTTGTTGTTGAATGGAAGCTGGGGGTGGCAAAGAGCAAACCACCGCCGATTCACTGATCGGAACGATATTCATAAGATACCCTTTATATGATGTTATGTGATTTGTTATTTTTTTGTTACAGCTCTCTTTTAAAGGATATTTATAGATTTTGTCAAGTCTTTATTTTCATCTTTTTAATTCAATTTAAAAACATTACGCTTTAACCATCAAAAGGAAATTTAACACAAATTCATTTGGTTGAAACAATAATACCACCCATAAAAAAAGCGGCAAATGCCGCTTTTTAAAAGAGATAATCCAAACTTTACCACTGGTAACCAACACCAGCTGCAACGCCTGTTTTACCTTGGCTATTGGTTGTGCCTGACAAGCGAATAATCACTTTGCCATTATCGAAAATTCTTGATACCCCGATAGCTAAACCACTTTGACCTTGATAACTACTTCCCGCAATAGAAACCATTGATTTACCTGGCATAGAGGCTTGTGGTAACTGTGAAGCCGCTAATGCACTTGCTGTACCTGCATCTGCACGTTTGCCCACTTTATTCACTTGTCCAGCAAGGTTTGTTACCCCTTTTGCCACAGCATACAACTGGCTACCATTAATCGCATCGGTTGAAGCGGCGGAAATTTCGCCTGCCGCGACGTTTTTAACTGCTTTATTACCCGCTTTAATACCATCTTTGGTTACGCTGACGGTGTTTGTACCTGTCGTACCGCCATTACCTGCTGGCGTGATGGTTAAGCCATCTTTGTTGATGACAGTTTTCGTATCATTTCCGCCATTAGTTGCACCACCTAAAGTAATACTTGTTAAGCCCGTTAAACTATCTTGCAGTGAATAAGTAAAGTTCGCACTATCCTGTTTCACTTTTAAGTTGTTACCCGCTTTAAAGGTTACTTTATCGCCCGCTTTGACTTCTTGGTCGGATTGACCACTCTCTTCGCCAGTGCCGTCCTTGCCAGCTGTTGCAGTCCAGCTTAATTTATTTAACGCATCAGATAAACCACTTGCATCAACAAGTTTTTTCTTATCTTCTTCTTTAGTAATTTCAGCTACTTTACCACCTGTCACAGTAAGTGCGGTCGTATCTGCAACGATTTTTTTGCTAGTGTCATCAATCTTCAAGCCGTCGCCAACATTTGCGTTGTATTTAACAGTGATACTACCGTCACCTGCTTTAGCCACTTCAGCAGTTGTACCTTTACCATCAGCAAAGGTTACATTTGTGCCTGATGTGACAGTTTCAAACTTATCAGCTTGACCTGCAGCAGCACTTGTTGTTTTAACTCTCCAACCAGCCTTATTCACAGCATCAATCACAGCTTTTGCAGTGACTAAACCATTACCTTCGTCTGTATTATCAGTCGTTGTAGTGCTATCAACTTGATTTTTCTCTTTGTTATCTTTTCCAGTAAATAACTTACCGTCTTTTTCTTTGATAACAGAAGTCTTCGCACCGATTTTAACGTCAGCACCTTTGCCATTTTCTTTTTGGGTTACGGTTACTTTTGTTGTTTCACCATCATCAGTAAAGTTTACTGTGTCATAAGCATTAACAAAATCAACAGCAACTCCATTTCCCTGAAGGTTCCAACCTGCACTCAACACATCTTTTACACTTGCTGCAAGGTTATGATTTTTAACATCTACACCATTAGCTGCAGTTTTTGTTGTGCCAGTAATAGTGTCAGTTAAAGTTGAACCAATACCTCTCAATTGAATATTAGTATCGCCATTAACTGCTGTCTCTTTCGCGAAGTTCAAACCATCAACTGTACTGGTTACATTAATTTGCTTGTCACCAGAACCAATAGACAACTTATCACTCACTTTCGCAGTTTTCACATCAAGGTCTTTCGCTAAAGCAAAGGTTACATTACTACCGTCACGTTTAACTTTTAAGTTTTTACCCGCTTTTAAGGTTAAGATATCGCCTGCTTTGAGGGCTTGGTCTTTATTGTCAAGCTATTTGAGTATCATCAATTTCAGTGTTATCACTTTCCACTTTCACGAAAGTTGCCGCGCTATTGATAGCCTCCGCAACGTCGCCGACAGTTGCCACTTTTTTCTTGTCGTCTTCGGACACTGTGCCGTTTGAAGCCTTAACGGTTACTTTACCGCGCTCGTTGGCATTTGTGCCTTGAGTTATAGTTGCATCTGTTGTTACGGTATTAAACTCGCCTTTGGTAACAGATACGCCTTTTGTTGCATCAACGGTTAATAGATTATTCCCATCTGTATTATCTACTTTAAGTTTAATCTTGCCGTCAGTACCTTTTTCAAGACCATCACCAACTTTGGTTTCAGCCACATTCACAGTAATCGTATGTTTACCGTCTTTAGAGCTGGAACTAACCGTTGCAGCACCAGATCCAGTAAAGAGAACTTCATCAGCTTGTTTTACTTGATTGCTTTCTTCTTTCCTACCGTTTTTGGTTGATACTACCCAACCCAACTTACGTAAATTGCCTACGGTTGCGGCGGTGCTGTCGGCAACCAGGAAATTTGACTTACCCGCACCTTTTTCATTCAGATTTAATAAACCTTTATAAGCCTTTTCAACGTGTTTTTCTGAATCTGATATCGAATTATTAGATAAATTAAAATTCGCATCGCCATAAGCATTCAAACCGTTTGTAACTGTCGTACCGCTAGTAGTTACACTCGCCTGAACCGTTGCAGACAACAACGTCGCCAATACGGCGGTTGCCACGGTTGCGGAGGCGCGTTTGGTGTGGGCGTGAGTGAGCTCAGATACGACAGCCCAAGTTTGAGTCATAACATTCCAAATAACGCTAAAAATTTTATTCATTTTTATTTACCCCATATTTAATAGCATTAATAGTGACTATACTTTCCTTAATGAAAGTGTGCGAATTTTATTTTATATTTGGAGAATAAAAAAGTGATATTTTGCGAAAAGTTTAGCCTCAAAAAAAAAAAAAAAAAAAAAAAAAAAAAAAAAAAAAAAAAAAAAAAAAAAAAATAGAAAAAAACAAACAGTTACATAAAAATCAAATCTTTTTAGATAAGTTAATTTATTTTTTATTTAAAATAAGGTTTAGGTTTGTTTATCTTTTATTTCTTTTTAGCAAGAAAAAATATTAATCTTGACCCATTTTAGGTATTTTTTGTTGAAAAGTGCGGTAAAAATTAAAAGAAAAACCTGCTTTTTGGCATTGAAAGCAGGTTTTAGGCAAAAGGGACCGGCAATTTATTGAAGTATTTCGCCCACAATACTGCGAGTTGCTTCTTTCACTTCTGTGAGTTTCACTTTCACAATGTCGCCTATTTTGTAAGTGCGTTCACCTTTAATATAAAGGGCAATCTCATCTGAATTCACCTGTATTTCTTCTTTATTATTATGTAAAGTGGACGCAGGTATAAACATTGAGGCGCCATTTTCTAATAATTGCACACGTAATCCACCACGCATCACATCTTGCACTTCCGCCTCAAATTCAGCATTTGATGCCACTTTATCAGCAAGATAACGGCAATATAGCCAATCTGCAATATCACGTTCTACGAGGCGATTTTGGCGGCGTGCTTCTTGCAAACGGGTCAGCACTTCATTTTGTGGTTTTTCATAAGGCTGTTGGGTGAGCACGGCTTTAATTAAGCGATGGTTCACCATATCTGAATATTTGCGGATGGGCGATGTCCAAGTGGCGTAACCCTCTAGCCCCAGCCCAAAGTGCGGTGCTAATTCTGATTTAAATTCGGCGAAAGTTAAATAACGGCGTAAACGCAGTTCTAAATAATCGCTTTCGATGGGTTCAATATCGTGGCGCATTTGGCGATAGCCGTTTAAGGTTGCTAAGTTTTCTACTGAATAACGTTCTGCCAGTTCAGTTTGATTTTGTTCATTGGCTAAATTTGCCATTAAGAAATGGTGTGCGTTCTCTAAGAATTTTTTATCAAAACCGCTATGGGTGTTGAAAATGCCTGTTTTTGCCTGTTCGTGTAAAAATTGGGCAGCGCAGATGTTGGCAATAATCATTGCTTCTTCCACAATTTGATTAGCAATGCGGCGATATTCTGCTTCGATTTCTTGCACTTTGCCGTTTTCTGCCAGCACAAAAGCATAATCGGGTTTTTCTTTAAAGAGTAAGGAATGGGTTTTGCGCCATTGAATGCGGGCTTTGGTAAATTGATGTAGCCAGTGAATTTGTTGTGCTGTTTCTGGCATTTCTGGCTGCCATGCATTGTCTGCCTGTTCTAAATAATCCGACACTTTGTTATAAGCCAGTTTGGCTTTAGATTGTACATAAGCGGAAACAAAATGCGGTTTGGCTGTGATGTTGCCTGCAAGATCGGTTTCGATATAACAGACAAGTGCGGGGCGGGTTTCATTGGCGATTAAGGAACATAATTCATCAGATAATTCACGGGGTAACATTGGAATGTTAAAGCCCGGTAAATAATTTGTGAAGCAACGCTGTTTGGCTTCTTGTTCAATTTGAGAATCTAAGGCGATGTAAGCGGTTGGGTCAGCAATGGCGACCACTAATTTCCAGCCTGTTTGTGTGCTGTTTTGTGCTATGGGTTCGATATATAAGGCATCGTCCATATCCATTGTGCTTTCGGAATCAATGGTTACAAAATGAAGTGCGGTCAGATTTTCGCGTGTTTTTTGATCTAACATTTCATAATGTTCTGCGCCTTGCACGGGATAGCGCGATTGTTCGTGGCGTGCCAATGTGACCCACCAAGGGGCTAATTCATCGTCAGCTCGGCAAATAAACTGATTAATTGTGGCGTAGAAAAAGCGATCGTCACGTAATGGATGGGTTTTTAAATTTGCGACGACCCAGTCGCCCTCTTGCAATTCTTCTTTTACCGATTTCGCCTGTTGTGCACCAATGGGTTGATTAATGCTTGGGTGATCCACCAGCACTTGTAATTTCTTGTCTTTATTGAACCGCACTTTTGCGATAAAACGTGTGAGCATTGGCTCAATTAAGGCTTCTGGCTCGGCTTGTTCTTTGTCGCCTTGTTTTTCAATAGTGGCTTTGATTTTGTCGCCATGCATCACTTTTTTCATTGATGGCGGTGCGATGAAATAGGTTTTTTTATCGCACTCTAAAAAACCGTAGGCTTTATCTGTGCTTTTTACCACGCCCTCAACCTGTTCTTTGCTGTCGTGGATTTGTTGTTTAAGTTGTGCGAGTAGAGGATTATCTTGAAACATAGTTATTTTGAAACATCGTTATATTTTAAAAAAGCGAAAAGGCAGACTGAAAAGCCTGCCTAAAAAAGAATGTAAGAAAACTTATTCTTCGCCTAATTCGCCCATTGCAGTGATGCTGAAACCTGCATCTACGTGAACGATTTCGCCTGTAATGCCCGATGCTAAATCAGAGCATAAAAATGCCGCTGAGTTACCCACATCTTCGATAGTGACAGTGCGACGTAATGCAGCCGTTTTCTCAAAGGTGGAAAGCATTTTTTTGAAGTTTTTTATGCCTGATGCGGCTAAGGTGCGGATTGGGCCTGCAGAGATTGCATTCACACGAATACCTTCTTTCCCTAAATCAGCAGCCATCACGCGCGTTGCAGCTTCAAGAGAGGCTTTTGCTAGGCACATTACGTTGTAGTTAGGAATTGCGCGTTCTGCACCTAAGTAAGAAAGGGTTAATAATGCAGCATTTGGATTTAAATAAGGGCGTGCCGCTTGTGCCATTGCAACAAAGCTGTATGCGCTAATATCGTGAGCGATACGATAGCCTTCACGAGTTGCTGCGTTTACGTAATCGCCGTCTAATTGATCACCTGGTGCAAATGCGATTGCGTGAACAAAACCATCAAATTTATCCCAACGATTACTTAATTCTGCAAAGCAGTTTTGGATGCTTTCATCGGTTGCCACATCTAAAGGAAGCACGATATCAGAACCAAATTCTTTGGCAAATTCTTCTACGCGCGGTTGTAATTTATCGTTTAAATAAGTGAAAGCAAGTTCTGCACCTTGTTCTTTCATTGATTTTGCGATCCCGTAAGCGATGGAACGATTGCTTGCAAGACCTGTGACTAAAATGCGTTTACCTGTTAAGAAACCCATAATTTTTCCTATGTTGTTAGCGTAAAAAACTTGCGTAGTATAAGCGAAAATTTGTTTTTATACAAAGCCGACCAATTTTTCTAAGAAAACCAACCGCACTTTATTTACAAATTCGTTTGAGCAAAAACCTAAAATCAGGGAAAATAGCCCACATTTTTAATTGAACGAAGAAGAAACAATGAGTTATCCATTAGAAGAAGTTAATAAACGTCGCACTTTTGCGATTATTTCCCACCCTGATGCGGGTAAAACAACGATTACTGAAAAAGTACTTTTATACGGCAATGCAATTCAAACTGCTGGTTCTGTAAAAGGCAAAGGCTCGGCGGCTCACGCGAAATCTGACTGGATGGAAATGGAAAAACAACGTGGGATTTCGATTACCACTTCTGTGATGCAATTTCCTTATAATGATTGTTTAGTGAATTTGCTCGATACCCCCGGACACGAAGATTTCTCTGAAGATACTTACCGCACTTTAACCGCTGTGGATAGCTGTTTGATGGTTATTGACTCTGCCAAAGGGGTGGAGGAACGTACGATTAAGTTGATGGAAGTCACACGTTTACGTGATACGCCCATTATTACGTTTATGAATAAACTCGACCGTGATATTCGTGATCCGATGGAATTGTTGGACGAGGTAGAAAATGTGTTGAAAATTCGTTGTGCGCCAATTACTTGGCCAATTGGCTGTGGGAAGTTGTTTAAGGGCGTTTATCATCTTGCAAAAGATGAAACCTATTTATATCAATCAGGGCAGGGTTCAACCATTCAGGCAGTGCGTGTTGTTAAAGGCTTGAATAATCCTGAATTAGATGTTGCTGTTGGCGATGATTTAGCACAACAGCTTCGTGAGGAATTGGAATTGGTGCAAGGCGCAAGTAATGAATTTGAGCAAGATGCCTTTATTAAGGGCGAGCTTACCCCTGTATTTTTCGGGACAGCATTAGGTAATTTTGGAGTGGATCATTTCCTTGATGGCTTAACACAATGGGCTCCGAAACCGCAATCTCGTCAAGCGGATACAAGAACGGTGGAAAGTGCGGAAGAAAAATTCAGTGGTTTTGTGTTTAAAATTCAAGCCAATATGGATCCGAAACACCGTGATAGAGTGGCGTTTATGCGTGTGGTTTCAGGCAAATATGAAAAAGGCATGAAACTAAAACATGTTCGAATTGGTAAAGATGTGGTGATTTCTGACGCACTCACCTTTATGGCTGGCGACCGTGCTCACGCCGAAGAAGCTTACGCTGGTGATATTATTGGTTTACATAATCACGGTACGATTCAAATTGGCGATACGTTCACGCAAGGCGAAACGCTGAAATTTACAGGCATTCCAAATTTTGCGCCAGAGTTGTTCCGTCGTATTCGTTTGAAAGATCCTCTTAAACAAAAACAACTGTTAAAAGGCTTGGTGCAACTTTCTGAAGAGGGTGCAGTGCAAGTGTTTCGTCCATTATTAAACAACGATTTAATTGTGGGGGCTGTGGGTGTGTTGCAGTTTGATGTGGTGGTTTCGCGTTTAAAAACTGAATATAACGTGGAAGCGATTTATGAAAATGTGAACGTTGCCACGGCTCGTTGGGTGGAATGTGCCGATGCGAAAAAATTTGAAGAATTTAAACGTAAAAACGAGCAAAATTTAGCCTTAGATGGCGGCGATAATTTAACCTATATCGCGCCAACAATGGTAAATCTGAATTTAGCTCAAGAACGTTATCCTGATGTGGAATTTTACAAAACACGGGAACATTAAAATGACAAAATGCGGTGAAATTTCACCGCACTTTTCCAGAAAAAAAGCGTTGAAATTTAATTCAACGCTTTTCTTTTATTTAGAGACTTTTTCTTGTCTTAATCGCCAAAGTTGATAAATATTTACCACAACTAAAAAGGCATTTAATAATGCAACGGGGTATGCTGTGATAATTACGCTGTAAATAACAAATAAAATCGCACCGATACTATTTACAATGCGTAAATGCACAATAGATTTAAATAAGAAAGATGCAGCAACAAAAAAAGTCGCCATATAACCTAAAAACTCAATAAAATTAAAGTCCATTATTTTGTTCTCTTTGATTAAAAATAAAAACGGTGGGTATGATAAAAGATTTTTAACGCAAGGAAAAGATAAGAAAAAGAAGCAACCGTTTGCAAGGGAAAATTATATAAAAATAAGTTGAACAAGAGCCATATAGAAAAGTGTGCCTACGGCAATAGATAGAAACATATTTTTCTTCCAGAAATGTAAACCTATCACGACTATCCCTGCAAGCAAATCAGGAATGCCGTGATAGCCAGTTAAAATCTCAATATTTTTATAGCAATAAACGACAAGCATACCAAACATTGCAGGGGGTAAAACTTTTCCAAGATAACGGATATATTGTGGAATGGGGCGATTAACAGGAAATACAAAAAATGGTAATAAACGTGTAAATTGTACCGCCACTATACAAATTCCGATGGTAATGATTTGTTCTGTTAATGTCATTTTAAAGATTCCAATTTTGTTTCTAATTTAGTTATGCGCATAGTTAGAATTAACCAAATGCTAATTAATGTTGGAATTAAAAAATATTCTTTTCCTATAATAAGTAAAAAAACTAATGCGATACCTAAACCTAATAGAGAGCTTTCGTGGGATTTTTCTTTTAACCAATTTTCTGCAAAAATAACTAAGAATAGTGCTGTCATTGAAAATTCCACACCTTTTAAATTAAAAGGTAAAACAGTACCAAATAAATTCCCCATTGCTGCGCCAAGTACCCAATAAATATGCAAATATAAGCTCACAAAAAACATATACCAGCCTTTATCTAAGTGCGGTGGGATTTTTGCCATATAATTTAGGGAAAAAGATTCATCTACAAGTGTTGTGATTAAATACCAGCGTTTTTTTCCTATATGTATGCCATATTTTTCTAGCATTGATATGCCATAAAAAATTTGGCGAGCACTAATCATTAAGGTAATTAATAATACGCTGATTGGAGAAAAAGGTGCAATAAGTGCGCCTGCTGCAATAAATTCAACAGAACCCGCATAAATAAGTAAAGCCATCAAAGTAGGATATAAAAATCCGAAACCAAGTGCTTTCATATAAATACCGTATGCTATGCCAAGAAATAAAAATCCTGCAATCATTGGTACGCTATAGGGAAAAGCAGCTTTAGCCGCTTCAGTAATTGGGTTAGAGTGTTGATTTTGTTGAGATAAATTCATTAATTATGTCTATAAATTTAAAACAGAAAGTCCGGGTAAAGTTGAGAAACTTTGAGATTTGACTGTTTGATAAAAATCTTCTAAATAAGAAAGGGATTCATCTTCTTTGCGAATCGCGGCATATAAGTTGCTGTATAAGCCACTTTTTGTGATTTTTCTTGCCACAACATAACCTTTTTCCAAATAAGGCAAGGCAGCCCAATAAGGCACTGTGGCAATGCCGCGTTTGCTCGCAACAAGTTGAATCATTGCAATAGTAAGTTCTGTTGTACGGCGAGTAGGATTAATGCCTTTTGATTTAAGCACTTTACGCCATAGATCTAACATATCGTCAGGTACGGGGTAAGTTACCCAAGTTTCATCAATAAAATCTTCCGCTTCCCAAATATCTTTTTCTGCTAAAGAATGATTTTTTGAGCAAATCCCAACCATTTCATAAGAAAAGAGCGGTTTAAAAATGACATCATCATTATGCTCTATTTCTGATACTATCGCCCAATCTGCTCGATGGGAAAGTAATAAACCAACGGGATCAGTATGAAAGCCAGATACAATATCCAGTTCTACTAGCCCCCAATGCTGACGGAATTCATCCATCGCTGGCATTAACCAATCAAAACAAGTATGGCATTCCACCGCTATACGTAACTGTCCTGCATCGCCGTGTTTTACCCGTGCAAGATCACGTTCAGCATCAATCACTTTAGGTATTACTTCATTCGCAAGACGAATTAAACGCTCTCCCGCTGAAGTAAAACGAAGTGGATTACTTTTACGTTCAAATAAAGGCAAGCCAAATTGTTCTTCTATTAATTTAATTTGGTGAGAAAGTGCTGATTGGGTTAGATATACGCGCTTTGCAGCTAGAGAAACGCTGCCTGTCTCTTTTAAAGCCAATAAAGTTTTAAGATGTCTAAATTCTAGAAAGGTTGGTTTCATTAATAATATTCATATAAAATTAAGAATTAGGGAACCAGTATAATACATTAAAATTAGAAATATTCGAATTAATATTCTATAGAGAAAACAAAAACCCCACTCATCCAACTGGGGTTATTCTCTTTCAATTCACATTTGGTAACCCATAATGCCTTACGCTCACATAGGGAACTTCTACACTACCATCGAAATTACAGCGTTTCACTTCTGATATACATGAAATATGAAAATCATTTATTAATACCTTTTAAAACGGATAATAGAAGAATCAAGATAGTAGAAATAAAAGATAATATAGTTGCAGGAATAAATGAATAATCAGTCATATTACGAACAAACCTATATATTCCATTCCAAAATTCATGATTAAACACTCCTGAATAAGCCAGTGCAGGATTTATTATATTTATCAACATAAGCAATAGAGTGGTAAATAGAAATATATAAGCAATATTTCTATTTAATTTTAATGAATTTAAACGTTGCATTGAAAATATAATAAAACAAATAGCAGAAGCTATCATTACAATCATCAATCCCCAACCTATAACTGAATTAACATCACCATCAAATAAATGGTGCAGTAGGTAAGATTGACTCCAAGGAAGAAAGAATAATGAAATGGAAATTGTACTATAAATAATAAACTCTATTCTGCCTATTTCTTTCTTAAGAGAAATAAACTCAGACATTTGTGTTTGAATATTTTCAAATCCTTGATTATTATTCATAACTTCTCCTTATTTAACCTTGATATGCAAAATAACCGCATTGATTTCACATCGATAAATAATATGATAATCTGGATTTTCAGCAATAATCCTTTTCATAGATTTATCAATCGTTCGCTTTGTGTAATGTAGCAAAACGGTAGCTTTTTGTTCTTTGACTGAAAGATGGGCTTCTTCTTTTAAAATCAAGATTTTAGCTTGCACGACCCTATTCAATAATTCGTATGACGTTTCCATTCTAAACCTCTCCAAAGTTAAATTGTTTCTTAGCAGTATGTTTCCTTAGATATGTCAATATCTAAGGACTTTAGTATACTAAAGTGAAAAATACTTTATTTTTGTTCTGATTAGAATAATAAAAATGGGAAGGATACAAAGGACATAGGTAAAAAATAAATAGGGTTTTGAAAAATCTTCTCAGGTATACCTATTTGTAAAAAACAAAAAACCCAGTTCTTAAACTGGGGTTCTTATTTTTTATTTAATTTAAATAAATATTTGGTAACCTGGCGGTGCCCTACTCTCACATGGGGAAACCCCACACTACCAT